>Ga0067045_1029332_pt1 | contig 21683 bp, 22 predicted proteins | sample TerdegcTABiofilm_FD_59184 | JGI IMG/M metagenome (GOLD analysis project Ga0067045, IMG submission 59184) | Combined Assembly of (Gp0054472, Gp0054536) Wastewater bioreactor microbial communities from Singapore -Terephthalate degrading...
CGAGGTTCTGGTATCTTCCTGGCCACCGGCCCGTCTTCATGCAACAAATCTCCATATCGATATTATCGGAAAGTATTTGCACGAGCATGAAATATTCCTACACAGCGCAAATAGGCGCCATAGTGCCTCAAAACTAAAAATCTAGCCTTGACCAAGAAAAGTCGCGTTATTACACTTGTAGAGAAAGCCAGGTCAGCAGAAGTTTTCCAAGCGGCCTGGTCCCGCCGAGTTATCCGAATTGCGGGCGGGTAAAAATTTCAGCTAAAGAGGGCATACATGACTCAAGCTCTTCTTCGTCCATTTACATCCGAATCTGTGTCTGAAGGCCATCCCGACAAGATCTGCGACCAGATTTCCGACGCGGTGCTCGATGCCTGTCTTGCGAAAGACAAGCACAGCCATGTCGCGTGCGAATGCTTCACCACAACGGGGATGGTCCTTGTAGGCGGCGAGATTACGACGAGGACCTATGTCGACATTCAGGAAGTCGCACGCTCGGTTGTGCGCGACATAGGCTATGATAATCCTGATTATGGGCTCGACTGGAAGTCGATGGCGGTGCTCAACTCGATCCACAACCAGTCGCCGGATATCGCGCAGGGGGTCGAGGGCCGTGGTCTCAAAGAATATGCGGGAAAACAGGGCGCGGGCGACCAGGGCATGATGTTCGGGTTTGCCTGCAACGAGACGCCAGAGCTCATGCCGACTCCTATCCTCCTTGCCCATAGAATTCTTCAGAAGGCTTCGACGTTGCGCAAGGCCAAGGAAATCTCCTGGATGCGCCCCGACGGCAAGAGCCAAGTGACGGTCGAATATGATGGGTATAGGCCCGTTCGGGTTTCCGCCGTCGTGCTCTCTCAGCAACACGAAGAGCACAATGGCGGCCACTATTTGACCTATGAAGAAATCAGGGACACGCTCATAGAGAAGGTCATCAGGCCCGTGCTCGAACCGACGGGCCTTCTCGATGCCAATACAAAGTATTTCATCAATCCTACAGGGCGCTTTGTGATCGGCGGGCCTGCAGGCGATACGGGTCTGACGGGGCGCAAGATCATCGTCGACACCTATGGCGGCATGGGGCGCCATGGGGGCGGGGCTTTTTCCGGCAAGGATCCCACGAAAGTGGATCGGTCTGCGGCGTACATGGCGCGCTACATCGCGAAAAACATCGTGGCGGCAGGGCTCGCGGAGCGCTGCGAGCTCGAGGTTGCCTATGCGATCGGCGTACCCGAACCGATTTCCGTCCTTGTCGATACGTTCGGCACGGAAAAAGCGGACAAAACCGCGATCGAGCGGGCCATCCTGCGGGTCTTCGATTTGACGCCGCACGGCATCATCGAGATGCTCCAGCTTAAGAATCCGATATACCGCGCAACCGCAGCCTACGGACACTTCGGCCGCGACAGCTTCGCCTGGGAAAAGACCGACAGGGTCGAAGCGCTCCGCAAGGCGATAGGATGAGTCGAAAACGCGCCGCGTTGTTCAGTCTCGAAGTCGTTCTTTGCTCGATGGGCGCTTCGCACATAAAAGAGCATTTATCCTAGACACAGTCTTTTAATTTGACAACTTGACAAATACGGATAGCAGAATTATTAAGAAAATATGAAAACATTATCGGTGGGTGTACTAAAGTCTCGATTTTCCGAGGTCCTCGAAAAAGTAAAACAAGGAGAAAAATTTGGTATTGTCTATGGAAGAAAGAAAAAGCCGATAGCCATGCTTGCTTCCTTCCCTGATACTGAAGAAAAAACAGAGCGAAAGCGGGGTATTCTCGATGGGAAGTGCACAATTCAATTCGCCGATGATTTCAAAATGACAGAAGAAGAGCTTATAGGTCTTCAATGAATTATTTACTGGATATCCACACATTCCTCTGGTCGATTGGGCAATCGTATAATTTACCTGAAAGGTTTAAGGCATAGAACAAAAAGCATATGCGCCACATTGTATTTCTTTCGGGGGCAGGGATTTCCGCCAAATCGGGGATCAGCACCTTCCGCGACGCGGGAGGGCTGTGGGAGAGATATAATGTCATGGATGTCTGCAGCGCCGAGGCGTTCAGGCGCAACAGGCAGTTCGTGCTCGATTTTTACAACAAGCGCCGCAGGGAGCTTGCCGATAAAAGGCCGAATGCCGCCCACCTTATGATCGCCGAACTTCAACACGAATTTCCGGGCCGCGTGCTCAACATCACGCAGAATATCGACGATCTCTTTGAAAAAGCAGGATGTCAGGAGACTATCCATCTGCACGGCGAACTCACCAAGGCTCGCTGCGAGCTCTGTGGCTACGTCTGGGAGATCGGTTATACCGACATCGTGGGGACGGAGCACTGTCCAGCATGCGGCGCCAGCATCGCGACGAAATCAACATTTTCTTCATCAAAGTCTCCTTGGATAGACTCTATATTCTTTAATAATAACGAATTAGCGTTATATCGAGATTGGTTTTCTCGGTGATACTCGTTTGATCAAGCCACGCTCGCTGCATCAATACTTCATAAAAAATTTTGTATGCTAAATAAAAAATGCATTGACAACTGACCAGCACATGATAAAATAGGCTAAAGTTCCTTTCAAGGAGGTATACATGAAAAGGACGATCATATTCCTGTGCATCATCGCGATGGCGCTCACCGTGACGGGAGCCCAGGGGAAATATCCGACGAGAGATATCACTAATATCCTAGTCTGGGGCGCTGGTGGTGGAACCGACACTGCGAACAGGCTCGTTATGGCTGAGATGGCCAAAGAGTTGAAAGTCAACATCAATGTCATCAACGTCACAGGCGGTGTCGGTGGATCGGTGGGACTCTACCAAGCTTATTCCAAGCCAGCCGATGGCTATACGCTCGTCGGTATCTCCGAGTCCTGCGTAACCGCGGCGGTCCAGGGTGGCTTTGACAAGCGCATGAATGTGTGGGATTTCTTTATCATTGGTGGTTCGCCTGATCTCATCTCTGTTACCCCAAACGCTCCGTACAAGACTGTCGCTGATCTTGTCGAAGCTGCAAAGAAGACCCCGAAAGGTATTCGCGCTGGTGCTTCCGCAGCTGGCTCAATCCATCACCTCAACCTCTTGGCGTTCGAGAAGGGCGCTGGCGTCAAGTTCAATTTCATCCCCTACGACAGCTCTGCTGCCTCGCAGAATGCGGCCATGACCGGTGAAGTATCGATCGTTATCACCTCCGTGCAGGAGCAAGCTGAGCTTCTCAAAGCGGGCAAATTGCGACCACTCGCCATGCTTATTCCAGATGATTTCAACTTCAGGGGATCGACAATTCCGAGCGCGTTCAAGACCTACCCCGCGCTTGCCGACTATCTTCCCCTTGAGCAGCAAATCGGCTTCGCTATCCGCAAGGATGCCCCTGATTCTGTGAAAGCCGTTCTGCAGGCAGCCTTCAAGAAGGCAATGACCTCCGCGCCGATCAAGCAGTTCGGCGACGAGCGCTATTTCACCCTAAAAGGGCTCTATGGCAAAGAGGCGAACGATATTTTTGACAAGCTAGAATCGACCTTCTCGTGGACATTATGGGATCTTGGCGCTGCCAAGGTTGATCCAGCCAAGCTAGGTATCCCGCGCTGATCGCTGATTCTTAAACATCTGTTACATCCAACACTCAGGAGTTGCGGCAAGACCGCAACTCCCACGATTATCTGGAGAAATAGTGCTATGATGGATAAATCAAAGCTCCGGGGCGCTGATATCATTACCGGGGTCCTGTTTTTCATCCTCGGTATATACATTATCGCGGAAGCCCTGACTATGCCGCTCAAGGATTCTTACGCGGGAGTCGAAAGCGTGTGGTATGTATCTCCCGCGCTTATGCCATTGATCATCGGCGCTGCGATGATTTTTCTCGCGGTATACATTATTGTCTTCGCGTTCCGCCACGGCGGAGTCGCCGCCCTCAAGATGATGATGGCGGAACGCAAGGGGGAAAAATTCCTGAGCGACAAGAATATTCGATACGCGGCAGTGCTGGTTCCCCTTATCTCAATGGTGTATCTAAACCTCACGCGGATCGATTTCTTCATTACGATTGTGCTTTTCCTTGTCTACACCATCACAGTATTTCATGTCGATGACGCACAGATCATGCGAAAGCTCACTTTCCTCTATACCGCCGAAATGGTTTTCTTCTTGCTACTGGTGGTATCAGGATTGGATAAGCTGCTCACTAAACTTTTCGCCTACTCCAACGATATTCTCGCCCTTATTTACATCGCCACTATCATCATCGCGTTTTCGCGCAACATCCGTAAATCTGGGGTTGAAATTTATAGAAAGAGATTTGCTCAGGCGATGTGGATGACGTGGATGACCCCCGTGGTCCTAGTACCTGCTTTTAGGTTCATGCTCAGAGTACCGCTTCCTTTTGAGGGAATCATCGTAAACGCGATGTCCTTCGTCTATTACGCAATTAAACAGTAGGAGAATGCCGTGAATATAGGACAGCAATTCGGTGTCTTCTTTTCATCTTTCTTTTCTATTGTGACGAATCCGGTGCAAATGCTGTTGCTCTTTGGCTCGACGCTACTGGGCATTATTTTTGGCGCTTTGCCAGGGCTCACCGCCACGCTCGGTGTGGCTCTTCTTACGACGCTTACGTATGGGTTGCCGCTAGAGACTGCAATGGTCGCGCTACTCGGCATCTATGTGGGCGCGGTATACGGCGGTTCATATGGCTCGATTATGATAAATATTCCTGGTACCGCGAGTGCTGCGGCGACCGCGCTCGATGGCTACAAGATGGCACTTCGCGGAGAAGCCGGACGCGCACTCGGACTCACCACGACTTCATCTGCGATCGGTACAGCGTTCGGTATGTTCTTTGTCGTCATCTTTACACCGCTCATTGCAGCGCTCGCACTGCAGTTCACTTCCTTTGAGTTTTTCCTGCTCGCATTCTTCGGCATAATGATCAGTGGATCGATTTCTTGTCCGGATACGGTTCAAAAGGGGTGGATTTCCGGATTTCTTGGTTTGTTCTTAGCCATGGTTGGCCGCGATCAACTTCAGGTATATCCGCGCTACACATTCGGAATTACCGACCTCGAAAGCGGTATTGAGATAGTGCCGGTACTCATCGGCGCCTTCGGAATTCCGCAGATTATCCAAGTACTCAAGGATAGGACAATTACCGCCGAGCCGACAAAGCTCGACCGAGTGCTGCCCTCATTCCGTGAAATAGGTCGAAACATTATGCATATTTTGCGGAGTGCGCTCATCGGCGTGGGAATTGGCGCAGTACCGGGTATTGGAGAGGACATCGCGGCGTGGGTTTCCTACGGCACCGCGAAGAAGGCCTCCAAACACCCGGGAAAGTTTGGAACCGGTTGCGACGAGGGCATCATTGCTTCGGAAACAGCGAATAACGCATGTATTGGCGGCGCGATGATTCCATTGCTCTCGATGGGAATTCCTGGAAGTCCACCCGCGGCAATGCTTCTCGGTGCCATTCTTATCCACGGTATCGCGCCTGGTCCAATGCTTGAGATCGAACACCCGGGATTCACACTCAAAGTATCAGCGATTCTCTTGCTCGCCTCCTTCGCGATGTGGGTCATAGGAATTCTTCTCGCAAAGCAGGTTGTTAAGCTGCTCCGTGTTCCGGCTACATTGTTCATGCCTGTGGTCGCGGTGCTCTGTCTCATTGGGTCGTATGCACTCGGGTTGAAGGTGTTCAACCTCTACCTCATGATTCCAATGGGCATTCTGAGCTACTATCTCACCGACATGGGGTACCCTCTTCCACCGCTCGTTATCGGCGTCATTCTTGGAGGAATGGCTGACGCAAACCTTCGCCGTGGACTCATGGTGTCTCAGGGAAGCCTGGCGCCGTTCTTTACGAGGCCGGTCGCACTCATTCTTCTTATCGTCATCGTGTTCACCTTCGTGACGAATACCTCGATGTATAGAAATTTCACTGCGAAATTCAAGAAGAATAAGGGGGAGAAATGAAATTTAGATATTTAGGAAGAACAGGGCTGCTCGTATCGGAACTTACACTGGGGACGATGACATTCGGGGCAAAGGGATGGGGCTGCGATAAAAACGAAGCGCATGCCATGTTGGCAGCGTACCTCGAAGCAGGTGGAAACCTGATCGATACCGCGGATGTATACGCAGAGGGCGAGACCGAGAATATCATCGGCGAGTTTCTGCAGTCGGTGGACCGAGGCTCGCTCATCCTCGCCTCGAAGTGCGGCTTCCCCTTCGGCTCGGATGTCAATGGGCTCGGCCTGAGCCGGAGGCACATCATTCGCTCGGTGGAGGCTAGCCTTAAGCGCCTGTGCACCGACTACCTCGATATTTTTTATCTGCATCGACCAGACCCCTGTACGCCCCCAGACGAGATACTTGAGGCCTTTTCGACCCTTATTCAGCAGGGGAAGGTGCTGTATCCCGCGTTCAGCAACATTCAGGCGTGGCGGCTCACGCTCCTTCAGGCTGAGGCGAAGGCGAGAAAAATGGCTGGCTTCGCCTGCGGCCAGTTCATGTATAACCTGGTCGATAGGAACTGCGAGCAGGAGATCATTCCCGCGATGGTTTACCAGGGAATCGGTTTTCTCGCATGGAGCCCGCTTGCCGGAGGCCTGCTGACGGGAAAATACAGACGTTCTGAAGAAGTGCCCAAAGGCTCGAGGTTCGATCTTCGAAAAAACCTCGATATTCCCCGATTTTGGAATGACCGCTCGCGGCAGATCGTCAAGGAATTCATTGCGCTCGCGGATGAGGTCGGCATTTCGCCACCGAAGCTCGCGATTGGCTGGCTTCTCTCGAAGGACTATGTTTCATCGGTCATTTTGGGAGCAAGAACAAAAGACCAGCTCATGACCAACCTTGCAGCGGCTGATTTCATTGTTCCGGAAGACATTCTCGCCCGCCTCGACAAAATAAGCGAACCTGCGCGCAATTACTTCTGGGATTTTTCAATCGACCTTGGGGAAACCTTTGGATCGCGGGGCAAGGTTTTCCCTGGTACCGTGTTATAAAAGTGAAGAGAGGATAGCGTGATTTATCGATCCAAAGAGCATGCGTTGCGGCGGAGGGCTGCGGAATATCTTGAGGGGATTGGATTTCCTCTCACTAGAGAAGAGTTGGAATCGATCGCCGTAGCGGATTTTGGGCTGTCTTATCCAGAGCGAGAAGGCGCACAGATTCTTACGCTTTTCGCGACCGATCGGATCAGTGCCAAATTGATTGTGCTGTTGCCGGGCCAGGTGCTGCCGGAGCACTGGCACCCCCCCGTGGGCTCTGACCCAGGTAAAGAAGAGATTGTACGCGGTTTTCATGGCACCGTGATGTACTTTGGCGATGGCCTCGCCGATCAGGCTGGTGGAGCGATCCGCGATGACCACGAAGTGCTCAAGGGCAAAGCGGATCAGTATGTCTGTCGCTACCGAACCGACCTCGATCCTGGCGTGCAGATCATCATTCCACCCGGGCGAAAACATTGGCTCAAGGGCGGCCCTGCAGGCGGTTGCATTATCAGTTTCTCGACCTGTGTGCGCGACATTCTCGATCAGTTCACCGATCAGGCGATTGTTCGAACAACCCGTATCGTGGAGGATTAATATGGAAGGCTATTCTAAGTAGGTTTAGCAACTAAACAAAAACTTACTCTTTAGAAGAATAATGGAGAAAGAAAAAGAACTAAAAAACTGAAGGCGATTCTCTTGGTCTCCTTTATGTTCAAGGAGGTTCACGATGATAGACCTACCCAGGTTAAATAATACCATCATTAACTCTGATATTTTAGATAGTTACACCACTCCAGATGATCCAGATTTGGATACTGATCTATGCTCAGCTCTCAAGGCCCTGAACAGGAAGATCGTCGTCTTGGATGATGATCCTACAGGGACTCAGACTGTTCACGATGTGTCCGTCTATACTGACTGGGATGAGGCGTCCATAGCCGAAGGCTTTACCGAGGCTTCGCCTATCTTTTTTATCTTGACCAATTCACGTAGTTTTTCGCGTGAAGAGACCATTCGTGTCCATACTGAGATCGCCCGAACGCTCTATATTGTTGCTCAGAAAAAAGCACGAAAGTATTTGCTTGTAAGTCGTGGTGATTCCACCCTGCGCGGCCATTTTCCGGAGGAAACCGAAGCGCTTAAGTCCACCTTGGAAGGCTTTGGAACCATTCGTTTCGATGGTGAAATCATAATTCCTTTCTTTAAGGAAGGTGGCCGATATACACTCAATAACGTGCATTATGTCAAAGATTCGGTGGGTCTTGTCCCTGTTAGCCGCACGGAATTTGCTTCTGATAAAAGTTTTGGCTTTGTGAATTCACACCTTGGCGCTTGGGTGGAGGAAAAAACACGGGGACGCTATAACCGTAATTCATGCACTTATATCGCTCTTGATGATCTTCGTGCCAGAAATGTAAGCAAGATCTATCACCAACTGCTGGCAGTAAAGAATTTTGGCAAAGTTATTGTAAATGCTATCGATTATCGAGATGTTAAAGTGTTCGTCCTAGCTCTTGTGCAGGCGGTATTAGACGGCAAAGAATTCTTGTTCCGGAGTGCCGCCTCGCTGCCCAAAGTTCTTGGTAATATCAAGGATAAATCACTTCTATCACGGAATGAATTGATCACCAATAAGATTAGCTCAGGGGGTATAGTGCTTGTTGGATCTCATGTAAACAATACTACAGTACAATTAGAAGCTCTGCGTGGCTTAGCTAATTCAATGGAAGTGACAGGCTCAGCAAGTTTTGTGCCTTCGGATTTATCTTGCCATGTTGAGAATAAAAACCTGGCTATGGTTCAGTTCGATCAACATCTGGTTACTGTTCCGGGCGGTCTGGAAGGCGAGGTAAGACGGGTTGTAGCTCTGACAGAGAGCTTAATCTCAAAGGGAAATTGCGCGGTCATATATACCCGCCGGGAACGAATCGACCTCCAAGGGGGGAGTGCAGAAGATCAATTGGCCATGGCAATACGCATTTCCGACGCCCTTTCCAGCATCATTGCACAACTAAAAATACGTCCTGCCTTCATTATAGCAAAGGGAGGCATAACCTCCAGCGATGTCGCCATCAAAGCGCTCAGGGTTAAAAAAGCTCGAGTCATCGGTCAAATCCGACCCGGCATTCCTGTATGGATTACTGGTCCAGAAAGTAAATTTCCGGGTCTTCCTTATATTATCTTTCCTGGAAATGTGGGGGACAGATATACGCTGAAAGATATTATCCTAACAATACAAGGATAACTAAAAGAAACCCTGATAATTTCATTCCAGTATCTGCTACGAGTATGAGCTGGCTGTGAGGCGATCCGGAATAAATTTGCCGAGCTTCATACCAAGGGCGTCAACTGAGTCGGAATAGCTTTTCTTCCACAAATTTCCAGATGGCGATGTAGTCGCCTGTCTCAAGCACCTTCTCAAAGCCCTCGCCATTCATGGCGTCGATGCGTGCCAGGAGACGCGCCGTGAGGCGGTTGTTGATCTCAAAGATGCCTTTGATGTCCCAGCGCGTGGGAGAGGTGTCGGAGGTGATATAGCCGTCATAGCCATACTTTCTCAGGTAATAGAGGAATTCGGCGTAGGCGATGATGTGCTTGCTGCCCGCGAAGTAGTCCCAGTCCCACTTGGCATCATTGTCATTGATGTGGACGTAGTAGGGAAGGCCGACGTCGTGGATGAGCGAAAGTTCTTCGGCAGGATTTAAGCCGCCGTAGACCGAGTGGCCGAAATCGAGGGTTACGCCGAGGCCGGGAAGGCCGATTTCCTTAATGAGAAGGATTGTCTTGGCGGCATTGTTGATAAAGCAGGTGCCGCGGGTCTCGCTCGGTTTGTACTCGATGTAGAGCGTGATTTCAGGGCGATACGCTGCGGCTTCGGAGAAGGTCTCCTTGAGGTAGCCCCAGTTCTTGGAGTAGTCGGTCTGGAAGTTGAATTCCCAGCCGTCGCCGAGTGGGCAGCACGTAACCTTGTCGGCACCGATAGCTATCGCGAAGTCCTTCGCCTCTTTTATAAAGCGGACAGCCTTGTCGCGTACTGCTTTAACGGGCGAGGTGAGGCCGCCGTTGCGGAACTCCGGCTCGGCTTTGACATTAACATTCACCGCTGAAATTGCCAGGTGATATTTCTTCATGAGCTGCTTGACCTGGGCTGGGTCGCTGACCTCGTAGGGGTACACGCACTCCATGGCGTCCATGTTGGGAATTTCTGAAGCCATTTTGAATTTCGCCTCTAGGTCCAGTGCCTCATTGTACTCATGGAATCTATCCTTGGTCTTGCTCAAGAACGAAGAGATAACCGCATACTTGATCATGTCGATCCTCCTTAAAAATGTTTATAACTTGAAGCGTTTAGCACTTTTTCGAGAGTTGCCCTGCCTTGTGCATACGCCGTTTGCACTTCATCAGGTGTTGCACAGGCGATTTCCAGATCGAAGGAACCTCGGTAGCCGGTTCGCAGGAGGCCATCGATGACGGATTTCCAGGGGATCGATCCATCGCCTGGCGGAAGCGCAAGATTTTCGTAGCCAAAATTATCTTTGAGGTGGGTACCGTAAATTCTGCCCGCAAGCTTGGCCGGAAGAGTAGCGATGGACTCCTTGCAAGCCCACGCGTGCCCCGTGTCGAAGTTGTAACCAATCGTTGTGTTGCCTGTCTCAGCGATGAAATGCATGAATCCTTCGGTCCCGCCGAGGAGAGATCCCGGAACGATCTCGAGCGACATTCTGAGACCTTCAGCCTCAACGATAGAAGCGAGGCGCAGGAGCTTTTCTTTCAGTCGATCCCAAGCGCGGAGCCACGCGTCGGCATCGAAGGAATGTCCGGCAGGGAAGGTGAAGGGCGCGATCGGTAGCGTAACCGTGGCGCATCCGGGGAAGCGCGTTGCGATCTTTGCGACGGCAGCTATCTCGCGGTAGCCCAGATCTGAAAAGAGCGCGCTCTCGTCTTTAGTCGCAGCGAGGAGAAAGTGCGCGACAAACTGCGTCGCCGAGAGGCCAAGGTCGGTGCCACGCGCGGCGAGAGCGCCAGCACCCTTCTCCCACTCCTCGATTCTGTCTGACGTGAAGATTTCGGGTTGATATCCCTTAAAGCCCTCGGCGGCGAGCAGCTCGAAGCCGCGTGCGTAGTCTTCTACGGTGAATGTGGTGGTGTAGCGTGAGAAAAAATAAGCGGGTGAAACTCCAAACATTGTCACTCCAAATATTGCATGCAATATTAAATATATTGTAGAATACAAACTAGGCGCTGTCAATCGCAAAGTCGCGAATCAGCAGTGGCTCGCGCGGTTCAAACCAGACGAGGGAATGCCAAACACCAAGGAGTGCAGGACATGTCGAAGAAAAAGATAATAATCGCTATTGCGCCCGTCGCGCACATGGAAAAGAAGGTTCCTGATGGGCTGAAGAACCCTGTGTTACCTGAGGATATCGCGTCCGAAGTGATCGCCTGCGCGGAGGCGGGCGCTTCGCTCGTACACCTGCACGTCAGAGACGAGAGGGGAATGCAAGTCGGCGATCTGCGCGTATTTTCTCACACAATCGACCTGATCCGCGCCAAGACCGATATCGTGATTCAAGGCTCGACTGGTGGGCTGTCGACACTCACGCTCGAAGAGCGCTCGGTATCCGTGGATGAGCCAAGAGTCCAGATGGCCTCGCTCAATATGGGTTCGACGAATTTCGGTGAGAATGTGTACATCAACACCTGGCCCGACATCAGGTATTGGGCGACGAAAATGACGCTTGCACGCGTTGTTCCGGAGCTTGAGATTTTCGATCTCTCCATGATTGAGAGTGTACTGAGTCTCGCTGATGAGGGCTTTTTACGGAAGCCGCTGCACTTCAACTTTTCGCTTGGCTTCAAGGGCGCATTGTCCGCGAAGGCCGACAATCTGTTCATGCTGAAGTCCGCTCTTCCAAGGGACGCGGCCTGGAGTCTGATCCATGAGGGCATGACGGATTTCTCGCTCATCGCGACCGCGATCGGCTGTGGCGCGTCTGGTGTGCGCGTGGGGTATGAGGATGGTTTTTTCCTCGAACCGGGCCTTCCCGCCACGAACGTCCAGCTGGTGAAAAAAGCTGTCGCGCTCGCACGCGAGATGGGCTACGAGGTCGCAACGCCTCAGGAAGCGAGGAAGATGCTCGATATTCTTAAATAGGTTTCGATGCCTTCGCCTCGAGAGAAGCTTTCAGCACATCGCGCGAGCGGAGGTGGTGTACGATCACGAGCCGCTGGGCGAGTTCGGGGTCGCGAGCAACGAATGCAGCGATAATCTCCCGGTGTTCGGGAAGCGTTTCTTCGGGCAACCTGATGAGGCCCTTGATGTAGCTCCTGTGGATGCACCCGAGGTTTGAGTCGATATCGGAGAGAATTGGGTTGTCGGCGTATTCAATGAGCATTTCGTGAAAATTTTTGTCAGCGTTGAGGTAGATTTCACGCTCTTCCGCGGTAAAAGGCACGCTAAGGTCTCGGTCGCGATACTCCGAAAACGATGCACAAAGCATCTCGAACTTATCGAGACTCTCGCCCGCGATTGCTCGCTCGACGCAGAGTCGGGCGGCGATTCCCTCAATACCTGCCCGCACCGCAAAGACATGAACGAGCTCCGCCGTGGGCCGTTCAGGCACAAAAAGACCTTCGTTCTCGCGCCCGGTGCCGTTGCGCCGTTCGAGGAATCGTTCCCCGAGAAGTCGGGCTGTCGCTACGTTCACCGGTGTCAAGGAGACGCCCAGGTCATCCGCGAGTGCCTTGCGGTCGATTCTTGTGCCTTCGGGAATTTTCCCTTCGATGATCAGCATTCGTATGCGCCGATAGACTTCATCGGCGACGATGGTAGACTCGATTCGCTTCACGATGCCTCCTTCGTGTCGCTCAGCAGGCGGTCTCGCGAATCGAGAAGGTGGCTGCGCATAAAAAATTCAGCGGCGGCTGCGTCGCGGGACGCGATCGCGTCGACGATCTTACTGTGCTCCTCGTAGCTCTGCTGCGCGGATTTCAGTAGTCCGCCCTGGTTGCAAATGAAGACTATATTAAAGGATGAAATGATGCGATAGAGCGGCTCGTTTCCAGAAAATCCGGCAACCGCGAGATGGAATTCATAGTCAGCCTTGCGCACCGCGCGAGGATCGTTGGAATCGACGATGGTTTTATACTCCGTGTGCATTTTCATGATCGTGGCGATATCTTCGTCGGTACCATTTCTGGCGACTCCGGCGGCAGCCAGCGGCTCCAGTTGGATGCGGATATTGTAGAGGTCGAGGAGTTCCCGAGCGTTGAGGGCGCGAACCCTCGCACCTCGGCGTGGAAGAAGCTCGACGAGCATTTCCTTCTCAAGCTTGGAGAAGGCCGCGGCCAAAGGAGTTCTGGATATTCCGAGCTGATTGGCCAAGAGGTTCTGCTTTAATTTTTCGCCAGGTTGCAGCTCCCCTTCGAGGATCATCAATCGCAGTTCATTATACACCTTTTCGGAGAGATCGGCATACTCAATTTTTTGCATGTCCTCACTATATAACGCAATAGCAAACATGTCAATATTTTGCATGCAAAAATCAATTGTGCCTTGACAGATCAGAGTGGCGGTGGTAAAATATAAAATATATTTTGTATGCAAAATTATGCAATAAGGGTTCCGCAATGGAAGAAACCACAATAAACAGAATTGAGGAGCTCAAAGATATCGCCAACGAAGTGCGCTTCCGCATCGTGGATATGGTGTATCGGGCGCAGTCGGGGCACTGCGGAGGTTCGCTCTCGGCGGCGGACATTGTGACCGCGCTCTACTTTGAGATTATGAAGATCAACCCAGCCGCACCTGATTGGCCGGACAGAGACCGCTTTATTCTCTCGAAGGGTCATGCCTGCCCCGTGCAGTACGCCGCCCTCAGCCTGAAGGGCTATTTTCCGCTCGATGAACTCGGTACATTCCGCAAGCTGCACTCGCGGCTCCAGGGTCACCCTGTCGCGGGGAAACTGCCAGGTATCGAAGTGACTACCGGTTCACTCGGGATTGGCTTCTGTGAGGGGATCGGCCTTGGACTCGACGCGAAATTGCGGAAACAAGACTGGCGCGTGTGGATCGTGCTTGGCGATGGCGAGTTGAACGAGGGTGCGGTGTGGGAGGCGGCACAAGCGGGATCGAAATTCCATCTCGATAATGTCACCGCCATTGTCGATAGAAATCGACTTCAAAACGATGGTTTTTGCGACGACGTCATGCCCATTGAACCGGTTGTGGAGAAATTCCGCGTGTTTGGCTGGGAAACCTATGAGATCGATGGCCACAATATGTCCGAGATTGTGCGCACGCTCCACGTGGCGCGTCAGGTGAAGGGAAAACCGACCTGCATCGTCGCGCGCACCGTGAAGGGGAAAGGCGTTTCCTTTATGGAGAACGTTAGAGATTGGCACGGTAAAGCGCCCAATTCCGAGCAGTACGAACAGGCTGTGCGAGAACTCAGAGGAGGACGAACATGAACCTGCCACGCGCATTCAATCCAACCCGAAGAGCTTTTTCGGAACAGATGGCGAGCCGAGGAGCAGAATCGGATTTCGCGGTCTTTGAGTCGGACATTGGATACTCAACCTACTCATATCTCTTTGGCGACCGTTTCCCTGAACGGTATTTCAACTTCGGCATCGCCGAGGTGTCGACCATGGCGGCGGCTGCCGGAATGGCAAGCAATGGAAGAACGGTTTTTGTCGCTGGATATGGCGTATTCCTGACCATGCGCGCGCTCGAAGTGGTGCGCTCCTTCGTGTGCTACCCGCACCTCAATGTGAAAATTCTCTCGTCGCACGGAGGCGTGACGGCAGCGATCGACGGTGTTACCCACCAGGCGACCGAGGATATTGCGTTCATGACAACTCTACCAGAGATGAAGGTGCTCTGTCCTTGCGACACAGCATCGGCGAAGGCTGCATTCGATCTTGCGCTGAAAACGCCCGGGCCGGTGTTCGTACGTCTCATGCGCGATCCGCTCTTCGAGCTATATCCTGAAGGCACTTCATTCGCATTGGGTGGTTCGAAGGTAGTGAGAGAGGGGAGCGACATCACAATCGCGGCGTATGGCGACATGGTGTTCGAAGCCATCGATGCGGCTGATCGTCTCGCGGCACGGGGGATTCGGGCGGAAGTGCTGGATCTTTACTCGATAAAGCCAGTCGATTGGGCGGGGATTACAGCCTCCATTTCTAAAACCCACACACTCCTTGTGGTGGAAAACCATCAGGCACGAAATGGGCTGGGGACCTACATTGGTGACGCGTTACTGCAAACAGGTGCCTCGGTGCGGTATGATCATGTTGGACTCGAGGATCGTTTCGCGGAATCTGGCGACTACAGAGGCGTCATCGAGACATACGGTCTCTGCGCCACCAATATCGAAGCACATGCGAAAAAGCTGCTGGCAACGAATCAGGGGAGATGAAATGAAGGTCTATATAACACGAAAAATACCGGAGCCTGGTATTGAATTGCTACGTTCTCGTTATGAAGTCGAAGTGAATCCGAACGATCGACCGCTGACCAGGCAGGAATTGCTCGAGAAGGTGGCGGAAGCCGACGGTGTAGTATGCCTCATCACTGACAGAATCGATGCGGAGGTCTTTGAAGCCGCGCCACGCTGCAGGGGTTTTGCGAACTATGGGGTGGGTTTCGACAATATGGATATCGCGGAGGCTACAAAGCGAAAGATTCCGCTCTCAAATACGCCCGAAGTGCTCACCAACGCGACAGCAGAAATGGCCTGGGCTCTGCTCTTCGCGGCGGGGCGTCGAGTTGTCGAGGCCGACGCAGTGATGCGGTCTGGAACCTGGGGCGGCTGGGGCCCGCTGCAGTTTATCGGGCAGGAAGTGACGGGCGCGACGCTAGGTGTGGTCGGCGCAGGCCGAATCGGCAAGGCTTTTGCGCATAAATCGAAGGGCTTCGACATGAAAGTGCTCTACACCGATGAGCTCCGCAGTGAGGAGATGGAGCGCGACCTTGGCGCTGAACGCGTTCCTCTGGAGGAACTGCTGGCTCGTTCCGATTTTGTGTCGCTGCATGTGCCCTTCATGCCTGCAACGCGCCACCTCATCGATGAGCGGGCGCTACGCACGATGAAGCGCACGGCGGTGTTGATCAACACATCTCGCGGGCCTGTGGTCGACGAGGCTGCTCTGGTCCGTGCGCTACGTGAGGGCTGGATCGCCGCAGCAGGCATTGATGTGTATGAGAACGAGCCCAAGCCCGCCGATGGCCTCGCCGAGCTCAAAAATGTCGTGATGACGCCTCATATTGCGAGCGCCACAACAACCTCACGCGAAGGCATGGCCCTCCGCGCTGCGGAGAACCTCATCGCCATGCTCGAGGGCACGCGGCCGCGCGACTGTTTGAATCCGGAGATTTATGTTTGAGAAATAAAGGGATTTGAGAGTATTTGAAAATCGATCGACAGCAAGGTGCCTGGTTCAGGTTTTGTTATAGGCCCCCTATCAGTCTGACATCTTCAACTCGTCGTTCACTTCACAAAATATGCTCCAGAAACTTCCGCGTGCGCTCTTCCCGCGGTGAGGTGAAGAAAGTGTCCGGCGGCGCCTCTTCGACGATCTGACCGGCATCCATGAAGATGATGCGGTGGGCAGCGGCACGGGCAAAACCCATCTCGTGCGAAACCACAAGCATGGTCATGCCTTCGCGCGCCAGCTCCGTCATGACATCGAGCACTTCCTTGATCATTTCGGGATCGAGGGCGCTGGTGGGCTCGTCGAAGAGCATGACCTTGGGGTTCATGGCGAGGGCGCGGGCAATGGCGACGCGCTGCTGTTGGCCGCCGGAGAGCTGTTCCGGCCAGGCCTTTTCTTTGTCGGAGAGGCCCACCTTTGCAAGCAGACGTCGTGCAGACTCGATCGCTTCGTCCTTGCTCTTTTTCAGCACGCAGATCGGCGCAAGCGTGATGTTGTCGAGCACGGTGAGGTGAGGAAAGAGGTTGAAGCTCTGAAAGACCATGCCGACCTCTTCGCGGATGTGGCGGATGTCCGCGCCAGGGTCGGTGACGCTTTCGCCGTCGATGAGAATTCGCCCAGAGTCGAGTCGTTCGAGGCGATTGATCGAGCGGAGCAGCGTGCTCTTACCCGAGCCGGAGGGCCCGATGATGAGCACGACTTCGCCTTTTTTGACCGGAATGCTCACGCCCTGAAGCGCTTTGACACTGCCGAAGTTCTTTACGGCGTCGATGATTTCAATGTACTTTTCCACGATGCCTCAGCTTTTCTTCCATCATTGCGACCAGCCGCGAGAAAAACAGAGTCATCACGAGATAGATGAGCGCGATGACCGTGTAACTCTCGAAATATCGGAACGTTGTCGACGCATATTCTCTGCCCCTGCGCAGAAGGTCCGAGACAGCCAAAATCGACACGAGCGACGAATCCTTCAAGAGCGCGATGAACTCGTTGCCGATCGGCGGCAGGATGATTCTGATTGTCTGCGGAATAATGATTTTCCTCATAGCCATCGAGCGCGACATCCCGAGGGCTAGAGCCGCTTCCATCTGTCCTCTGGGGATGGCTTGCATGCCGGCGCGGAAAATTTCGGCCATATAGGCGCCGTAGCAGATCGACATGGCCACAATGGCCGCCGTAGGACCTTCCAGCCTGAGGAGTGGCCCGAGCGCATAGTAGATGTAGAAGAGCTGCACGAGCAGGGGGATGCCCCGAATTATTTCGACATAGACCGTCGCGATCCGGTTGATGGACCGCTTCTGCGATATGCGCCCGAGTCCGGCAAAGAGGCCGATGAGCAAGGCAAAGAAGATCGAGATCAACGTCACCGAGAATGTCGCCACAAGACCGTCCGGCACAAAGGAGAGAATGCGGAGATAGGGATCAGGGCTCAGTATCGGCAAAAGGATGAGCAGTGCAATCGCCCCAAAGAATGAGATATTCCACGCAGACAGCAGTGCACCCTCGTCCTTCAAAGGGATGAGGGTGCCATCGGTGACGTTGATGGTGGTCTTATCGGAGGTCTTCGTGTTCCGATCTGAAAAGGGGGATCCTCTCATCGTTCTTTATTGAGCAATTCTATTGCAGCCACTTTTTCTGCAGTTCCTCCAGCTTACCGGAAGCCTTTACCTTGGCAAGTCCGTCGTTGAAGAGTTTTTGGGTCTTGGTGTCGCCCTTCTTGAACGCAAAGCCGAGCCACTCGTCGGTGAAAGGCTCTCCCGCGATCATGAGTTTATCTTTGTAGGTGGGATTCTGGAGTGCGAAGTTTGCGGCGATGGGCGAATCGGCGACCACTCCGTCGATGTTGCCGTTCACGAGGTCTTCAAACGCAAGTCCGACTTCGTCGTAGGTCTTGAGCTCGACACCCTGCACCTTTCCGATCTCGATGGCGCCCGTCGTACCGATCTGCGCGCCGACTTTCTTGCCGACCATGTCGGCGAGCGTCGTAACACCCGTGGTGTCCTTGCGGACAACGAGGACCTGCCCCGCGTTCACATAGGGATCGGAGAAATCCATGGTCGCCTTGCGTTCCTCCGTGATGGTGACGGACGAAGCGATAACCTGATAGTTGCCCGCGGCGAGCCCGGCGAAGATGCCGTCCCATGCCGTGTTTTTGATCTCGACTTCGAAGCCTTCTGCCTTGGCGATCTCATTTACAAGATCGATATCGAACCCGACGATGTTTTTATTCTCGTCGACGTATTCCATGGGAGGCCAGGTAGCGTCGGTGGCGACCGTGATAACGGTCGATTTTTTGGCACATGAAAAGAGGCCGATCGTTGCGAACGAGACGATCGCAACAAGCATGACCGAGGTGAGAACTGACCAGCGTTTCTTCATAACCTTGCTCCTTCGTATCAGGATGAATGCATACAAATTATATCTTATCGAGGATATGGCGATTTACATATAGTGTCAAGAACGGAGCATAAATATGTGAAAGATGTGAAAGGATAGCGGCGTACCCTCAGCGTGCTGCAAGGTGGGCGGTCCGCGCGGCGAGAGCCCTGATACTGATTTTTTCTTTGCCGGCGAGGTAGGTTTCGAGGGTGTCGTGGAGCGGAGCTCCCCATTGTTCGGGGACTCCGCCCATGATGCCCAGCACCGTTCCGACAAGCCCTGCATTGCAGTCGACATCGAGGCCCGCGTGGGCGAGGATGCGGAATGATTCGGTCATGTCGCCGTTGCCGAACCAGAGCGCGTTGATGACGGCGGCGATGTTCGGATAGGCGTGAATCCAGTTGTAGCGCTCGAAATACGTGTCGAGGATAGCCCATGCTGCCTCGGCGCTCTCGGCGCGCGCAGTGGTATCGAAGCATTTGGAGAGAACGGCGGCATATTCGCTCTTTTTCGGGATGAACCGGGCGGCGTCGAGAAGGAGCGTGCGTGGATCTCTATGCACAAACGCGAGGGCGGTGAGGACGGCAGCGTACATCTCACCGTAGACGCCGTTTTCCGCATGCGACACGAGGCCGTCGATGTGCGCGAGGCGCGCCGCCTCCATGGGCCAGGCAGGCGCCACAAGGCCGCAGACCATGCCGCGCATCTGTGCGCCTATCCAGTTGGAGTAGGGGTTGTGCCACGAACCGGACTCGGGCGGTAGAATGCCGTCGGCCATGTTGTGCAGGGCGATCCATTCGGCCGACCATCCGAAGGGAATCTGTTTTACCCATTCGCGGCCGATGTCGCGCGAGCTGATGCTCCGTCCCCTGCGCTCGAAGGCGTCGAGGAAGGCAAGCTCGTAGACGACATCGTCGTTGACGGTCTCCGGCTCGGTGATGTAGGCATCGATGCGCCCGTAGACCTTCTGCAGCTGTGTGCTGTGGTAGCCTTCGATCGCGGTGCCAAAGGCGCCGCCGGCGAGCTGGCCGAGCCAGCCTGCATACATTCGTGCCTCGAGGTCGTCGGGCGCGCGGGAAGGGGGTGCTCCGGGGGCTGCACTATTCTGGGCGGGTGTAGGGGCGGCGCCGGTCGGGGCTTCTCCGGCAGCGGCAGGCGTATCGGTCGCGGGCATTGCGGCGCGCACGTCATCCCAGGTGGCGGGATGCTCGTAGGTCCAATACGGGTGCGAAGGGTCGCGCGGCGCGGTGTGGATTGCGTGCAGAAGCTCGGCGGTGAGGGCGCGCAGTTCCGGGCTGACGACGGGCTTTTGCGCCTGCTGGGCGCTGTCGTGCAATCCGGGGTGTTCGGGGTGCGCAGACTGCTCGAAGGTGGCGTGCGTGGTGCCGCTTTCGCGCGTTCCAAAGTGCGCCGAGTCGAAGATTCCGCTGCTTTCGAGAATGCCGCAGTGTTGGGCCTCTTCCAAGCCCTCATACAGGAGTCGCTCGGCTGCCGAGACATCGTAACCCTTGTTGCCCATGGCCTGGACCATTTCGAGATAGGGGATCTCCGGCGCGCCCGAGCCGGGGACGGAGGAAAACCAGAACAGCGCGATAAGGTCGTCGCCGGAGGGAAAGGCCGTTTCGCTCGTGTACCAGTTTGAGCCATGGGTACGCCGGTCGAGGGGCTGCGCGGAGATTCGCAGCTCGCGGTCGATCTGCCAGGCATGCTTTGTATTCACAGTGTGCTCCTTTCGCGCTCACGATTGCGGCGTGCGTACACATAGAGGGCGCCCAGGGTTGCGATGTAGGGCACCATCGAGGTGAACTGAGAGCTGACGCCATAGTTCTGCAGGAAGAGCCCAAGCCCATCGAAAAATCCGAAGAGCAGGGAAATCAGCGCGATGCCATAGGGGTGTCCATCCACGAGAATGATCGCCGCGAGCGAAATCCACCCGCGCCCTGCCGTCATATTCTCCGCGAATAGCGTGACATAGCCCAGCGATAGGAAGGACCCCGCCAGACCGCAGAACACCGCGCACAGCAGAAGCGAGTAAATACGCATGGACGACGTCCGCACTCCGCTCGAATCCAGCGAATTCGGATTGTATCCCGCAGCCCTTAGCCTCAGCCCAAACCGTGTCTTGAACACCAGATAATAACAGAAGATGGTCGCGATCACCGCCAGGTACACGATGAGGTTTCTGCCCGATACCACGGGCCCGAGCAGAGGAATTCCCTCGATAAGCGGAATATGGATATTCGGAATCGAGTCGATGAGTTTGCTCGTAAAAACACCCTTTACCTTGAAAATTTGCCGGAGCAGATAGGTCGTGCTGCCCACCGCGAAGAGGTTGAGCGCAATGCCCGTCACAAATTCGTCGGTGTCGAGCGTCACAGAAAAGAAGATGAAGATGAGGGCTAGGATCATCGCTCCTGCGATTGCGAACAGAACACCCACGACCCAGGAATGGAACAGAAATGAGCCGAGCACCGCGGCAAAGGCGGCCATCAGCATCATGCCCTCCATGGCGATGTTGAAGATGCCCGCATAGAAGGTGAGCGCCCCGCCGAGCGCGGCCAGGAGAATGGGCGTAGCGCCGGCGATCATGCCCGTAATCAGGCCGACGACGATGTTCATGTTGTCCTCTCCTTCGCCTGATGCCGCGCCGCGAGCCGGTCAAAGACCACGACGGCGTATTCGCGCGTGGCCACGATAACGAGCACGAGGACCGCCTGCAGCACCTGCGCGATCTCGCTCGGCACGTTCGTAATGAGCTCCATACCGAGCGCACCAGTCTGAATCGCCGCCACGAAGATGCCGTAGATGAGCGTCTCGACGAGCCCATTGTTTGCCATGATGGCGATCATAATGCCGTCCCAGGCATAGTTGGCGCCG
>Ga0067045_1029331_pt1 | contig 21682 bp, 11 predicted proteins | sample TerdegcTABiofilm_FD_59184 | JGI IMG/M metagenome (GOLD analysis project Ga0067045, IMG submission 59184) | Combined Assembly of (Gp0054472, Gp0054536) Wastewater bioreactor microbial communities from Singapore -Terephthalate degrading...
GGAGGATCTGGAGGAAGGAGTATCCCACGCCCCTGAAGAACAGGCCGGAGTACCTTCCGGCGTATGCCTGTGCTTGATCAGGCGAGGATTGCATATCCTGCCTTGGTACAAGCTTCGTAACACTAACGAACGTCAATCTTCCCGGACCAGACCCTGCTTTTTAAGCTCATCGAAGAGGACGTCCAAGAAGACCAGGCGGGAGCGTATGCCGTCCTTCTCGCCGGTTCTCTCCTCCCAAGCGCGGTCCACGGCCTCTTCCAGGTCTTTCCGCAGGGGTCTGGGATCCCGGAGGGGATCCAGGGCTTTCGCCAGGGAACAGGAGGGGGAATGGCTTCCGAAGCCTCCGCAGGCAGGGCAGGCCCCCCGATCCCCGGGACCCGCCGCGGAGGACGGGTCGGGCGGAAGTGCTGCCGGGGAGTCGGGTTCCGCGTACAGGCTGTAGGCGGGGGCGGAAAACTCCAGGGACTTGAGCTGGCGCCAGGCGTCCTGGAGGGCCGAGCGCGTGCGCGCCAGTTCCTCGGAGGCGACGATAAACGCGGTTCGGTATTCCTCGGTGCGGGCGTTCGCTCTCCGGAGAGCGTCGCTGGCCATGTCAGGTAGGCTCCGGGACTCGTCCAGGATCGAGCGCAGGCGGCGAACCTCCTCAACCAGCTGTTCCCGCTTCATGGCCTGCAATCGGCTCTCCGAATCGTCGTGCCTAGACATGATGGGCTAGTATAGCGGAGACCTTGGGCGCTGTCATCCTCGGCCCCTCCGCGCCAAAAACTTGAAATCCGTGATTGATTGCGATTGCGTTGCGACCGCTAGCAATCGCAAAGACAATTTCAAAGAACGACGGACTTTTGAAATTGGCTCACCTATACAAACATTAAGCTCCCCTTGCCCCGTCGACCGGGCTTGGGTATGCTCTAGCCATCATGGACAAGCTGATCATCAAAGGCGCGCGGGAACACAACCTGAAGAACATAGACCTGGAAATTCCCCGGGACAAGCTGGTCGTCATCTCCGGGCTGTCGGGCTCCGGCAAGAGCTCCCTGGCCTTCGACACGATCTTCGCGGAGGGGCAACGGAGATATGTCGAGTCCCTGTCCGCCTACGCCCGTCAGTTCCTGGGGCGCATGGACAAGCCCGACGTGGACTACATCGAGGGCCTTTCCCCGGCCATCTCGATCGAGCAGAAGAGCACCCACCGGAACCCTCGTTCCACGGTGGGAACGGTCACGGAGATCTACGACTATTACCGCCTCCTCTATGCCCGGATCGGGATCCCCCACTGCCCCCAGTGCGGCCGGGAGATCAGGGAGCAGGGGATCGACCAGATCCTGGACACGATCCTTTCCTGGCCCAAGGGCTCCAAGCTCCAGATCCTGGCCCCCGTGGTTCGGGGCAAGAAGGGGGAGCACCAGAAGATCCTCGAGGATGCCCGAAAGCAGGGCTTCGTCCGGGCAAGGGTGAACGGCGAGATCGTCTCCCTGGAGGACGAGATCACCCTGGAGAAGCAGAAGAAACACACCATCGAGATCATCGTGGACCGGGTCAAGCTCAACGAGGATTCCCGGAAACGCCTGTCCGAGAGCGTGGAGACGGCCCTCCAGATCGCGGAAGACACGGTTGTCGTGATCCGGGACTCCGGCCAGGGGGAGGCGGAGGAGTTCTTCAGCCGCAGGGGGGCCTGCCCGGAATGCGGGATCAGCCTGCCCGAGCTGGAACCCCGGCTCTTCTCCTTCAACAACCCCCACGGCGCCTGTCCTTCCTGTACAGGGTTGGGGATGAACCTGGAGTTCGACCCGAGCCTGGTCATACCGGATCCGGACGTATCCTTCGAGGAGGGCGGCTGCATCCCCTACAACCCCGACGCCGCCTGGAACCGAAGCCGCTTCGAGGCCCTGGCCAAGCATTTCAAATTCTCCCTGAGCACCCCCTTCAGCCGACTCCCCAGGAACGTGATGAACGCCATTCTGTACGGAACCGACGACGCGGTCCGAATCCGGTATGAAAACCGGGAGGGTACCGGCCATTTCGAGTACGAGAGCCGATTCCCCGGCATCCTGGCGGATCTCAAGCGACGGTACATGGAGACCACCAGCGACGGAATCAAGCAGTGGTTGGAGCGCTTCATGACCGAGCGACCCTGCGAAACCTGCGGCGGCCGCCGTCTCCGGCCCGAAGCCCTGGCGGTCACGGTGGGGGGAACCAATATCCACGATCTTTCCTGCCGCAGCGTAGAGGCCACGCTGGATTTCTTCGCCAGGGTGGAGCTTACGGACACCCAGCGGCAGATCGCAAAGCAGATCCTCAAGGAAATTGTGGCCCGCCTCACCTTCATGCGGAACGTGGGTCTGGAATACCTTACCCTGGAACGGAAGGCCGCGACCCTGTCGGGAGGGGAGGCTCAGCGCATCCGCCTGGCCACCCAGATCGGCTCCTCCCTGGTGGGGGTGCTCTACATCCTGGACGAACCGTCCATCGGCCTTCACCAGCGGGACAACCAGCGCTTGATCGACACCCTAACCTACCTGCGGGACATCGGAAATACCCTGATCGTGGTGGAGCACGACGAGCAGACCTTGCGCACCGCGGACTGGATCGTGGACCTGGGACCCGGGGCAGGGGTGCACGGGGGCCGGGTGGTGGCCCAGGGCACTCCCGACCAGGTTATGCGGAGCCCCAAGAGCCTCACCGGACAGTACCTGGCCGGGACCTTGAAGATCGACCTCCCGAAGCAGCGCCGGAAGGGGAACGGGAAGTCCCTGGTGATCCGGGGCTGCCGGGAGCACAACCTGAAAGACATCGACGTGGAACTCCCGTTGGGGAAATTCATGTGCATCACCGGCGTCTCCGGGTCCGGAAAGAGCACTCTGCTGACGGACCTGCTGTACCCCGCGATTTCCAACCGGGTCATGGGAACCTCCCAGCCCGAGGGGGACTTCGACTCTCTGGACGGGCTCGAGCATATCGACAAGATCATCAACATCGACCAGAGCCCCATCGGCAGGACGCCCCGGTCGAACCCCGCCACCTACGTGGGGGTCTTCACCCACATCCGGGACCTGTTCGCGGCCCTTCCGGAGTCCAAGGCCCGGGGCTGGAAACCCGGGCGCTTCAGTTTCAACGTGAAGGGCGGCCGCTGCGAGAACTGCCAGGGGGACGGCACCATCCGGATCGAGATGAACTTCCTGCCCGACGTGTACATCACCTGCGACGTCTGTCACGGCAAGCGCTTCAACTCGGATACCCTGGACGTCCGGTACAAGGGCAGGAACATCGCGGACGTCCTGGACATGACCATCGAAGAGGCGGCTTCGTTCTTCGAGCATATCCCGCCGATCGCCCATCGGATGAACACCCTCCTTTCCGTCGGGCTCGGCTATATCAAGCTCGGCCAGTCCGCCCTGACCCTCTCCGGCGGGGAGGCCCAGCGGGTCAAGCTGGCCTACGAGCTGGCCAAGAGGCCCACCGGGAAGACCCTCTACTTCATGGACGAGCCGACCACGGGTCTGCACTTCGCGGACGTGAAACAGCTCATGGATGTGATCCAGCGCCTGGTGGACACGGGGAACACGGTGGTGATGATCGAGCACAACCTGGACGTGATCAAACAAGCGGACTGGATCCTGGATCTCGGCCCCGAGGGCGGGGACAAGGGCGGAGCCTTGATCGCCCAGGGCACCCCGGAGGAGATCGCCAGGGTGAAGGTCTCGTATACGGGGAAATACTTGAAGGAGAGCCTGAAACAGTAAACGGCGGACGGTGGTCAGTGGACAGGGGCAGCGCGGGCTGCCGGGTATCGTCGACGGCGCGTCCGCGGCCGGCAAACGAGCTTCGTCTGTTTACTGTCCACGGAGGCTTTTTCAAAACTGAGGCTTTTCAAAACTCAGGGAGTCTTGAAAAAGCTGCCTGGAAATCCGCGATTGAGCGCAGCGGTTGTAATGATACCGAAAGCAATCGCAAAGCCGATTTATAAAGCGACCGACTTTTTACATCGGCTCCACCGTCCGCTCCTTTCGCAAACCTCGCCCAAGCCCCCGGGCTACGGCGCCGGGGGCCGCGTCGGCGGACCGCGCTGTTGCCTGTTGCCCGCCCCCTGCTTTACACTTCACCCGTGAGCCGGCTCCGGACTGCCTGTTTTTTCATGCTCCTCGCGGCCTTCGCGGCCCGGTCGGTGCGGGCTCAGGAGGGGGCGGCCCCCCCCGAAGCGCTCCCCCCGGAGCCCTGGTCCGGCGCCGAGGCGTCCCGGGCCCTGGATATCGCGGGCGCGGGATACTACGAATTGGTGGCCTGGGTCCGGGAACTCGGCCTTCCGGAAACGGGAGGCGTCGACCAGCTCCGGTCCCGGCTCTATTCCCATTACGGGATCCAAGCCCCGGCGTCCCCGGAACAAGGGGATTCCATACGGATAGAGGCGGCGGACCGGACGGAGTATTTCAAACTGGAGGCACCGGGGGAAGAGTATGTCCGGCTTTCGGGCGGGGTCGTCCTGACGTATACCGAGGGCGAATCCGGAACCACGCATCGAATCCGGGCGGATGAAATCCTGTACAACCGTACGACCAACCTCCTGTCTGCCCGGGGATCCGTGGAGTACGAGAAGAGCGGCCCGGGCGGGACCGAGACGTTCTACGGCGACTCCATAGCCGTCGACCTGGATTCCTGGGAGGGTCGCTTTCTCTCCGGCCGGAGCGTCCGTTCCACCGGGGAGGACGCCCAGGAGGGCGACCTGGTCTTCGCGGCGGACGAGATCCGCAAGCTGAAAGGCGGCGCTCTGTCCCTCCGGGACGGGCTTATCACATCCAGCCGTGCGGAGGATCCCTATTGGTCCGTGCGGGCCAGCCGCATCTGGCTTCTTTCGGAGAACGAATGGGCCGTGGCCAACGCCGTGCTCTCGGTGGGGCATGTTCCGGTTCTCTATCTCCCCTTCTTCTACTACCCGGGCCAGGAGATCGTCTTCCACCCCGCCATCGGCTACAGGGCCCGGGAAGGCAGATTCCTGCAGACCACGACCTACCTGGTGGGGGAAAAAACGGAGTCCCCGAAAGAGGACCTCAACCTCTTTAAGACCACGCGAACGGGGCCGGGGTACGAAAAGGAGCTCCGGGGCGTCTTTCTCCGGGAGACGAACCGGCGCCGCACCGAGCTCCCCCGGGACAACCTCAAGCTCCTTGCGGATATCTATTCCAATCTAGGCGCATTTCTGGGCATGGACGGAAGCTTCCAGAGTCTCGGAAGCTTCCGGGATCTGAAGGTCTCCGCCGGCCTGGGCTTCAGCCGATCCCTCTTCTCCTCGGGGGGCTATTACACGCCCTTCGATCCGGCCGGGGATTTCCGCAGCGTCTGGAATACGTCCTCCCTTTGGGGTCTCCCGGTGCCGTTCCGGTACTCCCTGAGCCTGGACACCAAGCTCTCCCTGGGTCCCTTGACGGCCTCGGTCGCCTTGCCCCTGATTTCGGACCCCTTCTTTGACCAGGATTTCAGGAACCGATCGGAGGACATGAACTGGCTAAAACTCATGTCCCAGGACAGCTCGGGAACGGCTCCGGGAGAGACGAGCTCGTATACCCAGCGCCTGACCCTGTCGGGGTCGATCCCCCTGCCCGGCCTGGTCCCCTGGGTAAGCGCCGTGACCCTGGACAGGATGGCGACGTCCCTGTACTGGAAGCCGATCCTCCGGACGGCTCCGGCGGCCCCGTCGCCCGAATACACCCTTTTTTCCGTGGATCCCCTGCGCAAATTCTTCGCCCCGGAACTGTTCACTATCGCGGATCTGGCTCTGACCCTCCGAGGGGAGCTCCTTTCCTTTTCCCGAAGCTCCTCCAGACCCGAAGCCGCCTTGCCCGGGGCGACCGGTTCGGGATCCGGCGCGGGCACGGGCCCGAAGACCGGCGACGGGGCATCCGGGGCAACCGAGCTTCCCGAGCCGGATCCTCCCTGGGCGGAGGAATCGCCCGCTCCGGTCGGTTCGGAGGGAACGGCGGGCTCCGGCGGCCTCGCCGGGGGAGCCCTGAGGGGGAGTGCGGAGCCGGAGGACTGGAGCTTCCGACCGCCCCCCGCCTCCCCGGATCCCGTCACCCTCCGGGAGCCGGGCTTGTCCGGGGGGCTCTCGTATTCGATATCCCCCTCCGCCCAGTTCGAGCGTAGGTACCCCACGGCCTTCTGGCGGGAACCGGAGGATGTGGAGAACCGCGGCCTGTACGATCTATCCAGCTATCGCCTGGCCGCAACCCTGGACGCCCGCGCGGCCTGGGCTTCCGACCTGGTGAGCTCAAACCTGACCTTGGCCTGGAACTCCCAGGCTCAGATCCGATCCGCCGTCGATCCCGACCCGGCCCGCGTCTCGGTCGCCCAGAGGGAAGCCTGGGAGGTCCAGGACGCTCGGTACCGCTACGAACGCGTAACCGGGACCCTCCGGTTGAGCGCCTTCCCGCTTCGGGACGTCTGGATCCTGGCTCCCACCTCCCTGAGCTACAACCTGACCGGATACCTCTACAACACCGTCTACCGGGAGGGATCCGCGCCGGGGACCCCGGTGTACGACGTGTTCGGACCGGATTGGTCGACGGATTCCATCAAGACCCACAGCCTGGCCGCCACCTTGGGGATACGGCCCTACGGATACGAGCAGAGCCTGACCCTGACGACAAGCCTGCCGCCCCGGCTGGAATCCTACGGCCTGGACCTGAAACTTGCCCTTCCGTACGCCGCTTTCCAAGGCACGACCAAGTACTATCGGCCCGCGCTCAACGCCGCCTTTCTCTGGGATATCTTGACCCTTAGGGCGACCCTGGGGCCCGACACGGGGCCGACCCTGACGAACCAGTTCGTATGGAACATCGAGAAGGGTCAGCCCTCGTCGAACACCGCCGCCCTCGTCTGGGGCGGCTTCCGGGCGGCACTGACGGCCCGAAGATCCCAAGCCTACGAGCTGTTTTTGGGATCCGGCTGGCAGCCGGTCGGGGCGGAGGAGCTCCGGCTCTCGGAGGCCACGGCATCCTATAAGGCCGAGGCTGGCCTTGGGCTGTCCCGGGACGGGTCCGTCCGGTTCAAGGGCTCCCTGGACGCCCAATTCTCCCAGAGCCTGCTCAAAGCGACAGAATCGGTCTTGGCGCTCACGTACGGGCTTACCCTGTCGGTGCCCGGCATCCTGGATGTCGAGGTGGCCGGAACCTCCCAGAACTCCTCGGTATGGCGGTACGCCCCGGAGTGGTTCGGGATGTCGGCCCTGGGCTTCGAGCCGGTGAACCCCTTCAAGGATCTGTGGGATTCGATCTCCATTTGGGACCCTGCGGCCCTCCGGAGAGCCTTGTTCAAGCTCAAGGGGCTGTCGGTGAAGGCTACGCACTATATGGAGGATTGGGACCTGGTCTTCGAGTATAAGGGCGGCCCGGAGCTCATCACCACCTCGACTCCCTACGTATACGAGTTCGTGTCATCCTTTTCCTTGTTCCTCACGTGGAAGGCCGTATCCCAGATCACCACGACCGTCGTGAAGGACAAGGAAGGCTTCCGTACGAAGTAGCGGGTCCGAAGCTTTCTTGATTTTTCAGGCTTGGAAGGATAGGATGGAGCGGAGAGGCGCTATTGGAAAGCTGCATCGGGATCGCGCTGGACGATACCAGCCTGTTGGCCGACATCTGCGGGGTCAACGATTACAACCTTAAGGTCCTGGAACGCCTTATGGGCGGCCGGGTCTTTTCCCGTGGAAACGAGATTTTTCTGGAAAGCGCGGACTCCGGGAACCGTGAGGTGTTCCGCCGCCTTCTGGATCAATTGGTCGAGTCCGTTGAGGACGGACTGCCCGCCTCCCCCGATCTTATTACGGCCCTCCACGCGACCCTTACCCCCGAAGGAGCGTCCTCCTGCTCGGACGCCTTCCGGGACGCCTGCCTCCAGATACCCGGCGGCTTCGGAAAGGTCTTTCCCCGGACTCCGAACCAGACCCTGTACGTGAAGGGCCTGGCCACCCACGACATTTCCTTCGCCGTGGGTCCCGCGGGCACGGGAAAGACGTACCTTGCCGTGGCCTGGGCTCTCCGGGAGCTGCTTTCCAAGAACCGCCGTAAACTTGTCCTGACCCGACCGGTGGTCGAGGCCGGGGAAAGCCTGGGATACCTCCCCGGAGACTTGGGGCAGAAGATCAGCCCCTACCTGCGGCCTCTGTACGATTCCATGGAAGCCCTGGTACCCTACGAGACCGTGCGGAGGCTTGAGGAGAGCCGGGCCATCGAGATCGCGCCTCTGGCCTATATGCGCGGCCGCAGCCTGAACCACTGCGTCGTCATCCTGGACGAGGCGCAGAACACCACCAAGGAGCAGATGAAGATGTTCCTGACCCGCCTGGGGGAGAGATCCGCCGCGGTCATAACCGGGGACATCACCCAGATCGACCTTCCCCGCAAATCCGAATCCGGGCTGGTCCACGCCCTGGGCCTCCTGTCCGGCCTGGAGGGAATCTTCGTATGCCGCATGGACGGACGGGATGTGGTGCGCAACCCCCTGGTGAAGCGGATCATCCAAGCCTATGAATCCGAGTGATCCCGCCGGGGCGTCCCGGGCCGCCTGGACGGGCCTCCGGAACATCTGGAACAAAGGCCGGGAACAGCGCCTGGAAATCCTTAGCCTCGCCGGTGCCTTCCTCCTCTGCGCGGCGGCCTTCCTGGTTTTCGGCGAGGCGGACTTGGCCGGGTTGGGTCGGGCGGACGAGGGCTTGGAGGCGGGCAGGGTCGCGGACAAGGATGTCATCGCGGAGCGGGATTACGTGTACACCGATGAATCCGCCACCAGGCTCCGGGTGGAGGCGGAGAAGCGGCTCGTGCCCCCTATCTTCGTCGTGGACGACCGGATCGGTTCCCAGTCCCTGGCCGCCTTCGCCGCGTTCCGGAGCGGCTTCCTGAAGCTCGCGGCCGAGGGGCTTCCACCGGAGACCTTCCGCCTGAGGTTCCAACGGGAATGGCCCGACCTGATCAGCCCGGAGGAAGCCTGGGCCTTGGCGTCCTACTCGGCGCCCGGCCAGGCGTTTTCCCATGCCGAACAGGTGCTCTCTTCCCTGTTCGAACGGGGGGTCGTGGCCCTCCCGGAGGAGAGCCCTCCCGGATTCAACCCGGACACCATAGAGATCCGCCGATGGATAAAAGGAAGGCTGGAGTACGAACAGATAGCCGTGGACCGGGTCGCGACCCTCAGGAGCGCCCTGGCCCTGGCCCGGACCGCCCTTCAAGCCAAGAACCTGCCCCGTCCTGCGTACCAGGCCGCTCTTCGGCTGACGGAGCTCTTCCTGAAGGAGAACGCCTTCTTCGACCCCGTGCTCAGCCGAAGCCGGCTGGAGGCGGCGGAGCGCTCCGTGGAACCCGTGGTACGGAGGATCGAGCGGGGAGAGCGGGTGATCCGGAAAGGCTTCATCGTGACGGAGACGGACTTGGAACGCCTCCGGGTGCTCCGGGAGTCCTCCCTCACCCCGAACTGGGGTCCGCTCTTCGGCGGAGTCGCCCTGCTCGGCTTGATCCTTTTCTTCTCGATCCTGCTGTTGTCGGCGCCGGTTTCCGGGGTTCGGCTGGATCGCAGGCACTATCTCTTCACCCTGGGGCTCGGCTGTCTGTATTTCGTCCTGGCCGTGGGAATACGCAGGCTCTTCTCCCTGGACGCCCCGGGCGCCCTGGCGGTCTTCCTGCCCACCGGGCTTTTTTCGATGCTCGCCGCCATCCTTCTAGGCACCCGGTTCGCGGTCCTGGCTACGGTCATCCTGGGATTCCTGGCCCTCCTGGGATCGGGCTTCGACGCGGTCAGCTTCGCGGCCGCCGCCTTCGGGGGTCTTTCCGCCGTTTTCGCGGTCCGGAACGCGGAACGGCGCATTGACCTGATCCGGGCGGGGGTCATCCTGGGGGTTCTGCAGGGAGCCGCAGGGCTCATGCTTTCGGGGCTCGTCTCCATGGATTTCCCGGAGGCGGCGCGGCGCTCGGCCGCGGATTTCCTGAACGGCTTCTTCTGCGGGGTCCTCACTCTCGGTTTCCTTCCCCTTCTGGAGCAGGCCCTGAACTCCCCGACCCGGTTCCGGTTGATGGAGCTCTCGGACATGAACGCCCCGATCCTGAAGCGTCTTCTGACGGTCGCTCCGGGTACCTACAGCCACTCCATCACGGTAGCCCATCTTGCCGAGAGCGCCTGCCGGGAGATCGGGGCGAACGCATTGCTGGCCCGGGTCGGCGCCTACTACCACGACATCGGAAAGATCGAGCAGCCCGAGTACTTCATCGAAAACCAGGGGGGCGGGTACAACAAGCACGACAAGATGAATCCCCGCCTCTCCGCCACGGTCATCCGCAGCCACGTCAAGCTCGGGGCCGAGAGGGCCCGGGCCCTGGGCCTGCCGGATGAAGTGGTGGAGATCGTTGCCCAGCACCACGGAAACGGGATCATCACCTGGTTCTACGACAAGGCCCTCAAGGCCGACGGGGAAGTCCGGCCGGATGATTTTACCTACCCCGGCCAGCCCCCGGCCTCCCGGGAGGCCGCGGTGGTGATGCTGGCAGATTCCGTGGAGGCCGCGACCCGGAGCCTCAAGAAACCCACCCTGGCCCGGCTGGAGCAGGCAATCCACGACCTCGTAATGGACAAGTTCGCCCAAGGCCAGCTGGCCCGAACGAACCTGACCTTCCGGGATCTGGAGACCATCATGAACACCTTCACGCGGATCCTGGCGGGCCACTTCCACTCGCGCATCGAATATCCCAAGGTCCGGGAACCCGGCCGATGAATTCCGTGGAAATCTCCGTGCAGGGCGTCGACCCGCCGGACTGGATGGGCAAGGCCGAATCCTTCGCCGGGGCCGTGCTTTCGGAACTCGGGAAGGAGGGCTGGGAGCTGTCCATCCTCCTGTGCGGGGACTCGTTCATCCGGAGTCTTAACGCCCAGTACCGGGGGAAGGACGCCCCCACGGACGTGCTCTCCTTCGAGCAGGGCCAGTGGTACGTGTCCGAGGAGGGGGACCGAAGGTTCCTGGCGGGGGACGTGGTGATCTCCCTGGAAACCCTGGGGAGAACCTGCGCGGATCTAGGAATTCCCGAGGATGAGGAGCTAAAGCGGCTCATTCTCCATGGTATACTCCACCTGTCGGGCTTCGACCACGACGAGTCGGATCCCCGCGGGGAGATGCTGAAATACCAGGAATCCCTTTTGAAAAAGTTCTCGGAGGTACATCTGCTTTGAAGACTTCGTCGCTCTTGGAACGGCTCTTTCCCCGGCGCCGGCGTCCCCCGTCGGAGGAGGATTCCGATGAAGCCTCCACGGAACGCAGGGAAATGATTCGGGGCGTCGAGGAGCTCTCGGAGACCACCGTAAAGGAAGTCATGGTGCCCAGGATCGACACGGTCTTTCTTTCCGTGGACGCGGACCGGGACGAGGTACTGGAAACAGCCATAACCTGCGGGCACTCCCGCATACCCGTGTACCGGGACACGATCGACAACGTGGAGGGCGTGCTCTACGTCAAGGATCTCCTGAGGACCCTCGTCCGGGGCCAGGATCTGGACCTGGCGGGGATCATCCGCAAGCCGTTTTTCGTTCCCGATTCCAAGCGCATCGACTCCCTCCTGCGGGAGTTCAAACGGCGCAGGGTCCACATCGCCGTGGCCATCGACGAGTACGGGGGAGTGTCCGGAATCGTCTGCATGGAGGACATCATCGAGGAAATCGTCGGGGACATCCAGGACGAATTCGACAACGAGCGGGAGGATATCGTAGCCCTGGGGGAGGGGATCTGGCTCTGCGACGCCCGGGTGAATATCCAGGACCTGAACGAGGAGATCAGCGCCGACCTCCCCGTCGAGGAGTTCGATACCCTGGGCGGCTTCGTCTTCGACCTCTTCGGCAAGATCCCGGCGCGGTACGAGAAGGCATCCTGGAGGACTTGGGACTTCGTGATCCAGGAGATGGACGGCCACCGCATCACCTCGGTCAAACTGGTGAAACGGCCCGAGGACTCCTTGGAGCCATGACGCGCGATCCGTTCCGGCGGGGTGGACGCCGTCCCTCCGCGCCCCTCCTCCTGGCGGCTTTGGTGCTGTCCGCCTCGGTCCCGAACCTCGGCGCCCAGGCTCCCCAGGACGCGCCCTCCCTGGTCCGAAAGGCCGCCGAAGCCCGCCTCTCCGAGGACTGGTTCGGGGCCGTCGAACTCTACCTGGCGGCCATGCAGGTCAATCCCGCGTATACCGACGCGATCCAGGGACTCGCGGAGTCGTACTACGCCCTGGAGGAGTACGGCCAGGCCCTGACCCGGGTCTCGGAAGCCCGAAGGCTGAAAGGGGATGACCCCGCCCTTCTCTCCATGGAGGCCTTCATCCGCATCGGTCTCGGGGAGACGGCCAAGGCCTCGGAGCTCTTCCGGGCGGTCCTTGCCCGGCTCCCGAACGACCTGGAAGCCCGGTTCGGGCTTGCTCTCCTGGATCTTAGATCCGGCCGGCCCACGGACGCCCGATCCCGGCTTATGGAGAGCCTGCGCATTTCCCCCCGGAACGCCCGGGCCCTCCTCTCCCTGGCCCTGATCTCCGCGGATGCCGGGCGGGACCGGGACGCGCAGACCTACATCGAGAGCGCCCTGCGCTACCATTCCCAGGACGCCCGAACCCAGTACGTGGCCGCCCGGCTCGCGGCCCGGGGAGGTCGGATCCAGGAGGCGAAAGAGAGGGCGAGATCGGCCTTGGAGATCCGCCCCTCCTACGGGGAGGCTCGGCGCCTCCTGGCCTCCCTGCTCCTGGAATCCGGGGATTCCGAGACCGCGGCCCGGCTCATGGAGGAGGCGGTCGCCCGGGACCGGAGGGACGCCCTGGCCTGGTACACCCTGGGGATCGCCCGATCCCGGCTGGGGCAGACGGATCCGGGAATCTACGCCTTCGAGGCGGCCCTGGCCCTTCGGCCGGATGACGAGATCGCCCGCCGAGCCTTGGAAGACCTGGTGATCGACGCCACCATGGCGGAGGATCCGCGCCGATCCCGGGTCGCCGCGGAGCGCTTCGTGCGGGGTCGTCAATTCGAATCCAACCGCGAGTACGAACGGGCCCTGGCCGAGTACCGAAGAGGCTTGAAGGTCGATCCGTACTCAAAACCGGGCCGGGAACGCTACGCGGAGCTCCTTCGCCTTCGGGGAAGGCCCTCCTCGTACCTGGCGGAACTGGAGTTCCTGAAATCCCTGGACAAGGCGGATCCTGCCATCCTGGACGCGGCGGAGAACTACGCGAGCGCCCTGACCGGAACTGTCGGCCGCTCCTGGGGGCTGGATCAGCTCCTACTGGGCAAGCGCCCCTACAAGATCGTCTTCTTTTCCCTGCCCGGCCTGGGACCGGCCTATCACCCCGGCGTGGGGACCGTGCTCGCCCGGGCTCTCCGGGATGAGGCGGCCCGTTCCTCCCTATTCGATGTCCCCTTCGCGGCCGGCACCGCCGGCTCCTTCGCGGAGGCCTTCCGCTCGGCCCGGGATTCCGGGGCGGACTGGTTCGGCCTCATCCGGACGGAGGAAACCGAGCGGGATGTCCGGCTTTCGTTGGACGTCTACGTCGCTCGAACCGGAAGCCCCGCGGTCTCGTTCTCCTCCCTTCGAAGCGGGAACGAGCGGGTTTCCCGGGCAGTATCCCACCTGGCCGACCTTCTGGAATCCTCTCCGCCCCTCCGGGGCAGCCTCCTGCGGCGGAACGGGGATACGGTCCTTGTGGATTTGGGAAGGAACGACGGCTTGGCGGAGGGGGATCGGCTCCTGGTTGTCCGGAAGGGCGGCATCTCCCCGAGTCCCCAGGGCATCGGGATCACCTACCGCGACACCGACGTCACCGGGGAGATCGAGGTCACCCGGACGGACGAAGAGGTGTCCGAGGGAGTTCTCCGACGGGCGGGATACCTGGACCGGTCGAACCTTGGAGATTCCGTGGTCCGGAAGCCCGAACCTCCGGCGCCCAAACCGGGTTCGGCTCCCGAGACGGCCCGCAAGACCCCGGCTACGGAATCTTCCGCGAAGCCCGGGATCCAAGCGGGCGAACCCGTCTGGCCGGGCCTGTTCGACGAGGTCCGTCGCCTCCGGTGAGTTGTGCCGATTATTAAAGTCGGTCACTATTGAAATCGGCTTTGCGATTGTTCGCCAATCGCGAATTTCAAGGTAGCTTTTTCAATACTCCCTTAGTTTGAAAAAGCCTCATTTGATAAATTATTTATAGATATAGGCATACTTATACAAACTCCCGTCCGGGGCATGCTCGGGACATTCGAAATCCGTGCCGGTTCGAATAAATATCGAGTTGTTTGTAAAAGTATTTCATTCTATGATAACATTTTCCGCCTTGCCCAAACGATGAATCCCGGGTAAGATACTTCTACGGAAGGGCCGAAGAGCCCTTCGATCACCAAACATGCGTATGTCCAACAAGGAGGGCATCGTGAACGCATATATCAAGGAAGTCCTGGACGGCCTCAAGGCCCGGTATCCCTGGGAGACCGAGTTTCTCCAGGCCGCCGAGGAGGTGCTGGAATCCATCGAACCTCTCATCGAGGCGGAGCCCAAGTACAAGGCCCAGCGCATCCTGGAGCGGATCGTGGAGCCCGAGCGCTCCATCCTGTTCCGCGTCCCGTGGATCGACGACAAGGGCGAATACCACGTAAACCGGGGCTACCGGGTCCAGTTCAACTCCGCGATCGGCCCCTACAAGGGCGGCATCCGCTTCCATCCCAAGGTTCAGCTCTCCACCCTCAAGTTCCTGGGCTTCGAACAGACCTTCAAGAACTCCCTGACCAGCCTTCCCATGGGCGGGGGCAAGGGCGGATCGGACTTCGATCCCAACGGCAAGAGCGACAACGAGATCATGCGATTCTGCCAGAGCTTCATGACCGAGCTCTTCCGCCACATCGGACCGGATACCGACGTTCCCGCCGGAGACATCGGCGTGGGCGGCCGGGAGGTCGGGTACATGTTCGGCCAGTACAAACGTCTGGCCAACGAGTTCACCGGCGTTCTCACCGGCAAGGGTCTCACATTCGGCGGTTCCCTGATCCGCCCGGAGGCCACGGGCTTCGGGGCCGTCTACTTCGCCGAGGAGATGCTCAAACTGAAGAACGATTCCCTGAAGGGCAAGGTCGTCGCCGTGTCCGGCTTCGGTAACGTCGCCTGGGGCGCCTGCATCAAGGCCTCCCAGCTGGGCGCCAAGGTCGTCACCATCTCCGGCCCCGACGGCTACGTCTACGATCCGGACGGGATCGGAACCCAGGAGAAATGGAACTACCTGGAGCAGATGCTGGTCATCGACCGGAACAAGGTGGAAACCTACGCCAAGAAATTCCCCAACTCCAAATTCTTTCCCGGGAAGAAACCCTGGGAGCAGAAGGTCGACATCGCCATGCCCTGCGCCATCCAGAACGAGCTTAACGGGGACGACGCCAAGACACTGGTGGCTAACGGCGTCAAGGTCGTCGTCGAGGTCTCCAACATGGGCTGCACCCCCGAGGCCTGGAAGCTCTTTATCGAGAAGAAGATCCCCTTCGCCCCCGGCAAGGCCGCGAACGCGGGCGGAGTCGCCACCTCCGGCCTGGAGATGAGCCAGAACTCCATGCGCCTGGCCTGGAGCGCCGAGGAAGTGGACAAGCGGCTCCACGAGATCATGATCAACATCCACCGCGCCTGCGTGGAGACCGCCAAGCAGTACGGCCACGAGGGTAACTACGTGGTGGGCGCCAACATCGCGGGCTTCAAGAAAGTCGCCGACGCCATGATCGCGCAGGGCTTGGTGTAAGCCGGCCTGAAGAGGCATGGCGTCGAGACGCCATGATCGCGCAGGGCTTGGTGTAAGCCGGCCTGAAGAGGCATGGCGTCGGGACGCCATGATCGCGCAGGTGTTGGTGTAAGCCGGCCTGAAGAGGCATGGCGTCGGGACGCCATGATCGCGCAGGTGTTGGTGTAGCCGCGGCGCGAAGCGCCGCGGCTGTTCGGAACCCGCGCAAGGCGCGGGTTCCGGCTGCCCAGGATCTGATCGTGGAAGCGCTTCGCGCCGTTGCAGATTGGAGGGGCTGTCCGAAACGGGCGGCCCCTCGGTCTATATAGTGTCACGAAGGTTGTTCCGCCGTGGATGAGATCGGTATATGCCCCTGTCCAGAGCATGAGTCGAAGGGCTTAACCGACGGCAGATTGACAAGCACAAGCTTCGTAACACTGGGTTTACCCTTGAATAAGGGTTATCCGCCGGACATACTATGTCCTTATGTACTTCAACGAGCTCGTCGCGGCCTACGACCAGGAGCGACGCGACCGGAACATCTTCCACGACCTCATGCGGTACCGGGTTCGCGAGATCCTCCTGGTGGCCAGCCTGTACGATTCCTTCATCCTGGAGACCGACGGAGCCCTATCGGAGCAGATCTACGGGGAGTACTACCGTCTCAACCTGACCTCCGCGCCCCGGGTCACCTGCGCCTACAGCCCGGAATCCGCCCGGGACACCTTCCGGTCCGCGCCCTTCGACCTGGTGATCTTGATGGCGGGCATGGATTTCGACGTCCCCCTGGCCCTTGCCCGGGATCTCAAGGCTGTCCGTCCGGAGGTCCCCGTCATCCTCCTGGCCATGAACAATTCCAGCCTCGCGGACCTGGATCCCAAGCGCCCGGAGCTGAGGTACGCGGACCGGGTATTCGTGTGGAACGGTTATTCCAAGCTCTTCGTGGGTATGATCAAGTACGTGGAGGACCTGCGGAACGTGGACTCCGACACCCGCACGGGTTTGGTGCGGGTCGTCCTCCTGGTCGAGGACTCGGTCCGCTACTATTCCCGATACCTTCCGGTGCTCTATGCCGTGGTCATGCGGCAGATCCAGACTTTGATCGAGGAGGAACAGCTCGTAGAGACCTACAAGGTCCTGCGGATGCGCGGCCGTCCAAAGATACTCCTTGCCACGAGTTATGAGGAGGCGGTGGCCCTTTTCGAGCGATACGAGCCCTACATCCTGACTGTCATCTCCGACGTCCGGTATTCCTGCGGCGGTGCGGAGGATCCCCGGGCGGGCTTCAAGCTCCTGGACCACATCCGGGAGAGCAGTCCGGACCTGCCCGTCCTGATCCAATCCAGCGAATCCGAGGCCCGCACGGAAGCCTATCGGCTCGGGGCGGGGTTCATCTCCAAGGGCTCCGATTCCTTGGCTCGTGAACTTGAAAAATTCTTCCGGGAGAACCTGGGGTTCGGCCCCTTCATCTTCCGGGGGCCCGACGGAACGGAACTGGCCCGGGCCCGGAACATGGAGGAGTTCGAGGAACTCCTGCTCCAGGTTCCCTCGGACAGCCTCCTCCTTCACGGAAAACGGAACCACTTCTCCGCCTGGCTCACCGCCCGGGGGGAGATACGGTTCGCCCGCATCCTCCGGAACTACCGGATCGACGACTTTTCCGATCCCCAGGAGATGCGGGCTTTCCTCCTTCGGATCCTGGACGATGTCCGCAGGTCCAAGAGCCGGGGGCTGATACCAAACTTCGACGTCTCCCTCTGCGGGGACTCCAACGTGATGGCCCGCCTGGCCGCGGGATCCGTCGGAGGCAAGGGGCGGGGACTTATGTTCCTGAAGAGCCTGATCGACAACATGGCCTTCCCGGCCTGGGAGGACAAGCTGGAGGTCCGGGTTCCCTTCACCATCTTCATCGGGATCGACGAATTCGAGCGGTTCCTGGAATCCAACAACCTCTGGTCCTTCGCCTACGGGGGAGGGGAGTACGAGGAGATCCGCCGTCGCTTTATCGCCGCGCCCCTATCCCGGGACGTGCGGGAGGGGCTCCGCCGTCTGTTGACCGTGACGGACAAGCCTCTGGCCGTACGCTCTTCCGGACTCTTCGAGGACATGCTGATGGTGCCCTTCTCGGGCATCTATGACACCTACCTCATTCCCAATTCCCACCCGGATCCGGAGCAAAGGCTTCGTCAGCTTGAGGACGCCATCCGCCTGACCTACGCCTCTCTTTTCTCGCCCAAGGCCCGGTCGTACTTCGAGGCCGCCCGGTACAAGATCGACGAGGAGCGCATGGCCATCGTGATCCAGGAGGTGGTCGGAACCCGCCGGGGCCGGTGGTTCTATCCGCCCATCTCCGGAACCGCCCAGTCCCACAATTACTACCCCGTGGCCTACCTAAAGCCCGAGGACGGGCTGTGCAACGCGGCCCTGGGCCTGGGCCGCTGGGTGGTGGAGGGGGGCGACACCTTCCGGTTCGCTCCGGGCTACCCGAAGCTGGAGATCGTCGCCCAGGAGCACCGGGTGGCCTCTTCCCAGAGGAGGTTCATAGCCATCGACCTGGACCGCGCGGTGCCGGACCTCCTCTCGGGAGAGGATGCTGGACTCGCGGAGCTGGATATCGAGGAGGCGGAGGGCACCCCGGAATTTCCCCTTGTCGCCTCGACCTTCGACTTGGCGGACCGCCGCCTGGTCCCGGGGGTGTCCGCCCGGGGGCCTCGGATCCTGGACTTCGCCAACATCCTCCAGCATGACGCCCTGCCCTTCGCCCAGGTGGTGGAGGCCGTCCTGGAGGTGGGGGCCAACAGCATGGGAATACCCATCGAGATCGAGTACGCGGTCAACCTGGAGGAAGCCTCGGGGATTCCGGCTCTCTACCTCCTTCAGATCAAGCCCCTGATCCAGAACATCAACAAGGTGGCCGTGGATCTGGGGGCCGTGGACCGGGAAGAGTGCATCCTGGCCACGGACCGGGCTATGGGGAACGGCCGGGACGCCTCGATACGGGACGTCGTGTTCGTGGTTCCCGAGTCCTTCGATCCCGAGTCCACCCTGGAGATCGCGCAGGAGATCGCCCAGCTCAACGACAGCCTGAAGGAGCAGGGGCGCAAGTATATCCTGATCGGCCCCGGCCGCTGGGGAACCCGGGACCGGCACCTGGGCATTCCCGTCAGCTTCATGCAGATTTCCGGCGCCCGGGTCATCGTGGAGGCGGACCTGGAGGGGTTCCGGGTTGAGGGCTCCCTGGGTTCCCATTTTTTCCACAACGTGACGTCCATGAACATCGGATACTTCACGGTGCCCTGGGATTCCCGGAGCGCCTTCGTCAACTGGGACTACCTAAAGTCCCGGACTCCCGAGCGCCGGACCGCTCACTGCGTCCACCTGCGTTTCGAGGAGCCCTTGGAGATCCTCATGGACGGGCGGAAGTCCAGCGCGGCGGTCAAAAAAACCGCCGCCGCATTGACCGCGGACCCCGATTCCGACAATATAGCCTGCGAATAACGGCAAAGCGCGGGAACGGCCTTAGGGCCGTTCGAACGATCGGAGCACAGCATGGATACCAAGTCCCTGGTGCGAACCCTGCACCCCTTAGAGATCAAGGTCCTGAGCGCCTACGCTCCGGGTCAGGAAATTACCGCCCCGCGGCTGGCCGCGGACCTGGGCTACAAGGAGGGTCAGGCGAACCAGGCGTTCAGCTGGCTTTCCGCCAAGGGGCTGGCCGAGGAGGCGGGGCGGAAGGTCCGCACTGTCTATGAGCTCACCCCCCTCGGGCTCGAGTGGATCGCCGCGGGCACTCCCGAGGAACGGATCCTCCGCTACCTGACGGAGCGGGGGCCCGCCCGGCTTCCGGAGATTTGCGCCGCCCTCAACCTGGAGCAGAAGGACGTCGGTTCCGCCTTCGGTCTTCTTTCCAAGGAAGGGGCGCTCTCCATGGACGCCGAAAAGCGGGCCGTTCCGGACCTCGGCTGGTTCAAGGCCTCCCATGCTTCCGGCAAGAAGCCCCGTATCGCCCTGGTGCGGGAGGTCCTTGAACGGGCGAAGGCGTCGGAGGGCGGCATCCTGGAGGAATCCGCCCTGTCGCCGGAGGAGCGATCCGCGATCGCGGGGATAGCCCGAAAGCGCGGCGCCGGGGACGCCGCGTTCCGGATGGCCGATCGGGAATCCGTCACGTACCGCCTGACCGAGGCGGCCGCGGAGGTCAAGAAGGAGCTTTCCGACGCCGGGATAACCGGGGACGAGGCGGGCGCCCTGACCCCGGAGATGCTGGAGACCGGATCCTGGAAGAACGTCCGCTTCCGGGCCTACAACGTCCGGGGGCCCGCGGCCCGGGTCATTCCGGGACGGCGGAACCCCTACGTGGAATTTCTGGAAGGCGTAAAGGACAAGCTCGTGTCCCTGGGCTTCCAGGAGTTCGACGGATCCCTGGTGGAAACCGAGTTCTGGAACTCCGACGCCCTGTTCATGCCCCAGTTTCACTCCGCCCGGGACATCCACGACGTGTACCACCTGGCGGAGCCCACCCACGCCCGGGAGATCGAGGAGCCCTATCTCTCCAACGTGGCCGCGGCCCACGAGAACGGAGGCCAGACCGGGAGCCGGGGCTGGGGCTACGAGTTCGATCGGGATTTCACACGCCGGCTGATCCTGCGCAGCCAGGGCACGGTGCTCTCCGCCCGCACCCTTCCAAAGGCGGAGATACCGGGCCGCTACTTCGGAATGGCCCGGTGTTTCCGCTACGACAAGGTGGACGCGACGCATCTGTCCGACTTTTACCAGACCGAGGGCATCGTCCTGGGTCCGGACGTCAACCTGAGAACCCTGCTCGGGTTCCTGGAGATGTTCGCGGTCGAAGTGGCGGGAGCCAAGGAAGTCAAGTACGTTCCCGGATACTTCCCCTTTACCGAACCCTCCGTGGAAGTCCACATCAAGCATCCGGTCCTGGGCTGGTTCGAGCTGGGCGGTTCCGGCATCTTCCGCCCCGAGGTTACCGAGCCCCTGGGAGTGCACGTTCCGGTCCTGGCCTGGGGAATCGGGATCGATCGGATGGCCCTGATGGCCCTGGGGCTGAACGACCTCCGGGAACTCTTCAGCCCGGATATCGAGAGCGTCCGCCTCCGCCGGGCCAAGATCTAACGGAAGACGAAGGATAGACACATGCCCAAGATAGACGTCAATGAAAAGCTCTTCTTCGACCTGGCGGGCCGCACCTACGGAGCCGAGGAACTCGAGCTTGTCCTCCAGGGGGCCAAGGCGGAACTGGACGGTTGGGACGCGAATTCGGGAGTTTCCCCGGAGGAGCGGACCATCAAGATCGAGCTGAACGACACGAACCGGCCGGATCTCTGGTCCACCGCCGGGATCGCGCGCCAGCTCCGTACCCTCGCAGGAGCGCCCGTTCCGTCCTACCCCTTCTTCTCCCGGGAAGGGGATTCCAGGCCCGCTTCCCGCCGGGTGGTCGTGGATCGCTCCGTCCTGGGAGTTCGCCCCTATATGGCGGCCTTCGTGATTTCCGGCAAGCCCGTCACGGACTCCATGCTGAGGGACGCCATCCAGACCCAGGAAAAGCTCTGCTGGAACTACGGCCGCAAGCGCGCCAGCGTGTCCATGGGCATCTACCGGACCGCCCTGATCCAGTGGCCTGTCCACTATAAGGCCGTTCCCCCCGCCTCGGTGCGTTTTGTGCCCCTCCAGATGACGGAGCCCCTGAACCTCGAGGAGATCCTGGACAAGCACCCGAAGGGACAGGAATTCGGGTTCATCAACCGGGGGAAGAAACTCCACCCCCTTCTGACGGATTCCCGGGGAAACGTCCTGTCCTATCCGCCCATCATCAACAGCGCGGACATCGGGGCGGTCCAGGTGGGGGATACGGACCTGCTCGTTGAACTCACCGGCACGGACCTTCCCTCGGTGACCCTCTCCGCCTCCATCGTCGCCTGCGATTTCGCGGA
>Ga0067045_1003403_pt1 | contig 21669 bp, 15 predicted proteins | sample TerdegcTABiofilm_FD_59184 | JGI IMG/M metagenome (GOLD analysis project Ga0067045, IMG submission 59184) | Combined Assembly of (Gp0054472, Gp0054536) Wastewater bioreactor microbial communities from Singapore -Terephthalate degrading...
CCCCCAGCCGCAACGATTCCGTTCCCGCCAGCAGGCTCAACTCGCCGGTCAATTCGTCCTTCCACGTCCCCCCTTTGCGACGCTCGGGAAGCTCCAGCCCGAGACGCCGGGCGAGCATCGCCCGGAGGTAGTTTTCGAGGATCGGCGGGTAGTCGGGCTTCGCCTGAAGCGGTCCAGGCCGAGCGGTGTAGTGCTTCCACCACGCGGCCAAGAGACGCCGATGCCCGGCCTGGCTCTCCATGGGCATCACTCGGGCCACATAGGGCGTCTGCGACTGCACCGTCAGTTCCAGCGGCTCGCGGCCCTGGAAGAGGAAGTAGACCCGGGCCTTGCCGCGGCTTTCGATCATCCCTCCGAGGATCCGGGCAGCCGGATAGCGGACCTCCCCGAGGACCTCTTGGACCACCCCACCGATCGACCGGCTCTCCACGGCCGGGTACAGCGCCCGGTGATGCTTCTCCTCAATCCCCAATCCGCTCCACCCAAGCGGCTCCGGAGCAAGCGAGGAGGGCAGATCAACCTCCACACAGCCAACCCCAAAAGGCTCCCCGGCGTAGGCCTCGACACGAACCCTGCTCGGGGCCGCCTCGGCCGCCCCGACACTCAAGAAAGCCACCGCCGCCGCTGCCAACAGGAGAAGAGCCGTCCGTGCATAGCCTTGACGCATTGTTCGATCCTCCTTGGATGGACATATCGTAGCATCCGTGCGGCACCAGACAAGTGGCTGGATAAGTGGCACAGAATAGCAAATGTAGGGTGGGGCAATCGCAGCGCAGTCCCACCAACACGGGGGTTCCGCGTTCCCGGTGGGACGATGCTTCGCTTGTCCCACCCTACACCGTTATCCGCAGGAATCATCGCACGCTGCGCAGACTTCGGAAGTCTTGATTGCAGCTCGGCCGCGCTACGGCGTCGTTTCCGGCACGACCCATACGCGCTGGATCGCCTCGGCGAGCGGCTTCGTCGTCTGCACGTGAACGGAGACGCCGAAACGGTATTCGTCGGCCTTGTAGCGCACCTCGGCGGGGTTCGTCTCGCCTGCGGGAAGGCTGAGGGTGACGATCGAAACGCCGTCGCCCTTCTTGCCGGGGGCGGGCGAGAAGGAGAACTTCACGCGGGCCTTCGGGTCCTTGAGGACGGCTCCGCAGCGGTACGTGACCTTGGGCTTCACGCGGGCCGTGGTGCTCGTCCACGCGGTATTCTTGCCCGCGGTGAGGGCCCGCCATCGGTCCGGCACGTTCTTCTCCAGGTAAGAGAGCGTGGCGTCGGGGTTCTCGACGAGGTTCCCGGCCGGTTCGGTGGGAGGGAGGGTAAGGTCGAGGTGCTTCGTGTCGCCGGTCGTGAGCGTCACGGGGGCCGAGAGGGTCTTCTGGGATCCGGTGCGGTAGGCCAGCACGCGGTAGCTCCCGGCGGGGAGACCATGGAATTCGTAGGTCCCTTGCCAGCCGACCCCCTTGGGCATCTTCGGGGAGGAGACGGCCAGCGTGGCGAAATCGGTATCGACGAGCACAATCCGGGCCCCGTGGTCGTTGCGGAGTGGGAACTCCCCGGCCGTGACCGTCCCCGACAAGCCGGCGCCGGTGGGCTGCGGTTTCAGCCCGACGGTGAAGATCGTGTAGAGGAAATCGGCCGTCACCCTCGCGCTTTCCAAGGCCGATTCCAGCAGGATCGGCTCGACTTTGCTGCGGTCGGGCGAGGCGGCCGACACCAGCGGCAACGCCCGATCGGCCCGTTGGGTCGAGAAGACCACGAGCCCGGCAATCCGATCCAGAAGGCCTTTGAAAGCCTCGTCGTCGGTCTTGCCGAGGAGCCGCGGCTTGTAGTCGCGGATGTCGATCAGGTCGGCGTTGACCCAATTCTCCAGTTCCGAATGGTGAGGGCATTTGGGCTTGGCATGAGGCGGGGCGCCCACGTCCTCCACGAAGTGCAAGAGCGGCCCGATCTGCCGGCAGGCGTTTGCCGGCGTCTCGGTCCGCAGGGCCTGGATCGCTCGCCAGTAGTACGGCGCAAACGCCTCCTGAACCGATGGCATGGTGTGGCCCACGTGGCGCGGCATGGCCCGGATCAGCAAGTAGTCGTCGGCATAGAACGTGCCCAGGTCCTGACCTCGCTGATCCGGCAGGAGGCAGTAGCTCTCCAGCGCCGCCATGTTCTCGGCCCCGAGGACCTGCTTCCAGCGGTCCATTTCGGGCAGCACTTCCAGGGCCGCCTTCGTGATCCGGGTGTGCGGTCCCCAGGCCGGCGCGTCGCGCAGACACGCGGCATTTGCCAGAACGATCGTCCAGAACACGACGACGCAACGCATGGTCCGCATAGCTTGACCTCCAGGTGACAGAGAGAATGCCGATCTCGACGAGAGTTCGACGGACGACGCGACGGTGAATGGCAGCCCGGTCGGCGGCGTTGAACAGGTCTCTCGTGACAGGATCGATGCTCTCCTGCATTGGAGTGCGGATGCGATTGCCGGTCAAGTGGATGCGTCTTCGTTCGGCCTGGTGGATGGGGAGGCGGGATTGCCAACGATCCAGAGGGGTCGGTTGGTTGCAGCCGTTGGGGTGGCACCGAAAGCTCCGCTTTCGGCGTCGCGCGGCGACAAGAGGGTTCGCCGAAATGCACGGGCGTGGCACGTTTGGTCAAAGCAAGCCTCCCGTGCCTTCGACGCCCCGATCGCAGGAGCTATCGGGGCCACCCCTCGCGCGACTGACGGGAGAGCCAGACCAGGAGGAGGACGGCGATCAGGCTGCTGGCCAGGACCGCGGGCCAGGGGAATGCCGGGCCGTTCTCGTTCGACGGGTCGAAGAAGCAGGCGACGATGGGCCAGTCGGCGGGCAACGAGCGTGGCACGCGGGCCGTGAGCACGCCCATCGCGTTGTGGACCAGGTGGAAGACCATCCCGGGCAGGATGCTGCCGGTCTGGAAGGCGAGCCAGCCGAGGAGGACGCCGATGAGGCCGGCGATCATCGACTGCTGGAGGATGCCGTGGCTGAGCCCGAAGAAGACCGCGCTGACGACAATCGCCCGCCACGGCGAGCCCGACTTCCGCAATCCGCTGAAAATGAACCCGCGGAACGCCAACTCCTCGCAGACGGCCGGTAGCAGCGCGACGACGAGAACGACCTGCCACCAGGGCGGCTCCTTGAAGACCCCTTCGAGGCCCGCCAGGGCCTGCTGCATCTCCTCGCTCAGCGGGTAGAGTCTCATCACGGCCACCTGGAGCAGGTTCACGGCCGGGTGGACCGCCACGGCCAGGAGCGCGGCAGCGGGCAGGACGAACCACCGCGGCCAGCGGAGCAGGAGCGTCTGCCGCGGGCTGGCCGTGAGGACGACCGTCATCAGCAGCGCCGGCGTCAGCACGACCGTCAGTTGCGTGACCGCCGCCTGCACGGCGAACCCGGCGAAATCCGTCTGCGGCGACGCCTTCAGGCTCAGGAAGAAGTGGACCACGAGGATCACGACCCCGCAGAAGACCGCTTCGGCCGCCGTGGGGGTCGGGCCGCGGTCTTCGACCAGGTGGTGCAGCCACAGTCGCAGGTCGAGCCGTTCGCTCTCGCGGAAGAGGACCGACTCGGAGTTGAACTGCTCGACCGCCCAGCGGATCGCCAGCAGGCATCCGGCCAGCGTGGTCGCCAGGACCGGCCCGGCGAACTGGAGGGCCTGAAGGTAGTTCCCTTCCAGCGCGGAGCGGAGCCAGAGCACCAGCCCGGCCACGGGGATGAGGCTTGTGCCCAGGTTCATTTCCAGTCCGGCGGCCGCGGGCAGGATGGCCAAGGGAATGGTCACGGCCATGAGCGGCATCAGGTAGTACTGCCCTTCCTTGGTGCTCCGCGCAAAGGCGGCCATGGAGAGGCACAGGGCGCTGAACAACGCCGAGGCCGGAATCAACGCCAGGCCGAGCCAGAGCGGGCTGAGGGCGGGCGGCGGACCGAACCCCGGCAGGTGGCTGAACATCATCGGCCCGGTGGCTGCCACGCTCAAGAGATTCAGCACGGCCGTCACGCTGCTGAAGAGCATGATCGTGACCAGTTTGCCGAGTACGATCTCGCTCCGCGCGGCGGGACTGGAAAGCAGCGTCTCCAGCGTCCCGCGCTCCTTCTCTCCGGCGCAGAGGTCCACCGCCGGATAGAAGGCCCCCACCAGGGCCCAGAGGATCAGGAGGACGGGCAGGACCTTCGACCAAACAGCCGCCCCGCGGTAGCCGGTTTCTTTGGCCAGATCGACGGTCTCCAGGTCCACCGCCTGCATCGACCACTCGGGAACGCCGGCCGCCGCCAGGAACGACTTGGCCACTTCGTCGGCCCAACGTTCCAGCACCAGGCGGAGCCGGTCCCCGGCGAGTTGTGACTTCTCCACCGCGCTGGTGTAGACGATCTCCGGTTTGGGAACCTGGGGCGGCTTGCTGCCGTGCCGCACCGCGTCGCGGTACGCCTCGACCCGCTTGCCGAAGTCGGGCGGGATGAAGAGGACGGCGTCGTAGGTGCCCGCGTCGATCGCTTCCCTCGCCTCCTTCTCCAGGGAGCGTCGGGGCGGTGCGGCTTCGTCCGACAACGAGAGTTCCAGGAGCCGCGTCTTGCCGGACTGGCGGAAGAGCCGCTCGGCGAAGTGATTGTCCTCCAGCAGTAGCGGCTCCTTGGGGAGCCGGTCGCCCCCGAGGACTAAGACCTTCGTGGTCTTTTGCTGCACAAACTGCGACATTTGCAGCCCGATCATCCCCAGGAAGGGATAGGTCAGGATCGGCACGATGAAGATCATGAACATCGTGCGCCGATCGCGCAACTGGTCGCGGATCTCCCGCACGAGGATCAGTCTGACGTTCGACCAGTTCATTGCCGAAGGCTCACCAAGGTGCGTCTCTTTTCCCATCCCCCAGGCGGCTCGCGTTCACTGCGGCCAAGCGGCGGGCAAGCCCGCCCGCTACGCGGAGATGCGACTGTACTGACTGCGAATCTCCAATCTCCAATCCCTAATCCCTAGTCCCTAATCCCTCCTCTTGCTGCGAGATCAACTGGAAGAACAGCTCCTCCAGATCGCGCTGGTGGTGCTGATCGCGGAGTCCTTCCAGCGTCCCTTCCGCCAAGATGCGCCCGCGGTGCAGGATGCCGATGCGGTCGCAGAGCTTTTCCGCCTCACGCATGATGTGCGTCGAGAACAGGATGCACTTGCCCTGGTCGCGGAGTTCGGCAACCGTACGCAACAGGGCCCGGGCCACGAGCACATCGAGGCCGGCGGTGGCCTCGTCAAAGATCAGCACGGGCGGGTCGTGGACGATCGCCCTGGCGACCGAGACCTTCTGCTTCATTCCGGTGGACATCTTCGCGCCGAGCAGGTCGCGGAAGTCGTTCATCTTCAGTCGTGTGAACAGGGCTTCCATGTGTTCGGCAAGTTCCGCCTTGCCGATCCCGTGCAGGCGGCCGAAGTGCTCGACCATCTCCCAGGCGGTCATCCGGTCGTAGACGGCGGTGTTGGCCGACATGAAGCCGATCTGCCGGCGGACCTCGGAAGGCTGGGCCACCACGTCGAAGCCGTTGATGGTGACGGTGCCCGTGGTGGGGCGCAGCACCGTGCTGAGGATCCGCAGGGCCGTGGTCTTGCCCGCCCCGTTCGGCCCCAACAGCCCGTACACCTGGCCCGGCGACGCGCGGAAGCTCACGCCGTCCAGCGCGACGAGCTTGCCTCGCCGCAGATCCGGATAGTGCTTGGTCAGTCCGTGAACCTGGATCATCGCTGGGTCAATCAATCGCCCCGGTCAGAGCGGTGCATGATAGGGAGGATGGTGAGCGTATTGCGTATCAAGCCCAGGGGTTGCAACCCCTGGGCCTAGGTGGGGTCAACGTACACGTCCCTGGAGGTGGAGTCTCGCGCCGCCGGAGTCCCTCCTAGAGCATACCTCATCCTTACTGTCGCGGACCCGGCTCACGGCGCCTCGACCACCCGATAGAAGACATCCCTCCTGCGCGGGGCATATCCCGTCTCGTGGATTACCCTAAGTATCTCCTCATGGGTGGTTCTGAAACAGGTTCCAGCCGCGGCCACCACGTTTTCTTCGATCATCAGGCTGCCCATATCGTTGGCACCGAAGCGGAGACCGAGTTGAGCGATCTTGAGTCCTTCGGTGACCCAGCCGGACTGAAGGTTCGCGAAGTTGTCGAGAAACAGCCGGCTGACGGCGAGCGTCCTCAGGTAATCGACCGCGCCGACCTTGCGGAGGGCGGATAAGGCCGTGTGGCTTGGCTGGAAGGGCCATGGGATGAAGGCGGTGAATCCGCCGGTTTCGTCTTGGAGTTGGCGGAGGCGCTGGAGGTGCTCGATGCGATCGGCCAGGGTCTCCACGTGTCCGAACATCATGGTGGCGGATCCCCGGCCCCCGAGCCGGTGCCATTGGCGGCAGACATCCAGCCAGCCGTCGGCGGAGACCTTGCACGGGCTGACGTTCTGGCGGACCCGGTCCACGAGGATTTCCGCCCCTCCACCCGGCAGGCTGCCCAGCCCGGCGGCCTTCAGTCGCTTGAGCACCTCGGCGACGGGGAGCCCGGAGCGGTCGGCCAGGTGATGAATCTCGGGAGGACTGAACCCGTGGACGTTCACCGAAGGGAATCGCTCCCTGAGATCGCCGAGCAGGCTTTCGTACCAGGGGAGATCCAATTCCGGATTCATCCCGCCCTGCAAGAGGATCTGGTCGCCGCCCAGCGCGATCGTCTCCTCGATCTTGCCGTAGAGCGTTTCGCGGTCGATGACGTAGCCTTCGGGGTCGCCGGGCCGTCGCGCGAACGCGCAGAAGCGGCAGCCGCTGGTGCAGATATTCGTGTAATTGATGTTGCGGTCGATGTTGTAGGTACGGTACGGCTCGGGGTGAAGGCGCCGCGCGACCGCGTCGGCGGCCTGGCCGAGTGCGGCAAGCGGAGCGGACTCCAGCAGGCGGAGGCCGTCTTCCTGCGAGAGCCGGTCTCCCGCAACGGCCTTTTCAAGCAGGTTTTCCGTTGTGGAACGCAAGGGGGACTCCTGCGGGGGCAAGCCGGTGCTCGGCCGCCATCCGGCCGAAGGTCTCCAGGCCGCGCCGCTGACGCGGACCGAGGTGGAACACGAGATGGTCCCGGAGGTAGGCGAGGCACTCACTCTCGGGAACGCCGAGGGCGGGCGCGTCGGACCGGGCGATCTCTTCGAGCCGCTTCTCGCCGTCGTCGCGTGCGGCAACGAGGGTCTTGTCGAGTCCGAGCAGGTCCACGCCGGGCCTCGCGACCCACATCGAGAAGACGAACGGCAGCCCGGTCCAGCGGGACCACTCCTCGCCCAGGTCCCAAACGAACTCGAACTCGCCCGGCGGCGCGAGCATGGCGCGATCGCCGATCAGCAGCACGGCATCGGCATCGACCTCTTCTGCGGGCGTGCCGATCGGCAGCGTTCGCAGATCGGGTTGGAGACCGAACCGCTCCTTCAGCAGGATGCGGCCCATCGCTGCGCTGGTGCGGGAGCCTTCGTCGAGGGCGAGCGAACGGATTTGCTCCACACGCCTCCGTCCGTAGAGTTTCACGCTCTTCACCGGCCCGTCGCACGCGATACAGGCATCGGAGACGATCGTGGCCCCGGGCAAGCGAAAATACTCGATCGAGGGAATCGTCGCCACGTCGAGATCGCCGCGTTGTAGACGTTCGGCAAGGCGGCTCGGATAATCGACCTCGATCCGGGCCTCCGGCGCCAGCGACGGCAGAGAAACCACCAGCGGCCGGGTGTTCAGGTAGGTGACCGCCCCCACCCGGATCGGGAATCGTTCCTCCTTTGCACGCATCTCGCCCACACTCAGCATCCGGGCTTTGGAGTGCGGCGATTTGTCGCCGCTTTCTCTTTTTGCCGCCGGCGACAACAGCCACTCACAGCGCGAATCGCCCGAGTCCAAAGCGGCGACAAGTCGCCGCACTCCAAAACCGCCCGCTTTCCCTAATCAGAAGACCGGACCAAGCACACAAACAGGTTATTATAGCGCAACGCCATTCGGTTGAGAAGGCAGAGGCGTCTTCACACCCGGGCGCTGAGCCGTTCTGCCAGGCGTTTCAGGGCGTTGGAGAAGTCCGAGGGGCCGAGGCGGACGTGGAGGAGGCTCATGGCCCGGCCATCGGCCCATGCCGTGCGCAGGGCGTGGTCGAACTCGCCCTCGGTATGGACGTCGTAGCCCGTGCCGCCGCCAAGCACCTCGGGGAGTCGATGGTAGGCCCACGGCTGGATGTCGTTGAACGACCACTCGCCCGGATGCAGGAGCCGCTCGGTGCCGTAGCCTTTGTTGTCGAACACGATGATGATCGGGGCCAGGCCGCGCCGGACGATGGTCGACAGTTCCATCCCGGTCATCTGGAACGCCCCGTCGCCCAGCAGCACAACGGCGCGGAGATCGGGCCGGGCCACCATACACCCAAGCGCCGCCGGGACTCCGAAGCCCATCGACGTGTAGTAGGCCGGGGCGACGTATTCGGTCTGCCGGTGAATCACGAGGTCGCTGGAGGCAAACAGCGAGTCGCCCGCCTCCGCGATCACGACCATCGATTCATTGAGGCCGTGGTTCAGCCGGGCGATGACCCGCTCGATCGTGATCGGGGCGTCGGGCTGGAGCACAAACGGGGCGTCGGCGCTCTCGGGCCGCGGCGGCAGGCTCCGGGGAGGCGTCTTCAGGCCGGCTTCCACCAGCCCTTGAAGGAAATCGCTCAGCAGCACGTCGTGGAAGTGGTGGTGGCTGATCCGCAGCGTCTCGCTCGTGGCGTAGATGCACCTGGCCGGGTCCAGGTTCGCCGTGAAGATGCCCAGGTTCAGGTCGGTCATGAAGGCGCCGAGGAGGAGCACCAGGTCGCTTTCTTCCACGAACCGGGTGACTTCCTCCCGCCCCATCGCGCCTTCATAGAGGCCGGCGAAGAGCGGATGCCGTTCGCTGATCACGCTCTTGCCGAGGATCGTGGTGGCGATGGGAATGCCCGCTCCTTCCGCCAGCGCGAGGAGCTGCCCCTGGAGGCCGAACCGGTGGATCTCCACGTCGGCGAGGATCACCGGCGAGCGGGCGGCGCGAATCCGCCGGGCCGCTTCCGCCACGGCCTCGGCCAAGGCGTCGGGGTCGCTTGCCGGGGGAGGCGGCGCCGGGGCCCACGATCCCTCGGGGACCACGTTGACCATGTCCCGCGGCAGCTCGATGTAGCCCGGCCGCCGGTAGCGGACCACGGCCTCGAGGACCCGGTCGATCTCCCGGAATGCCGCGGAACGGTCCGTCAGGTCGGTGGCCGCGACACAGAGCCGCCGAAAAACCTCAAACTGCGTGCGAAAGTCCTTGACCTTGTGGTGCAACAGCGGGTTGTTGATCCGCTCCTTCAGGCCCGGCGCCCCACTGATGACCACCACGGGCGACTTCTCGGCGTAGGCCCCGGCGATCGAGTTGCAGAGGCTCAGCCCGCCCACGCAGTACGTCACGCACACGGCACCGATCCCGTTCATCCGCGCGTAGGCGTCGGCGGCGAAGCCGGCGCAGTCTTCCCGGGTACAGCCGACGACGCGGATCGGGCCCAGGTCCAGCTTGCTGTAGAAGGAGAGGACGTAGTCGCCCGGCACGCCGAAGATGTCGCGTACGCCGCGCTGGAGGAGTTGTTCGATAAGATAGTCGCCGATCGCCTTCCCGGCGACCGGTTGCCGCCCCGGCGCCCGCTGCCAACCCATGGTCGAGCCCTCCGTGCTCACTTTCCGAACTTGCCAAGGTCGATGGGGCCAAGGTCGTGCGAGCCGCCAAGCCTGTCGGCGGGGATCTCGACTTCGACCGGCGACGATTTCTCCGAGAACCTTCCTTTGAGCATGTCGCTGCCCGGGCCGCGGTCCTGCTGCTGCACGGCGAGGCGATACTTGCCGGGGGGAATTCCTCGGCCCGGGCCGAGGATCTTGAAAGCGCCATCCTTGCCGGCCAAGGCATGCTCCGCGGCCTTGGGCGACGGCCCGAGTGGCACGAGCGAGACCACGAGATTTCCCAGCCCAGCCTCGCGATTCGGCACGTCCAAGGGCTTGCCGTCCTTGACGATGGTCCCCGTAACCGTCACCCCTTCGGGGCCCGTCTTCCCACTGCCGCATCCGGCCAGGAGAACGCACACGGCCCCCAACGCCCCGAAGCATCGAGCCAAGCGATTCATCGACGGTCTCCTCATCGCGGGATTAGGGGTTTTCGCCGATCCGAACGTCTTCGATCACGGCATTTGAAAGGTCTGCCCGTCGTTGCGCTGCCCGAGGCGGGTGAAGATGGTCTGGTCGAGCGTGTACGAAAGGAACCGCACGGCGCCGTCGGCCATGGCGGCGTTGAATCCGCCGGGGTGGGAGGAGCCGAAACGGCTCTCCCCGTAGTTCCCCACGTTCGTGTCGGGACGGGGATCGAGCGTCGTGTTGCGTATCGAATCGTGGTCCCAGCCGCAGGTATACCCCTCGTTGTCGTCGGTCTGCATGCTCCCGAGGTGCAAATGGTCCATCCGCTTGTCGCCGACAATCATCGTGTTGCTGGTGCCGTCGGTGATGTTGGCCGTCGAGATCGGGCCCTGCGCCAAATCCCAGACCTGGGTATCCTGGGTCCGAATCACCACACCGGTGTTCTCGCCGTTGCTCGCCGCGTAGTCGGTCATGCCGTGCTCGTAGGTGCCCGTGGGAGCGTACCAGGAAGCGGCCGAGATGGCCATCGGCGGGCGCCGCGACGGGCAGAAGAAGTTGGCCACCTTGGCCCCCATGGCGTTCTTCTGGCGATCGTCGTTGGTCGCGCCGCCGCCGCCCTCCCACACCTGCTTCTGCTCGATGAACGGAAGCACCTGAAAGCCCCACCCGGCCCGTTGCCGGGGAGCCACCTCGGGCGTCCCGCCGCTGGTGTAGTCCGGCGCGTACTGCCAGTGGTTCCCGCCGGAGGGAAAGTACTGATACACATCGTGGTGGTTCTGGAACGCAAGCCCGAACTGCTTGAGATGATTGATACATTGCGACCGCCTCGCGGCCTCCCTCGCCGCCTGCACGGCCGGGAGCAACAGCGCGATCAAGATCCCGATGATCGCGACCACCACCAACAACTCGACCAACGTGAAACCTCGGTGAGCCTTCATCTTCCCCCCCTTCAGAATAACGATGAGTCAATGGGAGAGTCGCCCCTGCCGGGAACGTCCCGGCGGTGATCCGGGGCACTTTTTGGGCGTTGCTGAGAATAGCCCTATTGTACCTGTCCCGATCCGCCGTGCAAGAGTACCTCGTAAGGGGGGGGTGGTGCAGAAGCTGGTTGCACCAGGGGGCCAATCCAGTAGAATGCCTCCAGCGAATGCGTTCCGCCATCGCGCCGGGGTGGCCCCGATAGCTCCTGCTATCGGGGTGCCGAAGGCACAAGAGGCTGACCTTGACCAAAGGTGCCGTGCCGGGGCAGCCCAGCAAAGCCTCTTATCGCTGCGCGACACCGAAAGCAGAGCTTTCGGTGCCACCCTGTGGCCGCATTACAGACCACCCATACAATGGGGGCTCGGTGGGGATCCATTGCTACAGCGGGGAATCAATTCCCCGCACGGGTGTTTTTCCATCCCGCGTGGTTGCTTTCTTTGGAGCCTGCCGATAGACTAAACCATCGTTCGTATTGCCGACACCCTTTTCTTCGATTGCGAGTTCAGCAGGCTTGTCGGCGTGGCCCGCTCGGGTCGGCAGCGGGGCACCGTGGCGTCTTTTCAGTTCATTCAAGGTCCGAGGGAGGTTCTGTATGAAGACCCTAGGTCGGCGCGGTTTCACGTTGGTGGAACTGCTGGTCGTGATTGCCATCATTGGCATTCTCATTGCTTTGTTGCTGCCCGCCGTGCAAGCCGCGCGCGAGGCAGCGCGGCGATCCCAGTGCACCAACAATCTGAAACAGTTGGGCCTGGCGCTGCAAAACTACCATGATACGTACAAGGTGTTTCCCGCAGGGGAAGGGCTTTGTGCCAGGGCGAACCCCACTGTGACCGCCTGCGACTCCTGGAATGCGTGGGGGGGCTTGGCGCCGTTGTTGCCGTATGTTGAGCAGAAGGCACTCAGCGACCGAATTACTTGGGATATCGTTTGGAGCTACAATACGGCGCCCGTCGTCAATGGAACCGTAGCGGCCACGGTCATCCCCGGTTTCCTGTGCCCGAGCGAGGGCCGTTATATCCGAAACGGCATGACGTCGTACAACCTTTCCCACGGGCCGACTTCGACTTGGGAACCGCCGGTTGGTCAGGAACCGGGGTTGTTCAGCCGGAGGGTCTGGCTTAGCATGGCCGACATCCGGGACGGCACGTCCAACACGCTCGCCATGTCGGAGGGGAGGTTGGGCCAGGGCGCGACCGCGGTGAGTTCCTCGCCACGCGATCCGCGCCTCCGAGTGGTCGTCGGCGCCGGTCTGAACGTTGCCGGTCGCCAGTACTTCACCAATAGCGCCACGGACATGGCGGCGATCAAGACTTGGTACGCAACGTGCCTTTCGACGTTTGATGCCGGCGGCGGCTGGGATGGCCAGAACGACCAGCAGGGCTACTACTGGGCGGCGTGTCAGTCGTTCACCGGTTCTTATTGCACCACGTTGCTCGGTCCGAACGCCGGTCCGGCGTGCGACGTGGACGCGTCGACGACGGTCATCGATCTGAAGGAACCGAGCAGCTATCACCCCGGCGGTGTTATCGCCCTGCGAGCCGATGGCTCTACGTCGTTCGTCTCTCAGACCATTGACCAGGCTATTTGGATCGCTTTCGGGTCGAGAAAGGGCGGCGAGACGGTGACGTTGCCGTAGTTGCGGCCTTCGTTAACCGGTGCTTCGATCTGCGTTGAGGAGTCCCGTTCTATCGAGGAGGATTGTGCATGATCCGATGGCTAAGCTTTCTTCTTCTCCTGGGCGTGGCGACTTGCGCTGCATGTTCCAAAGGGCCGTCGGCAGGTAAGGCCGATTCCAAGGCCTTGCCGGGCGACCCAGCGAAGTTCGATCCCGCTGCCGAGGCGGCATCGTTGAAGGCAGCCGGTACGCCGACGGGGCCGGTCGCGCCGAAGAAGTAGCCGTCCGCGGGGTGGCCCCGATAGCTCCTGCTATCGGGGGGCTGAAGGCACAAGAGGCTGACCTTGACCAAAGGTGCCGTGCCGGGGCAGCCCAGCAAAGCCTCTTATCGCTGCGCGACACCGAAAGCAGAGCTTTCGGTGCCACCCTGCGGTGCCACCCTGTGGGCCGCGTCCTCTACTTCTTCTGCTTCAAATCATTCCACCAAATGGCGAGTCCGGGGGCGGCCGGGTTGGCGGTTTGCGTGTGCGGGCCGACGGCGAAGTCCAGGTCGCCGTCGCCGTCGAAGTCGGCCAGTTCGAGGGTGGCGTAGCACGGGGTGCCCATCTCGAGGGTGTGGCGCACGAACACGCCCGGGGCGGTCTGCTCCAGGCACACCATCGATGGCAGCGGCCGATCGCGCAGGCTGGCCGGCTTGATTTGCTCGGGCAGCCAGGCGACGACGAGAATGTCCAAGTCGCCGTCGCCGTCGATGTCTCCCGCCCGGGGAGAGTAGGCGCCGACAAGATCCGTCAGCCGGTGGCAGGCAAATTGCCCGTTGCCGAGGTTCTCCAGCCACTGGACGCCGTGCGAAGGGTTCACGTAGTTGTTGTCGAAGGCGTCGCCGTTTGCCAGCAGCACGTCCAGGTCGCCGTCCCGGTCGAGGTCGACCGCCTCGATCCCGCTGGAGCCGAAGGTCAGATCCGGGCCGGTCCAGAGCCGCTCGCGCACAAAGGGATGGGGACGCTGCATTGCGGCATCCGGCCCCCGGTTCAAAAAGACCTCGACGCACTCGTATTCCTGGCTGACGAGGGCCAGGAAGTCGGGCCGGCCGTCGCCGTCCAGGTCCACCACCGGGACGTGGATCGCGCCGGGGCGCGGATCGACCTGCCGGGGTACGAACTCGGGAGGATTCCGCGGTCCGGCGACGTTTTCGAGCCAGAGAATCTGTCCCGTCCTGTGCAAGCCGAAATCGGCGACGACCAGGTCGACGTCGCCGTCGCCGTCGAAATCGCCGGACCGGACGTCGGCCACGCGTCCCAGGCCCGACGCAAGGACCGTCGGCTCCCACCGGGCTCCCTGCCCGCCGCGGTGCAGCGAGACGACGCGGCCGAACTGGTGATCGTAGGGAATCGTGCTCCCCAGATCGGCGACGACCAGTCCGATCGCGCCGCTCCCATCCAGATCGCACGGCTCGACGCGGCACGGGTTGTTCAGTCGCGCCAAGAGCGTGGGCGGCTCCCCCTTCTTATTCGGATCGACCGCCATGACGCTCCCGTCGCGCATGTCGCAGATAAGCAACACGAACTCGGGTGGCACGCCCTGAGGCCTTGCGAAGGGCGTGGTCTGGTCCGTGGACTGACGCTCGCCACGCCCATCGAGGACTCCGGGCGTGCCACCCGAGTCGCCAGCCCCCAGACGGACCCAGCGAAGGTGAGCGACGCCGGGCGGCACGGGGGGCCGGCGATCGAACTTCCGCTTCTCCACCGTGAACGTGGCACGCAGTGGAGTGGCGGCTTCCGCAGGGGTCGGGAAGACGAGTTCTTCCGGCGCGCGTGACCGGAAGTAATCGACCACGGCGTGAACGGGCGGCGGATCGAGCCGCGTCATCCCGGACCGGGCGTAGAACTCGTAACCTCGAAGGACCTCGTCGTGCCACGCGTCGCGGGGAAAACTCCCGGGCGACGGCATCGCATGGCACGTACCGCAAAACGCGGCGATCTGCGACGGCGTCGCCTCCGTCGTTGCGGGCGAGGAGGCCGTGGGGGAGGCCTCGTCCGGCGAGGGCCACGGCGAGCGCCGCTGCATTTTCCAGGCCGCGACGGCCGCCAACCCGCCGGCCACAAGCACGCCGGCCGCAATGCCGGCGACCCACCGTACCCGACGCCTGCCGGCGCGGCCGATCGTTGTCGCAGTACAGGGCCCTGAAGTAGAATGGCAAATGGTTAGTCTCCTCGGGAAGCGATCGAAAAGCGGCGCCTAACGTCGAGCGGATGGAAAGACCGACCTGTGGCACAGCCGCCCTCGGCTGTGCGAGACTCCCCTAGCACAGCCGAGGGCGGCTGTGCCACGTTGCAGGACAGACACTTCATCGTAACTTTGGCCCAGGAGCTACCGCAAGGCAGTGAGACACGCGAACCCAAGGCTCCCGCCCACACCTCGAACGCCGCCGGGACGCAGCCGCGTCCGACGGTGGGCCGCAGGGCTTGCTGTTCTGCTGGCCGCCGTCGTGCTGGCGGTCTTTGGACCTGCCGGCTACTCGCGTTGGGCGAAGCAGGCGGCGGCCGAGCGGCTGCAAGAGGGCGCGATCAGTGAAGCCTGCCGGCACCTTCGGCAAGCGGCCTGGGCCGCCCCCCGAGACGGCGAGATCGACCTGATGTCGGCGTTCTGCGATCGGCAGCTTCGCCAGGTCGATCGGTGGCAGGCCGCCTTGCAGACGGCCCGTCAGAAAGGCGTGCCGCAATCCCAGGTCGAGCGCGAAAAGGAACTCTACCGGATTCAGTCGGGCAACTGGCCCGACGGGACGGAATCCCGCCTGGCCTCGCTTGCGGGAGAAGGGATGACGACCTACGACGTTCCGGCCGCCTTTGTCGCCGGCTGCCTGGCGAGCGGCCGCACCGCGCTGGCCGAGCGGCTCCTCGATGCCTGGAGCGCCGATTGCCCGGACGACGCTCATGTCGCCACCATGCGGGGGCGGTATTGGGAATCGCTCGGCGATGTGCGGCAGGCCCGAACGAACTACGAGGCGGCGATCGCGCGGTCGCCTCGTCACGAGCTGGCGCACGCCGCGCTGGCCGCACTCTTCGAGCAGGACGATCAGTTGCCGCAATCGCTTCGGCAGTACGCAGCGATTGCGTCGACCTCTCCGACCAGCGAGATTGCCGCCGTCGGCGCCGCGAGGATTCTCCGGAAGATGGGCGACCTGGACCGGGCCCAGGCCATCCTCGAGCCGTTTGCACGGGCCGAGGAGCCGCCGACGAAGGTTGCGGCCGACATGGGACGCATCGCCATGGAGCGAGGCGATCTCGCCGGCGCGAAGCGATGGTTTGGGCGTGCGGGATTGGAGCGAACCTACGACGTGGAACTGTTGATGAGTGCGGTGCGGCTCGAAGGCATCGAAGGGAAGTCCGCCGAGGCGGAGCAGACCTTCCAGCGGATCGCCTCGCTCGGCGACCGCGTGACTCGGATCCGCGAGCTTCGCATCCGGCTTGCCGTCGATCCCCAGGATCCGGCCGCCGCCGAGGAAGCCGAGAAGCTCCAGCAATCCCTTCAGGCCGAGATGGACGCGTCCGAGTCCGTGCCGGCGAAAGGAGCCGACGACGACGAGGGATTTTCGCCGGGCCGGCGTCTGTTCGTGTTGCACTGCGCCGCCTGCCACGGACTTGACGGCAGCGGCAACGGGCTGGCGTCGCGCCACCTGTTCCCCCCCCCACGCGATCTTCGCTGGGAGTCGAACCGGTTGGTGAGCACCAGGAACGGCGCGCCCACCGTGGACGACACGATGGCGGTGCTGCGTCGAGGCATTCCGGGAACCTCGATGTCCGCCTACGCCGACCTGAACCACGACGAGTTGCGTCTGCTGAGCGAGGAATCGCATCGTCTACGCCGCGAAGGCCTGCGTCAGCGGCTCCTCGCCGTGCTCAAGTCTCAGGAAGAGGAAGTCCTTGAAAGCGAGGTGCAGAAGTCGGTCGATCTCCTGACGGCCCCCGGCGAGCCGATCGTGGTCCCGCACCTCGGGGACTCGTCGCCGGCATCGGTTCGGCGGGGACAGAACGTCTACGCAGAGCAGGGATGCGCCAAATGCCACGGCGAGGACGGGGCGGGCGTCGGCGACCAGTCCTGGTATGACGAACGGGGGTTCGCCGTGCGGGCCCGCGACCTGGTGCGCGAGCCGTACAAGGGCGGCCAGGACGCGGCGTCCGTCTATCTTCGGATCGTGGCAGGGATGCCCGGCAGTCCGCATCCTTCCAGCAGCGGCCTGTCGCCAGAGCAGGCGGCCGACCTCGTGCAGTTCTGCCTCTCCCTGTCCCGAGAGCCCAAGGAGGCCCTCACCGACTACCAGCGTGCGATTCTGGCCGCCGGCCAGGCCTATCTGGCCGCGATCCGCACGAAGTAGGAACAGCAGGCGGCCGTCCATCGACTACTCCCCTTTCCCGGAGACGGGAGAGGGGCAGGGAGTGAGGGGATTTGGCAACGAAATCGAGTCTGTGGCATCATTACGGGNTCATCCGACTGAAGGGTGCGCAGAGGCAAGTTGTTGCGCGGGTTGCGGCTGCNCCGNAGGATTTTCTTAGGCATGGGTCCGGTGTCCAATGGGTTTCATGAGAACGGCCCCTGGTGACATAAGCCATCAGGGGCCTGACGCGCCATNGGCGCACCGGAACCTGGATATCCCGTNTCNGTGCGTGGTCGGGCAAGCTTCCTGCCCATTGCTCCGCTTTCCGCCGCGGCGGGTGGCTTTCCGGGAGGACCTGGAGGCCGGTATAATGGTCGCCTGCCAAGAAAGGATCGGCCTGATCCGGGGCATTCGTTGTCAAACACCAGCCCGAAGCGCAAGCGAGGGAGAGGCGGCGAGTTACCCTCGCTTGCGCTTCGGGCTGGTGTGACGCAGGGACTTCGGAAGTCTGAGATCCGCTCTTCGCCCAATTGGAGGGAAAACAGAAGGAACGACATGGACAGTTCACCGTCATTTGTCGAGGCCCTGCGTGCCGGGGTGCTGGTGTTTGACGGGGCCATGGGGACCGAGATCTACCGGCGCCACGTCTTCACCAACCGGTGTTTCGACGAGTTGTCGCTCTCCGATCCAAAACTCATCCGGGACATCCACTCGGAATACTGCAGCGCCGGAGCCGATGTGCTCACAACGAACACGTTCGGGGCCAATCGGGTGGCGTTGGAGCGTTACGGGCTGGGAGAGCAGCGAGGGGCGGTGGTCCGGGCCGGGGCGAGGCTTGCCCGCGAGGTCGCCGCCGGGGCCGGCCGGCCGGTGTTCGTGGCCGGTTCCATCGGGCCGCTGCCCAGTCAGCCTCAGTATGAGGCGGCGATCGAGCCGATGATCGCCGAGCAGGTCGAGGCCCTGAGGGAAGGTGGGGCCGACTTCGTCCTTTTCGAGACGCAGCCCCGTCGCAAGGCCCTCGAACAGTGCGCGGCGGCCATGCGCCGATTCGCCGACGTCCCCTACGTGCTCTCGTTCGCGGTGGTCGAGAACTCGGAGACGACCTCCGGCGAGACCGTGGAGCGGATGATGGCCCCGCTGCCCGACGGAACGCCGCCGCCGGTGGCCTGGGGAATGAACTGCGGGACGGGCCCCGACGGGCTCTTGGGCGCGGTCGAACGCGCGGTCCGCCTTACCACGCTGCCGCTGATCGTGCAGCCCAACGCGGGCATTCCGAAAGAAGTCGAGAACCGGCGGATCTACTTCTGTTCGCCGGAGTATCTCACCAGCTATGCCCGCCGCTACATCGACCTGGGCGCGGCGGCCGTGGGCGGCTGCTGCGGCACCACGCCGGAACACATCCGGGAAATGGTCAAGGCGATCAAGCCGCTCACGCGGGCGAGAGTGAAGCAGGTGGTCCTCGAACCAGCCCCGGCCGTGCAGCCGAAGGAACCGACCCCTTTCGCCCGGAAGTCACGGCTCGCGTGGCGATTGGCGCATGGGCAATGGGTGACGACCGTCGAACTCGTGCCGCCGCGCGGATACGACCTCGGCGAGACGATCGCCAAGAGCAAGACGCTCCACCGCCGCGGCGTCGACGCGATCAACATCCCCGACGGCCCGCGCGCCAGTTCGCGGATCTCGCCGCTGCTCACGGCCCAGCGGATCCAGCAGGAAGCGTTGATCGAGGTGATCCTCCATTTCTGCTGCCGGGACCGCAACCTGATCGGCATGCAGGCCGATCTGCTGGCCTGCGCGGCCTGCGAGGTCCGCAACATCCTCTTCGTGACCGGCGACCCGCCCAAGCTCGGCAACTACCCGCACGCCAGCGGCGTGTTCGACGCCGACTCGATCGGCATGGCAGCGGTTCAGAAGCGTCTTAACACGGGGATCGACCTGGGTGGGCAGGCGATCGATCCTCCGACCCACGCGGTGATCGGCGTGGGCCTCGACCCGACGGCCATCGACCGGGCCCGCGAGATCGACCGCTTCCGCCAGAAGGTAGAAGCGGGCGCCGAGTTCGCCATCACCCAGCCGGTGTTCGACCCCGAGGCCCTCTTGCGGTTCCTCGATCAGGTGGAGGGCCACGGCCTGCCCATCCTCGCCGGCGTGTGGCCGCTGGTCAGCTACCGGAACGCCCTGTTCATGAAGAACGAAGTCCCGGGCGTGGTCATCCCCGACGCGGTGCTGGAGCGGATGGGATCGGTCTCCGGCCGCGAGGACCAGTTGAAAATCGGCATCGAGATCGCCCGCGAGTCGGTCGCCAGGATCCGCCCGCGAGTCCGCGGCATCCAGGTCAGCGCCCCGCTGGGCAAGATTGCCAACGCCTTGGCAGTATTGGAGGATTGACGATGACGCGACTTCTGGGGTTGCTTTCGATGGGCCTGGCCGTGGCGAGCGTGGCCGCAGCGGACCAGCGGCCGCCGAACCTGCTGGTGATCCTGGCCGACGACCTCGGGCGGGGCGAGTACTCCGCCTTCGGCACCAAGGACCTCCGCACGCCCGGCATCGACCGGCTCTGCCGCGAGGGGATGACGTTCGACAACTTCTACGCCAACTCGTGCGCCTGCTCGCCGACCCGGGCCGCGCTGCTGACCGGGCGCTATCCCGATCGTGCAGGCGTGCCGGGCGTGATCCGTCACACCCCGGAGAACTCGTGGGGCTACCTTTCGCCCAAGGCCACGATCCTCCCGAAGGTGTTGAAGCCGGCCGGCTATCACACGGCGATCGTCGGCAAGTGGCACCTCGGACTCGATTCGCCCAACACGCCCAACGAGCGCGGCTTCGACTTCTTCCACGGCTTCCTCGGCGACATGATGGACGACTACTGGACCCACCTCCGCGGCGGCCACAACTTCATGCGACGCAACCGGGAGGTCATCGACCCCAAGGGGCACGCCACGGACCTCTTCACCGCCTGGGCGTGCGAATACCTGGAGGAGCGGGCGAAGTCGGGCGGGCCGTTCTTCCTCTACCTGGCCTACAACGCCCCCCACGACCCGATCCAACCGCCGCCCGAATGGCTCGACAAGGTCCACCGTCGCGAACCGGGCCTCGACGAGAAGCGGGCGAAACTCGTGGCCCTCATCGAGCACCTCGACGACGGCATCGGCCGCGTGCTGGCGACGCTCGACCGCCTGCGACTGGCCGAGAACACGCTGGTCGTCTTCACGTCCGACAACGGCGGCTTTCTCCAGTTCGGCGCGAACAACGGCCCGTGGCGGAGCGGCAAGACCCACGTGTACGAAGGCGGCCTACGCGTGCCGGGAGCGTCGCGATGGCCAGGCAGAATCAAGCCGGGCAGCAGCACGCGGCACATCGCGCTGTCGATGGACATCTTCCCCACGCTCTGCGACGTCGGCGGCGTCAAGCCGCCGGCGGGCATCGACGGCGTGAGCTTCCTGCCCACGCTCCTCGGCCAACCGCAGCCCGAAACCCAGCGCGACCTCTACTTCCTTCTCCGCGAGGGCGGGCCGGTCTTCGGCGGCAAGACGATCGAGGCCGTCATCCGCGGCCCCTGGAAACTGCTCCAGGATCGCCCCTTTTCCGCCCAGGAACTCTACAACCTCGAGCGCGACCCGCAGGAAACCACCGACCTGATGGCCAAGGATCGCCGGGTGTTCAACGAGATGTCGGCCGCGATGCGCAAACACCTCCAGCGCGGCGGCCAGGTCCCTTGGCAGGGACCGACTCCAACCGGCCCCGGCCCGTAGATCGGAGATGTCACGTCGCAGTCTTCGTGCCCCTCCTCCACGACTCGGTAGGTCCCCGTCACCCCTGAGTTGCCGAGGACTCCCCACTCGTTATCGGTGGTCTTGCTCCACCCGGAGCCTTCGGCAAGGTAGCTCAGGTCCGACTCGCTCGTGTCTTGGCCATTGGTGAAGTACCTTATCCAGGACGAATTCACGTCGAATTGGGCCGAGTAGGACCATTCGGCGTAGGACTTGGCCTCGGTGGTGTAGAGGCCCGAGACGCTGGTGGGCGTGTAGGCCACGCACTCGACGTACCAGAAGGTGTCGCGGGAGTACGAGGTCTCCGTGTTGGAGAAGGAGGCCCCGCCCGATGTGATCCCGCCGGCGTGCCACTGGCTGTGCCAGTGCTCTTGACACCATGCTCGCGACGAACGAATACTCATGTAGCCGTCGAAAAGACACTGGCAGAGCCAGTGCCACCCAGCCGCAAGGACGCCCCGACAACTGTGCCGAGAAGGCCGCGCGCCTGTCGCCGGGGCCAAAAGCGCGTCCGCGCATCGGTATGGAGCCGCCAGTGCCGTCGGATCGGCCATCGCCGCTGCCGGCAATAGGGTGGCTGGCCCCTGGAACCGGGCGCGGGGGCACTGGGATTGACGGCCAGCACCGATCATCAAGCTTGCATGTTGATTAGTGAGCGCCTCCCAGAACCAAGCTTGACGGGTCGGTTAGGTTGAGGGGTTTGGTTCGGTTTCCAATCCCTTTCAACTGGAGGTTCGGATGGCTGGTTCTTTGGATTCCCAGAAAGCGAGTGAGTGGCG
>Ga0067045_1029334_pt1 | contig 21655 bp, 22 predicted proteins | sample TerdegcTABiofilm_FD_59184 | JGI IMG/M metagenome (GOLD analysis project Ga0067045, IMG submission 59184) | Combined Assembly of (Gp0054472, Gp0054536) Wastewater bioreactor microbial communities from Singapore -Terephthalate degrading...
AAGAGCCCCACGGGAGTCTTGAGGTAGAGATGTTCCACCACACGCCCGTCGCGGATCTCCACGGGGAAAAAACGCCCCTCGGGAGTCATCCAGTGGTGCTTGCCGCTGATGGTGACGAGTTTGTTGCTCATGTGTCTTTCGTGCCTTGCCTTTCTTCTCTGATTCCGACGTTCGGGAAGTACGGAACGGGGCCTTCGGTACGACTCCGGCGTTCCTGGACAGACGCACTTCCCATGCTTGCCTGCAATACAAATGGGCCATTCCGGTTTCCCGAAATGGCCTCATGTCTTCTGGCTCCTCGGCGAGGACTTGAACCTCGAACCTAGTGGTTAACAGCCACCCGCTCTGCCGATTGAGCTACCGAGGAATATCCAAAGGCGTTTCCCGATACTTCGATTGCATAGATGACTTTTTATGGAGAAACACGAAAACCCTCTGGAAATCCGGTGTGTCTCATTTGGTTGAGTCTATTTTCTGGAGGCGGCACCCGGATTCGAACCGGGGGATAAAGGATTTGCAGTCCTCTGCCTTACCACTTGGCTATGCCGCCTCGGGAAGTTCCTGGAGCGGAAAACGGGATTCGAACCCGCGACCCCAACCTTGGCAAGGTTGTGCTCTACCGCTGAGCTATTTCCGCACCTCAAAGGAAAAATGGTGGCGAGACCCAGAGTTGAACTGGGGACACGCGGATTTTCAGTCCGCTGCTCTACCTACTGAGCTATCTCGCCGATCGGGCGAAAAGAATGGCGGGGCTGACGAGACTTGAACTCGCGACCTCCGACGTGACAGGCCGGCGCTCTAACCGTACTGAGCTACAACCCCGCATACTACCGTTGCCATAAAACTCTTGTTGGTGGGCGGAATTGGGTTCGAACCAACGACCCCCTGCTTGTAAGGCAGGTGCTCTTCCGCTGAGCTATCCGCCCCCATGCCCACCGACGCGAGGCATAGTATATCGAGCTGCGGCAGGGATGTCAACACCTTTGCGACAAATTTCGTTTCCCCTTGCGACAGTTTATTTTCCCCCTTGGCAGATGCTCAAAATTCGGCGGTTTTTTCCTCCAGGGACATTGACATTCAAAGGAGTGAACCCCGTGAAAGCTGCCAGAATCGCGCACATTTCCCAAAGAGCCCCGGAATCGTGGCAAGATGCCATGTCCCGGTTTCTCTCTCTCCGGAAGGCACAAGGCGCCGCACCGCGAACTCTCCGAGGATATGAGGAGAATGTCCGCGCCTTCTTCCGCCGATATCCCACGGCATGGAGCCCCGCTTGCCGTGATTGCCTGCTGGACTACCTCGCACAGGACGGCATCAGCCCCGCCACGTACAACGTCCGGCTCAAGGTGCTGCACCCTTTCTTCCGGTTCTGCGTGAGCCAAGGCATCTTCGACGAGTCCCCCGCCGAGGGATTGAAATATCGCCGCCAGGAGCCCCGCATCGTGGACCACGACACGGACGACCTCCGAAAGGTGCTGTCCGCCATACCGGAAGACACCTTTGCCGGGCTCAGGGACAAGGCGCTCTTCCTTCTCTCACTCGATTGCGGCATTCGCCCTTCGGAGGCGCTCCAGCTTCTCCCCTCAGACATCGACCTTTCCGCTTGCCGCGCCCGCATCCGCGCCGCCACCGCGAAGACGCGGACAGGAAGAACGGTTTTCTTCTCGGACCACGTGAAGACACTCTTGGAACGTCTGCTTGCCGCACGCCCGGAAGAATGGAATGAGGGGAAAGCTCCCGTCTTCTGCACCTCCTACGGCGCGTCGATGGACACCCACGCATGGACGGTCCAACTCCGCCGCTACGCCCAGAAGGCGGGGCTCTCCCGCTTCTCCGCCTACGACCTGCGCCACCAGCACGCCATCGACTACCTTCGGAATGGTGGCGATGTCATGACGCTCCAGAAGGGGATGGGGCATGCCACCCTGGACATGACCAGGCAATACCTCGCGCTCTCGGACGACGACCTCCGGACCTCGCACGACAGAGCATCCCCGGTCAATGCCCTGCTCCAGAAAGAAGAACCCCGGAAGCGCATGGGGAAGTTGCGAGAAAGGAGGTGAAGAGGCATGAAACCGAGCTATTGCATCAACGACGGCGTGTCGAGTTGCCGAGAGTGCGCATTTGTCAACTACGGGCTTGATTGTATGAATCAGCGAGTCCGGGATGACGAAGAGGAGGAGATCCCCGAGTGCGATTGCGACGAGAGCCTGATACCGTAGGGATACCCTATCTATACGGTATGTGCCGCGCATACGACGGGATCACGACCAGATCAGCATTCACAAGGGCTCCCGCGCTACATGCCCGTAAATCGACGCAGATGCCCTTATTTCACACGGGCATTTGGGGAGGTTTCTTTATCGAGAGACGGCGGATTAGGTGCCGCGTGGCGCGGCGTGGCGGAATGAGGAAAGGAGAATCGGCATGACGATCAACGAAGTGGACGAGATTCTAGACCGGATCAGCCTTTGCCGGGAGCCGTTGCACATCCTGCTTGACCATCTTTTGGACGTTCTAGATGAATGGAAAGTCTTCCCGGAAGGTCCAAGGCGTGATGAATTCTACCGACACATAAAGTTGTGCAGGCTCGTCGCCCGGGAGATGGCGAGGCTGCAAGAGGACGTTGCTTCACTTTGTCACAAGACAGAAGCACAGCCTTTTGAGTCGAAAATGGTTTCCGTCATTGAACCTGAAATCTAAAATGTGAACAATAATTTCTCAGTTTTAACCGGGGAAGTCGGCGCGGTGTTTCCGACCCCTGTCGTTTTCGCCAGGAAGGACCCGCGCCACAACGGGGAGGAGAAAAAAGCCTCCTCCCCGGTTCTCTTTCGTCTCCCCAAGGGGCATCTGCTCCAAAGGCTTCCGTCCCGCATCGTCTCTTCTCGCTCCACGTCTGAGCCCCACGCCCGGAGAGACTCGGGGCTTAGCGCGAGTCCGCCTCCGCCAGTGCCCCGCACAGCCGTTCCTCTGCCCTTCGGAGTTCGGAGGCGTGAAAAGGATCACGCTCCCCGCGCCAGTGCCGCGCTTCAAGAAGCTCTCGGTCCTCCCGGCTGAGAGAGGAAAGCGCTTCCCTCATGCGATCACAGCGTCGCGTGAGGAACTCCACCTCTTTCTCCACGCGCTCCGTTTTCGGGAGCTTCGACAAAAGCGCCAGGGATCTCTCGTCCTTTGGAAACCGCCGGAGCAGGTAGACCGCCTCCGCGATCTCATCCGATGCGAACTTGCCCAGAAGCGCCCGTATCTTATTCACGCGGCAGCACCTTCCTTCCAACAGCCCTCTTCGTAAACCTCGCCAGTGCGGCGGCTCCGCCTCGTGGAAGGCGGTCGTCCGTCAGATACGCCTCGACAGCCATCCGGTCTTTCTGTGGGAGTTCGTGGATCATCTCAGCCAATGCGCGGATTCCCGGGAGGACCTTTTCGAGTCCTTCCCTTGTCTCCGCGTGCTGGTTCTGGAGGAAATACGCCTCGCCACCCTTGACGATTTCGCCGAGACGTGGATTGCGGACGAGGGGCAATGCCGCGAGCCTGTCCAGGAGCCGGAGCGCGGCGAGGATGTCCGGAGCCAGAAGGCGCAGCGCCCAAAGCGGAACGTCCACGGCGTGCCTCCTTTTTTATCGAAGCGTGTGTGCGGTTTTTTCCCCTCAACCCGGTGCTCGCGAAAATTGAGCTGAGGGGAAAACCTCTGTGCGTCGCCTCTAGGGCTTTTGCTTCTTCGCCGGTGCCCCCTCCAGCAGCAATTCCAGATCCTTCCGCCGCCCTTCAGGAAGCGCCGAAAGGTAAAGGTCACGCTCCCCGAGGTTCATCGTGCGGAGACGCGCTGCCTCTGCCTCAAGTCGGATCTTTCGCTCCGCTTCAATGCGCTTTTGCTCAGCCTCAAACGCAGCCGCTTGTGCCCGGCTCACAATGGATTGGGCTTGCTCCTGTGCCTCGGCTGCTCCCGCCTCAGCCGCCTTGAAAAGCCGTGTGTCCTCCGCCTGTCGTTCGAGCTGCTCTTCAAAAATGGACACCTTCGCCGCAAGCTCGACGTCGGAAATCACTCGCGGACGATCCGCGTCCAACCACTGAAGAAACCGGAGGAGATGCCGTCCAAATTGCGTCAGTTCCTGCCCCGTTCCTTCGCAATGCGGACAGAGATGCGGAGCTTCCCGCAGAGCAGGGTTTCCCGAGATCCACCCCCGCGCACTGGGACAGCCGTCGCAGGTTGTGAACAATTTAAGCTCCTCGGGAATTCGCTCGCCACGCGCATCTTGGAGCGCGATGCGCTCTTTTCGCCGCACCTCTTCGAGCGCCGCCTCCCGTTCAAGATAGCGCCGCGTATACGCAGCCGCCCGCTCGTTGTGCTCCCGGACCGCCTCGTTGTGGAGAGCGGATTCCTCTATCGCCCACGCCGCTGTGGGCTGTCCTGCTCGCCGTGCAGCGTCCGCCCGCTTCCCCGCAGCATTGAGGCGCTCTTTTGCCTCCTGGTCCATCTCGTCGCCACCAAAACCCAGCCGGTCCCACCAACTCATACTAAACTGCCCCCTTCACGATTTTTGAGATCTCGTCGCCCGTAAGAACGCGGCGATATTCCAGGACCTCTGCCACTGCAAGAATGTCACACCACCAGCGCCGCACCAACCTTGTTGTGACGTTCACCTCCCTTGTGAACATTTTTTCCTGCGACTCCTCCCCGGAGCACCGCGCTCGCATGAGGGATAGCAAGTTTCCGGAGTCCTCCCGGGAGCAATCGAGCAGCTCCTGAAGAGCGGGTTCTGTGCCGGTCCCGTGCAGGAAGAGCACCTCCGCCACGGGACCTGCCAGCAAGGCGACACAGGTTCTTCGCACTGTTTCAGGAATGCCTTCCACGAGGCGCCTTACCGCTTCCCCTGGAGCATCCGCTAAACGGATTCCCCGCGCCCCCTGGACAGCTAAAACCTCCCCGCCTCCGGAAGAGTCGAGGCGCGCCACATAGAGGGGAAGCCCCAACCGAACCCTTGCTACGGAGTGTCCGCTTTCGTGGACCGCCGCGACCGTAACGGGGCTCATGCGCCGTGTCCTTTCTTTCCCGTCTGAGAATAGGAAGGCTCGTCAAGCCACCGAAGAGCCAGCGGAGAGGCGACGAAGGTCGTCCCGTTGTTGTACTGCTTCCATATGAACCCCCACAGGAGCGAGAAGTCTCCGTCAACCGGCGGAAGTGCGATCACGTAAGGACCATCGGTGATGGTGCCTTCCCACGACGATTCGTCAATCACAGCCCTTGCCGCCTGTAGAAAGCTCCGCAGAATCTCCTGTCCGACGTCCTCGTTGCTCGATTTGATCGCCTGATCAACCGTCATCGCACCGTCAAAGTAGTCCACAGGTCCCAACTCGTAGACGTAAAACCCGTTTTCGACCACACTCATAGGAGCCTCCCCTTTCATGCTTTAAAGTCCCGCAGATGACGCATGACGGAAATTGACCGATTTTAGGTAATTACCCTCGTATATCCTCTTCGCGAGCTATTACCTAAAAATGACGATTTTCCGTCATGCGTCATGCTCCCATTCTGCGCTATTCCACCGCTGTGAATGCAAGTCCTTCTACCATGACACCACACATGCCCTTTCGTGCTGTGAATCCCGCCGCTTCGAGCTCTTTCCTGAGCGCTTTGTTTGAGATTACCCGTTCACCGTTGCGCTTCGCCCACTCAACAAAAGCCTCGTGCAACCTCGACAGTGGAACGTCGTGTCCAGGGATTCGCCGCGTCGTGTCATCCAAAAACGAGAGCACAACGCTTTGGTCATCTTGGTACTGCCGCGTCGCCGTACTGACGATGCGCGGTTCCTTCAAGCCGTCCCGTCGCCATTCCCGAAGCCCCGAGAGCGCCCAATTCAGAATCCCGTCCAGCTCTTGCAGGAGCTTGCTCCGCAGTTCCGGATCTCGCCGCTCAGGAGGGAAGGTAACGTTGAAAGGGATGTGTTTGCATCGTCGCCAAAACCCATACGAGGTATCCCGCACGCGGGGAGCACCGTTCGCGGAGTAGACGAGCTTGAACTGTGGTCTGAGCGTGAAGTGCTCCCGAAAGAGGAACCTCACGCGAAGAGAGTCCTCTCCGCTCATCGCCTTCAAAAGCGCGCTGTCGAGCGTTTTGCCGGGCTCCACCTCGGAGCAGAACACGTAACGACAGCCACGGAGCGCCGCGAGTTCGTTTGTTGGTTGGTCTCCGTACTTCACTACGAGCGCGCCCGGTGATAGTGGCGCCGCGTACTCTCCAAGCAGCGCCGCGAGAGTCTCCACAAAAACGCCCTTCCCGTTCGCGCCGAGCCCGGAGAGGAACAAAAAGCACTGCTCCCTCGTTGTTCCCGTCAGCATGTACCCGGCGAATCGTTGCAGATACCCGACAAGCTCCACGTCGCCACCCATCACTTCTAACAGGAACCGCTCCCACCCGGGGCACGTCGCGGCGGAGTCAAAAGAGGCTCCGGCAACCTTGGTCATGAGGTCCCCCGGGCTATGGCGTAGCAGCTCCCCCGTGCGGAGATCGAGCGTTCCGTTCCGGAGATTCAGGAGTTCCGCATCACTGTCAAGCGCTGACTCTTCGACGCGAATTCCAACTTCACTTTTGAGCAGTTTCCCCATCGCAGAAAGCGCCCCTGCGCGCTCGCTTGCCAGTGCCCAATTCGCGAGTGCTTTGCGCCGTTCGGGATTCGCCGTTTCGTCCGCCGCCTGGCGCAGGAGGAGTTCGGGAACATCTTTCGCGAAGCCTAAAATTTCTGAATCGTCGCTGCCGCGCCACCGCGTCCCATCGAAGACGAGCCATCCGATGGACGGACACCAGCGAATCCTGTCTCCGTGGAGAAACGCGAGGCGCTTTGCGTTTCCCATGTCTGTAAAGTGTTCGCCGCCAAGCGCGACGAGTTCGAGGGTTCCCATCATCAGACCGCCACCTTTTGCGCCATGCGCACCAGGTAATCGGCGCGGCGCCCTTTAGCTCGTTCAGCCCTCCCACTGCTCAAAAAGAGCCGGATCATGCGCTCCACGTCGCCTCCGGTCCAGTAGGAGAGGTCTCCCATGAGTGCGTAGTCGGATTCTGACGAGCTTTTGTGCAGAGTCTCGCCGCTCCAAAGCCTGCGGATCGTCGGACCGCGCCTCGACGCGAACATTTGCTCGATGAGCAACGCGTCATCCTGCGGAACATCCCTCAGTGGAAGCCTTGGGAGCAGCGGCTTTGGAGGTTCCAACGCCGCGAGAATGCGCCGCACTCCAATGTCCGCGTTCCGAAATCGCCGGCGACCTTCGAGCACGTCTCCGGTGATCGTGAAAAAACGGCTTCGGAAGTAGAGCTCCACCGATCCCCTCCGACGAGAGGCAAGCTCCCCGGTGTGCCCAAAGAGCACGTGGAGCCCGGTGTCGCTTGGGGAAACCTCGGTGTAAGAGTCCAAATGACCGAGGAAAAGTCGTCCCTCGCTGGAGAGCGGAAGGGCATCATCCAGATCGAGCCCGCCGATGCCGTCGCCGAGCGCAAAGAGAATGCCTTCCCCGCCCCGAAGTGCTGCGGCTACCGCGTCAAAACTCACCCACGTCGAGGAATCTGTGCAGCTCGCGCACGCCGTTCGATCAGCACGGAGCGGGAGCTTGCGCCCTTCTGCGGTGAGCTTCCACAGGGCAAAACGCGGACGGTCGAGGATCTCTCTCGGGAGGTTCTGACGAATCCGCTCCAGGAGAGCGCGAGGTGCGATGTCGATTGGCGGACGCATCAGAACAACCCCAACTGCGCAGGCTCTAGCCGCTTTGGTGGTCGCTTGACGTACCACCATTCCGGCGCGTGCTCCACGCCTTCGACCAGCTCGAAGAAGCGGAGGTCAAAGCAACGCCGCCGTATCCCTGCGATGGTCCGCACGTCCGGTTTTATGTCCCGGAGGTCCGCACGCCACACGAGGCGCCGCGAGTCTTCGTTGATGTAAAGCACCTTCGCCCCAAGGCGGAGTGCCTCCTGGAGCATTGATTCATCGATGGCGTGCCCCTTGCCTCCGAGGACGCGGAGGCGGTCCTTGCTTCGCTCGTGCTTGATCAACGCCTCGCCGCGGAGTTCGAGCACGATCTTTCCGCGATTGCCGTACCAACGTTTTCGGATTATACTTTCCATAGGAGAACCTCCCCCTTCTCCCGGTTCGCTGCCGGGAAGCTTTTGCGCCGCTTTCCCGCTGCAACGGGAGAGCGGCGTTTTTTTATTTCGCGCATCGCGCTATCCCGCGCTCGTCGAACAGCACATCAACGGAAGTTCCGAGCGCCTCGGCGATCTTCTCGCGCTGAGGCACTGTCGCACGAGAAAATCCACGCACCGCTTGATACACATGCGTCCTGTTTCCCCCGACACGTCGATGAAACGCATGGACCGACAGCCCCTTTTCTGCAAGCAGCCTTTCAATAACGGTCCGCACCGAGCCCCACCTCCTTTCGGCTTGCATTGTGGCGTACTAGCACGTATAATGCAGCATAAGATTTGGTCACTTTTGGAGGTGCAAGCGTGAAGGCGTTTCCAAACGACGGGGAGTTCCTCGATGCGCCCATCGAGCCCTGTTTCTTCAACCCGGTTCCGGAAAAAGGTTTCCGGCTCGTGGACGCAGGGACTGAGCTACGGCTGGAGGAGGTGCTTCCCTGCAAGGCTTCGTTGCGCGGCGAAGCCCGAAGTGTAAAGGTCATCGCCATCCCGCGAGGATACGAGGATGTTGATGCTGACCGTTGGTCGGCGAGACGCTTTCCGCTGCTGCTGCCGCAGGGAGGGCTCACACATGCGCGCAACGCCTTTGTCGATAGCCGAAAAACGCCGCTCTTCGTGAGGTTTTCTGAGCTGTCGGACGAGCAAAGCACTCTCACCTTCGCGAACGAATTTGGATGTCTCGTTGCCCACCCAAGCGTGGACCTTCGAGGGGAGCCTGGAGTGGCTCGACTTGAGCCCCTGAGCTTGTGGACGACCGAGGCTGCAAAAGTGCGAGCCGTTATGAACCTGGTGGCGATGTATGAAGACGGAGAGCCACTGCACGAGTACATACGCCACGACCGCGACAATAAGCGATACGTCTTGTGCGCGGAGGGGCTCAAGGCGTACTCCATCCCGTTTGAACCGTCGCTATCGCTGCGAGACGCGATGTATCGCTGTCTCGTAAGGCTGTTTAACGAGGAGCTGAGCGAAAAGCCCGTCGTTGTCTTCCGAGGAATTGAAGAGGGGAAGGTGAAATCCGTCCTCCAGCCGTGCGGGCTCCTCGCCGCAATTTGGCTACAGCTCTCACAGAGCTTTTTCGGAGACGGTCCGGAGGAAATTATTGTTCGCCGCTGCTTTATTACAGGGAAATACTACCCGATTGCAGAGCTTTCGCGCAGATACAAAGGTCCACACGCGGGGAAGTTCTACGATAGGAGGATGTGGCATCGGTTTCTCCAGCAAGAGAGAACCCGCGAAAAGGCACGAGCAGAGGGAAGAGAGGTGACAAAAAACAGGAAGGATAAAACGAGGTTCGTCGTGAGCGACATCTGATGAAGATACTGCGATCTTTCGGAACACGAAAAAAGCGCCCCTCTCGGAGCGCTACGGAAAACTTGACAATTGCCCTAGAGTTTCGGAAACCGCCGAAGTGGTTCAAAAAACCTTGGCAGGAGCACAAAAAAAGGGCTCCCTCATCGGGAACCCAGTGGTTGCAACGATTTTCTTTTTTACCAACGACCCCCTGCTTGTAAGGCAGGTGCTCTTCCGCTGAGCTATCCGCCCCCATGCCCACCGACGCGAGGCATAGTATATCGAGCTGCGGCAGGGATGTCAACACCTTTGCGACAAATTTTCCGTCCGGTGTTCCTCGACGATGCGCTTGTAGAGCCGGGCCGAGTCCTTGGGTATGCGGCGCTGGGTGAGATAGTCCGTGTAGTAGAGCCCGAAGCGCTTGGCGAAGCCGAAGGTCCACTCGAAGTTGTCGTAAACGGACCAGGCATAATATCCCCGGACGTCCACACCCTGCTTCACCGCCTCGATCACGGCGTCGAGATGGTCCACCAGAAATTTCTGGCGTTCTTCGTCGTGGATGAAGTCCCCCTCCGGAACGTCGTTCCAGGCGGAACCGTTCTCGGTGATGTAGAAGGTTTCGATGGCGTACTCGTCCCGAAGGCGCAGAAGGAGTTCCGTGAGCCCCGAGGGAACGATGCACCAGCCCATGGCGGTACGTGGCCCCGCCGGGGCGTCCACGAGACGCAGGGGAATCGGCCTCGTCGGGTCCGCCACGACGTAGCTGGGGAAGTAGTAGTTCAGGCCGAAGAAGTCGGGTTTGCCCCGCACGGGATCGAGGTCGCCTTCCCGAATTTCGGGCATGCTCTCGGGAACATGGTGGTAGAGGCTTTCGGGATAGCGCCCCCGGAAGAGGGGATCGAGAAAGAGGCGGTCCTCCCAGTCCATGAGCAGTTCCGCGGCAACGCGATCCTCGGGACGGTCCGTGGCGGGCAGGGCGAGGGTGGTGTTCATGACGATCCCCGCCTTTGCTCCGGGTGCGTAGGCCCGAATGCGGTCCATGGCGAGGACGTGGGCACGGTTGAGCGTGTGGGCGGCATGGTGAGTGAGCCGAAGGTTTTTTCTCCCCGGTGCCTGGCTGCCGTTGTAGTAGCCGTTGAAACAGATGCAATAGGGTTCGTTGAAGGTCACGATCAGGGGAAGCCGGTCACCGAGACGGCGGAGCACCGTCTCTGCGTAGTCGGCGAAGTGGTCCGCCACGTCCCGCTCGGGCCATCCGCCGCGGTCCTCCAGTTCTTGGGGAAGGTCCCAGTGGTAGAGGGTGCACATGGGAACGAGCCCTCGCCGAAGGATTCCGTCCACCAGGCGGTCATAGAAATCGAGCCCCCGCGGTTCGACCGCGCCGCATCCCCTGGGGAAAATGCGCGGCCAGGCCACGGAGAAACGGTAGGAAGCGATACCCAGTTCCTTCATGAGGTCCAGGTCTTCCTCCCAGCGATGGTAGTGATCGCACGCCACGTCTCCGTTGTGAGCCTCGTAGACCTTGCCGGGGGTGCGGCAATAGGTGTCCCAGATGGAACACCCCCGACCGTTGGCCCAGACGGCTCCCTCGATCTGGTAGGCCGCGGTGGCCACGCCCCAGAGAAAGTCCTTCGGCAGGGCCTTCAGGTCCAGCGAATGGTGCGTCATGGTCGTCCTCCTTCGTTTTTCGATGGGGTTCTCCCCGGTGCTGGGGTTTTCTCCGGCGACGCTCAGCGTCGCTTGTGTTTGCTCATGTCGTAGATCACGGCACCGACGATGATGCATCCCTTGACCACCTGCTGCAGGTAGGGGGAGACACCGAGAAGGATAAGGCCGTTCTCCACTACGGCGAGAATCATGATGCCCGCGACCATGCCGCTCACGGTGCCGAGGCCGCCGCTGTGACTGATGCCGCCCACGGTGACCGCGGCGATGGCGTCAAGTTCGTACATGTTACCGTAGGTGGCGTTGCCCGCGGCGGTGCGGGCGGCCATGAGCATGCCCCCGAACGCGGCGAGGAAGGCCGCGATGGTGTAGACCGCCACGAGGTTCAGCTCCACCGAGACCCCGGAGACGCGGGCGGCGTTCTCGTTGCCGCCGATGGCGTAGATGTTCTTGCCGAAGGCGGTGTGATTGAGTATCACCCAGACTGCTCCAGCGGCGACGAGAAAGTAGATCGCCAAAAGGGGCACGGGGCCGACCATGGCACGCCCCAGAATCATGAAGTCCTCCCGGAGCTGGCTCACGGGAAAGCCCTTGGTGTACATGAGCGCCAGCCCCCGGGCCACGGTCATCGCCCCCAGGGTTGCGATGAAGGGGGGGATCTTCGTGTAGGCCACGAAGGCGCCGTTGCAGGCACCGATGACAACTCCCACCAACGAGGCAAGGACCACTGCGACGAACACGGGGGGCATGCCGAACTTGCTCACCTCGGGATTCTGGGCGAAACTGGCCGCCACTACCGACGCGAGGGCCACCACGGATCCGGAGGAAAGATCGATTCCCCTGGAGATGATGACCATGCCGACCCCTAGGGCGATGAGTCCCTTGATGGACCAGGAGGTGAGCATGCTCATGGCGTTGGGCACCGTGAAAAATCCTTCCGTCGCGATCGAGAAGAAGAGCACCAGCAGGACGAGCACGAGATAGAGGGAGTATTTGTTGAGAATCTGCACGAGTCTGTTTTTCATGAGGATTCCCCTTTTCGTCACACCGCGGTGGCGTATTTCATGACCAGTTCCTGAGAGGCGTCCTTCCGCTCCAGAATGGCGGTCTGTCTGCCTTCGTGCATGACCACGATACGGTCGCTCATGCCCAGAATCTCCGGCAGCTCCGAGGAGACGAGGAGGATGGAGTTCCCCTCCGCGGCAAGCTCGGAGATGATCGCATGGATTTCCGCCTTGGCTCCCACGTCGATGCCGCGGGTGGGTTCGTCGAGGATGAGGATGTCCGGCCGGGTGAGGAGCCACCGGGCCACGAGAACCTTCTGCTGATTGCCTCCACTCAGGTTCTGGATGCGGGTCTCGTAGCTCGGAGTGCGGGTGCGGAGGCGTTCGTTGTATTCCCTGGTGTCGGTGCGAATGCGAGCAAAATCAAGCAGCCGCAGCGGTTTTTTCACGTAGGAAAGCAGATTGGCGATGATGGTGTTGTCCGTCACGCTTCCCACGCCGATGATACCTGTGCTGCGTCGATCCTCGGTGAGAAAGGCGAGCCCCGCCCGCTTGGCGTCCCGTGGACTGCGGATGCGGATCTCCCCGCCGTCGATGAGAACGCGTCCCGACGAGATGGGACGAAGGCCGAAGAGGGTCTCCATGAGTTCGGTCCGTCCTGCTCCCACAAGCCCCGCGAAGCCGAGGATCTCACCCCTGCGGAGATCGAAGGTGACGTTCTCGAAGGCACCCGGAGAGGAAAGCCCCTCCACTCGAAGACGCACGTCCCCGAGAGGGACGTCCTGCTTGGGGAAAAGGCTCGTGAGTTCCCGTCCCACCATCATACGGATGAGTTCCTCGATGGTGAGGGAAGCCACGTCCCGCTCCCCCACGAACTTGCCGTCCCGAAGGACCGTGACCTCGTCGCAGATGCGAAAGATCTCTTCCATCTTGTGGGAGATGTAGATGATCGCCACGCCCTGGGACCGAAGACGCCGGATGATCTTGAAGAGCTGGGCGATCTCGGTTTCCGTGAGGGACGAGGTGGGTTCGTCCATGATGAGCAGCTCCGAGTTGTAGGAGACTGCCTTGGCAATCTCCATCATCTGCATTTTCGCCACGGTGAGATTGCCCGCCCTCTCGCGGGGATCGAGGTTCAGCTCCAGATCCTCGAAGATGGCCCTGGTACGCACGTGCATCGCCTCGGCATCCACGAAGGAAAGCGGCCCGAAGCGCCGCCTTGGAAACCTGCCGAGCCAGATGTTCTCCATGACGGGGCGCTCCGCCACGGGATTGAGTTCCTGATGGATCATGGCGATTCCCTTTGCGAGCGCCACGGAGGGATGGGGGATGCGCAGCTCCTCTCCCTTGAAGAGGATACGCCCCGAATCCGGGCGGTAGAGGCCGAGAAGACACTTCATCAGGGTGGATTTTCCCGCGCCGTTCTCCCCCATCACGGCGTGGACATGTCCCGGGCGGACACGGAGGCTCACGCCGTCCAGGGCCTGGACGCCGGGAAATGCCTTGGAAAGATTCTCCACTTCCAGAGTGTAGTCGCTCACGGCTGACACCTCCTTGCCTTCGCTCCGTCGTCACGCTGACGCAGACGGAATTGCAAATACGAAGCGGTGCGCGGAGGACGGGCGAAGCCGTCCCCCGCACACCGAGCACCGGGCAACTCGAAGGATTACAGGTCTTCCTTGGTGACCTTCCGGAAGGGAATGCTCGTCTCCGGGGGAAGCTCCTTGCCGGCCATCAGGTCGAGCTGGAGAAGCACAAGGGTGCGCCCCAGCTTGTCCGCGTCCTGCAGAACCGTGCCCATCATCTCGCCCTTCTTGACGGAGGCCTGTCCGTCCGGAGTGGCATCCACACCGACGACGGGCACGCTTTCGAGCTTGCCCGCGGCGCGGAGCGCCTCGATGACTCCCAGGGCCATTTCGTCGTTATTGCAGATCACCACGTCGAAGTTCTTCGCCACGATGGTCTGCATTTTGTTCTGTGCTTCGGCGCGGGACCACATGGCGGTGTCCTCGTAGACCGCTTCGAGCTTGTAGCCCAGATCCTCAAGCCCCTTCTTCACGCCCGCGGTTCGTTTCACCGTGGCCTCGTGGCCGGGCTCACCCATGAAGAGTACGTACTTGAGACCGCCCTTCTTGTCCACGCCCTTCGCCTTGAAGTAGGCATCGATCATCTCCGCCTGAATGGGACCCACGACGGATTCGTCGGAACCCACGTAGAAGGTGTTTTTGCCGTCGATGTACTTGTCCTCGGGGCGCTTGTTGAAGAGGATGAGTTTTCTCCCCTTGGCCGCGTCGATGATGGCCGGGGCGGAGGTGGCGTCCACGGGGTTGATGACGAGCACCTGGGCCCCCTGGGCGACGAACTGCTCGATCTGGCTGAGCTGCCGGTTCTGGTCCTTCTGAGCGTCCGCGGGAACGGTGGGAAGCCCCTGTTCCTTGGCCTCCGCCTCGATGGCGTTCCGCACAAGGGAGATGAACATGTCGCTGTTGTCGTACAGGGAATAGTAGACCTTCTTTGCCGCGTCGTCGGCGGCGAACGCCGACGCACCGAGCAGAACCGCCGCGAGAAGACCGACTGCAACGATCAGAAAAGAACGTCTCATTTCGGAAACACCCTCCTCACATGGTCATCGGAATTTCCCGACCCTTGCTCCCGCACCCTCTCTGCGCACTTTCCTGCGCTCAACGGCTCTTCGGGAGCGGAAGAAACGCTTCGTCAACGGAGTTTCGCGAGTCCCTGCGGAATCTTCAGGCTATTCCATCCTCTCCGTGGCGGATGTCCCCCCTTTCAACGCGGCTTCGTGCGACGTCTCCGCGTCCGTGCAGCACATCCCATCGCACCGGGCCTTCCAGGCGGCCAGAAAGCGCCGCCATCCCCGCAGTCCCTCCTCGTCGGGCTTGAAGACACCGCAGTCCTCCAGCCCCTCCGCAAAAATCCGGGCCACGTCGCGCCGAAGGATCGTCCAGGCGCCGGTCCGGTCCGCAACCCGACCAACCCGGGCGAGAAGGTCCTTCGCCCAGGCACGATGCGGAAAATCATCGGCCAGGGAAGCCAAGGGCAATTCCCCGCACAGCAGGGAGACCATTCTGTCCAACCCCGCCTCGAGACGAGGTGGCAGAATCGCCAGCCCCATGACTTCGATGAGTCCGATGTTCTCCTTCTTGATATGGTGTTTGTCCGCATGAACATGAAAGATACCGTCAGGGTGCGTTTCGTCGCAGCGGTTGTTCCGCAGCACCAGGTCCAGCTCGAACGCCTCATTCCTGCGCCTTCCGATAACGGTGATCGTGTTGTGGCGCTCCCGCTTTCCATTCCACAGCCCCTCGGCGAGAATCCCACGCTCCGGGTCCTCATAGTCGCGCCAGGCCCGGAGCAACGAGCTTCCCAGTCGAACAAGTTCCTCCGAGTCGCGCCCCCGAAGCCGCAGGGTGGAAAGAGGCCAGTGGAGAATTTCCGCGGCAATCTCCCCAAGACGCCACTGTTCCAGGACGGAGGCCGTCTCGATGGGAAAGTGCCAGACACCTCCCTGGAAGTGATCATGGCTGAGGATGGATCCGCCCACGATAGGGAGATCCGCGTTGGAGCCGAGGAACATGTGCGGAAAACGCTGGAGGAAGGCGAGAATACGCTCGAAGGTGTCCTCGTCGATACGCATGGGGCGATGTTCTTCCGAGAGGAGAATACAGTGCTGCGGATAGTAGACGTAGGGTGAGAACTGCAAAAACCATCGCTCTCCCGCCAGGTCCAGGGGGATCAGCCGATGGTTGCTCCGCTCGGGAAAACCGGGACGTCCTGCATAGCCCACGTTCTCCACGCAGAGGACACACCGGGGGTAACCTCCCGCGGCAGATCGTTCCCCCGCGGCACGAATGTCCCGGGGATCTTTTTCCGGCTTGGAGCGGTTGATGGTGATCTGTAGTTCACCGTAGCGCGTGGGCGCGGTCCACGTGAGATCCCGAGCAGCCAGATCCGCACGGACGTAACGCGTATTCTGGGAAAAGCGGTAGAACCAGTCCACCGCCGCCCGGGCCCCCTCCAGATCGAATCGGCGCCGGAAGGCCTCCACCACTTCCGACGGACGGGGAGTAAGGTACCCCATGACACGGCTCACGAACTTCTCCGGCGGCAAATCCAGATGGTGCAGCTTTCGTCCAAGGGCGAACCGACGGAGAAGTTCGATGTTCTCCAGGACATCCAAGTCCGAAAGATCCGCCGCATCGCCCCCGTCGGGCTCGTCGAGACCGAAGAGGGCGAAAAGGGCATTCGTCGTGGCCAGGTCGTCCAGCTCGCCCAGAAGACCGCAGGACTTCCCCGCGGCCACCAGAGCGCGGATGGCCTGCGTCGCGTCGGCGGTGGAAACGGCCTCGGAAGTGTTCCGGAGGGAGTCGATTCCGTCCTCGACGCTCACGAAAAACCTACCCCCACCGTTTTCCGTGCCATCGCCAGGCCGTTTCCACGATGGCATCCAGAGCCGTGTAGCGAGGTTCCCATCCCAGATCCTCCCGGATGCGCGCCGAAGAAGCCACCAGGCGTGCCGGGTCGCCGGGGCGGCGTGCTCCCTTTTCCACGGGGATGCTCTTTCCCGTGACGCGGCGGCAGGCTTCGAGCACCTCCAGAACAGAGAACCCCCTGCCGTTTCCGAGATTGTAGACACTGCTCCTTCGGCCCGAACGAAGGGCGTTCAGGGCCAGGAGATGTGCTTCCACAAGGTCCATGACGTGCACATAATCCCGGATGCAGGTTCCGTCAGGGGTGTCGTAGTCGTCGCCGAAGATGGTGACGGAGGGACGTCGCCCCATGGCCGCATCGAGAACCAGGGGGATGAGGTGTGTCTCCGGGTCGTGGGCTTCGCCGATGCTTCCGTCCGGGGCGGCCCCGCAGGCGTTGAAATAGCGCAGCGCACTCCAGCGGAGATCGTGGGCGACTGAAGCCCAGTGAAGCAGGCGCTCCACCGCCAGTTTCGTCTCACCGTAGGGATTCGTAGGACGCTTGGGCGCGTCCTCCGGAATGGGCACCAGTTCAGGCTCGCCGTACACTGCCGCCGAGGAGGAAAAGACAAGGTTTTCCACACCATGGCGCACCATGGCCTGAAGAAGCCGCAACACACCCTGGAGATTGTTGTCGTAATAGGCGAGCGGATCGCGCATGCTCTCCCCCACCTGAATGAACGCGGCGAAATGAAACACCGCGTCCACGCTGTGTTCCCGGAAGAGGCGCCCCAGCAACGTCGTATCCCGCACGTCGCCGTGCACGAACGGAACGGAGGGGGGAACAAAATCTCGATGCCCAGCGGAAAGATCGTCCAGAACGAGAACATCCTCGCCTCGCTCCAGAAGGCAACGGACCATGTGACTGCCGATATAGCCCGCACCGCCACAGACGAGAACCGCCATGATGCATTCCTCCTGACGTGACCAAAAACATGAAACAGAGAGGCCCGAAAGGAAAACTCTCCTGGGGAAATGTCAACAAAAACGACATTCCTTCCGCTGCCCTACCCAGGAAAATTCTCTTTTTCTTAATAAAAACACCGCGAAAGATCCCGGATCGTCACTCTTTTTCAAAACAAAATCCCATCTTCATATCATAAACACCCAAACCACTCGCTCATGCCTTCATGATCGGCAAAAGCGTAACGTCCTCTTCAAAATCTGTCAAGGATACGGGTCGGGCGTAGCGGAAACAGAATGTTACCGGGGGAAGAAAAACGTTTCTTTATTGTGAGAAAACGTCACTTTTCGGGACACGGCGAACTTGAGAGACCTTCCGAAAGTGGCACGAGGAAATCACGGCTGGAGACAGTCTGTATCGGGAAAGAGAAAAACATCGCGGGAACCCCAGGCAGAACAGCGGCAACGCTCGCGGAAGTTCGAAAGTGACATGCCACGTCACATTGATTGAAGAAAGAGAAGCACTGGCCAGGCTTTCCGGCAGAGTCGATGTTTCCGCCGTCCGGACCAGCCAGTGGGTAAACCGGCTTTTCAAGAAAAATCGAACTCCGCCGGCGCAACAAAATCCAGCGCCGGCGTCTGAGATGGCAGCGAGCTCTTTTCAATTGCGAGCATTCCCCAAAATCGGCCCGGGAAAACACCGCACTCCGCTGTGCAAGGAGCCGAAACGCTTCGATCCGCGTTTTTTTCTACGCCGCGTCGTTTTTCACAACCCCACACCGCTGATCGATGACGAACTCCCTGGGTCGAGTGCCACCCGGAAGGCGGACAGAATCACCCTTCGACAGGATCCTTCGTCGTTTTTCCACCTCATCCGGGTTTTCCGGTTCCCGCCCCGGCTCAGCGATATCCTCACTTAAAGAGGAGATCGGGAAGCCAGGTGACGATCTTCGGGAAGATGATGCACAGGGCAAGGCAGACCAGCTGGGTCGCCACGAAGGGCACGATGGAGCGGTAAATGTCGTTCATGGTGACTTCCTTGGGAGCGATCCCCTTCATCATGAACAGCATGGTGCCGAAGGGCGGCGTCAGGTATCCCGTCTGCGTGTTGACGGCGTAGAGAACACCCAGCCAGAGAGGATCAAAGCCGTACAACGGAAGGATCGGAAGAAGAATGGGAAGGGTGATCATCAGAATGCTCCACGCATCGATGACGAGCCCGAGAAGGAACCAGACGACCTGTATGGCGATCAGCATGGTCCACCAGCCGATTTCATAGGTCTCGACCAGCCGAATAACCATCCGCGAGGCACCCAAACCCATGTAGACGGCCGCAAATGCCTGGGCGGCGAAAAGAATCCACATCATGAAGCCCTGTACCTTTATGGTGGTATAGGCCACGCTTTTGAGCAGCTCCCAGTTCAACCGTCTGTGGATGGCACTGCACACGAAAGCGCCGAACGCACCCACGGCCGCCGCCTCGGTGGGCGTGGCGATACCCGAATAGATGGAACCCAAAACGGCGGTGATCAGGAGAAGTGGAAGAATGACTCCCTTCAGCGAAGCCACCTTGGCTCCCCAGTCGGATCGCTCCTCCAGAGGAATAGGCGGCCCCAACTCAGGATTCATGTGGCATTTGATCAGTATGTACCCGATGATCAGCAGCGAGCACAGCATTCCCGCGCCCATTCCTCCGGCGAAGAGGCCGCCGATGGAGACCTGGGCGATCGTACCGTAAAGCACCAATGCAATACTGGGAGGGATGAGCGGTCCCAGAACTCCTCCGGCCAGAATGCATCCTGTGGCGATTCTCTTGTCGTAGCCTCGTTTGAGCATGGCGGGAAGGGCCATGACGCCCATCACCACCACTCCCGTGGAGGCGATGCCGGACATGGCGGCGATGAGCGTGCAGGCAAAGACCGTGCCGACCGCCAAGCCTCCCTTGACGCCCCCCGACCACCGGTACATCATCTCGAAGAGATCCTCCGCCACACCGGAACGCTCCAGTACGGTCGCCATCAGAACGAAAAGGGGAGCGGCCACCAGTGTCGTGGTGGACATCATGGAATACGTCCTGGCGACGATGATGAAGAGAGACTCGGGCCCCCAGAAGATCGCGGTAAAGACCGTAGCCAGTCCGCCAAGAACGAAGGCGACGGGAAGACCTGAGGCCAACAGAAGGAACATGCTGCCGAAAAGGAGAATCGAAATGACCCCTATGTCCATGGAAGCACCTCAGCTTCTGACAGCTTCTTCGGTGTCCGCCACCGGCACGAGTTCGCGCCCGGTAACGGCCAGATAGCTGTCCTTGATCGTCTTTGTCATTCCCTGGAGCAACATGAAAAAGGCCGCAAAGGGGATGGTCCACTTGATCGGCCAGACCGCAGGTCCCCAGGTGCTGTTGGAGAATTCCTTCACCGAAAAGCTTGTCCAGGCCCAGGGCAGGCTTTTCCAGAGCATGACGCCCACAAAGATATAGAACATCGTCCAGGTGACAAGGTCGACGATCGCTTGGGTGCGTCTGGGAAACCGCATGTAGAACACCTCGACGTTGACGAACGCATCGTGCCGCAGCGCATAGGCGCCTCCAAGCACGAAGTGTGCTCCATAAAGCATGCAGGACGTCTCATGGGCCCAGATGGTCGGTCTGTTGAAAGCATACCTCATGACCACTTCGTACACCAAGACGAGCATGACCGGATAGACGAGAAAACTGACGATTTTCCCCATTCGGTCATTCATGGTATCCACAAATCCGATAAAGCCAAGTAAAAATCGCACTTCCCATCACCTCGTCGAAAAACATCCGTCGCTAAAACCCGTAAAAACCCCCCTCCCCTTGGAAGAGAAGGGGGGCGCCTCTCGCGTTCGTTTATTCTATGTATCCGTAATCCTTCATGAACTGTTTGATGATCTCGACCGCCTTGACGACTCTCGCATCCTTCGGCCCCTGCTCGGCAGCGATCTTGTCCAGGTAGGGCAGGGAGAATTCCGTGACGATTCTCTTTACATCCTCGTCACTGAACTCAATGTACGTGGTGCCCCACTCCTTGAAGGATTTATTGAACATCTCACGCTCTTCCATGGTGACGGCATCCATATAATCCGTGTTGAAGGCTTGCGCCGCCGTCTCGACGATCATCTGGAGATCTTCCGGCAGGGCATCCCACGCCGCCTTGGACGCCCAGAGTTCCATCCCCTGAGGAACCTGCAGGGCCGGGCCGATGAAATACGGGCACACCTCGTAGAGCTTGAGGTCCCGGTAGAGCCACCATGCGGTACCGCTGCCGTCGAGGGTCCCCGTGGCGATAGCCATGTAGGTCTCCGGGTGCGGAAGCATGACCGGAGAAGCTCCGAAGTGTTCCACGAAATCCGACATGGATCCGAAGAACCTCACCTTGAATCCCTTCAGATCTTCCAGGGATTTGATCGGTTTCTTGCTCCAGAAGTAGGTGTTGCCCACGCTATGGCTGCCGAGGAATTTAATACCCCGATCCGCCAGCGCCTCTCCTACCAAGGTGTCGATGCCTCTATGATGGAAGAGTTCGTTGAATTCGTCGTTGGTCCGGGTAATGAAGGGGGGCATATTGGGCGCGGACACCCATCCCATGGGCATGGCTCCCCGGAAGAACAACGAGCTGGTATTCGCTATCTGGATCATGTTCCCCTGGAGCGCCGCATCCACTTCCGCATAATCAACAAGCTCACCGGCGTAATGCAGGCTGATCTTCAGCCTGCCCCCGGACATTTTCTCCACCCTCTCGATAAAGGGCTTGATCGCTTTTTCGACCGCGAGGGAGCCCGGAGTGTGATGGCTCTGGAATTTCCACTTGATTTCCTTCTCCGCAGCCACCGAGGGATTGCCGACGGCCAGCAGGCCCAGAAGCAGCACCGCTATCATTCCCAGCACGAGCATTTTCCTGTTCTTCACTCACTTCATCTCCCTTCGAATTAAATTAATCAATATTTTGCCATTTTTTCACCTTGCATTCACCACCTCCACCTTTACCGTGATCGTGCGGCCTGAACCGTGACCCCCTGGAAAGAGAGCGATCTGTCCGTTCGAAGAAGGACAGCGAACGGAACATGATCTGTCTCCAGTTTACCACCGTACCCGGTCGACG
>Ga0067045_1003545_pt1 | contig 21653 bp, 17 predicted proteins | sample TerdegcTABiofilm_FD_59184 | JGI IMG/M metagenome (GOLD analysis project Ga0067045, IMG submission 59184) | Combined Assembly of (Gp0054472, Gp0054536) Wastewater bioreactor microbial communities from Singapore -Terephthalate degrading...
TCAGTATTACTAGAAGAATAACCCCCCATTACATAGACTTTACCATTTATAAGATTAGCAGTATGTCCCCATCTCTCTGTATATGTGTCTGTCAGTGCTTTCCATGTATCTGTTTCAGGGTCATATACTTGAAGACTTCGATATGCACTCCATCCCTCAAAAGCATAAATCAAATTGCTTAATACACATGTTGCAAAGTCAGAAACACCACCTAACATATCTTTCTTTTTTGTCCAAGTATCTGTCGCTGGGTCATAAACCTCAACTGCTGGTGTCGTGCCTCCTGTGGAGTTAATTTGTCCACCCATAACATATATTAACCTATTGATCACACTGGTCGAGAGAATTCCTCTTGCAGTTGGCATATTAGTTTTTTTCGTCCATTTATCCAAAGCTGGATCATAGGCAAATACATAAGTTTGCGGAGATCCATTCCATCCACCAAAGATATATATTATGCCATTTACTGCACATGAGCTGAAGAGAGCATTGCCTATTGGCATATCCGCTTTTTGAGTCCATGTATTAGAAACTGGATCATAGGCTTCAACTGTCGATAGAATTTCACTTTGTCCCCAGCCTCCCATAACGTAAATAATGTCATTTACTTCACATGCAGATAAACCATAGCTTGCGGATGGCATATCAGCCTTTTTTGTCCACGTATTTGAAACTGGGTCATAAGCCTCATTTGCTGAAGATACACTCGTATTGTAGCCACCAAAAACATAAATTATACCATTGACAACGGCTGATGCGTGATAGTATCTCTTTGTTGGCATATTTGCCTTTTGCACCCATACCTGCCCAAAAGCAATGTCTGCAAAGGCAAAAGAAATAACAACCATGACCGCCATTAAATATAAAATGTTTCTATTTCTCAATTAACTATACCCCCTCCCATTTTTTTACAAATTATTTCTGAAACATCAAAAATTTATTTCACCACCTGCCTCCCATTTGCTTAAGTTAAATAAAAAAAGCTAATTCGGTCAAAAGACAGAATTAGCCATATTTAAAGTATGTAAATAACCCCCTACTGCCCGTATCTGTTTTCATATTAATATTCCAAAATATAGGTAGCTATCGGTAATCATAGGCTATACTATACTACTATTAAATAAAAAAGTCAACAAAAATTTTTCGGTATGTCAATTTATGTTATGACTATAATTTATTTACTAATTATAAATTGAAATGAAAGATATTATCTAAATTCAACCTTGATGATTCATAGATTATAGGTTATATTTATCTTTGTTATTTATTTTTTATAGGCTTCAAAGGAAGGTGACGAATTTTGGTCAAATTTATTACTTTTGCATTATTTTCTATACTTATATTGTCATTATTTAGCTGTTCGGATAGTGATTCAGAGAACAAAGGCTCTATAATTACACCTATGCTTTTATTACCTGCGGATAACGATATAATCGGATGGGTAAGCTTTGGCTCTTATGAGGAAGCCAATGACTATAACAGCCTTTATGATATTATTGGCATTGATGCTCAGGTTTATATTGATAATGGTTTTCTATCGGGTGTTTTCCAGCAATATATTGATTCAGCAGGCAAAGGGACGATAGATATTCGTATATATGATCAGGGAAATGAAGCTAATGCAAGCATGACATACAGCAGAATAGGCACAGGAATCGGTATCCCATGGGGCGGAGCTGGAAGAGAAGCAAGGATTGACAAAACAATAGTCGCAAGCTATATGATAGAATTCTGGCAGAAAAATTTCTTTGTCCAAGTTATTATAGACGAAAAAACTGACGAAGCCCTTAATATTGCAAAGCAATTTGCATCATATATATCCAAACGCATAGGATAAAAGAGATTTTTCACTTCGCTCAAAATGACAGTGAAATGTCACCCTGAACGCAGTGAAGGGTCTTCCTGAATTAATACAAAAATATAATTTCCTAGATAATAAAAAAAACGAAAGTAGGTAAAAATGGGCAGAATACCTTTAATAATTGCTCATCGTGGAAATTCAAAATATGCACCCGCAAACACTATTGAATCAATAAGGCAGTCTATCGATCTCGGTGTTGATCTTATTGAACTTGATGTCAGACAGACAAAAGATGGTGTATTAATCTTGATACATAATGATACACTTGATGAAACGACAAACGGTAAGGGTCTCGTTTCAGATATGAACTATGCACAGATTAAAAAACTTGATGCTGGTTCATGGAAAAATCCAAAATATGCAGGTGAAAAAATACCAACACTCATGGAAGTTCTGGACTTTACCAGAGATAAAGTCGGACTTTCACTTGATTTAAAAGATGAATCAATTATAATAGCCATGTTAAAGGAAATTAAAGACGCAAATATGGTTGAAGACGTTGTTATATGTGGATGCCATGAACCACAAGCAAAAGCTATCTGGGATATAAATCCCGAAGTAACTGTCCTGTTAAATACCGATGCCGAGTTAGATAAATTGGCAAAATGCAAGGATAAAACAAATTTCATCAATGAATATATCCGCAGGGCATCAAAGGAACGGTTTGGTGCGTTAAACGTAAGTTTCAGATATGTTAACGACGAATTAATTTATAAGGCACATAGAAGGGCTTTGCCTGTTTGGACATGGACGGTTGATAATGTGGAAGATATGGAGAATCTAATAGAAATGGGCGTTGATGCTATATATTCAAATGATCCTGCAAAGCTTATGGAAATATCAAAAAAATATTGGCATAGATAACTTTATATATCGCTTATATGTCTGTCTTAGAATCAAAAAGGAAATACTATGGAAACATGCGACTTTAGCAGATCATTTATAACTTTTGTAACGCAAAATAAAACAAATAATGCACGTATTCAAGTTGAATCAAGATGTATTCTGACTGACAAGCGATCTGGTAAATCAGAAACTTATTACTTAGTCTCATCCTGCAAGGGTGAGGATACCTATGGCAAAGGTTGCCTGTTTTTGATGCCAAATTACGATTTCTGTATGATTTATTCCTCAAAAGACTTTATGATTATACGAACTCATAGNAACGCAGAACGAGATAATACAACTGTTGGCGATAATAAAGNNCATTTCNTNGATGTGCATTTTGATATAAAGCTGGTTGATGGGAAAAAACTTGATCGTAATGAAGAGATTGTAAAGGCAACCTTTGAAAATTATGTCCTCAACGGTCAAACAGGGATATGGAGTGATGATTATTTGGCGGTCATTGATTTCCCTATAAAGACAATGAACGTTAATGATATAGATTTTATGTATCAGGTTGATACAGGACCTGTGTTGTTACCTGATTTTACATCAAATAAAGAGCGCATGGTTGAAAGATTTAGTCTTGCTTATGTTGCTTATAATAAACCCGATGAGGCATATTTTGTCATTCAAGAGCCAACCCCTGTAAAAGAGGGAAGTGATTATAAAGTCAGCCATTATTCAAGAATCATTAGATTCGATGCGATTAATTCGGTCGTTTGCATAGATGACAATTAATGATGGAATTACTTTTAGAGAAATAAAAAATGCAGTGCAGAAGCATAACTTCAGCACTGCAAATTAGCTATTTACCAGCCTTTTTTGCTTTCCATTGCTCAAGCATTTTTTTCATTTCATCGTTTATTTCCAGTGTTACAGGCGGAGTTTTTGATGATTCCTCAACGATCCATGTTCCATCTTCGGCACGTAGAACGGGCTTTCTTTGTGCAACAGGGACGATACCGAAAGGTTTATGCGGTTCATCCTGATACCAATATGCAACTGACGCCATTTCGTTGCTTAGATGATTCCCATGTCCATGTTCAATAGTAACTTTTATTTCCTTTTGGAATCTTACAGGATTTTCAAGATGGTGGACGTATGATGTTTGAAATCCGTTTGTGTTATGCTCAAAGATTGAGGAACCGTTGTGCATAAAGGCATTTGGTTGCATACCCCATGCTTGATTGAGATAGTCTTCTGATCCAGTGCCGTGAAGGTCTGGGGGCCATTTGTATCCATCAACCCATATCATATCATCGCCTTCGCCCCACCATGTTCCTTCAAAGTTACTAACGGACAAATTACAGCCGATATAATGACCTTTCCCCTCTGCTTCAAGGATAAGATAGTTGTTTGTCCATGCCAGTTTTTCTGTATTTACAATATTAGACTCTGGCGTATTAACTCCTATTTCATGCCCCCATCCATTGCATGGGTTTTCTCTACGAAATTGGGCGTGGAAATAGATTATATCATCATCAAGCGGTTGATCATAGAGTTCATAGTCAATATAAAAATATTGTCCATGAGGCTTTTCTCCTTCGTTGACAAGTTCAATTCTCGCAGATTTTCTAAATGGCATTTGTATATAGCAGTTAAGGGCGCAACCTCCGTTGCGATTATTATTCCCTGCTGTTGATGCGCTAAACAAAAAACACTGATAGGAATTAATAATCTCATGACCAAGACCAAAGAAATCACCTAACGGACATAATACGCTTGGATTTTCCTCATCATCCCAGAACATCTTTATCAGAACATCCCTGTAACCTTGTCCTTGTGTCATCCAGATATGTTTAATACAACCGGGCCCCTTTATATCAGCAAGCACCCTTGTTTGCCCCGGGGCAATTCCCCACGCATCGCCATTGCGTCCACTAATATCCCACGATGAAGCCCTTAGAGATTTGGCTTTCTTAAAATGAGTTAATGATTCCAACAATCCTTCTTTATACATGATTTACTCCTTTTTGTTTCTTAATCGTTGTTAAGGTATGCAAAAAAGCCTTATTATAATAATAAATCATAATTATTATTTCAAGACTTATTATGGAAAAACGGTTCTTGATCATTATCCCAGCCTTTTCCAACTGGACGCATTTGTCCCAATCCCATAATGTCAAATTTTGTGCCATCTTTATCTGGTACGACGAATTTCGAGAACCATTCTTCCATTCTGCCTTTCATTTCTTTGATTCTGATCGATTGAGATGGATCATCAACGAGATTATTCCTTTCATCAAGGTCATTAACAAGATCATAAAGCTCATTAGGTCCTTCAGGATAGCGATGAACATATTTCCAATCATGAGTTCTTATCATTCTTGTATTTCCATATTCATCATAGATAATAACATCCTCTCGTCCTTTGGAATCTTTGCCAAGTATTTCAGGAAGGAAACTTTTGCCCGGTAAGTTTCGCCCTTCGGGTATAGGCAAATCCAAATAATCAAGCAAAGTCGGCATAAAATCATAAGCGCAGACCATCGCTTTTTGAGTTAATCCTTCTGGGATTCTGCCAATATGGCTTGCAATCGCAGGTACTTTGATTGAATTTTCATACATATTACGTGGTTCTGTTCCGTTGCCTTTGCCCCAGAAACCATGATGTCCACAGCTAAATCCATTGTCACTTACAAAGAAAATAAGCGTATTTTCACGTATTCCTAATTCTTCTATCTTATCAAGAATTCGTCCTACATCAATATCCATTGCAGTTACAGCGGAAAAATATCCCTTAAGCATCTCACGATTGCCTAAGCAATTCGATAGATCGCCTGCCCATGGATGCCTCTCCTCCTGAGGACATGAATCAAAAGGACAATCATCATAAGAATCAACTATATCTTGTGGATGCCCTGTCCATGGACTATGAGGGGCAGTGTAGTGAACACTAAGATAGAATGGCTTTTCGCCTCTGCCATATTTATCGAGAAACCATAGAGCATCATCAGTAATTGCATTTGTTACATATTTTGGCTCATTATACAGAACTCCATTTCGGATCATAGGGGCATTTATATAAGATCCTCCGCCTGTCTGATGGACAAACCAGTGGCTAAAACCATGCTGGACAATTTGGCTATTACCGAGATGCCATTTGCCACTTATACCACAAAACCAGCCATTCTCCGCAAGGATGTCAGTATAGCATACTTCGTCTTTAAGATAACTTGCGGAATCATTACCAACATTACCGCCTCTTATCCAGTCGTGTATACCATGTTGTGATGATATTCTACCCGTCATAAATGTTGCTCTGCTTGGTGAACATACTGGAGTTGCAACAAAAAAGTTATCGAATTTTACGCCTGTTGATGCTATTCGATCAATATTTGGTGTTCTTATCTCTGGGTTGTCATAACATCCGACTGCCCAGGGACCCTGGTCATCAGTTAATATAAAAACCACGTTAGTTTTATTTTTATTATTCATTTTTACTCTCCTTAAAATATTGTATATTTATTTACTTCATTTTACAATGAGGTTTTAACAACGTCAATATTGAGTTTATCAACTGCATTTGTCTTAAAATGCTAGATAGCGATTTATTATCAAATCTCTTTTATAGGACTTGATTCCTTGCAATCTAAACCAAATTATAGTATAATGCAATCAAATTTCAAAGATATTTATTTTATCGAAAATACAAAATCGCTATGATATATTAATCAGGGGAGAAATATGACAATGTTGCGTGTAGGAATCGTTGGTGCTTCTGGTTACACTGGTAGTGAATTAGTGAGATTGCTCATAACACATCCAAGGGATGTTGAATTAACGTGTATAACTTCTGAGACTTATGCTGGTCAACCAATAAGCAAACTGCACCCCAATTTGAGAGGGTTGATTGATTTAGAGTTTGAGAATCTGGATATAAAAAAGGTGGCTGATAAATGCGATATTGTTTTTCTCTCACTGCCTCATAAGACATCAATGCAGTTTGCGGTTGGTTTTTATGAACTAGGTATAAGAATAATTGATTTTAGTGCAGATTATCGCCTAAAAGACGCCAAAACTTATGAAAAATGGTATCAGGAGCATACAAGCCCGTATTTATTAGAAAAAGCAGTATACGGATTGCCCGAAATTCATAAAGAAGAGATAAAGACAGCACAATTGGTCGCTAATCCGGGTTGCTATCCAACAGGCGCAATACTTGCTATATTACCTGCGCTTAAACTAGGCTATGCAGATTCAAAGGGTATAATCATCGACTCAAAAAGCGGAATATCAGGCGCAGGAAAATCACCATCAGAGACGACACATTTTGCTAATCGTTATGATAATTTTGTCGCTTATAATGTCGGTTCACATCGCCATATACCTGAGATTGAGCAGGAGCTTGGTTCTGCAATAGGCGAAAATATTACAGTATGTTTTGCACCTCATCTTGTTCCTATGACAAGGGGTATTCTGACAACCGCATATTTGCAGATGTCAAAACCAATATCCACAAAAGAATTAATGGGAATGTATGCGGAATTTTATAGAGATGAACCCTTTGTGCGTATAATGGATGAAGGAGAAATGCCTCAAACACAGTCAGTTAGGGGAAGTAATTTCTGTGATGTTGCTGTCAAAGTTGTTGAGAGAAATAATCTAATCGTAACAATGTCAGCGATAGATAATCTCACAAAAGGCGCATCAAGCCAAGCTATGCAAGATATGAATATAATGGCTGGTTTTGACGAAACTGATGGGTTGTTAATTCCCGGATTAATGCCATAATCGGAGATAAAAGATATGTCGAAATTACGTGCAGGCGTGATTGGCGTCGGAACTTTTGGGGCGATGCACGCCAGAATCTATGCTGAAAATGATTTCTGTGAATTGGTTGCTACTGCTGATATAAGATCAGAAAGATTGAACGAGATGGAGAGTGCTTATAAATGCAAGGGCTATTCCGATTTTAGAGATATGCTAAAAATGGAAAACCTTGATCTTGTTAGTATATGCACCTCTGATGAACTTCATGTTGAGCCTGCCCTTTCTGCCATTAGATCGGGTGTAAATGTCCTTGTAGAGAAACCATTAGCTATCAATGTTTCAGATTGTGATACAATAGTAAAAGAATCACAAAAACACGGCGTTAAACTTATGGTTGGACATTTGTTAAGGTTCGATCCAAGATACTATACCGCCAGACAGGCTATAATAAATGGTCAAATTGGAACGCCGATCCATCTATACGCAAGAAGAAATAATCTTAAATCAAGTGCAGACAGGCTTGCCAGACATACATCAGTTGCTTTCTTTCTTGGTATACATGATATAGATTTTATGAACTGGTGCATAGACAGTAATGTGGAAAGAGTGTATGCAGAATCAGTAAGTCGTGTTTTGACTGACATCGGAACTGCTGATACTTGCATGGCATTAATAAAATATCAAGATGGAACGGTTGCATCACTTGAAGTTTCTTGGGTATTGCCGTCATCATTCTTTAAAAGGCTAGATGCACAGTTTGAGGCTGTTGGAACAGAAGGCGCGGTATATGTTGATGGTTCAGGTGATTGTGTTGAAATCTTTGGAGCGCAGGCGAATCCTGTTCCAGATGTGATGTATTCCCCTGAAATTTATGGAAACTATGCAGGGATATTGGTTGATGAAATTTCGCACTTCGTAGATTGTGTTAAATATAATAAAACACCTGTTGTAAGCGGTCATGATGGCAAGTCCGCAGTTGAGGTCGCATGTGCGATTATGGAATCGCTGAAAAAACAAGACGTAGTTTATTTATAGGAGGCTAAAGATGGCAAAAGTTGTGACTAACAAAACAGAAAAACTAAGAGAAATATATAGACTTAATCCTATTACCAAATTTAATGCAGTTGAAGTTGAGATAAGCGGAGACAATGGTGCTCTTATAGAAGCGATAAAACGACTCAAATCATCTAATAAGCCAATGAAAGCTATTGTTGTCCCTGAAAACTCAATAGAAATTGCTAGGAATTTGCTAAAAACCTATGCAGCTTCTGCTACATTGATTAACACTTCTGGAACTTACAGAGAATATGTTAGTGCTGAGGATACAAATGCAAAGGAATGGTAATGGGAAAGTAAATATTGAATATCGAACCATTGAAAAACTACTAACTGCATCATTGAAAAATGAAATCGTCCCAATTTTCTATTTTGATACAAATGTCATTTTAGATATTATGGATCGAAGAAACAAGCCATCCATTGAGCTTTTCGATCTGTTTACCCAAAATGAATGGAAAATGGTAACATCAGTATTCGCTAAGATTGAAATATATGAGACAAAACAGAAAGATAGATTCAGACAAGAAAAGAATTTATTGGGTTGGAAAGAAGATAAAATAAGAAAAAATATAGATAAAAAACGTGATTTGACCAAAGATATACTTGAGTCAATTACAAAGCAGGTCAATCTAAATTTAGATAATATAATCATAAATTTCAGACCTTTTACGCATCTGGATACAAATGAGGGTTGGGGTTTTGCTGAAAATATTAAGAAAGAAACCAATTTATCGGATAAAGATTCAATTCATCTTGCGGAAGCACTTGCGATATTTTGCAATGTTTTCATAACAAGGGATGAATTCCTAACCAAAGTTGCCAAAAATTATATATTTGCGACAACTCCACAAAAAGTATTGAATATTATTCAAAAGGTTCAATTAAAAAGACACAAATGTTAATAAACAACATAGGTGAATTTAATCTCATAAAGAGAATGTCAGATATTATAGGAATGCCCAAACGACCAATAGTCAAGGGCATAGGGGATGATTGTGCTGTTTTGTATCCCTCAAAAGACAAACTGCAACTCGTAACAACTGACATGCTCGTTGAAGATGTCCATTTTAGCACGAAAACTGCTAGTCCGTTTCAAATTGGTTGGAAAAGCCTTGCGTCAAATATCAGCGATATAGCATCTATGGGCGGAGAACCAACATTTGCTTTTTTATCTGTCGGATTTCCCAAGAATACGGATGTAGAATTTGTTGATGATCTTTATCTCGGTATGAAGGATATTGCTGAAAGATATGGAGTGGATATTGTTGGTGGAGATACTGTCTCATCATCAAAAATTATAATAAACATAGCCCTGCTTGGTGAAGTTAAATCTGGAAAACAAATACTGCGTTCAGGCGCAAAGTTTGGTGATATAATATGCGTTACTGGTGATGTCGGAGGCTCATCAGCAGGATTGGCAATACTACAAAATAATTTATCAGGCAATACAGAAAAGCATCTTATGCCGATACCAAGAGTATTAGAAGGACAATTGCTTGCGGAAAGTGGATATGTAACCGCTATGATTGATATAAGCGATGGTGTTGCAAGTGAAATACATCATATCTGCGAACAGAGCGCAACCTCTGCACGTCTTTATTTAGAGAACTTACCATTATCAAAAAATGTTCTAAGTGTTGCGAAACAGCTTGAAATTACACCTTATGATTTTGCCTTATATGGCGGGGAAGATTATGAATTATTATTTACATGTCAAAAAGACAAATTTGATACCTTACAAGAACAATTCAATCAGAAATGCGAAACACCAATAACAATGATCGGTCAAATATTGGAATCTACATCAGAAATCACGATGGAAGATGAATATGGCGTAATTACTAAATTAGAAGCCCGTGGTTATAACCATTTTGCTTCTTCTGAATAGGCAAATAATGAAAAAAGTTTTTATTATATTTATATTATATATAATATCTTTCATATTTTTTGGATGTTCTTGGAATGAAAGGCATTTTCAGGAATATAATGATTTTGCTATAAAGTCAGCAAACATGGGGCTATGGAACGAAGCAGAGATGCGTTGGAAGCGTATGGCTGAACTCCATCCAAATGATGCGAGAATACATAATAATCTTGCTGTCGCCTATGAAGCAACAGGCAAATCAGAACTAGCGATGGTTGAATATAAAAGAGCAGTAGAACTTGATCCCAAAAACAGCATTTATCTAAAAAATTATAGCAAATTTATGCGAAATTACGGGAAAATAGAAAGCAAATCCACAAATGAAATAAATAAAGAGGAAGAAATTGAGCAAATTGAATATGAATTGGAATAATGTCCTTATATTGATATTAGTTTGTATGTCAATATTTATCTTCTCTGGATGTTTGACTTCTGAAATGGTTGAGATTAAAGTCAAGGTTGACTCAAAGATAGATATGACAAAATATAAGACAATCGCTGTTATTGATTTTGTGGATAAAAAGACAAAACCAAACGAAATGAATGGCAAGATTATTGCCCGTATGATCAGACAGCAATTGAAAAAAAGTAAGGAATTCCAAGTTCTTGAAGAAAAGAATATGGAATTTGATAACCCAATAAACTATGAAGATATTAACGATCCGATGGTTCTTTCTGCTATTGGTCGTCAATTAGATGTTGATGCAATAATAGTTGGAGAATTTGATTTTTATCAGCGTTATCAATCAGTGCCATACATAACCGAAAGATATTCTATACAGACAGGCAAATACATGCCTGAAGGACGAAGCTATATCCGCAAAGTATATGGTATTTCACTCAAAATAAAGGTTATTGATAGCAAAACAGGCGAAACAATTTTTAATTATAATCCTCGTGTTGAAGAAAAACCTGAGTATCGTAGCTCTTATGCACTTCCCTTCACTGATGGCACAAATGACCCATCTAATTTTAGGGCAATCGTAGCAAAACCAGTAATGAAATTCGTTTTGAGTCTTGTTCCACATTATGAAAAAGAACGCAGGTATCTAGTTAAGTAAAATAATCTTGCTAGAATCCTTCCTATATTCACTAACCACTAATTGGAAAAATAACTATGAGAAAAGCTATTTTATTAACCTTGATTTCACTAATAATATTAATAAATACACAAATATCATCATCTCAGGTATTTAGCAAAAATAAACTAAATGACAGGCATTTTAATTGGATGACCTATAAAACATCACACTTCATTATATACTACTATCCAGAAGCTGAAGGGCTTGTCAGAACAATGGGTGATATGGCAGAGGTCGCTTATGCTAAAATAAGTGAGATTTTAGAACATGAAATAAAGAAACAGATACCATTAGTTTTATATAAATCGCATTCGGATTTTAGACAAACAAACATTGTGCTTGAATCTCTAGATGAAGGTGTCGGTGGATTTTCTGAACTGCTTAAATACAGGGTTGTTATTCCCTTTACAGGCTCAATGATTGACTTTCAAGAAGTAATCACCCATGAAGTTACTCATGTTTTTCAGTTTGACATCCTGTATAGAGATATGTTTGCTCATATTTATACAGGGGAGTTCCTTTACAGTCCTCCGCTTTGGTTTCTGGAGGGTTTATCAGAATTTATGTCTGATGATTGGGATGCAGAGGGTGAAATGGTTCTAAGAGATGCTGTAATAGAAAACACTATCGTCCCATTGACACGTTTACAGGATTTTGGTCCTTTGGGGTCAAGGGTCTATCTTGGATACAAACAAGGTCAATCCGCAATAACTTATCTAGTTACAGAATATGGAATAGATAAATTGCCTAGTATACTTCGTGAATTATTTGTCAGTCGGACAAAAGATGTAAACTCCGCATTAAAAAACACCATAGGAATAGACCTTGAGCAGTTCAATAAAGATTGGGAAGAACACTTAAAGAAAAAGTATTGGCCTCAAATAAGCGAAAAACAAAACCCAACTTCATTTGGAAAAAATCTGACAGACAAAAGCGGAGATTATAGTAGTGTTAGACCTGTATGGTCGCCTAGCGGAGACCTTATTGCTTATATTGCACATAGGGATATAAGAAATGAAATTAGGATAATATCAGCAACAGACGGTAGTCTGTTTATGACAATAAATGATAGCAATATTGGTGATCGATACGAATCAATAAGGGACAATGGGACAGGGATCGCATGGTCGTCTGACGGTGATAGGATCGCTTTTATAGCATCAAAGAATGATAGTGATATACTATACATTGTCAATATAATCTCAAAAAACATTATAAAAAAAGTCAAAATGCCTTTTGATGTTGCATATAGCCCTTCGTGGTCTCCTGATAATCAACAACTTGCCTTTATTGGGATGAAAAATGGAAGAACTGATATATATTCTTTTGATATGCAAAAAGATAAAATAAATCAACTTACATCTGATCACAAATCAAAAACATCTCTTTCATGGCATCCTACAGAACAAAAAATCACTTATTCACTAGAACATGATACATCATATAAGCTATATTTGCTTGATCTAATAAATGGTCAAAACAAGCGTATCACTTGCGGAACTCAGAATGATGTTTCGCCTTCATGGTCATCTGACGGAAAACAGATTTTTTATTGTTCAGATAAAAATAATATATATGATATTTACTCCATTAATGCAGAAAATATTGATAGTATAGATGATAATCCTAAATCAATAACAGCAACAAAGCTGACAAATATCCTTACAGGATGTTCAACTCCAAGATTATCACCAAATGGTGAAAAGCTTGCAATGTCTGTATTTCATAATTACAAAAGCAATATATATATATTAAAATCTAAGGAAATGTTAAATGAAAGGGTTATTTTCTCAGAACCAGATGAATTGGAAGATTATCCCTATGTAGTTGACGATAAGCCTCTTAAAGGCGTAAAATCAGGTCTTAAATTTTCGCCTGACATGATATTTGTCAATTTTGGTTATATATCGGGTGGTGCTCTTCAAAATACAATTCAGTTTGTCGCAAGTGATATGATGGGCGATCATCGGATAATGACGAGTATTGATGCTGTTTCGTTATGGAGTCAACCAGATGTTATTGCATTATATTACTATTTGAAAAAAAGAACTGATTTTGGTCTAGCCTTATTTAATCTAAGCGAATATCATATAGAAGGTGGCAATCAATTTTGGCAAAGAAACGCTGGAATACAAACCTATATAAGTTATCCGTTGGACAAGTTTAATATGCTTGAGCTATCTGTTGGTAGATACTTGCGTTTCTTTGATTATGTAAACAATACAGGAAATAGCAGTAGAAGCGATTCAATGAATATAATTGGTCTTTCTGCGGTGAGAAATAATGTTGCTTGGAGTTCTATTGGACCATATGTTGGGACTTATATAAGTGCATCTCTTGAGCAATCTATAAAGATAACTGAACGTGATCTTAATCTTACCAATTTAGCGCTTGAAGCTAATAAGTATATCAAATTGGGAAAAAGATCAAATTTTGCTATCAGGCTTATTGGTGCAGAGAGTCTTGGTAAAGATAAAGATAATTATTATCTAGGCAGTAGTTTTGGACAATCACAAGGCGGGTTTTATTATAATAAATCATTAATGAGAGGCTACGATTATGATGAGATATTCGGAACAAAAGTCGGTCTTCTCAATCTTGAATTAAGAATACCGTTTATTGACGAACTTAGATTTGGATGGCCAGTTAGCTGGGGGATTGGAGGTATAAGGGGTGCTGTTTTCATGGATTTTGCTGGTGTTACGCCACGACCCAAAGATGCTAATGATATACATGGCAATCCAATTATATATGACGAACAGTTTAAGCCTTGGATTTCGGATAGCGAAGGCTTTAGACTGTTAGATTTAAGGGCTTCTGTAGGTTTGGGAATTAGGCTGGGGCCGTTAAGTTTTGATTTTGCAAAAAAAACGGATTTAAAAAGTTTTGGTAAGGGCTATAAGTTCCACTTTGGTTTGGGACAGGATTTCTAAAATTGGAGGACACTATGAGCAGTAAAGCAAAGCGGTTTATGATCATAATTGCCATACTTGCATTATTATTTATAATATTACAGATATGGGCGAAGATTTATCCTGATTGGCTATGGTTTAATTCAGCGTCAATAGATAAAGGCTCTGTATTTAAAACTACCTTAATAACAAAGATTGGCTTATGTGTTATTTTTGGTTTGATTGCAGTAATTATAACATTAGCCAATTTTTTTATACTATGGAAAACAGTGCTTCAAAGATCAACTGATAATATTATACCCATAGGTGAAAATCGAATTACTGTTGGGAAAAAACTCCTTATTGGAGTGATGTTATTGCTATGCCTTATCTTCAGTGTTGTGCTTGGATTTAGCGCAATAAGCCAATGGGAGCCATATTTAAGATTTGCAAATTCTGATGGTATAAGTTTTTCTAGTGTAGATGCACAAGATTACAAAGACCCAATCTTTAATAAAGATATAGCATATTATATCTTTAAAATGCCTTTTCTGCGATTTGTAAGGGGATGGTTTTTCTCGTTATTTTTGGTGATTACAATAGGAACAGGCATTGTTTATGGTATTTATAGATCAAAAGAACGTCTATCAATGTCTGCCCATGCCCATATATCAATATTAAGCGCAATATCTCTTCTCCTTTTGGCATGGGGGCGTATTTTTGCCAAATATGACCTATTATTGCCAGCATCAAAGAGAGGATGGGTATATGGAGTCGGATATACTGACGTAATGGCAAGGATCCCTGTCTATAATATTATGATGGTTGTGGCAATAATCTCTGCATTGCTTTGTTTATTAGGTATCTTTGTAAGAAAATTAACAAAGATAACAATAGGAGCGGTTGTCCTATTTATTTTGGTCGCTATAGTCGGTGGTGGATTATATCCTTGGGTTATCCAGAGATTTAAGGTTGAACCACAGGAGTTTGATAAAGAACAAAAATATATCAATTACAATATCAAATATACCCGAATGGCTTATGATCTAAACAAAATAGTAGAAAAACCTTATGAGATGACAGGACAACTCTCGCTTCAGGATGTAATGCGAAATAGAGCCATAATGGATAATATACGTCTCTGGGATTGGCGCCCATTACGAGAAACATTTAAGCAAAGAGAAGCAAGGCGACCACAATACGACTTTGTTGATGTTGATATTGACAGATATAATTTAGATGGCAAATTAAGGCAGGTTATGCTTTCCCCTCGTGAACTTATCTTCTCAAACGTTACAAAAGAATCTCAAACTTGGGTCAATAGAACTTTCTTTTATACTCATGGATACGGTTTGACGATGATACCCGTAAATGAAGTAACAAGAGAAGGTCTCCCGAATATGTATATATATGATATTCCTCCAAAAATAAACGACCCCTGGAAACAAAAAATAGAAAGACCAGAGATATATTTCGGAGAAGGCGAAAAACCATTTAGAGGAGAAACTGGGGAACTTCCTTATGTAATAGTGAATCCTAATGATCCATCACCACAAGAATTTGATTATCCAAAGGGCGATGATGCTGCTTATAAATCATATAGTGGTATAGATGGCGTTCAGATTAGTAATTTTTGGCGCAGGCTTGCTCTTGCTCTTAGGTTTCCTGGTGATACAAGAAATATAATATTTTCTGGAAAGATTAAGAATACCAGCAAAATGTTATTTAATAGAAGCATCTCCCAGCGAGTTAGGACTATTGCACCATTTCTACAATATGACAAAGACCCGTATATTGTTGTTTCCGAAGGTAAGATATATTGGATACAAGATGCCTATACAACTACGCACATGTTTCCATATTCTGAACCAATGACAGAGCAAGTAACCGAAGTCTTGGCAGGCAAGAGAAGGATAACCCAACAACGAGTTTGGGGCAATTATATCAGAAATTCAATAAAGGTTGTAATAGATGCTTACAACGGTTCTGTTACATATTACATAATGACAGGTGAAAAGGGACAAGCAGACCCTATTGCTGATTGTTATAAGAAAATCTTTCCAAAGCTATTTCAGGAATATAGCACAATGCCTGATGATTTAAAACAACATATCAGGTATCCACAATCGCTGTTTATGATACAAGCTGGGAAATATGCGGCATATCACATGAATGACGCCAAGCAATTTTATAATAAAGAAGACCTCTGGCAATTTAGCACCGAAAAAGTGCAAGATGGTGGTTCTGGTGAACAACCTGTCGAGCCTTATTATGTTATTCTTCAGTTGCCAGATAGCGATAAAGAAGAATTTATGCTTATGCTTCCATATACGCCAAATAAGAAAAAGAATATGATTGCTTGGTTGGCGGCAAAGTGTGACCCCGGAGAAGGTTCTGATCTTGGTGAATATGGAAATCTTATTGTTTATAACTTCCCAAAAGGTGAACTTGTGGACGGGACAATTCAGGTTGAGGCTTATATCGATCAAGACCCTGAAATGTCACAAGAATTGGCACTTTGGAGCCAAAGGGGTTCAAAGGTAATAAGGGGAAATTTATTAGCTATTCCAATGAACCAATCGATATTATATGTCGAACCTATATATCTCGAAGCGGAAGCATCGCCTATACCTGTTCTTAGAAGGATTGTAGTCGGTTTAAAAGGTGGACGTATTGTTTGGGGCGAAACATTACAGGATGCCCTTTATGCCCTATTTGGAGCGCCAACGCCTGTTACAACGATAGATGAAACAGGAGCCAAAGTTATTCAACCATCCATAACGGAAGTGTTTTCTTCTGAAAATCTTACAAAGAGGGCCATCGAACAATATGATCAGGCACAGAAATATCTACGGTCTGGAAATTGGGCAAAGTATGGCGAGGAGATGGATAAACTTAGACAAACACTTATACAACTACAAAAAGAGAAACCATAATTTTGTTATTAAGATATGAATTAGGGATAAACGTTCATGCTTATCCCTAAATCTTTGTTAGGGAGAGAATCTCTATGAGCTGCCTAAATCTTATTATGAGTCTTGTAATTACGATACCAATAGCGATTGATGTTGCGTCTGATCAAACAGGCAATGTCTTTACCGAAGACAAATCGGTTATTTTCCATCTCAAATCTGATAAAGATGCTAATATGACTATAACGGACTATAATGGTAAAAAAGTGGTAAATAAAAAAATTTCTGCTGGTAAATCAGACATTGATCTTGGACAAATGCCAAAAAGCTATTACTTAATGCAGATAGAAAACGAAGAAAACAAAAAAGAAATCCACTTCTGTGTTGTTCCCGCCATAGAAAATCGTCCAAAAATAGACGATTCCGCTATCGCATCAGACCTTGCAACAAGCTGGCTTGTTAAGCCTGAACAATTTGAAAGTCTTGCACAACTAACGAAGCTTAGTGGATTATTCTGGATACGTGATAGAATAACATGGGGCGAATTAGAAACGAATCGTGGCAAATGGTCTGATAATACAAAGTATGACCTTTCCGCAGATATTCAAACGAAACATGGACTAAAAGTATATCAAGTCTTTCATGCGACTCCAGCATGGGCGCAGGAAATAAAGAACTCTCATTCTTTTCCTGATGACCTTCGTGATATATACAACTTTTCCGCAGAGATGGCAAAGAGATACAAGGGCAAAGTTTTCGCTTGGGAAGTGTGGAATGAACCTGATATATCAGTTTTTAGTGATGAACTTGGCGATTCTTATGCTAGTATGCTAAAAGCAATGTATCTTGGCTTTAAGTCCGCTGATCCATCGTTACCAGTCCTGATATGTAGTTTTGCGATGGGTCCGGGCAAGTTTGCGGAAACGATCTTCCAGAATGACGTTGAGAATTATTTTGATATATACAATTATCACATATACGACAAAGTAGAAAAACATAAAGAAAGGGCATTAGCACATATCAACCTTATGAAGAATTATGGCATCAAAAATAAGCCGATATGGTTGACAGAGGCGGGTCATCCGATCAGGAGAAAAGATGATCTTGTTGAATATACAACAGAGCAGGGAAAGGATGTGGCTGAATTTCTGCCAAAAGCCATCATAACGTCTTTGTCTGCTGGTGTTGATAAATATTTCTGGTTTATACTGCCGTATTATAGAGAAAATGACTTTAATTTATTCGGGCTGTTGAGGCAGGACTTAACGCCTACTGCTGGATATTGCTCAATCTCTGCTTGCACCTATGCGCTTGGCAGGGCGAAATATCTTGGCAGGCTAGATATTGAGGGCGTTAATGCTCATGTCTTTGAGAGGGATGATAATGATATTGCTGTCGCAATGTGGACAAACGAAGGCAAAAAATATCCAAAAATCAGTGTTAATGCAGAAAAAGCAATGATAATTGACGTTATAGGCGTTGATGAGGAAATTAGCATAAGTGAGGGAACCGCTAAAATCAGCACAACAGAATCTGTAAAATACTTGATTTTACCAAAAGAATCGCTAAAAGATAATTTGATAATTGATCATCCAAAGGAAAAACCCGAAATCAAGCCTTATGATCCAAGCAATGTTTCGCCGATTGTTGTTAGACTGAAATTCCCAAGAGAAAGCAGAGATAAGCAAGCAGAAAATTACAGGTTCAAGAAATTAGAGGAGGCACGAATTGGGATTGAACTATATAACTTCTCTCAGAAGGAGTTTGTATGCAGGATTGATCCGATAATCCCCGAAGGCTGGACTGGTTCTATTAATGACGACAGCGCACTTATAAGCAGAATGGGCATGACAATGCGGGATATTCAGCTTATACCAAGTGATGATGCAAAGTCGGAATCGGTTGAGTTTAGGGTCAATGTTATCAACGAGTCTGGAAAGGTTGAGACATTCACTCTGGCATGGATAAGGGCTTTTGAATAAGATTTATCATCGAGTATTTATACCTTTCTATTGGTTTTACTTTAAGTTATCTAAAGATTGATCATTTTTCAATAAGACTGTATTAATTTAGTGTGTAGTTAAGAGGAGTTGACTCTTTTAACACTTTAACCCAAGCTCTACAAGCATGTTAACCATACAAAATAATGAAGATTATAAGATTGTATATGTTCAATCTTAGAATCTTACGATTTTAGAATCCTTATCATTTCTGGAGTTATTATCAATTTGTATAGCTTTAAATATCTTTTTGAGAAAGTAATAATTTCTGCATTGATAGTGCTTATGCCTTTAATTGTTATTGATGATACTTTGTCACAAACAAGTATCGATCTGATTTCTGAAATAACTCTTGAAGGACATACCAAAACCGTAACATCATTAGCATTCACTCCAGATGGCGAAATCCTTGCTAGTGGAAGCAATGACAAATCTGTTCGTTTATGGAATGCAGAAACAGGGCAATTGATTAGAACAATAGGTAATAATACTGACGAAGTAAAATCTATATCATTCTTTCCAAATGGGAGGATATTAGTAAGTGTAACGTGGGATGGATATATAAGTCTTTGGAATGTTCAGACGGGCGAATTAATACGCACATTTGAGCATAAAGTATCATACAGAACGCCTTATGGGTTATCAGTAAAAAATGCTGTTTTATGGTCTGTTGCTGTTTCACCTAATAGAAGGCTTGCCACAGGCGGTCAGTATCGCAAAACTTCATCTGCTTGGAATAGTGGAACTTGGTCAGGAACTGTCAGACTTTGGGATGCAAGGAAAGGTGAATCACAAAAGAACCTTGAGTGGCATACAGATACAGTGTATTCATTAGCGTTTTCCCCTGATGGTAAGATGCTTGCCAGTGGTAGCGCTGATAAGACTATACAATTTTATGAAGCAGAAACTGGTGAATTAATCAAAACGTTTGTTGGACATGAAGATTCTGTATTGTCTTTGGCTTTTTCTCATGATGGTAAAATTCTAGCAAGTGGCAGTGCTGATAAGACTATCAAGCTATGGGATATGGAAACAGACAAATTGATAATGACTCTTAATGCGCATGAAGATTCTGTCTTGGCTGTTAGCTTTTCAAGGTATGATAGAATTTTGGCAAGTGGAGGTCGTGATAGCAAAATCAAAATCTGGAATGTGCAAACAGGAGAATTATTGACAACCTTATCTGGTCATAAAGATAGTGTTACAGAAGTTGAATTTTCACCAAACAAAGACGTAATCGCTAGTGCAAGCGTTGATAAAACAATAAAGATATGGCATGTAAAATAGTTATCTAAATCAGTTAGACGGAGAAAAATTATGAAAATAAAAGTTGCAGGAGCGCAAATTCCAGTAGTCGGCGATATAGATAAAAATGTAAAGACTATTGAAAGAGCAATGGATTATGCAATAACTGAAAAAGCCGATATTTTACTAACACCAGAAGGTTCTTTAAGCGGTTATACACATAATTTTGATGCACAAAAGGCGGAAAATGCGCTTGATTATATCACCAAAAAGGCAAAACATGCAAAACTTGGTCTTGCCCTGGGGACATGCTTCATTGAATCCGATGGAAAATGCTATAATCAGATTCGGTTCTATAAACCCGATGGCGAATATCTGGGATTTCATAGCAAAACGTTGACTTGTGGATCGATGGATGAACCTTCGCAAGGAGAAATCAATCATTATGCTATAAAGCCTTTAAGAACCTATGACTATAACGGTATCTGCATTGGTGGCTTGATTTGCAATGATCTATGGGCAAATCCGGGTTGCACGCCTATCCCAGATCCGCATCTTACACAACAGCTATCAAAGATGGGAGCAAAGATCATATTTCATGCTGTAAATGGTGGTCGAAGCGCAGATGAATGGTCTGATGTCGCATGGCATTATCACGAATCAAATTTGCGTATGCGCGCAAACGCTGGGGCAATATGGATCGTTACAGTAGATAATTGCTATCCGCCAGAATTGCGTTGTTCTGCACCATGCGGAGTCATAAATCCCAATGGTAATTGGGTTTGTCAAACCGATCCGCATGATGAACAGTTTTTTTGTTATATTATAGAGATTTAAATGAAAAAAGATTAATGCTTGACCGAATAAGTTTTAGGAGTTTTGAGCTTTTCTTTTTCTTTCCAATAGAAGATTGATAAACAAAAATATCCCAACTACTATTCCAAGCGGAATAAAATCGCTTAAATGTGAAAAACCATAATATATAATATCCTTAAATTCCTTGTTATCGCTAGCGCTTGTTATTTCGATATCAGATTCCATCTCCATTATAGAAAAAGTGCGTCTCAATTTAGTAAGA
>Ga0067045_1029336_pt1 | contig 21653 bp, 26 predicted proteins | sample TerdegcTABiofilm_FD_59184 | JGI IMG/M metagenome (GOLD analysis project Ga0067045, IMG submission 59184) | Combined Assembly of (Gp0054472, Gp0054536) Wastewater bioreactor microbial communities from Singapore -Terephthalate degrading...
CCTGCCGCGCCTGGGCGACCCAAGCCTCGGGCAGCGGCTCGCGCACCGAGTCGGCGTGCAGCGTCTGCAGCAGGGCATCCTGTTGTGCCCAGGCCTCGGTTTCGGCCGTGTCGGCAGAGAAGGGCGCGTGAAGGTCTTTCATGGGGGGGCTTACTTGAGGCGTCGCAGCGGCGCCGGCGCGGTGGTGGGCGCCGGGCGGGCTGGCGCCTCCATGAGTTCGCGCAAACGGGTTCGGGCGCGCGACAGGCGCGACATCACCGTGCCGAGCGGAATGCCCAGCACACGCGCCACGTCGGCATACGGCATGTTTTCCATGCCCACCAGCAACAGCACGCAGCGCTGCTCGTCGGGCAACAGCAGCAGGCAACGCTGCAGGTCCAGCAGGTCGTCGCGCCGCGAAGCCGGTCCGGGCAGATCGGTGTCTTCGGGATCGACCCCCACCGCCACGGGGCGCGCCAGCGCCGAGCGGCGCCCATTCAGGTAGGTGTTGTGCATCACCGTGAACAGCCAGGCCCGCAGGTCGGAGCCCGCCAGCCAGAGCCGCCAGCGGCTGCAGGCGCGCTCCAGGGTGTCCTGCACCAGATCGTCGGCGGCCCAGGCATCACCGGTCAGTGCCCGGGCATAGCGCCTCAGGGCTGGCAGGTGCTGGAGCAACTGGTCCTGTTCCACGGCGTGCCAGGTCTGGCGCCGAGCTCAGGGGCGGGCGGTGCGCCAGAGGTTGTTGACGCCGTTGCCGGTTATGTCGCCGGGCTGGGCGTCCTTGATCCAGAAGTACAGGGGTTTGCCCTGGTAAGCCCATTGTTTGCGGCCGTCGTCGCGCGTGATGACCGTGTAGCCACTGCGGGCCTGGTCCGACTCCTGCGCCAGCAGCGGGGGCCAGTTGATGGCGCAGGGCCCGTTGCAGACCGATTTGCCGCTGTGGGCCACATCGCGGTCAAAGGTGTAGAGCGTCATGCCATTGGGGCCGGTTAGCCGGTCCTGGCTGGCCAAAGCGGGGGCGCTTGCGGGCGTGCTGCAGGCGGCGAGCACGGTGGCGCTCAGCGTGAGGGCGAGAAACAGAGGGCGCATGGATGAACTCCTGGTGGTGAGGGGAACATCGACATGAACACGCGAGGTGGCTGGTTTATTCCGCCCCGGTCGAAAAAATCAGCGATGGCGGCTCTTCATCGCGCGTTCGACCTCGCGCTTGCCTTCGCGGTCCTTGATGGTGTCGCGTTTGTCGTGCTCGGCCTTGCCGCGCGCCAGCGCGATCTCGCACTTGACCCGGCCACTTTTCCAGTGCAGGTTCAGAGGCACGAGGGTGAAGCCCCGCTGTTCGACCTTGCCGACCAGCCTCTGGATCTGCTCCTTGTGCAGCAGCAGCTTCTTGGTGCGGGCGGCTTCGGCCGTGAGGTGGGTGGAGGTGGTGCGGATGGGATTGATCTGGCAGCCGATGAGAAACAGCTCGCCCTGCCGGATCACCACGTAGCCATCGGTCAGCTGGACCTTGCCTTCGCGCAGGGCCTTGACCTCCCAGCCCTGCAGCACGAGGCCGGCCTCGTACCGCTCTTCGATGTGGTAATTGAAGAGAGCCTTTTTGTTGTCGGCAATGCGCGCGTCGGCGGGCTTGCCCTTGTCGGATTTGCTGGGTTTGGTGACCATGGAATACAGGTGGGGGTGCGATGGTGGATTTCCATGGCCCCTACAATGACAGCAGCGTGTCGCCGCGCCGGCACGCCGGTTGGCGGCGTTGCCAAGCGCCCGATTGTATGAAAACGATCCACAAGTCTGTTCTGCTGTGGCACAGCGCGCCCGAAATGTTCGCGCTGGTGACCGATGTGCAGCAATACCCCCAGTTCCTCCCGTGGTGCGACCACACCGAAGTGCTCGAATCCGATCAGCACGGCATGGTGGCGCGCGTCGGCATGGCCCTGAGCGGGTTGCGCCAGAGTTTCACGACCCGCAACCACCACACCGAGGGCCAGCAGGTGAAGATGGCCCTCGTGGACGGGCCGTTCTCGCACCTGGAAGGCGTCTGGGATTTCATCCCGCTGGGCGACGGGTCGCAGAAGGCTTGCAAGGTGGAGTTCCGCCTGACTTACGGCTTCTCCAGCATGGCCCTGGCGGCACTGGTTGGTCCGGTCTTTGACCGGATCGCCGGCAGCCTGGTGGATGCGTTTGTCAAACGGGCCGACCAGGTCTACGGCAGCGCATGAGGATCAGCCTGGTCTACGCACCCGTGCCCCGTTCGGTGCAGGAGTTGGTCATGGAGGTGCCCGATGCCTGCACCCTGCAACAGGCCTTGCAGTTGTCGGGCTGGCTGCAGCGGTTTCCGGAAATCGGCAGCGAGCGGCTGCAGTTGGGCATCTGGAACCACCGCGCTGCGGCTGAAACCATGTTGCGCGAGGGCGACCGGGTCGAGATCTACCGGCCTTTGCGGGTCGATCCCAAAGTCGCGCGGCGGGAGCGTTTTGTCGGGCAGGGGGCCCGATCGGCCGGCCTGTTCTCGCGCCGCCGGCCCGGCGGCAAAGCGGGCTACTGACGCCGCCCGGCCAGCATCAACGCGCCACAGTGGCGTCGGAGGCGGGTAGGGGCCCGCAATCGGACTTGATGATCTCGTCGATGCGGCGGGATTCCGAGGCCCGCGCGGCGTCGTCCATGATCTCGCGCTCGCCCTTGGCATTGGTCGTGGCCACCCGGATACCCGAGTCCAGCGTGGTCTTGGCGCGTTTGGCCCGCTCGCAGTTTTCGGCCCGGGTCTTGACGAACTTTTCCTGCTCGGCCTTCCTTTTGGCGGCTTCGGCCTGCTCAGCCTGTTTTTTGCGCGCTTCCAGTTCCGTGTCCTGTGTCGCGGGACGGGGTGTTGCCGGCGCTGCAGCCGCCTGCGTGGGAGGCGCGTCGGGTGTCTCGGTCGGGCTGGGGGGCGCCACGGCACGACCACCAGGGCGCTTGAGAATGTTCTTGTCGGGCGTGCCGGCTGGCGGCGGGGTATCGCTGAAGACGCGCTGGCCCCGGCCATCGATCCACTGCCATTGGGCGAACGCGCTGCCGGTACCCAGCAGAAGCACCAGGGCCAGCAAGACCGGACGGGCCACGGATCGCGAGGGCAGCGAAGAGGAGGCAGAGGACTTCATGGCTTCAGTGTACTGCCGGGCGACGGGCGTCCGGGTGTAACGAATTGCATCCTGCGGATGGGCGGACATCCGGAGGGTGTGGCCGGATGTCCGGTCGAACAGATCGCTGGACGACGGTGGCGAAAGCGCGCGGGTACAATAGTGTTTTTGGAGCTTTATCCATGCGCCTCCTCGGCAAAGCGCTCACTTTCGACGACGTTCTGCTCGTCCCGGCCTATTCGCAAGTCCTGCCCAAGGACACCTCGCTGGCCACCCAGTTCACCCGCAACATCAAGCTCAACCTGCCTCTGGTCTCGGCGGCCATGGACACGGTGACCGAAGCCCGACTGGCCATCGCCATCGCGCAGGAAGGTGGCATCGGCATCATTCACAAGAACCTTTCGGCGCAGGAGCAGGCCGCGCACGTGGCCAAGGTCAAGCGCTACGAGTCCGGTGTGCTGCGCGATCCGGTGGTGATCACGCCCCAGACCACGGTGCGCCAGGTCATGAAGCTCTCGGACGACCTGGGGGTTTCCGGGTTTCCGGTGGTGGATGCGGGCAAAGTGGTCGGCATTGTCACCGGCCGCGACCTGCGCTTCGAAAATCGCTACGACCTGCCGGTCAGCGAGATCATGACGCCGCGCGAGCGCCTGATCACGGTGCCCGAAGGCACCACGCCCGAACAGGCCAAGGCGCTGCTGAACAAGCACAAGCTCGAGCGCCTGCTGCTGGTCAACGACGCCTTCGAGCTCAAGGGCCTGATCACGGTCAAGGACATCACCAAGCAGCTGAATTTCCCGAATGCCGCACGGGACGTTGCCGGCCGCTTGCGCGTGGGTGCTGCGGTGGGCGTGGGCGAGGGCACAGAAGAACGTGTCGAAGCCCTGGTCAAGGCTGGTGTGGACGCCATCGTGGTCGACACCGCACATGGCCACAGCAAGGGTGTGATCGATCGCGTGCGCTGGGTCAAACAGAACTACCCGCAGGTGGATGTGATTGGCGGCAACATCGCCACCGGCAGCGCCGCGCTGGCGCTGGTGGAGGCCGGTGCCGACGGTGTCAAGGTCGGTATCGGCCCCGGTTCCATCTGCACCACCCGCATCGTGGCGGGCGTGGGCGTGCCGCAGATCATGGCGATCGACAACGTGGCCACCGCGCTGCAGACCACCGGCGTGCCGATGATCGCTGACGGCGGCATCCGCTACAGCGGCGACATTGCCAAGGCCATTGCGGCCGGTGCCAACACGGTGATGATGGGTGGCATGTTCGCTGGCACCGAAGAAGCCCCGGGCGAGATCGTGCTGTACCAGGGTCGCAGCTACAAGAGCTACCGCGGTATGGGCTCCATCGGCGCCATGCAGCAGGGCAGTGCTGACCGCTACTTCCAGGAAAGCAGTACCGGCAACCCCAACGCCGACAAGCTGGTGCCCGAAGGCATCGAAGGCCGTGTGCCCTACAAGGGCTCGGTCGTGTCCATCATCTACCAGATGGCCGGCGGCCTGCGCGCTTCCATGGGCTACTGCGGTTGCCCGACCATCGAGCACATGCGCGCCAAGGCCGAATTTGTCGAGATCACCTCGGCCGGCATTCGCGAGAGCCATGTGCACGATGTGCAGATCACCAAGGAAGCGCCGAACTACCGCGCGGACTGACCAGTCCCGCTCATCAGGCCGTCCACCGGGACGGCCTTTTTCTTTTTCCTGCAGACATCACCGAACGCCATGCAGCACCAGAAAATCCTCATTCTCGATTTCGGTTCCCAGGTCACGCAACTGATCGCGCGCCGCGTGCGCGAGGCGCATGTGTACTGCGAAGTGCATCCCTGCGACGTGAGCAGCGACTGGGTCCGTGAGTTCGCTGCCGACGGTCAGCTCAAGGGCGTGATCCTCTCGGGCAGCCATGCCAGCGTCTACGAGGTAGACGACAAGGCGCCCGACGCGGTATTCGAGTTGGGCATTCCTGTGCTGGGCATCTGCTACGGCATGCAGACCATGGCGCAGCAACTGGGTGGCAAGGTCGGGGCCGGCCACACCCGCGAGTTCGGTTACGCCGAGGTCCGTGCGCGGGGCCACACAGCGCTGCTCAAGGACATCGCCGATTTCACGACCCCCGAAGGGCACGGGATGCTCAAGGTCTGGATGAGCCACGGCGACAAAGTCACCGAGATGCCGCCTGGTTTCAAACTCATGGCCAGCACCGACAGTTGCCCGATCGCCGGCATGGCCGACGAGGATCGCGGCTACTACGCCGTGCAATTCCACCCCGAGGTGACACACACCGTGCAGGGCCGGGCGCTGCTGGAGCGCTTTGTGCTGGAGATCTGCGGCACGCGGCCCGACTGGATCATGCGCGACCACATCGAAGAGGCGGTGCAGAAGATCCGCGAGCAGGTGGGCGACGAAGAGGTCATTCTCGGCCTGTCTGGCGGCGTGGACTCTTCCGTGGCGGCGGCGCTGATCCATCGCGCCATCGGCGACCAGTTGACCTGTGTGTTTGTCGACCACGGCCTGCTGCGCCTGCACGAGGGCGACATGGTAATGGACATGTTCGCCGGCAAGCTGCACGCCAAGGTGATCCGCGTCGATGCCAGCGAGCTGTTCCTGGGCAAGCTGGCCGGTGTTGCCGAGCCCGAACAGAAGCGCAAGATCATCGGCGGCCTGTTCGTCGACGTGTTCAAGACCGAAGCCGCCAAGCTCAAGGCTGCCGGCAACGGCACCAAGGGCGCGACCTTCCTGGCCCAGGGCACGATCTACCCCGACGTGATCGAGTCCGGCGGCGCCAAGAGCAAGAAGGCCGTCACGATCAAGAGCCACCACAACGTCGGCGGCCTGCCCGAACAGCTGGGCCTGAAGCTGCTGGAGCCGCTGCGTGACCTGTTCAAGGACGAGGTGCGCGAACTCGGCGTGGCGCTGGGTCTGCCGCCCGAGATGGTCTACCGCCACCCGTTCCCGGGCCCGGGCCTGGGCGTGCGCATCCTGGGCGAGGTCAAGAAAGAATACGCCGACCTGCTGCGCCGGGCCGACGCGGTCTTCATCGAAGAGCTGCGCAACTTCAAGGACGAAGCCACGGGCAAGACGTGGTACGACCTGACCAGCCAGGCCTTCACGGTGTTCCTGCCGGTCAAGAGCGTGGGCGTGATGGGCGATGGCCGCACCTACGACTACGTGGTCGCGTTGCGTGCGGTGCAGACCAGCGACTTCATGACCGCTGACTGGGCCGAGCTGCCGTACGCGCTGCTCAAGAAGGTGTCCAGCCGCATCATCAACGAAGTGCGCGGCATCAACCGCGTGACCTACGACGTGAGCTCCAAGCCACCCGCGACGATCGAGTGGGAATGAGTCAAGATCGTCCCAAGGTGTTTCGGAACATCCAAGGAAAACCCGATTTCCCTTGAGGGACAAGGACTTAGCCTCCCAAGGCGTCCCATCGCATCCCAGGGCGTCCCAAGCGATCTGACGGTTGACTTGACGGTATCCGGACACCTAAGCTGGCGGGCCTGCAGCGATACCGTCAGACCCCATGACGGTATTTCGGTCCTGCGACATGCAACGGATCGGAGACCTCATGGATACCTTGATGGAACGGGCGCGGGTTGGGCTGGCGAGCGCGAGAACGCGCCACGGATTGACGGAAGCCAAACTGCGAGAACTGCTGCCGAGTGAGCGGGCCTACAAGGTCAGCGACGGAGGCAACGGTCTGTACGTCGTCGTCTCGCCCAGTGGCAGCAGGTCCTTCCGGTACGACTACCGATTGAGCGGCCGACGCGAGACGCTGACCATCGGGCGCCATGAACCGGTTGCCCGCCAGGCCCAGCGATCTCACCTGGCCTACGGCATGGATGTGACGCTGGAGGAAGCGCGCCTGCTGCTGGCTCGGGCTCGTGTCGATGTCAGTTCCGGGCGATCACCCGCCCGGGTCAAGGTCGAGCAGCGCAGCGAAGTCGCCGACGCCATGAGCTTCGGGCGCTGGACGACCCGGTACTTTGAATTCAAGTCCGACGCCAAGAGCGGTGCCGAACGCCTGGCCGACAGCACCCTGGCTTTGCGGCGTTCGATCTACGAGCGCATCCTGGCTGGCCCGTTCGGGAAGCTCAATCTTGATGAAATCAAGCCGGTGGCGCTGGGTGAGTTGCTCGACCGCGTCAAGAAGGAGCGAGGCCCAGGTCCGGCCGTACACGCAAGGGAATTGGTGTTGCAGGTCTACCGGTTTGCCAATGGTAAGGGCGTCGATATCGCCAATCCGGCAGAAGCACTTGCACGCAAGGCCTACGCCACGTTTGTCCCGCGCGAGCGCAACCTGAACCGGTATGAAATCAAGACCTTGCTTGACGGTCTGGAGATGACCGGCACTGCGCCCACACTTCGGCTGGCCGTCAGGTTTTTGCTGCTGACGGGTGTGCGAAAAGGTGAGTTCATCGGTGCGACCTGGGCGGAAGTGGACTGGGAACGGGCACAGTGGCTGATCCCAGCCGAGAGGATGAAGGCAGGCAAGCCACACACGGTGTACCTGGCAGAGCAGGCCCTGGACATCCTGACGACGCTTCGAACCTGTTTCCCGTCGAGCAGCTTTCTCCATCCGAGCCGCTATGACTCCGCCGAGCCAATCAGCCAGGCCACGTTGAACCGGACGATCGCCGCTTCGGTGGACCGGATCAACAAGGATCGAACACCCAGTCAGGAGCTGTTTCTGCCAGTCTCCGTGCACGACCTGCGCCGAACGTTCTCGTCACGCCTCAACGACGCGCTCTTCCCGGAGGCATTGGTGGAGGCCTGCTTGGCCCATCAGAAAAAGGACCAGGTCGCTGCCGCCTACAACCATGCTCGATTGTCCGGGCCTCGACGGGTCCTCATGCAAGTATGGGCGGACATGATGGACTGCTGGATGCGTGGTGAATCCGCACGGGATGTGATCATCATGGGTAAGACGAAGATCGATGCGGCAGCGCACGACGCAGAAGGCATGAACCTGTAGGTGGGAGCAACATCCGACTTTGCGCCTGGGGGCGGCTGGGTTGGACACGCATTTGCCTCGAAACCGTCACGAGATTTTCACTGTTGTTGTCGATGCTCAAGGGACTGTTCAACCCTTCAGAGACCATTGTGAAATCACAGACAACACGTCCCAGCGATCTCTTCAACGACGAGAACTCCAACACCAGCGCCAACCCGCACTTTGAAGAGGTGCTGGGCAACCGCCTGAGCCGCCGCAGCCTGTTCCGTGGCGCTGGCCTGACCGCCACCGCACTGGGCGCCACCGCCGTGACCGGCTGCGCTACCACCGGCAGCGGTGGCAGCGGTGGCAGCGTTGCCTCGGTGGACCGCCTGGGTTTCAAGCCCGTGGCCAAGACCACCGCCGACAAGGTGAGCATCCCCGAAGGCTACTCGGCCCAGGTGATCTACGCCCTGGGTGACCCGCTGGCCGCCGGTGTGCCGGCCTACAAGAACGACGGGACCGACACGCAGTTCGAACAACGTGCCGGCGACCACCACGACGGCATGGAATGGTTCGGCCTGGATGCCTCGGGCAAGCCGTCCGCCAGCTTCAACAGCCGCGGCATCCTGGGCGTGAACCACGAGGCCACCACCGACGAGAAACTCGCCTCCTTCTTCATTCACGCCAATGGCGGCGCCTCGACGCTGCCCCGCCCCGCGGCTGAAGTGGACAAGGAACTGGCGATCCACGGCCTCTCGTTTGTGGAAGTGCAGTCCAGCGGCAAGCAGTGGGCCCACAAGGCCGCTTCGCCGTTCAATCGCCGCATCACCGCCATGACCACCGCGGCCATCCACGGCCCGGCCCGTGGCAGCGAACACTTGGTCACCAAGTTCAGCCCCGACGCGACCCTGTGCCGCGGCACGCTGAACAACTGCGGCACGGGCAAGACGCCCTGGGGCAGCTTCGTCAGCGGTGAAGAGAACTGGTACGGCTATTTCTCCCGCGACGCCAAGGACGACGACGCCCGCAAGAAGGACAAACAAGTCCAGGGGTTGGGCTGGTGGACGTGCGCGAACGCGCTGAAGTGGCCCGCACCGCCTTTGACGTGCCGGCCATCGTGAACATCCCGCTGTTTGAACTGGAGCAGCGCTGGAGCGAACTGCCCAAAGACCGAGAGCTGGTGCTGGTTTGCGAAAGCGGTGAGCGCAGCCTCAAGGCCACCTACTACCTGCAGTTCCAGGGCTTCACGCGCGTGAGCAACATGGACGGTGGCCTGCTCAAATGGATGCGCAAGAACTTCCCCGTCATCGGCCAGCGCTACGAGGCTCCAGCTGCTGCGGCGTCGTCTTGCTGTGGTGGCAGCGTGGCCCCCGAGCCGGCCGCCAGCGCCTGTTGCGGTGGTGGGGTAACTGAGTCGGCAATGAGCGCTTCGGCGGCGGGTTGCTGCGGCACGGCTGTGGACTCAACCGCCCAAGCCGGGTGCTGCTGAGCATGGCCTTGAAGTCGATCCGCTGGTGGGGTGTTGCCGGGTTGCTGCTGGCCCTGCTGGCCGGGGTCGCGATGTACCTGCAGCGCGCTCAGGAACCGGCCGCGCCGAAGGTGGGCGCAACCACCGACCCGGTCGCACTGGCACTGGCGGCCGGCAAGCCAGCCGTCATCGAGTTCGGTGCCAACGCTTGTGTCACCTGTCGTGAAATGAAGCCTGTGCTCGCAGCCTTGGCGCAGTCGCACGGCGACCGCATCACGGTGGCCGACGTGGACATCCTGAAACAGCGCGACACCATCGGCCGCTACCAGATCCGCCTCATGCCGACTCAGGTGTTCTTCGATGCCCAGGGCCGCGAGACCGGGCGGAACATGGGAAAGATCAGCGCCGAGGACATCCTGGCCCGCCTGGGTGTGCCGCTCAAGCCATGACGGGCGAAGAGGGCCTGATCGCCGCGTTTGTGGGCGGCCTGCTGACTTCGGCCTCACCCTGCGTGCTGGCAGCGGTGCCGGTGGCGGTGGGGTTTGTCGGCGGGCAGGCACAGAGCCCACGCCGCGCATGGTCACTCACGCTGAGCTTTGTGGTCGGCATGAACCTCACCCTGGTGCTCATGGGGCTGGCGGCGGCCCGATTGGGCCTTCTGATGGGGGCCTTGCCAGGCCCCTGGCTGGTGGTTGTGGGCCTGATGTTGGTGGGGCTGGCGGCGTGGCTTTGGCGTTCGTCGACCGGTGTTTGCGGGCTGGGTCTGCCACAGCGCTGGCAGCCGGCGCTGTCGCGATCCGGTCACCCCGGGGCGCTGTTGCTGGGCGGCCTGATCGGCACGGTCATGAGTCCCTGCGCCACCCCGGCACTGGCCGCAGCCCTTGCGGTGGCGGGTTCCGGTGCCTGGCTGGGCACTTCCACGCTCTGGGGCGCGGCCCTGCTGCTGGCATATGGCATCGGCCACAGTGCACTGGTGCTGCTGGCTGGGGCCATGCCGGCTGGCGCATCGAGGTTGATCCAGCGGGCAACCACCTGGCAGCACTGGCTGCCGGGGAGGCGCAGCTTTGCCACGCTGCTGGGCGCTGCGGGACTGTACTGGTCGGCGGCCGGACTGGCCTGGGTGTGAGCCCACAATTGACCCATGTGACCACACCACCGGCGCAAGCAAACCGCCTGCATGGCCCGGGCTGTCACCCCTCATCATCTGGAACTTCCCATGAACGACTCACCCACCAAGATGCGTTTTCACGTCGAGTCACAGCGCATCGACGCCCACCAGAGCGAGTCCCTGTGCAAGTCGGCCCGCATCAGCCTGGACACCGACATGGCCGGCAACCCGGACGCGTTCAACCCGGCCGAGTTGCTGCTCGCAGCGCTCTCGGCCTGCATGATCAAAGGCATCGAACGTGTGGTGCCCATCCTCAAGTTCGAGCTGCGCGGCGTGAGGGTGATCGTGGACGGCGTGCGCCAGGACGTGCCGCCCAAGATGGAGAGCATCCGCTATGAAGTCGTCGTGGACACCGATGAAACGGATCGGCGCATTGACCTGCTGCACGACAACGTCAAAAAATACGGCACGGTGTTCAACACGGTGGCGCCGGGCACCGATCTGTCTGGCGTGATGCGCCGCGCTTGAGAAAGCAACCTCGATGAGTGCCGGACACGACCACAGCCACGCCCACGCCAGTTTCGACAAAGCCTTTGCCATTGGCATCACGCTGAACCTGGCCTTCGTCGCGATCGAAGCCTTCTACGGCTGGAAGGTCAATTCACTGGCCTTGCTGGCCGATGCCGGCCACAACCTGAGCGACGTCGCCGGGCTGGTGCTGGCCTGGGGCGGGGCGCTGGCGGGCAAGCTGCGGCCCAACCCGCGCCACACCTACGGGTGGAAGAAAGGCAGCATCCTGGCCGCGTTCGCCAACGCCTTGTTGCTGCTGGTCGCGATGGGCGCCCTGGTGTGGGAGGCGGTGGGTCGCCTGCTGGCGCCCGAGCCGATGGCGGGCAGCGAGGGCCTGACCATCATGGCTGTGGCCGGCGTCGGCATCGTGGTCAACACCGTGACGGCGCTGCTGTTCATGCGGGGACGCGAGCACGACCTGAACATCCGCGGCGCGTTTCTGCACATGGCCGCCGATGCGCTGGTGTCGGCCGGGGTGGTGGTCGCCGGCGCGCTCACGCTCTGGATGGGCTGGGACTGGCTCGACCCGGTGGTCAGTCTGCTGATCGCAGCGGTGATTCTCTGGGGCACCTGGAGCCTGTTCAGGCAGTCGCTGCATTTGCTGTTTGACGGCGTGCCCGATGGCGTGGACCCGCAGGCGGTTCACGACTGCCTGGCGTCATTGCCGGGTGTCAGCCGGGTTCATGACTTGCACATCTGGGCCATGGACACCTCGCAGGTGGCGATGACGGCCCACCTGGTGATGCCGCAGGGACATGCCGACGATGGGTTTCTGAAAGACGCCACCGAACGGCTGCACGACCAGTTCGAGATCACCCACGTCACGCTGCAGGTGGTGAAGGTGCCGTTCACCACGCCTTGTGGTGACTGGCAGGCAACAAGTGAACCGCCGGGCCGGGCGGCGGGCGGGCACTCAGGTCATGCGCACCACCACGAATCAGGTCACGCGGACAGCCACTTCTGAACTTCCGCCACGGTGGGAATGCGGCCGCTGCTGACCAGCTTTTCATTCACCACCAGACCGGGCGTCGAGAGCAGGTCGTAGGCCATGATCTGCTGCATGTCGGTGACCTTGAGGAATTCAGCCTCGACCTGGCTGGCGGTGGCGGCCTCGCGAGCCACGGCTTCGAGCTTCTTGCAGTTGGCGCAGCCCGAGCCCAGGATCTTGACGGTCAACATGGTGGTTCTCCTTGGAAAGTGGGAACAGATTCAGGCGGTGACCGCCTGGCGTTGACGGCGGCGCAACCAGGCCAGCGCCACGGCCAGCCCGGCCAGGCACAGGCCCAGCGGCAGGGCAAGCGAGGTTCAGCCCGCACCGTCCACCCAGGCACCGAAGATCAGGCCCGCACAGACGCTGAACAAAGCCACCCAGCCGACGTAGGCGGCGGTCTTGGTGCGGCCGATCACCGCGGCCACCATCAGCATGCTCTGCAGGCTCAGTTCCGGGTCGGCCATCAGGTAGGCCAGCAAGGGGCCGGGGTGCATGCCCAGGTCCAGGAACATGCGGGCCACCGGCACTTCGACCAGTGTGGGGAAGTACATGAAGACGCCAAAGCCCACCGCCACCAGGTTGGCCAGTACGGTGTTGCTACCCGCCAGCGACTCAATCCATTCGGGCCGGATCAGCTGGCGCACCATGCCGACCACGAACACGCCGATCACCAGCACCAGGAAGATCTGCTTGACGAAGCGCCAGGCCTCCCACAGCCAGCTGCGCCAGTCATCGGCCGGCAGTTGCCGGGCATAGAACCACACCGCCCAGAGCGACAACGCCACACCGAAGGCGCGGCCGGTGAGGGCGATAGCCAGCCCCTCAGGCACCGGCGTCAGGCGCAGCGCCGCCACCAGCAGGGTGGTGGCCGCCAGGCCCAGCGCGACCCAGGTCCAGCGGTTGGCGCCTTCGATGATGTCCTCCATGCCCTTCCAGGCCGTGGCCGAGATCAGCAGCAGCAGGCCGATCAGCACCGAGCCCTGAAAGCTCACGCCTTCTTCGCCTTTGGCGGCGTCAAACGGCACCCAGCCGAACAAGGTCTCCTGCCAGGCCATGGCCCAGGGCAGCGGCAGGGTGAAGGTTCCCACGGTGGTGGTCAATGGCCACAGCTTCAGCGTGCCCGCAATCAGCAGGGCCACCAGTGACAACAGCACCCCCAGCGCCGCCGGGGCGATGCTGGCCTGGGCGGCGAACAGGGTGTCGGTCTGGGCGTCGTGGCTGGCGTCGTCGCGCCAGAACACCAGCGCCATCAGGATGCCGATGCCAATGCCGAACATCAGGCAGAACACCACGCGCGCCACTGCAAACTCGGGCCCGAGGATGCTGCCGGTGTAGGCCAGCGCCATGATGTTGCCAGCCGGCGCAAAGAACAGGAAGGTCATGGCCGGGCCGATGCCGGCGCCCTTGCTGTAGATGCCGGCGAACAAAGGCACGATGGTGCAGGAGCACACCGCCAGCAGCGACCCCGCTGCCGCCGCTGCGGGGTAGGAGACGTAGGCAGGCGTGCTGCGCCCCAGCCAGCGCGTGATGCTGGCCTTTGGAATCAGCGCGGCCATGGCGCCAGCGATGAAGAACGCCGGCAGCAGACAGAGCAGCACATGCGCCGCCAAGTAGGCGGCCAAGCTGCCAGCCCCACCCGTCAGCAGTTTCAGCATCAGTTCCATCGACGTCCTTTCGCGGTGACTCCCGGTTCATTGTCAACCTCTGCCATCGAATGGCAAGCAGTCATTGGCGATGGCTTGAGGCGGATCAACGGCGCCTGTCAGGTTGATCCTGTCAGGACAGCGCCAGCAGCCCCCAGAGCGTCAACACCCCCACGCAGACCAGATCCAGCGACAGGCCGGCTCGCAGCATGTCGCGCTGGCGCACCCGGCGTGAACCGAACACCAGGGCATTGGGCGGCGTGGCCACGGGCAGGGCAAAGCCGCAGGAGGCGGCCAGGGCCACCACGATCACGAGCGTCTCCACCGGCAAGCCCATCTGGCTGGCGACAGCAGCAAACACCGGCACCAGCAGCGCCGCGGCGGCGGTGTTGCTGGCGAACTCGCTGAGCAGCACCATGAAGGCGGCGACCGCCAGCAACATGGTCCACGGTGCCGCACCTTGCAGCAGGCTGGCCACTTGCTGACCCAGCACCAGCGAGGCACCCGAGGTGGCGAGCACTTCACCCAGCGCCAGGCCGCCGCCGAACAGGATCAGGACGCCCCAGTCGGTGTGCTCGGCGACTTCCCGCCAGCTCGCGAGACGCAACGCCACCACGGCAACAGCGGCAGCCAGCGCAAACACCGTGTCCGGGCTCTGAATGCCCAGCTGCTTGAGGGGCTCGGCCCCAAAGGTCCAGCCCAGCGCGGTCAGGGCAAACACACCCAGCGTCAGAACCCGTGGCCCGGTCCAGGGCACGCCGGTCTCGGTGATGGCGATGCGCCGGTCAAGGTGCGGACGCAGCACCAGCCGGAGGGTGAACACCATCAAGGGCATGAGGACCAGCACCAAAGGCAAACCGATCCAGAGCCACTGGGCGAAGTCGATACCGGCCGCACGCGCCGCGATGGCATTCGGCGGTGAGCCGACCAGGGTGCCCATGCCGCCGATGCTGGCGGAATAGGCCACGCCCAGCAGCACAAAGGCAAATGTCCGCCGCTCCCGCTGCGGGTCGAGCGGCCCTAGGATGCCAAGGGTCAGTGGCAGCACCATGGCCGCCGTGGCCGTGTTGCTGATGCCCATAGACAACACCGCCGTCACGCCGAACAGCAGCCACACGGCACGGCCCAGATGGCCGCCTGAGAGTGACAGCAGGAAGCCGGCCATCTTGCGGTCCAGCTGCTGGGCACGCAGGGCGCTGGCCAGGGCAAAGCCACCCAGAAACAGGAACACGATGGGGTCAGCAAAGGGCGCCAGTACCTTGACTGTGGTGAGTCCCGGCAACCCCAGCGCCAGCGCACCCACCGGCACCAGCAACGCCGTGACCGGCAGAGGAACCGCTTCCGTCAGCCAGAGCGTCCCGATGAAGACCAGAAGGCACAGGCCTTTGGTGACCGACGCCTCGTAGGGCAGCCAGGCATACAAAGCCAGCGACAGGACCAGCGCGACCAGAAACGAGAGCACGGCCCGACGGGCCGAGACCGCGCCCCCGTCGGACGCGATTTCTGGGCTCATCCGTGACTCGGCGTCATGCTGCGTCTGCCATGGCGCCGGAGGTCATACCGCCTTGGGCAGGTTGACCCGCCGCATCAGTTCTTCGGCGCTTTCCTTGCGCTCGCTGTAGCGGTCCACCAGGTAGGGCGAAACATCGCGGGTCAGCCAGGTGAACTTGACCAGCTCCTCCATCACATCGACCACCCGGTCGTGGTAGCTCGACGGCTTCATGCGGTCGTGGTCGTCGAACTCCTGGAAGGCTTTGGCCACGGACGACTGGTTCGGGATGGTGACCATGCGCATCCAGCGGCCGAGCACGCGCATCTGATTGACCGCGTTGAAGGACTGCGAGCCGCCGCACACCTGCATCACCGCCAGCGTTTTGCCCTGGGTGGGGCGCACGGCGCCGGCCGCCAGGGGGATCCAGTCGATCTGGGCTTTCATGATGCCGGTCATGGCGCCGTGGCGTTCGGGCGAACACCAGACCATGCCTTCGGACCACAGCGTCAGCTCGCGCAGTTCCTGCACCTTAGGGTGGCTGTCCGGCGCGTCGTCGGGCAGGGGCAGTCCACTGGGGTTGAAGATGCGCGTTTCCGCGCCCATGGCCTGTAGCAGCCGGGCGGCTTCTTCCACCAGCAGTCGGCTGAAGGAGCGCGGACGCAGGGAGCCGTACAGCAGCAAGATGCGCGGCGCGTGAGCCGAGTGCGGGCGCAGCAGCCGCGCCGGATCGGGCACCCGGAAATGTTCGGCCTGCACCTGCGGCAGGTCGGCCAGGGGTTTGGAGACGGACTTAGACACGGCGACCTTTTACATCGATGACCACTTCGCCATCTTCCTTGATGAAGGGGCCCTGCTGCGGATACGGCAGGATGTCGAGCACGACCTCGGAAGGGCGACACAGGCGCACTCCCAGCGGCGTGATCACGAAGGGACGGTTGAGCAGGATGGGGTGTTGCTGGATGAAGGCCAGCAGCTGTTCATCGGTCCATTTGGGGTTGCCCAGGTCCAGCTCGGCGAAGGGGGTGCCTTTTTCTCGCAGCACCTGGCGCACCGTGGCGCCCATGGCGGCGAGCCAGGCCTGGATCTGCTGTGTGCTGGGCGGGTTCTTGAGGTACTCGATGACGTTGGGTTCCACCCCGCTGTTGCGGATCATGGCCAGCACGTTGCGCGAGGTGCCGCAGGCGGGGTTGTGATAGATCGTGATGTCGGGCATGAAGAAAAGGTCTGATGCGGGTTCAGGCGGTCCGGGGTTTCCAGGCGTTGACGATGGCCACGAGCGAGAGCATCACGGGCACTTCCACCAGCACGCCCACCACGGTGGCCAGCGCCGCGCCCGAGTTCAGGCCGAACAGCGAGATCGCCACCGCCACGGCCAGCTCGAAGAAGTTGGACGTGCCGATCAGGCAGGCCGGTCCGGCGACGTCGTGCGGCAGCTTGAGCCACTTCGCGCCCCACCAGCCGATGAAGAAGATGCCGTAGGACTGCAGGATCAGCGGCACGGCGATGAGCGCAATCACCCCGGGTTTCTCGACAATGGTGCCGGCCTGGAAGCCGAACAGCAGGACCACGGTGGCGATCAGTCCCACCACCGACCAGGGCTTGAGGCGCGCCACGAACTGTCCCAGCGCTGAAGGCGACTGTTTCACCAGCAGCTGGCGCGTGGCCATGCCCGCCAGCAGCGGCAGCACCACGTACAGCACGGTCGAGAGCAGCAGCGTCTCCCACGGCACAGTCACATTGGTCACGCCGAGCAGAAAGGCGGCAATGGGTGCAAACGCCACCACCATGATCAGGTCGTTCACCGACACCTGCACCAGGGTGTAGTTGGCATCGCCTTTGACCAGTTGGCTCCACACGAACACCATGGCGGTGCAGGGTGCCACACCCAGCAGGATCATGCCGGCAATGTACTCACTGGCCGATTGCGGATCGACCCAGCCCGCAAACACATACTGGAAAAACAGCACGCCCAGCGCCGCCATGGTGAAGGGCTTGATCAGCCAGTTGACCACCAGGGTGAGCACCAGGCCCTGAGGCTTCTTGCCCACGTCCTTCACCGCATGCCAGTCGATCTGGATCATCATCGGGTAGATCATGATCCAAATGAACACGGCGACCACCAGGTTCACCTGCGCGATTTCCATCGCGGCCACCGCCTGGAACACGCCCGGCATGACCAGCCCCAGGCCCACCCCGGCCAGAATGCCCAGCCCGACCCACACGGTCAGGTAACGCTCAAAAACACCCATTGATCACACCTCAGAAATGAAAAACGCCCGATCGCATGGCGACCGGGCCAGAGATTCGAAATCAACCGATCAGGCCTTCTGACGGCCGATATCCACCAGCTCTTTTTGCAGTGCCAGGCGGTCGAGCTTTTCAAACGGCAGGTTGACCATCAAGGCGATGCGGCGGCTGAGCACCATGAAGGTGTCGGCAAAAGCCTTCTTGGCGGCTTCGTCGTCACCCTTGACCTCGGCAGGATCGGGCACGCCCCAGTGGGCCGACATCGGCTGCCCGGGCCATACCGGGCACACTTCGCCAGCCGCCTTGTCGCAGACCGTGAGCACGAAGTTCATGTGCGGTGCGTCGGCTTGCGCAAACTCGCTCCAGTTCTTGCTGCGCAGGCTGTCCGTCTTGTAGTGGTTGCGTTGCAGCAGTTCGATGGCATGCGGATTGACCTGGCCAGCCGGGTGGCTGCCGGCGCTGAAGGCGCGGAAGCGACCGCCACCCAGGTGGTTGAGGATGGATTCGGCCATGATGCTCCGGGCCGAGTTGCCGGTGCACAGGAAGAGCACGTTGTAGACGGACATGGGAAAACCTTTCAGCAGCAGCGGGTTGCAGAGGAGGGAGCGGTGGAGGAGGGCGCGCAGCACGCGCCTGCAGTGACGGAAGAGTTGGGGGTGCAACAGCCGGTTGCTGGGGTGGATGACCCGGTGGCTGGAGCGCAGCAGTTAGTGGCTGTAGCGCCGCTCGGTGCGCAGCAGGCCGCAGCCGAGGCTTCATCAGCCTTTTCCCGGAACATCGGGATGTTGCCCAGCGTGTGAAAGTGTTCCCAGGCGATGCCCTGTGGGTCGGTGATCCAGTGTTTTTCGCTGCGGGCATAACAGCAGGTGGTCGCGCCTTCATCGAGCAGGCGCATGTCTGCAGCGGTAGCGCGGTCCTTCAGGGTCTGCAGCTCTTCGGCGTTGTCGGTCTGGATGCCCAGGTGATCGATACCGGGCTGTTCGCCCCGCGTGGAAATGGCAAAGTTCACCGGCGGGTCTTCGAGCATCCACTTGGCGTAGTCCGCCTCGGTGCGAACCGGCTCTGCTGCAAAGAGTTGGCTGTAGAAGGCAATGCTCTGGGGCAGGTCTGCTACATGCAGATGAACATGGAAGCGCTTCATGGGTGGTCTCCTCAGCAGTTGTCGCAGTCGAGCTTGGTGGGTGATTCCAGACAGGCCTGCCCCTGACAGCAGTGCGCCGTCAGGTATGCCAGCAGGTCGTTCATCTGCGGGATGGATGCGCGGTAGAACAGATTGCGGCCATCGCGCTCGGAGGAAATCAACCCGGAGTGGCTCAGTTCTTTCAAATGGAAGGACAGGGCAGTGGATGCAATACCCAGTTCTTCCGCCATGTGGCCAGGGTTCAATCCCTCAGGCCCCGCAACCACCAGCAGACGAAAGATCCGCAAGCGCGTTTCTTGGGCCAACGCGCCCAGAGCCTTGACGACATCGGTTTCTTCCATGGTGTCTCCTCAGGTGGTCGGGGGGCTGGGCAGGGCCAGCTTGGTCGGCAGCGCCAGCGTGAGCAGCCAGCAGGTGAACAGCATCAGCGCCGAGCCCACCAGTGCGTAGAGCAGGCCGCCCCACTGGTAGAGCAGGCCCGACATCAGCGTGCCGAAGAAGCGGCCCAGCGCGTTGGCGGCGTAGTAGAAGCCCACGTCCTCGGCGGCCTTCTCGCTGCCGGCGTAGGCGAGGATCAGGTAGGAGTGCACGGACGAATTGACCGCGAACGCAAAGCCGAACAGGCCCAGACCGCCGACCACCCACCACTGCAGGTTCGGCAGCTCCAGCCACACCGTGGCCGCGATGCCCACCGGGATCAGCGCCAGCGCCAGCGACCAGCCGCGCGCGGCGGGCACTTCACTGCTCAGGCCGTCGGGGCTGCGTTTGACGAGACTCGGCGCGAACGCCTGCACCAGCCCGTAGCCGATGGTCCAGGCCGCCAGGAAGCCGCCGACCATGGTGAAGTTCCAGCCCTGCGAGTACAGGAACACCGGCACGCCCACCACGAACCACACGTCGCGCGCGCCGAACAGCGCCACGCGCGCGGCCGCCAGGCCGTTGATGCCAGCGTTCTTGGCGAACAGTTCCTTGGCGGATTTCGAGGCCTTGGCCTTGCCCATCATGGGCGGCACCGACGACGCCACCCCGATGAGCACCAGCACCAGCAAACTGGCCATGGCCCAGAGCGAATATTGAAAGCCGAGCGCCTGCAGCAGCACGCCGCCGAGAAAGAAGCCGAAGCCCTTCATGGCGTTCTTGCTGCCGGTGAACCAGGCCACCCACTTGAAGAGCTGGTTGTTGCCGCCGTCCTCGGCCTTGGCCTGCGCCTGCGTGACCTTGATCGCCGATTTGCTGGCGGTCTTGGTCAGGTCCTTGGCCACACCGCAGATGCCCTGCGCCACCACCACCCAGGCCACCGACATCGCCGCCGTCCACGCCGGGTTGAGCAGCGAGAGCAGGGTGAAGCCGGTGATCTGCGTGACCAGACCCACGGTCAGCATGCGCTGGATGCCGTAGCGCGTGGCCAGCCAGCCACCGATCAGGTTGGCCAGCACGCCGGCCGCTTCGTACAGCAGGAACAGAAAGGCCAGCGTGAACGGCGAATAGCCCAGCTTGTAGAAGTGCAGCAGCACCAGCATGCGCAGCGCGCCGTCGGTGAGCGTGAAGCCCCAGTAGGCGGCGGTGACGATGGCGTAGTTGCGCACCGCGTGGCTGGCGGTGGACGGCGCCGAAGGCGACGCTGCAGACATCAGATCCCCACCGATTCCAGATGGCACGCCAGGTCCACCATGCGCGTGGCGTAGCCCATCTCGTTGTCGTACCAGGCGTAGACCTTGAGCAACGTGCCGTCGGTCACCATGGTGGAGAGCCCATCGACGATGGAGCTGCGCGTGTCGCGCGCGTAATCGGCGCTGACCAGCGGGCGGCTCTCGTAACCCAGGATGCCGGCCAGCGGGCCCTTGGCGGCGGCTTCGAACAGGGCGTTCACTTCTTCTGCCGTGGTCGCGCGGTTGAGCTCGAACACGCAGTCGGTCAGCGAAGCGTTGAGCGCTGGCACGCGCACGGCGTGGCCGTTGAGCTTGCCCTTGAGTTCGGGGTAGATCAGCGCGATGGCCGTGGCGCTGCCGGTGGTCGTGGGCGCCAGGTTCACCATGGCGCTGCGCGCGCGGCGCAAATCCTTGTGCGGTGCGTCCACCACCAGGTTGGTGTTGGTCGGGTTGTGCAGCGTGGTGATCTGGCCGTGGCGGATGCCGATGGCTTCGTGCACCACCTTCACCACAGGTGCCAGGCAGTTGGTGGTGCAGCTGGCGGCGGTGACGATGCGGTCGCGCGCCGGGTTGTACAGGTGCTCGTTGACGCCGACCACGATGTTCAGCACGTCGCCGACCTTGACGGGCGCGGCGACGATCACACGCTTGGCACCGCGGTCCAGGTGGCCCTGCAGGGTTTCAGGCGTGAGGAACTTGCCGGTGCATTCCAGCACCACGTCCACGCCCAGGTCGCCCCAGGGGATCTGTGCGGCGGTGGCGTGTTCGCTGAACGACAGGCGCTGGTGATTGATGCGGATGGCGTCGCTGCCCTCGGCCGCGATGTCGGCGCGCCACTTGCCCTGCACGGTGTCAAAGGCCAGCAGGTGGGCGGTGGCGGCGGCGCCCCCTTTGATCTCGTTGAGGTGGACCACCTCCAGGCGGTTGCCGCTGCGGAGGTCGATGGCTTCGCGTTCGATGGCGCCGAAGGCCGCGCGCAGGGCCAGCCGCCCCATGCGGCCCATGCCGTTGATACCGACTTTCATGTGAGGAACTCCTATATCTTCAATGATTCAACGTTTTTTGAATAATAGCGGATTGCGATGAAAGTTTTGTGACACGTGGCGAACGGGAAATGGGCTGACCTTGGTCCCTCCGGTGGTGCTAGACAAGCTTCGCCCCCACTGCGCGCCGGCTTCACCGGCTTGCCTGGCCTCTGCGGGCGCTTCCCCCGTCAAGGGCCGCTGCGGCGCCCGTGTCCTCGGCTGCGCCTGCGGGCCGCGCCAGCGCCTTCGCTTCCTCCCTTGACGGCGCACCCGCGCCGGCCCCAGCTGCTGCCCA
>Ga0067045_1000376_pt1 | contig 21636 bp, 23 predicted proteins | sample TerdegcTABiofilm_FD_59184 | JGI IMG/M metagenome (GOLD analysis project Ga0067045, IMG submission 59184) | Combined Assembly of (Gp0054472, Gp0054536) Wastewater bioreactor microbial communities from Singapore -Terephthalate degrading...
GGGGCCGAGGTCCCCTGTTGCTCTGTCTGTGGAGGAGTCCGCAGGCAAATCAAATTTCCGAAAGGAGGCAAAATCCTGGTCGGGGGCCGGCTTGCAAAACTTATATTTTGTTAAGTATTGTGAGTTTTTTAAACCAGGAATACTGGTATGAGATTATCTGATAGGGCGATTATGATCAGCCCGTCGCCGACCATGGCAATAGATGCCAAGGCTAAAGAAATGAAGGCACGCGGTATTAATGTAGTAGGTTTCGGGGCGGGTGAACCGGATTATGATACCCCTGATCATATTAAAGAAGCTGCCGTTACTGCTATTTGGAGCGGTATGACCAAATACACGCCTGTTGCGGGTACAATCGAACTGAAGGAGGCAATATGCAAAAAATTTAAGATTGACCAGGGTCTTGATTATAAACCATCCCAGATCGTTGTTTCTGCCGGCGCAAAGCATTCTCTTTATAACGCCTTACAGGTCCTTGTTCAGCCGGGAGATGAGGTAATTTTGCCATCTCCTTACTGGGTGAGTTATCTGGAGCAAATCAAGCTGGCTGGAGCTGAGGCAAGGATAGTCGAGACGCGGGAGGAGAACGGGTTTAAATTAACCCCTGCTGAACTGGAGTCAGCAATTAACCCGCGCACCAGGCTGTTAATTTTAAATAGCCCGAGTAATCCAACTGGTGCAGTGTATTCCGAAGCAGAATTGAAAGCACTGGGGGATGTTATTGTTAAGTACGACATAATGGTTATATCTGATGAAGTGTACGAGAAATTGATCTACGACGGTCTCAGGCATATCAGCATCGCATCTCTTTCACCAGAACTAAAAGAGCGCACAGTGGTTATTAACGGCGTTTCAAAGGCTTATGCCATGACGGGCTGGCGAATCGGTTATGCCGCCGCAATGGATTCAATAGCCGGGGCAATGGCAGATTTGCAAAGCCATTCCACTTCAAACCCCACATCCATGGCCCAGGCGGCCAGCATGGCGGCACTTAACGGAGATCAAGGGCCGGTTGGCCGGATGGTTGTGGAATATGCCCGGCGCAGAGACTATATGTTGGAACGTCTGCAGGCTATCCCCCATGTTTCCTGTACCCGCCCCGGTGGTGCCTTTTACCTGTTTCCCAATGTAAAGGCATATTTCGGTAAATCATTTAACGGAAAAATAATCAACAGCGCAACTGACCTGGCGGCCCTCCTTTTAGAAGAAATACAGGTAGCTGTTGTGCCGGGGGTGGCATTCGGAAATGATGATTACTTCCGGCTGTCCTACGCCGTCTCTATGGATAGTATAAAAGAAGGTTTGGACCGGATAACCAGGTTAATGGAAAAATTACAATAGCTGTATATATTCGGTGAAACCGTTACTAAGGCACGGCGTTATCACCGCTCACTCCAGTGCTCCGCGCCGACAGCGCTTTCGGCTCGCTTCGGGCGAAATTGGGCCGCCTTCAACTCACCGTCCTGGTTCGATGAAGGTTGGCGCGGACGTCCGTGTCCGCGCCCCCAATTTCGCTTCCTCAGTTTCGCCGAGTGCTGTTAACGGCGCTACGCAAATCGTTCGCTAACGATAACGCCGTGCCTCCACCGGGTTTACTGAATGGTTACCAATAGCTTTTTATGATTAGAAGTGCAGGTGGTTATTAAACCATAAATTGCACTTTTTTTATGCCGGTATAGCTTCATCGAACGATGAAAAATTTACTTTTGTCAAAGATATCCATACTGCCTGCACGGTTCCAACAGAAAAAGATGAAAATTTATTTTTGAGAGCGGTGAATAAATAAATTTCCAGGTTATTTTTTGAAAAATGAAGGATTTTCTCCTGTTGAGAGCGAATAACAATCCTATTTCCTTTTCTGGGTATGAAATGCCGAAAAAGAAAGATAACCAAATAATTTCATAGTAAAAGATAATACTATATTTAGTACAAAACCATATGAAGATCGGGTGGTAGGAAATTGTTAAAAAGCATGACCGGTTATGGCCGGGGAGAAGCCAGCGCACAGGGAAAAAAATTTGTAGTTGAGCTGAAGGCAGTAAATAACCGTTTTATTGAAGTGGTCCTACGTTTGCCACGCCAGATTTTACCGATGGAAGACCGGATTAAGCGCTTAATTCAGTCCCGGATTGCCCGTGGAAGGATAGATGTTTTTTTGGGGGTAGAGGACTGTGGTGAAAAAACTGCCGCCGTAAAAGTTGACAAAGCCCTGGCTGCGGCGTATTATAAGGCAATGAAAGAGTTGCAGGAAGACCTTGGTGTTGAAGGTAAGATCAAGCTAAAGCACCTCGTCGCCCTGCCGGGTGTGCTGGTTTTGGAAGAAACCGCTGAGGATATTGAGAAATGGTGGCCCACTGTCCGGGAAGCTGTGGAAGCTGCTGTGGATAATTTGGTACAAATGAGGGCCATTGAGGGAGAACATCTGGCCAAAGACCTTTGGAAAAGGGTAGGACACATAGCTCAGCTAAGTGTAAAAATCAGGGAGAGATCACCTATTGTCGTTGAAGAGTATAGAGAGAGGTTGGAAAAACGTTTAAATGACTTTATCAAAGACGGTAGTTTAGATGCGGCTCGTCTTGCAGCAGAGGCGGTGCTTTTTGCTGAGCGGTCCAATATTACCGAAGAAACTGTAAGGCTTGACAGTCATTTAAACCAGGTTTACGCATGTTTCGGGTCAAGTGAAGCTATCGGCCGGAAGATGGACTTTTTAATCCAGGAAATGAACAGGGAAGTAAATACGATTGCATCTAAAGCAAGTGATTTGGAGATCGGCCGGCTGGTTGTAGAAATAAAAAGCGAGCTGGAGAAAATTAGAGAGCAGGTTCAGAATATAGAGTAGCCGGACAGGAAAAGCCTGGGTAAGATAATACAAGGGGGAAGCGAAATGGAGATAAAGTTAATAAATATCGGCTTCGGCAATATTGTGTCAGCAAACCGCATTGTTGCCATTGTCAGTCCGGAGTCCGCACCTATAAAAAGGATTATTACTGAAGCCCGGGACAGGGGCATGTTGATAGATGCCACTTACGGGCGCCGTACCAGAGCGGTAATCATCGCTGACAGCGATCACGTTATCCTTTCAGCTGTGCAACCAGAAACCGTGGCCCACCGGCTTGTTTCGAGGGAAGCACCGTCTCAAAGTGAAGATTCATCTGATTAATTGAGGTAATCTGCCGTGATGAGGAAAGGAGTATTGTTGATTTTTTCCGGCCCGTCCGGGGCAGGGAAAGGGACAATTTGCAAGGCTCTCCAACAAGAAAACCCTTCGTTGCGCTTATCCGTCTCCGCAACTACCAGACCCCCCAGGATTGGCGAGGTGGATGGAGTGCATTATTATTTTTTAAAAAGAGAAACTTTCCAGGAAATGATTCAAAATGAAGATTTTCTTGAGTGGGCTGAGGTTTATGGTAATTATTACGGAACCCCCGGCCGGTTTGTCAAGGAGGCGCTTGATCAGGGAGAAGATGTTATTCTCGAAATTGACATTCAAGGTGCCCTTCAGGTAAAAGAAAAAATTCCTGAGGCGGTGCTGATTTTTATTGCTCCTCCGTCCAAATCTGAGCTGGAATCACGCCTGACTTTCCGGGGTACCGATTCGCCGGAAGAAATTCAAAAGCGTTTGAATCGCGTATCTGCTGAGATGGAGCTTGCCCGCCGTTACGATTATATCGTGATAAATGACAGTGTTATGCATGTGCTGGAAAAAATACGGGCAGTTATTACTGCTGAAAAATTACGTCCCCGATACCAGGAAGCGTTTTTTCACAGTTTTAAAAACGTAGAATAGCAATTAAGTGGAGGGTGACTATGAACCAACCGACTCTCGATGAGCTTATGGAAAAGGTGGGCAGCCGGTATACTCTGGTTGTGATGGCCGCGAAGCGGGCCAGGGCACTCACCGAGAGGGGAAGCAATAAGTTTGATGGGGCTTATAACAAGCCGGTAACCACAGCTCTAAAAGAAATTGCCATGAACAAAATCACTTATAAAAACACCAGAAGCGGGATCAAATAGTCGGGAGGAAGAACATGCTTGCTGGGAAAAATATAACTGTAGGGGTGACTGGTGGAATTGCCGTCTTTAAGGCTGCCCAACTGGTAAGCAATTTGGCTGCCGGCGGGGCAGAGGTACGTGTAATGATGACTCGTTCAGCCCAGGAATTTGTGAAACCGCTCACCTTTCAAACCCTCTCCGGGCACCAGGTGTATACCGGCTTGTTTGAACGGCCTGCCGGCGGTTCAGTCCAGCATATAGAACTGGCAACTTGCTCTGACCTGATAGTTCTCGTGCCGGCTACTGCAAATATAATTGGAAAGGTAGCTAACGGTATTGCTGATGACTTAATTTCAACTGTAGTGATGGCTGCAACTTGCCCGGTGCTCATCTGCCCGGCAATGAATGTGAACATGTATAACAACAGGGTGGTTCAGCGGAACCTGGCGAGCTTGCGCGAGCTCGGTTACTATTTTGTCGAGCCCGGTATGGGACGGCTGGTCTGTGGCGCCGAAGGACGCGGCAGGTTGGCGGACCTGGACGTGATTATGGAGAAAATTAATTGTATTCTGGCTTATGAAGGGGATTTGCAGGGGATATCTGTGATGGTAACTGCGGGTCCTACCGTAGAACCCATTGACCCGGTGCGCTACTTGACTAACAGAAGTTCCGGCAAAATGGGTTACGCTCTGGCAAATGCCGCAGCCGGGCGAGGGGCCCGCGTAACCTTGATCAGCGGTCCTGTCGCACTGAGACCTCCATCCGGGGTAGAAGTTATCCTGGTGCAAACGGCAGCTGAGATGTACTCTGCAGTGATGGAGCGTTTTCCGTCAGTAGACGTGGTGGTGATGTCTGCAGCGGTGGCTGACTACCGGCCGAAAGTAGTATCGAATCAGAAGATAAAGAAACAGGCGGAGTCTCTGACGATAGAGCTGGAAAAAAACCCCGATATTCTGGCAGAATTGGGTAGAGCGAAGAAACACCAGCTGCTGGTAGGTTTTGCTGCCGAAACTGAGAATTTGGAGAAGAATGCCCGGCAGAAGGTGGAAAGCAAAAATGTGGACCTTCTTGTAGCCAACGATGTTACCCTGCCGGGCGCGGGGTTCGGCACGGATACTAATATCGTCAAGCTGGTTTTCCCTGATGGCAGGATTGTTTCCTTGCCTCAAATGGACAAATTGGACTTGGCTCATCATATTTTAAATGAGATAATGGCCTTGCGAAAGCTGAAGCATTAAACCTTTTGAACGAAGAAATCCCGCGTTGCGGGGTTTTTTATATTTTCAAAAAGGAATCTATTGTGCAGTGTAGAATACTTATATTATTCATATAACTGCTTCTATAGTTGAGTTTGGGTTAGGGGAAGGGGTATGAATAGTAATAATATTTTCGGTATGTTTTTGCTGTGGGGGCTTGTTCAAATACCTGCCGCGATACTGGTTTGTTTTATCTGCCACAGCTCGTGGAACGCGGCATTTTGGATGGTTTTTGCCAGTTTTTTGGCTACTTGTCTTGTTATTTGCAGCAACCGGAAATATTTAAACGATAAAATAAAAAAAGCAGAGCTTGATGCTCTCCAGGCCCAGATCAACCCTCACTTTTTGTTTAATACTTTGAATACTATAATTGCTTATAGCCGGACTAATCCCGAAACTGCCCGCCGCCTTTTGATACGCCTGGCTTCATTTTTCCGCCACGCTCTAAAAAGACACGGGCATTTTAACAGTCTGAGAGAAGAAGTAGAGTACGTAAACAATTATTTAATTCTTGAGAAGGCCCGTTTTGGAGAAAAACTTAAAATTCAGAAGAATATTGACCCTGGCTTGCTTGGCTGCCGGGTACCTGCCCTGACGCTGCAGCCTCTTGTTGAAAATGCCGTTAAACACGGCATTCAGCCGAAAACCGGGACAGGAATATTGAGTATTACGGTAGAGCAGCAGATGAAGGGGGAAATTCTTTTTACAATCAGGGATGACGGTGTTGGTATAAGTAAAGACAAAATACATGAAATTCTCCTTCCTGGTTCTGGTAATGGTAATGGAGTTGGCCTGAGCAATGTTCATGAGCGGTTGAAAAGCCTGTTCGGTAAAAGCTACGGGCTGCAAATAATAAGTGAAGAAAATAAGGGTACTTGCATTTGTTTCAGGGTTCCCTTAATAACTGGCGTGAACGAAAAAGGAGGTCCCACCGGTGAAGCTCAAGGCGCTGATTGTCGATGATGAGTATCCTGCCAGGCAGGAACTGAGGTTTGCTCTGAGCAATTTTAACAATGTGGAAATCATCGGTGAAGCAACTAATGCGAATGAGGCTCTGGCATTGATAAAGGCGCTTGACTACCAGGTTCTTTTTCTTGATATTTCCATGCCCGGGATGAACGGACTGGAATTGGGAAGAGCAATCCAGGAGTTGGAAAAACAGCCCTGTATTATATTTGTTACCGCTTATGATGAATACGCTGTTTCTGCTTTTGAGGTAAACGCTGTAGATTATCTGTTAAAACCAATAGACCCTGCGCGTTTAAAAAAGGCTGTCGATAAGGTGAGTAAAATTGTGCATGATGCAGCAGTGTTGGCCGAAGTGGCGGCAACCTCAGAATATCATGGAAACCTGATTCATGAAAGACAGCGAAAGGCGCAGGAGCACATTAAAATTGACCGTATTCCGGCGGGAAAACAGGGGAAAACTATATTGGTAACAGAATCTGACATATATTACGCTTTCACCGAACATGACTACGTTTATTTGAAAACCAACACTGATAAGCTTTTTACCCGTTTTACATTAAAAGAACTGGAAGCGCGGCTCAACCAGCAGGTTTTTTTCCGGACCCACCGCTGTTATCTGGTTAACCTGCATAAAGTTAAAGAAATAGTGCCTTTCTTTAACGGGACCTACAACCTTATTGTTGAGGATAAGGAAGGGAGCGAAGTGCCGGTGAGCCGGGCCCAGGCGAAAAAACTTAGAAAAATTTTGGGATTTTAAAATAAGGTGCATAATACATTCAGGATGCGGGGAACGGAAGGTAAACCTGCTGCCAAAGTTTGCTAATTGGCAGGTTTTTTCTTTTTACTGGCGAAAAATGATATAACTGTTTTAGATACCTGGTTGGGAGTGGGTAATATGCCGGAAAGCAATGGCATATTGGGGCCGGTAGCCGGTTTGGCCGGCATCGGCACTGATATAGTGGAGATTGAGCGGGTAAAACAAGCAGCGGAACGCAATGGTGACCGTTTTTTAAACAGGGTTTTCACCTCGTCTGAACGTAGTTTTTGCGATTCCAGGCGGGATCGTTTCGCCTGTTATGCAGTGCGGTTCGCTGCTAAGGAAGCGGTTCTTAAGGCTATGGGTACGGGCCTTGCGGGCTCCCGCTGGACCGATGTGGAGATCAGCAGGAACGCCGGGAGCGCTCCTGCGGTGCTGCTGCATGGTGCCACCGCTGCCCTGGCTGCCGAAAAGGGGATTGGAAGGGTGCTGCTCAGTTTATCCCACGATAGTGAGAAAGCGCTGGCATTTGCTGCGGCTGTAAGAGAGGAGGCGTAAAATATGCGGGTTGTAACTGCTGAGGAAATGAAAAGGCTGGATCGAGCGGCAATTGAGGGATATGGGATTCCAGGCATTGTTTTAATGGAAAATGCTGGCCGCCAGGTTGTGGAAGTAATCAAGCAAGTGCTCGGGAATGTGCGGGGAAAAGTAGTGACTGTATTTGTGGGTAAGGGAAACAATGGGGGTGATGGTTTCGTTGTAGCGCGCCACCTGCTTAACATGGGCGCGGAAGTCAAAGTGCTGGCACTGACTGATTTAGAAGAAATCGCTGGTGATGCCGCGGTCAACCTTGAAATCTGGCGGAAGATGGGACAGAAGATTTACTCGCTCCAACACGGAGACGGAATTAATATTGTCCGCCTGATTTTGATGAACACAGATTTAATTGTCGATGCTATTTACGGAACTGGTTTTCGCGGGAAAATGGCTGAAAAAGTAGGGCGGATTGTTGAGGTGCTGAACGGGAGTGGTAAGCCGATAGTTGCTGTAGATATTCCTTCAGGATTAGAGGCTGATACCGGGCGGGTAAACGGGCCGTGTATCCGGGCGGCTCATACAGTTACCTTTGCCCTGCCCAAATTAGGATTGATCTTGGAACCGGGTGCAGATTATGCAGGTGAGCTCCATGTTGCCGATATCTCGATACCGGCTGTCCTGATAGAAAACGAAGCACCGCAAAGGTATTTGATTACGGCGAAACTGGTTAAAGAGTGGCTGCCTCCCCGCCCGTCGGCTGCTCATAAAGGAAACTTCGGCCGGGTGGTGGTTGTGGCCGGGTCCCGCGGTATGACTGGTGCGGCTTATCTGGCAGGAGAAGCTGCTCTCCGGGCCGGAGCCGGTCTGATAACAGTAGCGGTACCCGAATCTCTCCATGATATAATGGAATCCAAACTAACTGAGGTAATGACTGTTCCACTGCCTGATGCCGGAAAAGGAAGCTTGAGCCGCGGCGCACGCCAGCGCATTCTGGATTTGTTGGAAGGGGCCGGTGTGTTGGCCCTCGGGCCAGGGCTGTCCACTATGCCTGAGGTGGTAACCATGGTGCGGGAGTTGCTGCCGCTGGTGCGTGTTCCTTGCGTGCTGGATGCCGACGGTTTAAATGCTCTGGCCGGTGAGTCCGATATTTTAAGGAAAATACAGGCGCCCGTAGTTATAACCCCTCACCCTGGCGAGATGGCCAGGTTAATGGGTGTCACTACACGCGAAATTCAGGAAGACCGGCTTTCGGTTGCCGGGAAAGCGGCAATAACCTGGAATGTGATAGCGCTGCTGAAGGGCGCCCGCACAGTTGTTGCTGCTCCGGACGGGGCAATATATATTAATCCTACCGGCAATCCTGGTATGGCCACCGGCGGTAGTGGTGATGTGCTGACCGGGGTTGTGGCGGCGCTCATTGCCCAGGGCCTGGAGCCGGTTCAGGCGGCCTCGGCGGGAGCTTACATTCATGGCATGGCCGGAGACCTGGGCGCCAGGGAGAAGGGAATGATTGGCTTAACTGCCGGAGATATTATTTCCAACCTCCCGGCTGCAACCCGGAAAATAATTGAAAGCAATTATTAAATATTGATTCTTGCGAACCAGATTATTTGTTGAGTTAGAGGTAAAGTGTTGATTTTGAAGTGGTATCGGGAGTGGTACTGATATATGACTGTTTATCCAGCTTGGGCTGAGATAGATTTAGGCGCGATTGCCCATAATGTGCGGGAAATTCGCAGGGTGACCATCCCTTCAGCAAAAGTCCTGGCAGTGGTTAAAGCCAACGGCTACGGGCACGGTGCGGTTGATGTGAGCCGGGTCGCCCTGGCTAACGGAACTGAATGGCTGGGAGTGGCAAGGGTATCGGAAGGTGCGGCACTGCGCAAGGCGGGAATAGATGCACCTGTGCTGATTTTGGGTTATTTCCCACCGGAGCAGTCCAGTGAGGTGGTGCGCAACCAGTTTTCTCAGGCTGTCTATACCCGCGGTATGGCCCTGGCGCTGGCGGAAGCTGCTGCGCGGGAAGGTACCAGGGCGAAGGTGCATGTCAAAATTGATACCGGCATGGGGCGAATCGGCTGGGTGGCAGGTCCCGGTGCCGTGCGTGAAATACTGGAGATTGCTCAAATACCTAACCTGGAGATAGAAGGTATTTTTACCCATTTTGCAGCTGCCGATGCTGCCGATAAAGGATATACCAGAACACAGTTTGAACGTTTTCTTGAAGTAAATGAAGCATTGCGTAAAAGCGGGCTGGAAATCCGGTTAAAACATGCGGCTAACAGCCCGGCTTTGTTGGAAATGCCGGAAACCCACCTGGATATGGTACGGGCGGGGATTACAGTCTACGGGCTATACCCCTCTGATAACATTGACCGCAGCAGGGTTAAATTACGGCCGGCTATGAGTCTGAAAGCAAGAGTTGCTTATGTAAAGGAGGTGCCGGCCGGTTTTAAAGTAAGTTACGGGTGCACTTATACAACGGAAAAGCCTACTGTTATTGCTACTTTGCCTCTTGGTTACGCGGACGGTTATTCCAGAGCGCTTTCATCTAAGGGAGAGGTCCTGCTCCACGGCCGGCGGGCACCGGTGATAGGCAGGGTATGTATGGACCAGATTATGGTGGATGTAGGGCATATTCCCGGAGTTAAGATAGGAGACGATGCTGTTCTCATCGGCCGCCAGGGTGATGAGGAAATCTCTGCAGATGAGATGGCCGCAAAACTCGGCACAATAAATTATGAAGTTGTTTGCATGGTCAGCAGCCGTGTCCCAAGGGTTTATATCCATTGAAATAAACATCTGTACTGCTGAAGCAGTACTTGTTCTAAAAGCCTCCGTGGGTATGTGCTTAAAGACCCTTATTGAGCGCATATTTTAATCTTTCCCGGCATAATTTCTAAAAAAACGAAAGGGCGGGGGCTGTATTTTGCATGTATTTGTGCGGAGCGTTCGGATAAAAAGGAGGTATATCCTGATCTTATCATTAGTGACCGCGTTGCTTGTTTTAGGTTTTCAAAGCGCGGCTTCCCGTTTTGAAGAACACCATATTGCAGCTTTATCCTGGGCAGTAGCCAATAGGCTGGTTGTTATCGATCCCGGTCACGGGGGGGAAGACCCGGGGGCCTTGGGAACGACAGGTGTCCATGAGAAGGATATTGTCCTTGCTGTTGCAAAAAAACTGGCTATAATTCTGCGTGAGGCCGGTGCTGAAGCAGTGCTGACCAGGGAAAGCGACCGGGATCTCAGCGATCCAGGTATAAGTGACATGTATACTGCTAAAATACAGGATTTGAGCCGTCGGGTAGAACTGGCAAACAGCCGGAAAGCCGATATTTTTGTCAGTATTCATGTCAATAGCTTCCCCAACCCGCGGGAAGACGGCGCTCAGACCTTTTTTCAGCCGGGCTCGGAAGAGAGTAAGAAGCTCGGTTTGGCTATCCAGCATGAGTTGAACCGGTTCCTGGCCAATCCCGGACGGGAGGCCAAGCCGGTTGATTATTTTGCCAGCAGGATGGCTAAAATGCCCGCCGCAATTATAGAAATCGGTTTTATTACAAACCCCAGGGAAGAAAAGTTAATGCTTGACCAGCATTATCAAAGTAAGATAGCATGGGCCATTTACGCCGGAATAGTCCGTTATTTTGCCCAACCCAGACCTGCCTTCGCTCTTCCTTCGAAGTATTTGGCTTATCATCACTGACTGACGGTGCCGCTGGAGAAGTCTCAGACAGCCGCAAAGTTTATTGACCCTCCCGGGAAACCCAATTAATTTTGAGCTTTTGCAGGAATTTTTATTGAAAATAGCGAAGTAAGTTATACTTAATACTGTTGTCAGGGGGGGTTTTATGTTTCCAAACCTGGGTATGTCTGAGTTAATATTAATCTTAGTGATTGCCCTGGTTGTTTTTGGCCCGCGCAAGTTACCCGAAGTGGGTAGGGCATTGGGGAAAACTTTGAATGAATTTCGCAGAGCTTCACTGTCAAGTCTTAGTGAAGTTAATAATGCTACAGAAGAAGTAAAAGAGGAAATCAAACAAGTTGCTAAAATTGTGCAAGAGAAACCTTAAAAACTAAGGAAGTCAAGGGGGACGTGAAATTTCCCTGGTTAAGCGTGTCCGCCCGGTATGTTTGCCGAGATGATGGGTACCATTAATTTTTCTATTTACATAGGATAAAGCCAGGTATATAATTTTCTATGAGGCATGGTTTGACAGAATAGTTAAGAAAAATGGTTTAACGGTAGAGTGGTAGGAAGAAGAAACAAACTTTGTTTATGCTGCGCTCCCGTGGGAGCTTTTTTTGTTTTCAGCTTAATTTGTGTGATATTAAAAATAATTATAGGAGTGACCGGAGAATGGCAAATGTGAAATTCTTTTCTGGAGAAAATGTCCCGCTGGAAATGCACAAGGTCAGGATTGTGCAAAAGTTGAATATTTTACCTGTTGAGCAGCGCTTGGTGGCGATGCGCGAGGCGGGCTATAATACGTTTTTGCTTAAAAACATTGATATATATATGGACATGCTTACTGACAGCGGGACCAACGCCATGAGCGACAATCAACTGGCTGCGATGATGCAGGCGGATGACAGCTATGCAGGCTCTGAGTCTTTCACCAGGCTGGAAAATAAGGTAAAAGAGATTTTTGGCAAGCAGTTTTTTCTGCCGACCCACCAGGGAAGAGCGTGTGAAAACATTTTAGCCAAAACTTTTGTTAAACCAGGGAACATTGTTCCTATGAATTACCATTTTACCACCACGAAGTCTCATATTGTTTTAAACGGCGGTATTGTGGAGGAAATTCTTATCGACGAGGGGTTGAATGTCAAAAGCAATCATCCCTTTAAAGGAAACATCGATATTGACAAGCTGGAAGCGCTAATCCAAAAGCATGGCGCTGATAATATTTCCTTTGTCCGGTTGGAGGCGGGCACCAATCTTATTGGTGGACAACCGTTCTCACTTGAAAATATGCGTGAGGTCCGCCGTGTATGCGACAAGTATGGAATTATAATCGTTTTTGACGTCAGCCTTTTGGCCGATAATCTTTATTTTATTAAAACACGGGAAGAAAAATGTAAAAATATGAGCATCAGGGAGATTACCCGTGCCATGTCGGATTTATCGGATATTATTTATTTTTCTGCAAGGAAGCTCGGCTGTGCGCGTGGTGGCGGCATGTGTCTTGACAGCAAAAAATTGTATCTTAAAATGCGCGAGTTAGTCCCTCTCTATGAAGGATTCCTGACTTACGGGGGGATGTCGGTACGTGAGATTGAAGCGATAGCTGTCGGGCTGGAAGAAACTATGGATGAAGATATGATCAGCCAGGGGCCACAATTTATCGACTATATGACTAAAGAGCTTTTAAAAAAAGGCATTCCCGTGGTAACACCTCCAGGGGGCCTGGGCTGCCATATTGATGCAATGGAATTTATCAGTCACGTGCCACAAGAGCAGTATCCAGCAGGCGCGCTTGCCTCCGCTCTCTATATTGCCAGTGGTATCCGGGGAATGGAAAGAGGAACGATTTCTGAACAGAGGGATGAGAATGGCAATGAAAAGTATTCTAATATGGAGCTCTTGCGTCTGGCCTTGCCGCGGCGTGTTTTTACTCTTTCCCAGGTTAAATATGCCATCGATCGCATTTGCTGGCTTTACCAGAACCGTTCACTTGTCGGCGGGCTGTCTTTTGTAGAAGAGCCCAAGATATTACGCTTTTTCTTCGGTAGATTAAAAACAGTTACTGACTGGCAAGATAAGCTGGTTGCAAAATTCAGGGAGGATTTCGGCGACAGTCTATAAACGAAAATTAACTTGCCAGGATAGATGACCACCAGGTTTGTTAAGCCTAGTGGTCATCTATTGTTTTTTAAATCAGGCTGGAATGATTCTTGGAAGAAGTAGTGCAACTGGCAAAGCATAAAAAATTGCAGGAAGGAGATTTCCTGTTTTAATATTTGTAATACCTAGCATATTAAATGCTATCCCGGCTATCAGCAGCCCACCTGTGGCCGTCATTTCCGCCACCGCCTCAGGAATTAAAAATCCTTTTACCAATGCCGCCAGAAGTGTGATAGAGCCCTGGTAAATAAACACCGGGAAAGTAGAAAAAATCACCCCTGCACCCAGAGTGGAGGTAAAAACAACAGATGATATGCCATCCAGGGTGGCCTTGGCAAAGAGCACCTGGTGATTATTATTCAGGCCATCTTCAATTGCTCCTACAATAGCCATGGCCCCCACACAGTAAATTAAACTGGAGGTAACAAAAGCCTTAGCAACTTCCCCTTTTCCCCCGCCAACTTTTTTTTCCAGCCATTCCCCCAGACGGGACAGTTTTCCCTCTATATTAAGCAGTTCACCGGTTAAGCCACCTAAAGCCAGGCTGATAATGACTGNTAAAATNTGCCTTGATTGCATCGCCATGCTCAAGCCGATGAGAAGAACAGCCAGACCGATCCCCTGCATGACAGTAAAGCTAACCTTTTCAGGTATTCCTTTTTTGAATAACAAACCAAGTCCCGCGCCAACTAAAATAGCAGCCACATTAACAATTGTTCCCAGCATAAAAACAACTCCTTATTCGGTTAAAAAATATAAGCCAAGTCACAAAACTTATGGTCATGCTGTTTGCTTGTCCAGTGCCAAAAACCCCACCTTTAGATAATGTTCTATATAAATTGCCTTTTTCCTTTGAAAACAAAAATATTGAAGAAACTTTGTGATTAGTGATGGCAAATTTTCTTTGTATATTGCATGGAAATTGTCACCGGCAGGCTGGTAAACGGGCCGGTCAGGTACCTCGGTGCGATTGGTGCATGGAAGTGAAGCTGTTGTACCCCCAAAAATTTCTCTTTAAAACGTAATATTAAATATAAAAGAAATAACTGGGTTTAGTTATAGCTTTCGATGTAAGGGGGTGTTGTTTAAGTTTATTATTTTTTCTTCACTTTTTAAATTTTTAACCAGGGGGTGTATCAATTGATTAAAAAAGGGGTTTTTGCTTTAGTATTGACGATAGTTTTGAGCCTGGGGGTAGTGGTGGCTTCTTATGCCGATCCCGGAAAGGGGAAAGGAAATTGGAAATTTAAAGGCAAGGGCAATTGGAAACATGTTCAACTGAAGGATGTTGANTCACACTGGGCGGCTCAGCCGATCCAGGCAATGTGTCAATATGGTATTATTTTGGGGTATCCGGACCTGACTTTCAGGCCGAATGTTCCTGTAACTAAATATGAGGCCATCATGATGATTTCGAGAGCTTCCGGTTTTACCGGCACCTTTGATTCGGACCGTTCCTGGGATAGCGATGTTCCTTCCTGGATGACCGGCTGCCTCGATTTTGCCGTCAGCGAGGGAATATTGACGGAAGACGAGGCCGATGAGCTGAATGGTTGGGCGCCTGCTAAAAGGTACGAGGTGGCTGTCTGGGCCACAAGGGCGCTCGGCCTGGATGAGGATAGACAGTTCTCGTTTCAGGATATGGATGAAATCCCCTACTTTGCCAGGCCCTATGTCGGAGGTATGTATAAGCGTGGTTATATGATCGGTTATCCCGGCAACCTCTTTCAGCCTAACAAACCGGTAACCAGGGCGGAAATGGCGGCAATACTTTACAGAATTCTGCTGGAAAATCCCGGTGACGATGAGAACAGCGACAACGGCGACAACACCAGTGATGAACTGGCAATTAACAGCCTGGAGCCCGCCGGCGGCAGCGATGATGTGGATGAGGATACCAGCGAACTGGTTGTCCGGTTCAATATGGAAATAGAGGCTGTAAAGGACCTGGAGAGCGTTCTGGACGGAATTACCGTCAAAAATGTGACCGATGATGAGGATGTAAACATTGACGAGGTGTCTATCGAGGGTGAAAAACTGAAAATTAAGCTTGACGAACCCCTTGAAAGTGGTAAAACGTACAGAGTTACTATCAGAGAGAACCTGCTCGAAGCAGTGGAATCCGGTGAAAACTTTGACGGAATCAGCGGCAGCCAGTGGGAGTTCAGCACCGGCAAGGCCTTTGGAGTTATCAATTTGACTCCGGAGAATGGTGCGGATGATGTTGATGTGGATGATACCCGTGTTCTCAAAGCGGAATTCAGCAGTGACATCCAGGCAGTCTCCGGAAAATCCCTGCTGGATGCTGTAAAGGTTTATAATGAAAGCGACAGTGAAGATGTAGAAATCAATAAGGTTGAAATTGACGGAGACACCCTCATTATTACCTTGGAAGATACTCTTGAGAATGGAGATACATTTGAGGTGACCATTAAAGCTGATTATTTTGAAGAAAAAGATACGGGTAAAAATTTTGAGGGAATTAAAGGCAATGACTGGAAATTTACCACAGAGGAATAAAAACTAATTGATATAGTAGAAAAACAATAGAAAAACAATGGGCCTGGGGACAGTTTCCCGCCCATTTTTTATTTAAGGCAGGTTTATTTAACTGATTATATGTACATAATAGATAGTAAAATCTAATCTAAATATTTTTGAGAGGAGCTATTGCAAATGACATCAACGCTGGTAGAATACTTTGGAGGGGTGCAAAGCCGCCTTCCGGAAGAAGCGGAAAGGGTGATCAAAACGCTGGAGGAAGAAGGCCCGATGAACAAAGAAGAGCTGTCCCTGACTGCCAAGGTCAAAAGGGCCGTACTGGACCATATTGTAATGCAGCTTTACGCACTCGGCCTTGTGGATGTGACTACCGAAGGTAAAAGCAAAATGTGCAGCCTGACAAAATTGGGATATGACTTTCTTAATATTAATAACATGAAGAATGCCGGTTAATGGCATTCTTTTTTTCATTATTTTTTACATAATGGGTATTTTAAATTAAGATGATCCTTTCACAATAATGACAGGAGTTGATGCGATGCTTCAGACAGGAAAAACAAAGATCAGTAAAGACCTGAAGGAAAATATCCGTTTTCTGGATGCCGAGATAGGGATTGAAAAAAATTTTGATATCCTTACAAGGGAACTGGTTATAGGAGGTAAAAATGTCACTTTGCTTTTTGTGGACGGTCTTACCAATGACCAGATTGTTACAATCGTCCTTCATAGCTTGACCCGCCTCAATTATGAAGATATGCGGCCTGATAGTATCAGTAAACTTTTTAACAAATACCTCGGCTATACTGAGGTGGAAGAGGTTGAGTATCTGGAGGATGTAATTGATAAGGTGCTGGCGGGTCCTCTTGCCATACTGGTGGAAGGTTCAGACAAAGCCTTGATTATGGATGCCAGGATATATCCCATACGCAGCACCCAGGAGCCGGACCTGGAAAGAGTGGTGAGGGGTTCCAGAGACGGCTTTGTTGAAACCCTGGTTTTCAATACAGCCTTGATCCGGAGGCGGATCAGGGACCCGAAGTTGCGCATGGAATATATCAAGGTGGGCATACGCTCAAAGTCTGATGTGGTTGTTTGTTATATCGAAGATATAGCCAACCCCGATATGGTGAAAAGCATAAAGGAAAAGATTGAGTATATCAAGATTGACGGTATACCGATGGCGGAAAAGTCGGTGGAGGAGCTGATTACCCCCGGTTCCTTCTGGAACCCTTTCCCCAAGGTGCGCTATACTGAGAGGCCGGATGTCGCTGCCATGCACCTCCTGGAAGGACATGTCCTGGTGCTGGTGGATACCTCGCCGAGCGTGATCATAGCGCCTGCCACTTATTTTCACCACCTCCAGCACGCTGAGGAGTACCGCCAGAATCCCACTGTCGGGGTATACCTGCGCTGGGTGCGGTTCACAGGTGTTGCGGTGTCATTGTTCCTTTTGCCTCTATGGTTTTTATTTGCGAACAACCCGGAACTGCTGCCGCCACAGCTGGCTTTTATCGGTATCAGCAAGCCCGGCGAAATACCGCTCATATTCCAGTTTATCCTGGCTGAGATTTCCATTGATATGATCAGGCTGGCCACCATTCACACTCCTGCTGCCCTGGCGACATCCACGGGTATAATTGCGGCGTTGCTGATCGGGGAACTGGCCACCAGGGTGGGGCTGTTTGCCCAGGAGGTGATTTTATATACGGCCATATCGGCGATTGGGACTTTTTTAACTCCCAGCATTGAAATGGCCAACGCCAACCGGCTGGTACGGCTGATGCTGCTCATCCTTACCTCGCTGTTCCGGGTGCCGGGCTTTGTGATCGGAGTTGCCGCTACCTTTGTAGCTCTGGCTTTAAATAAATCCTTCGGTGTGCCTTACTTGTGGCCGCTGGTGCCTTTAAATTTAAAGGCGCTGACTGGAGTGCTGGTGAGGACGCCGGTACCTATGCGCAATACCCGTCCCAGTATTTTGAAACCCGTTGACAGAGACCGTCAGGTCGTTGCGGCGGCTCCTGCCCGCAAGCACCTCGACTTGCGCAAAGACAGGGGCAATGATAAATAAGCTGGTTTAAACTTATTGCAGAATCCATGGGTGTTGAAACCAGCCGCTCCATTACGGAGCGTCGCCAGTGAACCAGGCGATGCTGAGGACTCGAAATTGGATGAGCGGACAGGATGTCCGCGAAAGTCTGAACCGAAACAGGATGTGAGTTGAAGGCGGTCCAATTTCGACCGAAGCGAGCCGAAAGTTTACTCGACGCGGAGCAGAGGAGCCAGGCGGGTTCAACACCCATGGATTTTGTCTACAACCTGGAACCCCCTTAAAGGGGGTTATTAATGTTGCGGGCTTATCTGGTCGGGATTCTGGAAGGCAGGTGGCTGAGGGTGATTCAGGTCGAAATACCTGCCAGGTTTGGATAAATCGAAATAGAGTCTGGCGTCTTTATCGACGCCCCAGTTTCTGTTTGAACCGGTGTCCTGAATTTTCGTAAAAGCTTCCCTGAACATGGTATTGTGGGCTTCTTCGCGGTTTAAGAGGAAATCAATCATCATTTTGACGTGTTTATCATTGATCTGCCTGTACAGGTACTCGTAAACTACTTTAGCCCTTTGCTCTCCCGCGATGTTGGAAAGGAGATCCGCCGGCAGGTCGCCGGTAACATCGACATAAGCCGCAGTCCACGGAAAGCCTGAAGCGTTGGAGAGATAGGGGTTTAAACCTGTGATGACATGGCTTTCTATTTGCCCGGACTGTACAGCCTGGGCGTTGATGTCATGGCCGTTCAGCAGGTTCACAGCAGTAGCGACCATTTCCATGTGGCTCAATTCTTCTGCCGCGATGTCCAGGAAAAGGTCTTTGATTGCCGGGTCTTTAATCCGGAAGCTCTGTGAAATATACTGCATTGCTGCCCTCAGCTCTCCGTGTGGGCCTCCCAGTTGCTCCGTCAGCATCGTGGCGTAGGTGGGGTTGGGTCTCTCAACTCTGACCATTTCTAGAAGGTTCTTATCATGCTTGAACACTTTACCCAGCACCTTTCTTGCTAAATTTCCCGCAGGCGCCGGTTCTGATATATTATTGAGCAAAACCTGCCGGTTATCTGCTATTATACCACCGCGGCTGCTATCTATTCAGGCATGTCTTTAATAAAAGCAACCAAAAAATCAAGAAAGGGGCCGGTCCATAAGAAAATTGTGTTGATTTCAAGTTTTTGAACCGGTAGTTCCGCAACTGTTTTGATAATACTTGCAAGTGCTGCAAAAGTCGGCCTGATCCTGAAGCACCGTGCAAAATGCCCCCCGTTTTTTCCAGCAGGGTTTGGACCTGTTTATTGCTCCACCTTTATTTCTGATTTGGCTGTCCAGGCAGCTTTTAGTTTTCCAGCATGGATACATGGCGAGAACTTGTTGCACGCCTGCTATATTCAGCCCTTTTTCATTGATCAGGTGGTGGATAAATTCAAGCCGTTTCAGGTCGTTGTTTGAGTATATCCTCTGCTTGTTTCTGCGCGCCGGCTGGATCAGGTTGTTCTTTTCCCATATGCGCAGTGTTTCTGGGTGGACTTGCAGCAGTTGCGCCACTATACCAATATTTAACATTGGCTTATCGTCATCCCAGTCAGGCATTTAATCGCTCCTTATCCTTACATATATAATTTATATGTTTATTATATTATATGTTATTAGGTATTGTAAATAATTAGTGTTTTAATATTAATATATCTGATTTTGTTTAATAATAAAGATGTTACTTATTTGTCTCTAGTTATGCAAATAATTTACAATAATTTTTTTAATATTTCTAGATAGATTTATTGATTATTTATTAAAATGAGAATTATAATATTTATGATCTAATGACCATAAGTCAATAATCACGCTGATTGGCCGGCTGTTGGTCCATGTGTTGTGGAAAGGAGATGAACTGTTCTGGGAACCAGTATCTATGACAATGAAAAAATATTTGATCATTTTATGAATCCACGCAATGTAGGAAAGATTGATGACGCTGACGGGGTTGGGATGGCGGGAGATCCCTCCTGCAGCGATTATGTAAAAGTATACATAAAGATTGATGGAAAGCGTTTGGCGGACATAAAATATGAAGTTCATGGCTGCCCGGCTGCTATCGCTACTTCCAGCGTTTTTAGTGAACTGGTTAAGGGCAAGCCTGTAATGGAAGCCCTGCAAATAGACGATCATGATGTTGTTGAAGCTTTGAACGGTTTGCCTGAGCAAAAAATACATTGCTCTTGTATGGCTGTGGAAGCTTTCGATAAAGCTGTTATTGATTGGGTTATAAGAACCCTGCCGGACATGAAAGAAGAGATTGAGTCCATCGTTAATTCTGTTCAAAATGAATAATAGTTTTTTGGAATGATTAATAGTATTTTGAAATTAGTTAAGATTATATACTTAACTTACTTAAATTTAATATTACAATATTATTGACATTACAGGCTAAAGGTATATAATAGTTATGAGATAATGTTCATAACAAATACACATTACTGATAATTAAACCAGGAAAGGATGTGAGTTAGTGAAAGTAGCGGTTACTTCCAACGGACAGGACCTTAAAAGCATGGTGGATTCTCGATTTGGCCGGTGTGGTTGGTTTATCGTGGCTGATACTGAAACGGGCAGCTACCGGGCCGTGAGTAATGATCAAAACCTGAACGCCGCCCAGGGTGCAGGTATCCAATCGGCTGAAAAAGTAAGCCGCGAGGGGGTAGAAGCTGTGATCACCGGGCACTGCGGGCCAAAAGCTTTTAGAACACTAAAAGCTGCAGGTATTAGGATATTTACCGGTGCTGACGGGACGGTGGCGGAAGCTCTGGATAAATTCAAAAAAGGATTGCTTATAGAGGCGGAAGAAGCAGATGTAGAAGGCCACTGGAGTTAGGCTAAAAAATAATTGCTTACAAGCGAAGGGAGAATTTTTATATGCAGCAAGATTCAAATAATAGCGGCAATAATGAAAAAAAGGGTGGAACCAGCACCGGCATAGAGAAATTACCTGAAAACGAATTAAGCCGGATTAAAAATGTTATAGCTGTAATGAGCGGAAAAGGCGGTGTGGGGAAGTCTTCGGTGACATCTCTGCTTGCGTGCGAATTTAAGAGAAGCGGCTATGCTGTCGGTGTGCTGGATGCGGATATCACAGGGCCGAGCCTGCCAAAGATGTTCGGTATTAAGGGCAAGGCGGAAACTACCGGGTTTGCGTTATTGCCGTTAAGCAGCAGTGGCGGCATAAAGGTTATGTCTTTAAACTTATTAACGCGCAATGAAGATGACCCGGTTATTTGGCGGGGGCCGTTGATTGCCGGTGCTGTCAGGCAGTTTTGGACTGATGTCGCCTGGGGTGACCTTGATTATCTTTTCGTTGATTTACCCCCCGGCACAGGGGACGTGCCTTTGACGGTTATGCAGTCTCTGCCCCTGAACGGAGTAGTTATTGTATCTTCACCTCAAGACCTTGCTGTCATGATTGTAAGCAAGGCTATAAAAATGGCCCAGCAAATGAACATTCCCATACTTGGTCTGGTTGAAAATATGAGTAGCGTTATTTGCCCTCATTGTGGAGAGGAGTTTCAGCTTTTTGGAGCCGGGCAGGGCGAAGAAATTTCTGAGAAATTTCGAATCCCGTTTATCGGCAGCTTGCCGGTAGATCCCTACTTTTCAAAGCTTTGTGACGAGGGCAGGGTAGAGGAGTATAACAGCAACCTCTTTGCCGGTTTTATCCCCGGGAAGCTAGCTCAATAGAATAATTA
>Ga0067045_1029338_pt1 | contig 21630 bp, 14 predicted proteins | sample TerdegcTABiofilm_FD_59184 | JGI IMG/M metagenome (GOLD analysis project Ga0067045, IMG submission 59184) | Combined Assembly of (Gp0054472, Gp0054536) Wastewater bioreactor microbial communities from Singapore -Terephthalate degrading...
CCCGCCGCAGCCGGAGAAATCAACCACGGCATGGCCGCGGCCGCACCGGCCGCCAACGATTGACCCAAGAACTCGCGACGATGACCGGGGAATGCAAAAACCATGGTTGGAACCTCCACAAATCGCGTTGGAGAAAGTTGGGTGGGCAAGGGAAACGGACACTCTTCCCGTCGCCGGACCGAGCAATTTCTTTTCCTACGCCCGATCGCCATGTCCGCACGGGAAGGAAGCGCCGTTCAGAATAGCCGCCGGAGGGAGTCTCGGCAACCGCTTACGGACGACCCTGCCGGCGATCGACGGAGACGCCTGCCGTGGCGGCCGGAAATCGCGTCTCTATTGCCGAACCCTGGCAACGCGCCTCCTCCCGAGCGGAAAGGGAGATCGACTCGCTGCGATAAGCACGCAGTGCGACGGAGGCCGGGCAAGATCCTGCGACGTGGAAGGCCGGCGTGCAGCGGCGGAGGCGGCAGGCACTTGCGGGGAAGTCGGGCCGCGGCACCGCCTTCAGCTCCCGATGCCGTCCCGCCCGAGGGAAGAAGCGGCGGTTTCGTCGTACAATCGGAGATTGCGTCGCATCGCGCTTGCTTCCCAACCGGCAACGTGGTCGAGTGCTGCCGTCGCCGCGGGGTGCCGCCTTACTTTCTGCGTTCTTGCGTGCCGAGGCCGTTCCTGCCGTGTCCGAGACTTTCGACCTCCCCGAACTGCCCGACTTGGAAGCCGACCTTCGCCGTCTGATCGCGGCGATTCCGCCGGGTCGTTTGACAACCCCTGGGGGATTGGCCGCGTTGCTGGGCGATCGCTCCGCCGCGGTCTGGATCGGTCATTGGCTCCTGAACCATGCCCATACGGAGGACTGCCGCTGCCACCGGGTGGTGCGTGCCAGCGGGCTTCTCGGTGGTTATGTCGCCGGCGAAGAGACCAAGCGCGCCCGACTGCGAGCGGAGGGGGCGCTGTCGCTCGACGGCACGTGGAAACCCCAAGCCGTGCTTTCCGCGGACGACCTGCGATCGCTTCTGCCCGTTGCGCCGCTGGCGAAGCTGCGGGAACGGCAAGAGGCGGTGCGCCGGGCCGTCGCCTTGCGCCCGTTGGATCGACCGCCCGACTTCTTGGGCGGCGTGGACGCAAGTTATGCTCCCAACGGCGAGGCGGTCGCAGCCTACTGTCACGTCCGCCGTCGCGACGGCCGGCTGCTGGAGCGGGTCGTGGTTCGACGGGAGTGCCGATTCCCGTACATCTCGGGCTATTTGGCTTTTCGGGAATTGCCCGTCATGTTGGCTGCGGTGGAAGCGGCACGGCGGTCGGGACTGCACCCGGACTTGTTGTTCGTAGATGGGGCGGGCATCCTGCACCCGCGCGGGGCAGGCTTGGCATCGCACTTGGGAGTGACGCTCGGCCTACCCACCGTCGGCGTCACCAAGACCTTGCTCTGCGGCAGCTTGCCGGAAGGCGAGCCGCGGCTGCCGGGTACCAGCACGCCCATCGTCTTGCACGGCGAAGCGGTCGGCACTTGTATCCGCTCACGGTCGGGCCATGCGCGGTGCATCTATGTTTCACCGGGCCACCTCATCGACCCGGCGGATGCCGCAACCTGGACGCTCGCCTGCTTCCACCGCCGCCTGCCTGAACCGATCTATTGGGCGGACCGCCTGAGCCGCCGGCAGAGCCGCCGCACGGGATGAGTTCGCCCCATGCCGCAGGAGTCCTGGGTTCCCTGGGCGGGCCGACCCTGATCCCCGAGACCGCCCGGCCGGCTCATCGCTAATCCAAGAAATCCGGGGCGTCGTGTCTCCCCGTCCGAAGATCGCTCGACGATAGGTCCTCGCGAAACTGCTCGCGCGGTACTCCTTGGCATAAGGCACGCAAGGCGGGCGGAAGTTCCAGATCCTCAAGATCCAAGCAGCGGCCCTCGACGCAACGAGCGAAGACCAGAAATCGGCATCTGCGATCGGCGATTCGGGCGATGGCGGCATCGCGGGCCGCCGCATCGTTGCCATAGTAATGCGTGTCCGCGATCCGCCGAATGGTGTCCGCGCCCACGATGAACACCGCACCGGGAAAGCGGCGCGATTTTTCCTCGAACGTGGGCGCACGGGTCAACCAAACGCTCTCCTCCAATGAAAACTGGGCGACCCGGCGACGTAGCTCCGCGTAGTCCAACGGCGGTTTATCCACGTTCACGATCGAAATCTCGAACTCGACGGGCACGCCGAGAATCTTCTCCGCCAACTCGGCCATCCTCTGGTGGCCGGCATGCAGGGGATTGAATGCGCCGGGAAAGATGGCCGGCGGCGCGGAACCGGTCCAATCGGCGGGCACGCCCAAACGCACGGCATCCGTTTCCCCCAGCAAAAGCTGCTGCCAAGCAGGCGGCGCCTCGGCTCGGTGCGTGAAGACGGCCTCGCCCGACAAGAGCGGCAACGCCAATTCCGCCGAGATCCCTTTGACTTCGGCCACGGCATTCAGGATCATTCGGGCGGCGATGTCCTCTTCTTCCGCGCGCGTGCGTTTGCCTTTCTCAAGCTCCAAAGACCAGCTCACGGTGGCGGCGATGCTCTGGGCGGCCACGTGAATCCGGTGAGGCCCTCGTTTGGGTCGATCCGTGGCCAGCGAAGCCGTGCACGACACGCCCGCAACGGGAACATCGTTGTGGGAGGCGGATGCCTCAGCCCCGGCCTCCTCGCGGTGCAAGTCTAGGGCACGGAAGAATGCCGCCATCGCGAGCCCGCGGGCGGTGGGTTCGGCACAGAACTGGTCGGGCGGAGCGCCGAGATACCGAATGACGGCACGTCGGCAGTAGGGGACGACGGCCTCCAGGACGGTCCGCGAGCCTCCCGGCACGGACAGCAGCGCGGCAAGGGCCTGGCCCCCTCCACCGGTGCATACGATTTCCACCCGGCCCCGGCCTGCGTGGATGCGCTGGATCAGGGATTCCGTGGATTCACGCATGGAGCTACCGCTAGATCGTTATGGGTACGAAGCACGCTCTGTCGGGGGGCCGTATGCCCCTAGCAGACGTACCCGCGCGACGGCGCGCGAATTGTCTTCCCAGATGGATTGTCTTCCAAGATTCGGTTTCGGCGAGCGAATAACCTAGCGAGGTCGGGTTCCCCCGGCAGCCCATCGCCGGTGAATGCGAGCCGAGAAATACGACCTCTCCAGTTTATGTCGCGGTCAAGGGTCAAGTCCATCGGCGCCCCAGTGCGGAGGAACGAACCATGTTGAAGAAGATTCTGATCGGGTCGGGAGTGTTGTTATTGACGGGGACGTTTTTCTTCGGGCGTGACTTCGTGAGCTATGTCCGCACCTCGGCCGGCTTGGCTCAGGAGGCGGTCGTCGACGCCGTTCCTCTCGAGTTCCAGATTCGTCGAGCGCGGACGATGATCGACGGGTTGATTCCCGAGATTCGCAAGAACATGCACGCCATTGCCAGGGAAGAAGTGGAGGTCGAGCGTCTGGACCGGCAGATCGCGCAGATGCGGGAGAGCCTGGCCTCCGAAAAGGCGGCCATTGCCCGATTGCGGGATGATGCCGCCTCCGGGAAGACCAAGGTGGTTTACGCCGGTCGGGAATACAGCGCGGACCAGGTACGGGCCGACCTGACCGCCAGGTTCGATCGCTACAAGGTCAACGAAGCCACTCTGGCGGGCATGGAGCAGATTCACGCGGCTCGCACCCGCACTTTGCAGGCGGCACGGGAGAAAATGGAAGGCATGCTGGCCGCCAAGCGACAATTGGAAGTAGAAGTCGCCAACCTGACGGCACGGTTGCAGATGATCGAGGCCGCCCAAACCGCGTCCTCCCTGCAAATCGACGGCAGCCGACTGGGCCGCGTCCGCGAGCTGATTACCGATTTGCGTACCAAGCTGGACGTGGCCGAGCGGATGGTGGCGGCCGAATCGCAATATCGCGGGGAAATCCCCGTGGAGCAGGCCGACAAACCGGATATCGTGGATGAAGTGACCCGCTACTTCGGCGATGAGCAACAGACCGAAACCGCGGCGGCGGAGGGCGAAGGCCTGCCGCAAGGCGACGTGGCTCAAGTGCGCTGATGGGGGAGGCACGAGAGGAGGGCTGCTATTCCAACAGGCACCCTCCGCCTCGGCGTACGACCGCGGGAGACCCGATATGTGGTTGTTCGGCGAAAAGGACCGCATCGTCATGCCGACCCTGAACTGCTCAAGCTGGGAACGTTTCCTGCTTTGGGTGGACGGGGTCGGCGGCTATTTGGTCTGCCTGAAGTCCTCGGTAACCCTCGGCCGAGCGGAGCCGGCGGGCGGGGCGGATGTGCCTCTGATCGCGGACCTCTCCGGCAGGCATGCCCGCATCCTGCGAGAGGACGATGGCTACTGCATCGAGGCATTTCGACCGACGTGGCTGGACGGGCGCTTGGTGGAAAGGACGACGCTGTTGCCGGACGCCTGCGAATTGCGGTTGGGAACGGCGGTACGGCTGCGATTTCGGCGCCCCCATGCCCTCAGCGCCTCCGCTCGGCTGGAGTACGTGAGCGGACACCGCACGCTGCCGACGACCGACGGAACGCTCTTGATGGCCGATCATCTTCTCCTGGGAGCCAAGCCGCGGTGCCACGTGTTTTGTCGCGATTGGACACGGGAGGTGGTCCTGTTTCGCGAGAACGATCGCCTCTACTGCAAGACCCGGGGACGCTTCACGGCCGATGGGAAGACGGTGGAGGACCGCACCCCGCTCAGCATCGCCTCTCATGTGCAAGGGGAAGATTGGTCGTTCACCATGGAGCCGCTGACGGATTGAACCGTGCGCCGCATTCGACCCGGCGGTCGCATCGCAAAAAACGTCAAGAAGTTTGGTCGTGCGACGAATGACGGTAGAATGAAGGGGCGACGTTGGGGACATCCCGCCGAGGCGGGAGGATGGAGGATCTCATGTTGGAGACCGATATCGCCGTGGCATACCGTTCACCGAACCAGTCCGGCAGCTCCCCTCCGCCCGACGCCGCTCCCGCCGGTCGCCGCTTCTTCTATCCCAGCGGAGCGCGACCGCTGGAGGGTTATACGATCAAGCGGGGCATCGGCCACGGCGGATTCGGAGAAGTCTATTACGCCGTCGCCGATTCGGGCAAGGACGTAGCCCTCAAACTTATCCGGCGCAATCTGGAGGTCGAGCTGCGGGGAATCGCGCACTGCCTGAACCTCAAGCATCCCAATCTGTTGGCGATCTACAACGTTCTGCAAGACGCGGACGAGAACTACTGGGTGGTGATGGAATACGTCGCCGGGAAATCGCTTCAGGATGTCTTGGCCGAGCACCCGCAAGGGCTGCCCGTCTCGGAAGCCATGGCCTGGTTCCACGGCTTGGCGGCGGGAGTCGGCCATCTGCACAAGCACGGCATCGTGCATCGCGACCTCAAGCCCGGCAATATCTTCTGCGAGGAAGGCGTGGTCAAGGTGGGCGACTACGGCCTGTCCAAGTTCATCGCGTGCAGCCGCCGCAGCGGTCAGACGGAGAGCGTGGGAACGGTACATTACATGGCTCCCGAGATCGCCAACGGCCGTTACGGCAAGGAAATCGACATCTACGCCCTGGGCGTGATGCTTTACGAAATGCTGACGGGTCGGCTGCCGTTCGAGGGCGAGACGGTCGGCGAGATTCTGATGAAGCATCTCACGGCAACGCCCGACCTGAGCGCCCTGCCCGGGGAGTTTCGGCCCGTGGTGGCCCGAGCCTTGGAAAAGGACCCCGAAAAACGCTTCCACGACGTGGGAGAAATGCTGAGCTTATTGCCGGCGCCTCCGGCGGGAGGATACTGCGGACCGACCTTCACCGCCGCATCGAGCGGTCAGGCGACGGACCGATCTCGGCGGGAAGGGAGCCGGGATGCGGAAACCGCCTACGTTCAAGCCGAGTTGGCGGAACCGCCCGACGAAGAGCCCATCTATCGCGGCGTGAAACGCGGCGTCCGTAAGCTGCGGCAGGTCTGGGAATCCCGCGAGATGACCACTCCCGTCAAGGTCCTCGTCCTGGCGGGTTTGGCGGTGCTTTTGTTTTTCAATGCCGGATTCATCTTCCCCGCCGTGGCCGGGCTGCTGATGCTGTACGCCTGTTACTGGGTCGTTCGGGCCTTGGTGGTCAAGCCGCAGGCGGCGGCGACCCAGTTCCCCGGCGGGGGGCGAGCAGGCGGCCGGGTGTCGCCGGGGTTGGCCTCAGGAGAACGGGAAACGATCGTCCATCAATATTATAGCGCCGGCACGCGCCGCCGGATGTTGCGAGCGGAATTGAGCCGGCGGCCCCTGCGACTCCGCGTCATGGAACTATTCGGCTCGATGCTGGCGTCCAGCGCCGTTGCCGCCGTCGCCGTGCTGATCCTCGCCCTGCTGCGGAGCTTTCAACAGGATATCCCTTCTTTGCCCCAGGCGGCGTGGGTTTATTCCATGGCGGTGTTCGCCTCATGGAGCATCCTGATCGCGGGCAAATTCTGGGAGGATCGCGAGGGGGATACCGCCCTCCGGCGCTTCATCATGTTGGTGGTGGGCCTCCTACTAGGCGTGCTCGGCTTCACCTTGATGAAGTTCTTTTTGGCGGACTTGCCTTTCGATCCCCGCGGCTTCCGCGCAATGAGCGGCAATCTCCGCTTGCCTTGGAGCGTACCCTCCGGCTTCTACGACGGCGGAGAGCCGATGTTGCCGGCCATGATCGCCGTCTTCGGCACGCTGTTTTTCATTCTGCGTTGGTGGCGACTGTGCGATCCCATGCGATCTCAACGGGTGACCATCGGTTCGCTGATCATCGCGGCCGTAGCCTCGGCCGTCGTCGCCACGGTATGGGAGTTTCCGCTCCACTGGTTGATGATGCCGGCCGTGGCGACCAGCCTTACCGTTCAAATGGCCGCCCCGTGGTTCACGCCCTTGCTCAAGCGCGAATCCCAACCTCGTTGGGACGAATAGTACGAATAGACGGATGGGGCGAGTGTGATCCGGCAGGGAGCGCGTAGCCCGGTCGGCTTACCCGGCTCGGCCGTCCCGGCCATGCTCCAAGGCTAACATGAGGCGAAATGCCATGTTTGGTTTCGCGGAACTCTTGATTATCGCCGCCGCGCTGGGATTTCTGGCAATCCTGGGGGGCATCACGTGGGTCGCCGCCCGATCTCGCGGATTTTCCGCCGTTCTGGCCGCTGTCTTCGGGGGCGTCTGCCTGATCTTGATCGGCCTGGTCGGAGTCGCGGCGGTCTTTTGGTTTCAAGTTCGGTCGGAAGTGCAGAGTCAGGTGACCGGCATCGCCTACGGACCGCCGGAGGGACTTGCAGCCGAAGCTACCCCGTCAACGGATTCACCGGTGCCGCCGAGTCCGCCGGATGCGCCGTCGCCGCCGCCCTTACCCGCCCCCGCGGCACCGGGCACGGAGGCGTCCGAGGATGCCGCGGGTGATGGGGCCGATCAGGCCGCCTCGTCTCCGTCTCCCACCCGAAGTCCGACGCCGCTGCATACCGCACAGGCCTCTCCCCCGCCCACCTGGGTCGATGAGCGAGCGGCTCGCGAGGGCGGCGAATATCACTTTCCGATCCGCGTGGGTCCTTACACCACGCCCCTGGAATGCGAACAAAACCTGCTCTTCGCCGTCAACCAAGCCGTGGATGAATACATCGCCTTGTATCTCGGCGAGCAAGCGAGAGGACGGGTGCGGTTGCCGCGGGCTTTCATCGAAGAGCGGTTGATCCGGGAACGATGGTACGAAAACCGTCCCTTTCTCGTCACCAGCACCGAGCAGGCCGAAATGACCGTCCTGCACGCCCTCCTCGTCTTCGACTCCGCGACCAACGACTACCTCAAATCGCTGTGGCGGTCCGTCCTGAGCCTGTATCGGGTGGGCGTCTTCGCGGCGGGCTTCGCGGGCGTCCTGTGGCTGCTGGCCGTAGCTTGGTCTTACTTGAAGCTGGATCAGACGTCGGCGGGGCGATTCCGCGGCCGCCTCCGGGCGGCGGCCGTCATCGCGGCCGTTCTGCCCCCCGTGCTGTTGACGCTCTTGCTAGGTTTGGGGGGGAATTGGGCCGCTACCTTGGCGGCGGGCACCTGAGGCGCGACGCGCCGAACCTGCCGTCGCACGTCTCGCACAACGACGCCGAACTCGGCCCTCGTTCCGCGGCAACACCGCCTACACGAAGGTCTCCAGCAGCTTTTCCTTCAGCTCCCGAATCTCCTCGCCCTGGAAGCAGTACTGCATTTCCAGGAATTGTTCGCGGAATCGTGCCACCGCGTCGGCAACGTCCCGATTGCGCAGGATGACGTCCGCCATCAACTCCGCCAACTCGCCGAAGTCCTTTTCCTTCATGCCGAAGCGGGTCATCTCGGCCACGCCCAATCGCAGACCGGAGCTGACCGTGAAATTGGCGTCGCGCGGCAGGGCCTGGTAATTGACGATGATGTGATTCTTCTCCAATCGTTCGGCGACGGCTTGGCCTCGGCCTTCGCCCACGTGGACCAGCACTTGATGCGTTTCGGTAAAGCCCAAGGCGGGATCTCCCTCCACTCCGACGCCGGCCTCATGCAGGGCCTTGGCCAAGGCCTTGGCGTTGGCGACGACCTGCTTTTGGTATGCGTCGCGAAAGGCGTTCATTTCCACGGCGGCCATGAGCAAGCCGAGCATCGTCCCCAGATGATGATTGCTGAGGAAGCCGGGAAAGGCCCGACGGCGGACCGTCTGCCATAGCTCATTCCAGGGCGAGTCCTCGTCCAACGACGCACCGATGATGCCTCGCTGGGTGCCGAAGAACGTCTTGTGCGTGGAGCCGGTCACCAAGTCCGCGCCCTCCGCGATGGGGTCTTGGAAGTGGGGCCCGAGGATGCCCAGCACGTGCGCCGCATCGAACATGAAGAGCGGTCGCTCGGCCCGATCCGCAAAAAGCTTGCGGACTTCGGCCACCGGCTCCCGTTCGATGAACATGCTCTTGCCGAAGATCACCAGCTCGGGCGTCTTGTCGGCTACAAGATCGGCGAGGGCCTGAACGTCCACTCGGTAGGGATTGTCCTTGCAAACCGGGAAATGCACCACGGCGAATTTCCCGGTGGCGGGATCCTTGGCCACGTAGTCCCGCATCGGGCCCATCGGCTGGGCGCTGAGGTGACCGCCCAGGCCGAGGTGATGGTTCAACACCAACCGAATCCTCTCCACTTCCCGCGCGGAATCGCGGCGGTTTCGGTACGCCACCAAGGCGCTGAAGACCGCCATGTTCGCCGTTTGACCGCTGATCAACCGCGGCTCGACCTGCCGGCAGCGGAGATACGCGGCCATCTCTTGGATCAGTCGTTCTTCGACCCAAGCGATGAAATCCGTGCCTTGGTAGTAGTAAACCTCGCGATTGACGCTGGAGAGAAAATTGTGCTCCGCGTATCGCCCCACCGGGTCGGTCACTTGCAGGAGGCGGACCAAGGGCGAAGGCGTCATCTCCGACGGGATCAAGTTGATGCACCGCCGCTGCCGCCACTGGTGATTGCTTACCGCCCGTTCCAAGATTTCGATGGCCGCTTGTTGGTAGGACATGGTTCCGTTCTCGTAACGTCAAAAAAACAGAGTCATCTCGAAATTACCTGCGACGCATGTTTGCGAGCCGCGGCGGTCTCCGGACGGCTCGCCTCCGCCGGCGAAGCGGTCGCTCCGCCGCCGCCCTCCTCAATAAAAAACGTGGATTCGACATCACGCCGTCGGCAAAATGGGCCGAAAACACGGTGGAACGTCACTTCGCCCATGACGATCGACCCATTTTGCACGTAACCGCCTGCCTCGGCTGAGGACCTCCGGAGGAAGGCCTTCATCGAGCCGGACGTCCACGTAAGCCAAGGCCACCGGCCGCTTTCCCGTTTGTGCCGCCCCGTCCTGTTCCTCCCACGTTTCAGCCGAAACGGGGTTTTCCACGGGCGGCGGCGCATCTTGCTCGTGCGAGAGGACGGCCCAGTTCCAGTACGGTGCCACGCTCCCGCTGGTAATCCAACCCACGGCTCGATCGCCGAGCACAACCGTATCGCCGTGACGGGCCACGCCGGGGTCCAAGACGGCCAACGGTCGCACCCGACGCGGCAACGCCTCGACGTCCGGCTTTCCCCCGTCGCGGAGCGCTTGCACGGCCGCGAATTGACGCGCCAGCGCCGAGCGTCCCACGAAATCGCGTCGTGCATCGTCCCAGCTCACGCCGAAGCGAGAGGTGGGAACGGCCAAAATCGGCATCGGTCGGCCCTCGGGATCGATACCGCCTTCATGTCCGAAGAGCGGCAGCGAGGCCTCCAACCGCAGCGTGTCCCGAGCACCCAATCCGATCGGTCCCAACCCCAGGGGTCTCCCGAGCTCGATCAACCGGGTCCAAATCGCCTCGGCCTGCTCGGCCGGCAGAAAAATCTCGAATCCGATCGGCTCCCCCGTATAACCCGTCCGGGAGACCACGCATTGCGTTTGCAAGAGGGAGACCGCAAGCGAGCGATTCCGACCCGGCATGGGGTCGCAGAGCGTCGGCTGCAAGCTACGAAGGATGTTCCAGGCGGCAGGGCCTTGCAGGGCGAACATGGCGGTTGCCGCGGTCCGGTCTTCGATCACCACACCGAAGTCATCCGCGATTGCCTGCAAGTGCGAGGCATCCGCGGAGGCGTTGGCGGCGTTGACGACCAGCACGTATTCCCCCGACTCGAAGCGATAAAGAAAGGCGTCGTCCAGGGCGGAGCCGTCTTCCTTGGGAATCAGCGTGTATTGGGATCGGCCGACGGACAAGGCGGCGGCGTCATGCGTCAAGGCGTAGCGGAGAAACTCCAGCGTCCGGCCGCCCCGGAACCAAAATCGGCCCATGTGGCTGACATCGAACAGCCCGGCCCAGGCACGCGTTCGCAGGTGCTCTTTCAAGATGCCCGCGGGATAAAAGAGCGGCATGTCCCAGCCGCCGAACTCCGTCATCCGCGCACCATGATGCCGGTGCCAGGCGGCGAGCGGCGTTTCTTTCAGCGAATGGTCGGTCATCAGTGGATTTCAGGTCTACGGCGGCGCCCCCAACGGCACCGCATCACGAAAAGCGGCTTCCCTTGCGTCGCCAACCCGCACGAGTCCGACGGCGCTCGACAAAACCTTGATCTTGACGGTTTTGTGCGGCGATGACCAGACCCACCGAGGGAAAACAGCCGGCGCGGCCCCTCTCCGGCTGCCGTCCGGCGGCCCGTCGCCGCGCGGGCAGGAGGGTGCAGCGCTGCGCGACAAGCACGTTCCGCCCTCACGAGCCGCCTCCGCTTTCCGCCCGAAAATTGATGAGCGGTTTAGCGATATTTCGCGCAATCACCCCGCAAATGCCGACGAGTTCGTCGCGTTCATCGAGGACGGCGACGCGGCCCCCGATCGGGAACGTCGGATCGATCGCGATCATGCCGCCGTTCCGCAGCCGTCGCAGATCGTCCGCGGGCGGCCGCAGCGTGGGCAAGTGCCGAACCGCGTCGCGAGCCGGACGCAAGCAGCCCCGCCAGTTGTCGCGATCCAGGGCCCGGGGATCGACGGCCTCTTCCACCCGAAAATCACCGACGGCCGTGCGAAGCAGAGCGGCCATGACGGCCCGCGTCCCCAAGGCGATCGCCAAATCGCGCCCCAAGGCCCGGATGTAGGTCCCCGATCCGCACTCGATGCTCAGTTCCAGTTCCGGGTAATCATAGCGCACAAGGTCGATCCGGTGGACTTCCACGGCTCGCGGGGCGAGTTCCACAGCTTTGCCGCGTCGCGCCAAGTCGTAGGCCCGGCGACCGGCGATCTTCACCGCCGAATAGTCCGGCGGGCGTTGCTCAATGCGGCCGAGGAACCGCGGCAATGCGGCCCGTACCGCATCCAGCGCGGGGATACTCCCGTCCTCGAACAGCGTGACCTCGGAATCCAGGTCGTCGGTGGGGCTGGAACGTCCCAGCAGAAACGTCGCCACGTACGACTTGGGGAGTTCGTGGATCAAGGGAATCAGCCGAGTCGCCGGACCGACGCAGACGACGAGGACGCCCTGCGCCGCCGGGTCCAGCGTGCCCGCGTGGCCGACCTTGAGCGGCCGGGCGAAACGCTGCACGATGTTCACCGCATCGCGCGACGTTATGCCCGGCGGTTTGTTCAGGCAAAGGATTCCGGCATGCACCGCCGCAACTCCATCATCACTTGGGACAGGATGCCGTGCCGGTGCCGTAAAACATGCTTGCCGGCTTTCGGTGACCGGGCCGTCGATGTCGTTCCGGTGCCGGGCGGGGCGCGGACCGGCGGCCCATCCTTATTTGGGAGACCACTGCGGATATCGCAGCTTCAAATACTCACCGTAGCCGAAATCGCACCCGGCGCGACGAAACTCCCACAAGGCCTCCTCTTCCAACATAGTCGGCTTTACGGCGACGGGTTTGTCAAGCTCCGGCAAGAGCAAGCGATATGCCGCCGCGAGATCGGCGAATAGCAAACCGGCCTCCAAGTGCTTCCCTTCCGCGATCAGTTGACGCCCCTGCTCTTGCGACTCTTGCAAACGGTGCAAGATCGCCAATTGCACCCGCGCCTGCTCCAACGGCTGGGGTTTGCGAAACATCGCATAAATCTGGAGCCCGAGGGACGTGTAAATGCCGAGGATCAGGACTATGAGAGGGAGCAAGACCGAGCATCCGGATGCGTCATTTTGCCAGGAGGGCGCAGGCGCGGAACTGAGACGCGGTTCAACCGCAGCCATGCCGTCATCGGAGCGAGAAGGCGAAGGCTCGCTCATCGGTTCAACCTCCAAGCAAGAGCGGCACGCAGACCCGGGCCGGCGCATCGCCCTTCGTGCACGAGAGCCGCTCTCCTGACCGACGGCCGTCGGGTTCAGGGAGCGACTTGGAATCGCACGGCAAAGTCCTTCCCCGGCACAATGCTCCAGACTTGCTCCGGCTCGCCGTCGCTCGGGACCGGTGCTTGCGTTCCGCCGCCCGGCAACGTCTCGGCCCGCCACTTGCGTTGCGGGAGAATCAGGCGCAGCGGCTGCTCCAAAGTACCTTGCGAACGAATCTCGATGCGGTCGCGGTTCGCACTGATTTGCAGCAGGACATCGTGATAGCGAATGCGGTCGATCGTCAATTCCGGCCAATCGTCGGGGAGCCGCGGGTTCAGCGCAAAACCGTCGCCGCGAGGCTGGAAACCGAGAAAACCGTACAGCATGATTTGGGGCACGAGAACGCTTTCGAAGAATTCGCGATCCAGGCCCAAGCCGCCCGCCGTTCCCCCGCCTTGCAGCGTTCCGTCGCGGGTACCGTCGTAATAGGCACGGTATCCGCCGGCTGCCTGAACCTCTTGGAACCAACGCAGGATCTCCTGGAGCCGCTTCCAAGCGTTGTTCGGCCCCAGCACGCTCAGCCTAGCGGAGAGGTCGTGATACGAGAATCCCAGCACCGCGCCGCCGTCCTGGACCTGTCCGCCGAAGGGGATCGATTCCGGGTTGCTCCAAGCCCAAAAGTACCAGTCGATATTACGCAGCGTGGTGGCGCGCGGGGCGAAACGCCAGTGGTAGATGTCGCCCCCCTGGGAGGTGTCGCCCTCCACGGTCCGCTTGCCGTCGATCCACGACAGGACGGCCTCGGCGTGTTCGGGAGTTGCGAAGCCGTAGTGCACCGCCTCGAGGTTGAGAAAGGTGAAGCCGTAGTCGTGCGTTTTTCCTTCGGCGTCGACGCAGGCGACGAATCGTTCCGTGGTCGGGTTCCAAAACAGGGTGTTGCCCGTCTCTTTCACTTCCGCCGCGTGCCGTTCCAGCTCGTCGGGCGAAAAGGCGAGGAAGCCGCGGGGGATGTTCCACTCGGGATGGGCCAGGATTTCACGCTCCAACTCGGCCATCGTCCGCACGGCGTCGTAGTACTGCACGGTGGCGTAGCAATCCTTTCCGCCGAACGGCAGCAGGTCCCAATAGTTGTTGCCGATGCCGCGCCCCGTGAGGATTTCCTTGCCGTCGGCGGTGCGTCGTATCCCGGAACGACCGTCGTGCCCGACCCAATCCGTTACCACGACCTTGGCCTCCAAGGTGTGATGTTCCTGCATGATGTAGCGGAGCGCGGTTCGCATCCGCTGGATATTCGCCCTCAAGAAGGTGAGGTCTCCGGTCCAGAAAAAGTATTTCGCGCAGCCCCGGATGAAGTTTTGCCCGTTGATGTTATGTCGGGTATCGTACTGCGAAAAGAAGGCCTGAAGGACGATCTTGCCCGGTCGGGTGTTGCCCAGGCCGATGCGTAGCCGGCGCACCTCTCCCGACCAAGCCGGGTGGCGATACATGGGAATCATGGCGTATTCGACGGCGGCGCCTGCGGGAGGGTCGAAGTACATCCTCCGCTCGGAATCCTCCCTTTCGTCGTCGGGCGTGGTCCACGCGATGAACGGCCGCGTTTTCCCCAACCCCTCCGTACGCCAACGAAGTTGCAGGAAAGGAACTTCGAAGGCATCGCAGAGCCAAGCGGGCGCTGCGATCACGGCGTCGGGCTCCTGCACCACGATCGTCCAACCGTCCTCTCCCAGACCGCCGTCCGCGGCCCCTCGCAACTCCCAGCCGTCGGTCGTACTCAGGTTATTGGGACGCCATCCGGCGCCGACGGTGTTTTTGAAGGAGAAGTGCCAACCGCAACCCCGCCGTCCTTGATTCCAGAAGGGAAAAGGCCAACCCAACTGGTGGGCGATACTGGCGTGTTGATGGGTGGCGACGTAACCCTCGGGGTCGAGTATCCGGCGGGACAGGGCCTCGCTCCAACGGAGCCGCATTTGCTCCGCCGCGTCGTTCGTATCGACGGCCGGCCATAGGGCCGCATCCGGCAGCCATTCGTCCCACAACGTCGCCTTCGGCCCCGCGCCCGGGTAATGCAACCAAAAGAGGTCGCGCAGGTTGACCATCTCTTGCTCGGCACCGGGAACGACAAAGCGGGGAAAATCGGCCGGCGGTTCGGCGCCGTCAGCGCCCGCCGCCGCGCAAAGCAGCAGCAACAGTCCATACGGGTTCGTCATGCGGAAAGCTCCAACTACGGCAGGCGGACTTAAGGCGTGGGCATGCAATCGCGGCGCGTCTAGGAGCGCGGGGTTCGGGCCGCGCGTGCGACTTGGGGCTCATTATGCCATGTGCCCGGACGACATGCCAGATTGCGATCTTCGAGAACGCATGGGCACTGCTTGCGACAGTCTAGCGAATGTGGACGCAGTAATCCGTTCGCCGGCGATCCGCCTTTGTGAAGCGAGTCTCGCCGCGCACCCGCGCCGCAACCCGGATAGGCCCCGACCCTGGGCTTGCATGCGATGCCGAAGGCATCCGGACGACCTTGAGATCGCTCCGGAATCGTGGACAATACGAGTCAGGGCGACCGCGCCGGCTTTGGACATGTCCAAGCGCGTGAGGTGTGTCCGACGTCCCGGCGGCGGTAGGCCTTTGCAGCAGCGGCGGCACGCGTGGAGGGACGGCCATATCGATGCCCGGCAAACGACGGCGTTTCACCAACTTGGTTCGCATCTTCGACGGCGTGGAGCAGCCGGTCTTCCTGGTGGATGCCGCGTGGCGGATTCGCTACTGCAATCAGGCCTTGTTGGCGTGGTTGGGATGTTCGGAAGAGGCGATTCTGGACCGGCGCTGCGCATTTCACAGCGGGGCCGTCGATCCCGGCGATGCCTTGGCGGCGGGGCTGTGCCCGCCTCCCGGAGCCATGGAACGCCCGCGGACGCCGGGCGAGATCGCGTGCTTGACCGGAGAGGGCCGGGTCCGACGCAGAGCCGTGCAATTCCTCCGGTTGGACGCGCAGGGCGAGCCTCGCGCCCTCCTGGCCGTCGCCGAGGGGCAGGATCTTTCCGAGACATCATCCGCCGGCGGCAGGGCGGCCGACCGGGCGCCCGATTCCGCGATGCCCGCCGATCGGGACGAGCGGAACGCGCAACGGCTTCATCAGCTCTTGCAGGACTTTCGGGCGGAACGCGCATCGCGGGGAATGCCCGCCCTGCTGTTGGGAAATAGCGCCGCGGCGGCGCGGCTGCGATCGCAATTTCGGGCGGCCGCCGGTACGGACGAGAACGTTCTTTTCCTCGGGCCGGCAGCCGGCGGAAAGCGTCTCTTGGCCGCGGCGTTATTCGACGCCTGGCGGAATTCGCCGGACCAGACGCTGATCCCCATCCCGTGCCCGGACTTGGACCCCGACGTCCTGGAGGGCGTGATTCAAGCCTTCCAAGCGACGAGCGACAAAAAGTCCCGGCCCGATATGCTGCTGTTGGAGGACGTCGATCGGCTGCCGAGCGACGCTCAAGTGGTTTTGCGGAGATGGACGGCTTCGGCATCGCTCCGCCTGCGCATCGTCGCCACCTCGCGCGAACCGTTGCTGCGGGCGGCCGAGAAAGGCCTCTTCGCCGCGGATCTGGCCGCCTGCATCAGCATTTTGATCGTGGAAGTGCCGGAGATCCGGTCCCGGCGCGACGATCTTCCCCTCTTGGCCCAATCCGTGCTGGAGGAGTGTAACGCCGAGGAGACCAAGCAGGTCATGGGCTTCTCTCAGGATGCCCTCGATTTGCTGAGCGTCTACGCTTGGCCGGGCAATTTCCACGAATTGTGCGAGGTCGTACGCCAGGCGCACGGAAGGGCCGCCGCCCCGCTGATCGGCGTGGCGGACTTGCCCCGGTCGTTCCTTTCGGCCGTTCGATCCCAGCTCGAAGCAACTGCGCGGCCGGCCGCGATTTCCTTGCCGCAATTCCTGGCGGATGTGGAGAAGGAACTGCTGCAACGGGCCTTGCGCCGCGCCCGCGGCAACAAGACGCTCGCCGCGAAAATGCTGGGGGTGTCGCGGCCGAGACTCTATCGGCGGCTCGTGCAATTGGGGTTGGAAGAACGCCCCGGCAACGATTCAGAGGGCGAGAGCCTCGAGCTCTGAAGGCGACCGTTACCGCCCGCATCCCCCTCGGCAGATTCGCTATGGCCGGAAAAATAGGCCGAGGCCGGCGCATCCCGCGGCGGAAAGCTAGACTTGTCATGGGAGCGCCCCTCCCAAGTCGCGCCGCGGCCAGAAGGGCTTTGCCGGCAAAGGGGGGTCTCTTGCTTTCTGCCCAACGTCGCGGCATGCGCAAGCCGCCGCGGCGCTTGTCAGCCGTGCTATGCCGCCGGGCGCGCAGCGCCTTGGAGCTTGAGATCGGTTCGCAAAGGCGGGAAACGTGTCCACGCTAACGGAAGAAGTGAACGAGACCTTGAATCGTCTGGCGGGGATGGCCGGGCGCCTGTACTCCCTGCCCGGCGTGGCCATGAAAGTCCTCGAACTGGCCGATTCGCCGGACGCCGATTCCACGACCCTCAAGGCGTGCATCGAGAAGGACCCGGCCCTGACGGCCAAGATTCTCCGCGTGGTCAACAGCTCCTTGTATTCGCCCGGCCGTCCCATCGGCGACCTGGGCCAGGCCCTGGCCATGCTCGGATCCAAGCCGCTCAAACTGCTGGTCCTCGGCTTCAGCCTGCCGCCCGACATGTTTCAGGGACTGGAATCCAAGACTCTGGCCATGTACTGGCGGCACACGCTCACCAAGGCCGTCGCCGCCCGCGAATTGATGGAGAACCTGTTTCGTCGGTCGGGCGACGAAGCGTTCCTTGCCGGTTTGCTGCAAGACTTGGGCATGCTGGTGCTGATCCAGACGTTAGGGCCGCCTTACCAACGCTTGCTGGAAAAGATTCGCGAATGCGGTGAGGACGTTTACTATCGGGAGCGTGAATCGCTCGGGTTCGATCATACGGCGCTGACGGCCAAATTGCTCCTGCATTGGCAGATGCCGGACACGTTGATCGAGGCGGTGGCCGTCCGTTGCGGCGACGACCAAGCCGAGGGCCGGGAATCCACCCTTCGGCGAGTCCTGTCCGCGGCCGAGACCCTGGCGCGCGTGTTGGCCGACGACCGCCCCGAGTTGTGGCCTCAAGCCGTGTCGGACCTGAAGGCGCTGGGCGGCCGGTCGAAACAGGACCCCGAGGCGCTATTGCGGGAAATCCAGGAAAAGGTCCGGCAGTTGGCGGAGATCTTCTCCGTGCGTCTGCCGCCGGAGCGATCGGTGGATTCGCTGCTGGCGGCGGCTCAGGCCAAGATGGCGGAAACGGTGGAGGCCATGCTCCGCGAAGGCGGTCCGGCGGCTGAGAAACGCTCGTGGAATCCGCCTGCCGCAGGGCTGAATGATGCCTTGCGGCGCTGCGTGCAAGGTATCCCGATCGAATCGCATGCGAGGGAGTTCGGCGGGTCGGGGAACCTTGCGTCCGCACCCGGCGGGGCGGAAAGTCGTACCCCATCCCCCGCCCTGCCGCTTGCACGCCCGGAACCGCGCGTCGCAACATCGGAACCGACGGCGGCACGCCGGAGCACGCCGATTACCTCCGCTTGGGACGATGCAAGCCTCGATCCCGGCCTGATGGGGCACCTGCGGGCGGCCGTGGCGATCTGCCGCCGCGATCGTGTCGGGCTGAGCCTGCTGTTGGCCGAATTCGTCGACGGGCCGTCGCTGATGATGACGCTCGGGCTGGAGAGACTCGCCGTGCTCCGCCGGGTGCTGGAGGCGGCCTGCCGCCGCTGGGAACACCCGGGGAGCGTGTGCCTGCCCTACCACGATTTCGGTTGCGCCTGGATCTTGCCAGACTGCGATCGCGAGACTGCGGTCGGATACGGCTATCAACTGATGCGGGTCATCAGCCGCCTACCGGCCGAGGATTGGCGGACCGCGAAGGCGTTGACCTTGCAGATCGGGGTGGCCTTCGTCGCGACGCCCGCCCCCAACTTTCCTCCCGAGGACTTGTACTCGGCGGCCGCTCGCTGCCTGGCGGCGTCCGCCGCTTCCGGCGGCGGCGTAGTCAAGAGCATCGAGATTTACTGACGGCCGCGGCGCCATCGCCCCTCAACGCCGGTCTCCATCTTCGCTTCCTGCCGCATCGTCCTCCTCCGCCTGGATGGAGATCGCGTACCATTCCACCCTCGCTCCCGGCTCGGCGGCCGCACACTCGATGCGCAAACTCACCGCTCGGCCGCGAAGCGACGTCAGGGGAGCGGTGATCGCCTCGGGCGTTTCCTTGTTGCCGCGGCCGGGCAATGGTGCCTCCGCGAGCAGATCGCCGTCCGCCTCCAACCGCATGCGCACGCGCGGAGACGGCGGAACCGTACGCGCCCGCACCTGAAGTTCCGCAGCGTCGGCGGGAATCATCAGACGGCGAGAGAGAACCAACGGTTGATCGGAAAGGGTCGTAACCCAACCGAATCTCGGACGGCGTGCATCCTCCAAGTCGGCATACGTTTCGAGCGTCCAGCCGGGATTCTCGCGGTCGCCGCCGACCTGCCAGCCGTTCCAGGCCGCGATCGCCGAAGCCCACCGCCGCCGCAATTCCCGTTGCATCCACGTCCGGTCGAGAAGCAACAGCGGTTCGCCCCAATCGACGCAGTCGCGAACGTTCCAAGCGTCGGCTGCGGGCGGGCGTTCTTGCTCGGCGTCCTCGGTGAAAAGAACGAGCCGCGAGCCGGCTTCACCGCCCAAGTCCAGGCGGCCGGTGGCCCCCACCGTTCGCGAACCGATCAAGAGATCGCTTCGGAAAAGCGTCCGCTGCGAGTCGCCGGCCCAGGCGACGCCGACGCGGGCGGAACCGCCGTCACCCGCGGTGCGATCGAGGCCGAACCACGTTTGGAATGCAACCGGCACGGGCGGGAGCGGAAAAGCGATTCGGGCGGGAGCGGTCAACGACACCCCCCAACCGAACAGTCGGTCGCCCACGGCAAGCGGTCCGCCCGCCAAGTTGCGATCCATGCTCGGTCCCCAATAACCGCCCAGCTTCGGTTGTTCCTCGTATTCCTCGATCGGCAGATGCGTCAAGGGAACTCGGTAGGGCGAGAAGAATCGCCACGCGCGAATCGAACGGTAGGGAATCCACAGCGGATGCACCGACCACGGAGGAACGACTACGTGGAACCACTGCTCCGGCTGTTCCCCCGGCTGGATCGCCGCGAAAAAGCGGCGGGAGGTCGTGACGGACATGCCCTCGGCAAGCTCCAACCGCATCAGGACGTCGTCACCGTCCGGCGCGACGACCGCCCATTGCGCGGGAAAGACATCCCAGATATCGGCTCGCGGTAGGTGAATCTCGGCCACGGCCTGCAAATCGAGCCGCACCACACCCTGATCGGTCAAGAGGCGGATGCCCTCGGCGTCCCACTGCAATGCACGGAAGGGAATCCGCCGGCCGTCATCAGCGAACACGGTCCCGGGTTGATAGGGGACGTCGAGCGGGCGAAGGATCACGCGCTGCAGCCACGTTGTCGTGACGAGAAGGCCGGGCGAGATCGCGGCGGTGGGAGAGCCGACGGCGGTCTGCGGCAACACTTCCAGGCAAGTCGGGACGGAACGCCCCGCAACGACGCCGGCGGGTAAGACCCGCAGCACGCGCCCCGGCAGCCGATCGCCGCCGAATAACTCGATGCCCGGCCCCGCCGCGGTCGCCGCGGCGTCCTGGCGCTGTCGGACCCAGAGTGCGGGGTTGGCGGGGTCGAAGAACGCTTTGCCGCCGAGTTGGGGCGAACCGCCGCCAGGTCCCCAGCCGCTTATTTCTTCGCCGCCGACGGTCGTGCCGTCTTCAAACACCGCAACGTATCGCGCGTCGGGGAGGCTGGGTCGCAGAAAGAACTTGGCCAAGCGGAGGGCGTCGGCGCTCCCGCGGTTGTCCATCCCGGCTCGGCGATAGAGCGACAGCAGGTAATCGCGGGTGCCGGAGGAAAACGCCTCCGCGTTGCGGACGCCGCGATAGCGCAGCTCGTCGGCCGTCAAATTGAGGACCAATAGGTTGGCGGCGTCCCAGGGTACGGCGGCTCCCTTGGCCGCGTATTCGCTCGGTTTGACGGCGGGATTCATCACGCTCTCGCCCTCCGAAAGATCGAAGGCTCCCAGCCAGTGGGCGAATTCGTGCAGCAGCAGCCACCATTGCTCTTGCGGCGTCAAGCCCGGATGAACGTCCGGGATCAAAATATGGGACGCCAGCGGCGCCCGGGGCGCGTGCTGCATGGCCGCCGAAAAGGGAAACTGCAGCCGACTGCTGAAACCGACGATCACGCGGGCCGAATCGGAAGAAGTTTTCTCACGGAAGTCGGCCTCCCGGGCCTCGCGCGCAATCGATTCGTCGCCCGGCGAGTCCCACGTTCCGACGGTCGTTACTTGCAACCCCACGCCGCACGTCGCCGTGAGAACCTCGGAAACGGCCGCCAGTTGAGCGCGCAATCGCGGCTCCCAAACCGATTGCCGGGCAGGTTGGGCATCGTCCGCATAAATCGCCACCGGGATGATGACTTGCCGCGGCGGCTCCGCCAAGATCGCCGGAGCCAGCCACAGCGGCGGCTGCGCGCGTGCCGTCAACGCATTCTCGACCCGGAGAGTTCCCTCTTCGCAAAGCAGGGTGTGAATCTCCCACGGGCGCAAGGTAACCTCGGCCGTCGTGGTACCGACCGTCACTCGCGCCGACAACGCCTGAGGCAGGAACACGGCCGCCGTGGCGTTGGGGGCGACCCGCTGCGTCCGGGCGGAACCCCAAACCGGCTCCGTGGTGACGACGGCCTCACCGTCGCACGCGTTCACCATCACCGCGACGGCGGCACCGGCGGGGGCGACGGAGAACATCGCCGACCCCGGCCCGGCAAGGATCCACGCGAC
>Ga0067045_1029339_pt1 | contig 21619 bp, 18 predicted proteins | sample TerdegcTABiofilm_FD_59184 | JGI IMG/M metagenome (GOLD analysis project Ga0067045, IMG submission 59184) | Combined Assembly of (Gp0054472, Gp0054536) Wastewater bioreactor microbial communities from Singapore -Terephthalate degrading...
GTGCCTGCCAGTATATCTCCTTTATCCACAATGTGATTGGTATGGCGGGTTGACAGGACGACCTCTTCAATGTCGTTAACCAGGCATACGCCTTCCACGTTAATTTTGAGCAATCCACGGCAAGCTGCGGTTAAGTTTACCTTACCTTCGGCAGGATCGGTAAACCTGACGCCTTGGCCGCTGACGGCCCGTGCTATCCTGAGGGCGGCAACATCCTCATGGAGGAAGTCCTCACCGCATTCCCAGATGAAGATGTGTTCTTTTCCCAGCTTCAACAGTTCCGGAATGTCCTCCTCCCTGACGATATGACCTTTTTTGAAAGCAGGGCCTTTGAATTCCCCCGGCGTGATCCTTGTGATGTCATGGCACAGGACCATACCCACAGCTTCTTCAACTTTCACTTTGTTCATTACTCTGTCCCCATTTCCACTGAAAATCATATAATTTCAAATCTTCTGTTAACTATCATGTAAAAAGAATGCTTTCACACGATGGGAAAGCGACATATGATATTATGTGTTTACCTAGATGAATAATTGTTTATTATAGTAATTATGAATCGGTTAACATTTTATGTCAAGATAAATATCCATCCTAATAAATGAAAATAAACATTTATATGGCTTTACATGCAATTGATGAGTTTGGTAACTGTTAAGCCGGATAGTTTGTTGCTGATATTCTGTCTTGTCGGACGGTAGAATCTATTCCGAATACATGATAATTTTATAGAACTAAGCACATTAAGAAATACAGGGGGTGGGATGATTATGTTGCAAAGCCTAGATACTTACTGGAATCCGTTCCTGGAAACCATGCCGGCGGAAAAACTGAGGGACCTGCAGCTGGTAAAGTTCAAAAGGATATTAAAGTGGGGCTATGAGAGGTCCAAGCTTTACCGGAGGATGTATGACGCTGTTGGCCTGAAGCCTAAAGATATTAAAACATGGGACGATGTTAGGAAAGTACCGCTGATAGAAAAAGGAAGTTACCGCGAGGCCCAGTATAAGGATCCGTGGCCTTATGGTGATTCCCTGTGCGTACCTTTAGAAGATGTCACGGTATATCACCAGACCAGCGGTACCACCGGACAGCCTGTATGCCAGCCGGATACATGGCAGGATTGGGAGTGGCAGGCTGAGAATTGGTCTTACTACATTTGGGCGATGGGTTTCAGAAATACAGACAGGGTTTTTTTCCCATTCGGTTATAACGTTTTTATCGCTTATTGGGCCGGCCATTATGCCTGTGAGAAGATCGGCGCTGAAGTTGTCTCAGGCGCTCTGCTCAACACCGAAGAAAGAATATTGAAGATGAAGGAACTGAGGGTCACCGCTTTTATGGCCACGCCTACTTATGTTCTTGGTATGGCGGATACCTGCCGGAAAATGGGCATAGATCCGAAGGAATTGCGGATCACGAAAATCTTGTGCGCCGGAGAGCCGGGGGCTAGTGTTCCCACCACCAAGAAAAGGATGGAGGATGCGTGGGGCTGTCCCGTATACGACCATGTCGGCGCGACCGAGTTTGGCTCGTGGGGATATGAGTGTTCGTTTAAGCCGGGTGGTTTGCATGTTAACGAAGGAATGTTCTTATTAGAGCTTTTGGACCTGGAAACAGGTGAGCCTATCGAAGAACCCGGCAAACTTGGTAAAATAGTCCTTACCGCTTTTGACCGGTTGGCTCAGCCAAGCATCCGCAGCGACACTAAAGACGTGGCCATGTGGAGTGCAGAGCCATGTGAGTGCGGCCGGACCTTCCGTGTATTGAAAGGCGGGATCCAGGGCCGGACAGACCATATCACAAAGGTTAAAGGCGTTCTGTTCAGTCCTGTTGCGGTAGAAGAAGTTGTGCGCAGTATGCCTCAATTGAGTGATGAGTACGAATTAGTTGTCGACAAGGTAGGAGATATAGACAGGATCACCTTAAAATATGAATTGAATCCTGGTTTTGAGGGCCAAGAAAAAGAAGTGGAAGCCGAATTGACCAAAGTGTTGAGAGTGAAGACCAACCTGGGCTATACTTATGAAAGTCATCCTTATGGGTCGCTGCCCAGGTATCAAGTAAAAGCCAAGCGCTTTAAAGATCTCAGAAAAGATCATTAAAAGGTGGTGGTATAATTTGGTAGAACAAGCCAAACTTCGTGAAATGGCCAATCTTATTACAAACATTAGAAACGAAGCAGAAAAGTTAAAAGCATTGGGTAGCGGCATTAAATGTGTTGAAATGAATGTTGTTAGAATGTCTGCGATGATAAAAATGCTGGAACTTAACATTAATGATGTTGCCGATATATTAGACGCCTGATATTTCTGGGATCCGTCAAATGAGTGCATAATCACAATAAAATAAAATGGCATAGATTCTAGTTTATTCTTGACATATAATGTTTGGCGGTACATAATCATTATAGTAAACAGATGTTTACTATAATGATTAATTGTTATTTATTCAATTTGTAAACGATAAGGGAGGCTGAACATGTACTTACCGGATTTTGAGTATTACGCGCCCGTAAGTCTGCCGGAAGCATGCGGGCTTCTGGCGCAATTCGGCCCTAGGGCAAAAGTAATTGCAGGCGGCACTGATGTCTTACCCAAGATGAAACAAGAAATCCTGGCCCCGGAGGTTCTGGTGTCGCTCAAAAATCTTAGCCAGTTGACTGATATTTATTACGAAAAAGGCAAAGGGGTAGTTATTGGGGCGAGGGCTACTCACAACGACCTGGTCAATTCACCCCTCCTGCAGGAAAAGTACCTTTCCATTTGTGAGGCTGCTCACCATATGGCGAATAACCAGATCAGGAATAGAGGAACCGTGGGCGGCAATATTGTTAACGCCGTACCCTCTGCCGATCTGCCTCCCATCCTGATTGCCCTTGGCGCTGAAGTAAAGCTCGTTGGAACTGGGGGAGAAAGGACAGTTCCCCTGGAAGAATTTTTTACCGGCCCGGGTAACACTGTGATCAAACAAGACGAAATTCTAACTGAAATCGTCGTCCCTGACCAGTCCTTCACCGGCAGTACCTATATGAAATTTGGGCTGCGCCGCTCAGGCGCCCTGGCGGTAGTTGGGGTGGCCACGGCGGTGGCTATGCATGGGGATAGTTGTCAAGAAGTCCGGATTGTCCTGGGCGCTGTTGCCCCCGTGCCAATGCGGGCCAAGAAAGCGGAAGAATTGCTTAAGGGCAAAGCAGTCACCGCGGAACTTTTGGAAGAGGCCGGCGTGTGCGCTGCCGGTGAAAGCAAGCCGATCTCTGATATCCGCGGCTCAGCCGAATACCGGAAGGATATGGTGCGGGTATTCACCAAGCGCGCCCTCAAGAAAGCAGTTCAAGAAGGACACAGCTAAAAGAAGGGGGGAACCGAACAGATGCAGGCGATAACAGATAATAACGGCGTAAAGCGTTATCTCGTCACTCTGAATGTCAACGGGGACAGCTATACTAAAGTTATTAAAGCTAATACCACCCTGGCCGATTTCCTGCGCGAAGAGCTGGACTTGACCGGGACTAAAAAAGGCTGCGAGCTAGGCGACTGCGGGTCATGCACCGTCCTTCTGGACGATAAGCCGGTAGACTCCTGCCTGGTCCTGGCGGTAGAGGCGGACGGGTGTAATATTACTACGATTGAGGGGCTGGCGCAGCATGAAAAACTGGATAAGCTGCAGGAATCCTTTATAAACAATGCGGCAGTACAGTGCGGTTACTGCACGCCGGGAATGATCATGTCGGCAAAGGCGCTCCTGACGAAAAACCCTCACCCCACGGAGCAGGAAGTGCGTGAGGCCATCGCGGGCAACCTCTGCCGCTGCACCGGCTATGTCAACATCGTCAAGGCCGTGCTGGCCGCTGCCGAGGACAGTAAAGAAGGGGTGAAAGCATGAGCCAGGATTACGCTATTATTGGAAAAAGTGTCCCCCGGATTGACGGGCTGGAGAAAGTTACAGGACGGGCACGATATACGGCCGACCTGAAGTTTCCCAACATGCTGTACGGGAAACTCTTGCTCAGCCCCCACGCCCACGCCCGGATTCTAAGCATCGACACCTCTGAGGCGGAAAAGCTGCCCGGCGTGAAGGCCGTCATCACCCACAAGGACGTGCCCTCGACAAAGTACGGGCTCAGCCCGGCCCGCTGGGATGAAAATGTCTTATGCATCGACAAGGTACGCTACGTGGGCGACAAGGTGGCTGCCGTGGCCGCCGTCGACGAGGAGACCGTCTACAAGGCGCTGAAGTTGATTAAAGTGGAATATGAGGTGCTGCCCGCTGTCATTGACCCCTTAAAGGCCATGGACGAAGGGGCGCCCCAGATTTTTGAAGAGTATCCCCGGAACATCAACACGGAGATCCACCAGCACTTTGGCGACGTGGAAAAGGCTTTCAAGGAGGCCTATTACGTGCGCAAGGACCGTTTTGACGGCCAGCGTACCTACCACTGTCCCATCGAGCCCCACGCCTCCATCGCCTACTGGGAAGGCGACCGGGTCACGCTTTACTCCAGCACACAGACGGTCCACTACCTCCAGTATTACCTGTCCAAGGTGCTCGGGATGAACATGGGCGATATACGGGTGGTAAAAACCTATATCGGCGGCGGCTTCGGCGGGAAGATGGACCCCACCGGCCTGGACTTCGCCGCGGTTGCCCTTTCCAAAATCACCGGCCGGCCGGTCAAGATGTTTTTTGACCGCCAGGATATGTTTTATAATAACCGTGGTCGCCATGCCCAGTTCATGGAACTGACCACCGGGGTGACCAAAGAGGGCAAAATTCTCGGCGTCCATGCCAACTTCATCATGGACGGCGGCGCCTACACCGGCCTGGGGGTCGCCTCCGCCTACTATGCGGGCGCGCTTTTAACGGTACTCTATGATTTTGACAACTACAAGTTCGACATGTACCGGGTGGTCACAAACCTACCGGGTTGCGGTGCCCAGCGGGGTCACGGTCAGCCGCAGCCCCGCTACGCCTTTGAGAGCCACCTGGATCACATTGCCCAGGACCTGGGGATCGACCCTATCGATATCCGGATCAAGAACGCCAGGAAACCCGGAACGACCACTTGTAACGGCTTCAAAGTGGACTCCTACGGGCTGACGGAAGCTCTGGAAAAAGTACGGGATATTTCGGGCTGGAGGGAGAAAAAGGGCAAGTTGCCCAAAGGCCGCGGCATTGGGGTCGGCAACGGCGGATTCGTTTCCGGCGCCGGCTACGCCATTTACCGGACCGACCTGCCCCACGCGGTGGCCATGATCCGGGTCCACGACGACGGCACCTCCGCGACCCTGTACACCGGGGCGATGGAAATCGGCCAGGGCAGCGACACGGTGCTCTGCCAGATGGCGGCGGAAGCCATGGGGTACCAATATGAGAAGATGCGCATCGTCGCCGGCGACACCGTCCTGGGAGCTCATAGCTTTGGCGCCTACGCCAGTCGGCAGACCCTCATGGACGGCTGGGCGGTGAAGCGGGCGGGTGAGGAGGTCAAGGCCAAAATCCTTGAAACGGCAGCCGGGTTAATGGAAGTGGCGCCGGAGGAACTGGATGTCAAGGACGGTATCGTTTTTGTAAAGGCGAACCCGGAGGTAACGAAAACCTTCGAAGAGGTAGCCCGTACCTACTTCGTTAAAAACGGCAACCTGGTGGGCAACGGTTCCTACCGTCCGCCCAAGCTGGGCGGCGCCCACAAGGGCTCCGCAGTGGGCACCTCCCCTGCCTACAGCGCCGCCACCCAGGTTGCGGAAGTGGAAATCGACGAGGAGACCGGTGAAGTGACAGTCCTGGAGGCCTGGGACGTCCATGACTGCGGGTTCGTAATCAACCCGGCCCTTCTGCACGCCCAGGTGCACGGCGCTTTCTACATGGGGATGGGCGAGTCCATCTGGGAGGAAGTGCTCTTTGACGAGAAAGGGAGACTGCTAAATGGAAACCTGGCCGAGTACCGGCTGCCCACGGCGCTGGATATGCCCCCGGTGGTCTCGGAACTTGTTGATACCGTTGACCCCAACGCTCCCTGGGGCGTCAAGGAGGTCGGCGAGGGTGCTACGACCCCGACCATGGGGTGCATTGCCAACGCTATTTATGATGCCATGGGTGTGCGAATCGGGAGTTTGCCGCTGACCTACGAAAAGATCTGGCGCGCTCTGAAAGAAAAGAGGGAAAAGGAAGGAAAGATATAAATTAAAAAAATAGTAGGGTTTCACCTAAAACACCACATGCGATAGGGGTGAAACCCTACTATTTATATTATTTCTTGACATGAAGTGTTAACTAGTGCATTATTACTATAATAAACAGGTGTTAATAATATTTCGAAAAGTACTGTTTACGGTATTACCAGGGCGCTAACCGAATTGGGCGTAATCCGCCAGGAACAGGAAACGAAAAGGTTCAGGCTGGGTCCCACGCTGTTTCATTTAGGCAACCAGGCGCTGGGAGGAATGGACTTAAGGGCGGTTGCCAGGCCGCTATTAGAAGATCTTAGCAAGAGATTCAGAGAGACTGTTTTTCTGGGTACTGCTGATGGAAAAAGAATGACTATTATTGAAAATGTCGATAGCCCCGCAGAATTAAAAATATCTGCGCCAATAGGGACGAGGATTTCTATTTATGCCGGAGCGACGGGCAAAGTCTTCCTGGCAAGACTGAGTGAACCTGAAGTGAAAAAGCTATTAAAAGAAAAGCCGATTCGCCGGTTCACTGAGAATACCATCACAGATCCGGAGAAATACCTGGAAGAGTTGCAGAATGTGCGCCGGTTGGGCTATGCCACCGATTTTGAGGAATACATCCGGGGAGTTAATGCTATTTGCGCTCCGCTCCCCAATTCCGGGAGATGGCCTGACTCGGCGTTGTGCATGGTGGGTTTCAGCGACTCTTTTACCAGGGAGAAGGTCAGTGCGGCAATCACGGCAGTATTGCAGACTACTAATCAGATCGTCAAAATACTGGAAGGTTAGCATGCGGGATAACCCGCGTGGCCGCTAATATATCTCTTTATCCACAATCCTCAGATAAATTCCCCCGTCGTGATCCTTGTGATGTCGTGACACGGGATCACCCCTACAGATTCTTCAACCTTCACTTTTAACATTACTTTGCCCCATTTCCACTATGGCTCTGCATACATTAATGATTTACATACCGTTAAGCTGGATAGTTACTTGCTGAATATTCTGTCAAGCCCCGTCCTTTCCGACCTCGCTCAAAAGGTCGGTTTATTTCGAATATTAAATTTATTAAGGTAGTTTGCTATGGACTTAATCGTGAAAAGGAGTGGGCTGATTAACGGGAAATATTCAGTTACCGGTATTAAAACTGTTAAATTGGACAGTGGTTTGCTGAATATTCTAACTGATCTGGCTGTAGTATTGGTCGCAACTAATTGATATCATGAAAATATGACGATTTTTTTGGCGGTCTTTTTTTACCCCTTTCAATCCCGGACCACTGTCAACGAAGTAATTTTCATATAGATAGCTCTTATGGATTACCTTTATGGCGTCTTTGCCATTTAGGTGATATTCTAATATAACATTTCTGAAATTTTGAATTTATTGTAATAATTAAATATTTGTAAATTTAATTATTAGATGGATTATATGCAATACTTCTGAGATGTCTTTACGGGTGAGGATCATTAAAAAATTAAAGTGCAGGGGGTGTTAGCAAAGAGCGTGTTTTCTGCTTTAAGTCATGTTTTGGGGAATAAAAATTTTTCTTAGGGAGGTATGTTTATGAAAACAAAAGTAAAATTATTGCCGACTCTATTGATATTGGCGCTTGTGCTGCTACTGGTAGCCGGTTGTGGACAAAAACAAGCTGATAATAAAGCTCCGTCAGGGCAAGCAGCAACAGAGCCTATAAAATTAAGGTTTGCCAATTACTATCCCGCAGAGAGTGGACCAGGAAAAATAGGCCAAACATTTTGTGATGATATAAAGAAAATCACTGACGGCAAGGTCATTGTGGAATATTATCCCGGCGGTATGTTGCTCGGACCGGACAAAATGTATGATGGGGTAGTTCAGGGAATAGCCGACATTGGTCTTTCGAACCTGGGTTATACCTTCGGCAGGTTCAGCCAGACAGAGGTGCTTGACCTTCCCCATGGTTTTCCGAACGCCTGGGTTGCAAACCATGTAGCTGTTGATTTTTACGATAAATTTCAACCAAAGGAATTCAAAGATGTGCACATGATTACATTGCATACCTCTCCGGTAAATAATATCATTACAATCTCTGCGCAGGTCAAAAAACCAGAAGATCTCAAGGGTCTTAAAATCAGAGGCACCGGCAATATTGCAAAGGTTGTAGAGGCGTTGGGAGCCTCGCCGGTTGCGGTGCCTACGCCAGAAATTTATGATAACCTGTCCAAGCATGTAATTGACGGGGTTATGCTCCCCTGGGAAACGATTCAAACCTTCAGGTTTGCAGAAGTTACCAAAAATGCGACTCAAATTTGGCCTATAGGGCAGGTTTATAACTTCTATATTGTTATGAACAACAAAAAATGGAGCGAGCTTCCACCCGATCTTCAGAAAAAAATTACCGATTATGTGCAGGGAGACTTTAGGAAAAAGCTTACAGAAATGTGGAATCAGATCGATATCGATGGAATAAAATACGCCAAGGAATCTGGGTACAACATTATTGAGTTGAGCCAGGGGGAACTGGCTACATGGAAGCAGATGTCTGACAAGGTCTTTGAAGGTTATATCAACAACATGGTATCCAAGGGCTATTCCAAAGACGAAGTGAATAGTTGGATTAGTTTCATACGGGAACGGATTGACTACTGGACCAAAGAGCAAATAAAAGCAGGGGTTAAATCCTCGACCGGTCCGGATGAGGTCCGGATAAAATTATAAAAGCCCGATTTGCATTTTAATAAGATTAGGGCCGCCACTTTCACAGGTTAGGCAGCAGTTATTAAAGGGCGGCCCTAACTTAGTTTCATCTGGTTGTTTTCGATAAACTTTAAGATTGAATAACTAACGGAAAAATGATGCGGCAGGGAGGTATAATGATGAGGTTTCGGCGTGTTGCTGAAGGTCTGGAGTGGATCGGCTTTGTCGGACTATTGTTGATGCTGCTGTTTACCATAGTCGATGTGATTGGATCCACGTTATTTCACAAACCTCTGCGGGGTTCAATCGAATGGGTCGGTTATATGCAAATTATAGCCATTGGCGGTACTGTTGCTATCGGTCTCTATGCAGATCGGCATATATCAATTGAATTTCTGGTATCGAAACTACCCGGTCTTCTAAAAAATGTTGTTCTTAAATTTGTTTCAATTGTTTGTTTTGTCTTTTTCATCATTTTGTGCTGGGAAAGCTTCACTTACGGATTGTCCCTCCAAAAAGCAGGCGAAGTGAGTTCAACGGCGCATCTTCCCATGTATCCTTTTGCTTATTTTATTGCCGCTGCCGCTGTTATTGCTTCTCTATACTATGTTGGTGAACTCTTGCCGGCAAGACCTTTACAATCTCGGGAAAGGAGTGCTGAGCATGAGTCCAGTTGAGATCGGCCTTACAGGTATTATACTTCTTTTTGTGCTGTTTTTTCTAAGGGTTCCAATCGCCTTTGCCATGGCGATAGTCGGCGTGCTCGGGTTTGGCTATATCAACTCGTGGCAGGCGGGGCTAGGTATTTTGGCGCGCGATTTTTACGGGCAGTTTTCTTCGTATTCCCTAAGCGCGATAACCATGTTCGTGCTGATGGGGTCTTTTGCTTTTGTCGCCGGTATCGGTCAGAGACTTTACCAGGCGGCTTACGGGCTTGTGGGTAACTTCAGGGGTGGCCTGGGCATAGCGACGATCATCGGGTGCGCAGGATTTGCCGCTATCTGCGGTTCAACAACGGCTACTGCTGCCACCATGGGTAAAATTGCGCTTCCGGAAATGAAAAAATATAATTATAATGATACCCTGGCCACAGGCACTGTGGCTTCAGGCGGTACGCTGGGGGTATTAATTCCGCCGAGCACAATTTTCATCGTCTATGGTTTTCTGACTGAACAATCCATAGGGAAACTTTTTGTTGCGGGTATTTTACCCGGTCTGCTCCTTACGCTGTTGTTCTGTTTGACAGTCTATCTGATGTGCCGTTTAAATCCTGAATACGGCCCGCCGGGTGAAAGCATAGGCTTCAAAGAGAAGATAAAAGCGTTCTTGAGCACGATCGAGGCTTTAGCCGTTTTTGCGCTGGTAATCGGCGGTTTGTTTCTTGGCTGGTTTAGCCCGGTTCAAGCCGGCGGAATCGGGGCGGCTCTCTCCCTGCTCATCGGGCTGCTAAGACGCCAGGTTACCTGGAAAAACTTTGTTGAGCTTACCAAGGACGGTTTGCGCACTGCTGCGATGATCCTGACGGTGATCGCCGGAGCCACGGTATTCGGCCGTTTTATGGCTATAACCACAATTCCGTTTGCCCTCGCTAATTGGGTGCAAAGTCTTAATTTGCCTCCTGTAGCTATTGTGGGAGTTATATTTTTAATCTTTTTCATCGGTGGTTTTTTTATCGACGCCATGGCCTTGATTATGCTCCTGGTGCCTATTCTCTTTCCGGTTGTTAAACACCTTGGCTTGGATTTAGTTTGGTTTGGGGTAATAATTGTGCTCGTATCAAATCTGGGTGTCCTTACCCCGCCTGTGGGTGTTAACGCCTACGTCGTAAAATCGATAGCCCCCGAAGTACCCCTTGGGCAGATATTTAAAGGGACAGCGCCCTTCATGGCGGCAATACTTGTTGCTACAGCCATAGCTATGGCTTTTCCTTCACTTTCACTGTTTTTACCGGGGTTGTTAAAGTAAACGGATAGCCGAAAGAGAACAGAATCTAATTGGGGCAAACACCCTTAAGCCCTTGAATATTTATTGGCATAGAGAGATGCTGCCGATATTAATAGAAAGTGCAGCTCAAGTTGGCGGTTATAATAGCCTGTTACAAGGATATACTTAGAAAGCCGGTCCGGCATTGGCCGGCGGATGGCGGATATTGAGTATCTATAGTAACGATTGACGAAGGTCGTTGCTGAATTATTACGGTAGTCAGCGGCTTTTGTCGTGGTCAGTTTCTGGAAGTCAGTTATGACTTCCAGTTGTTTTGGCAGGACTGATTTATTATTGATACAATTATCTCAATTTTTTGACTATTTCACTATTTCAATATAGTGCCACTTCATAGTGCCACTTCCACTTAGGCTATAACACCTTCCGCCAGCCGTTTGCCCTTCTTTAATGATCGCTGCTTCATGGCCTCGGGTAACATAGCTTTAGCCGTCACAGCTTTTATTAAGTTTATATTTTTTAGCCATTCGTACTACTGTACTTTGACTAACTCCCAGTACCTTGGCTGCCTTGTAAGTACTCTTGTGTAATTGGAGAGCCCGTTTCACCAGACATCTTTCTACTTCCTCAACGGCCATTGTCAGGTTCATCTTGTCCAATCTATATAAGTTTTTATTTTTCTCAAGACGGTACTTTTGAGGCAAGTCTTCAAGATTTATTTTTGGGGTGTCGGTAATTACAACGAGCCTTTCGATTAAGTTAATCAGTTCCCTGACATTTCCCGGCCAGTCATATCTAGTTAAGCAGTCAACCACCTCATCTGATAAGCTTTTTTTCAGGTCATATTTCCTATTATAAATATTTAGGAAATGAAAAAGTAAGGGGGCAATTTCATCCCTGCGCTCCCGTAAGGGAGGAATCCGGATGGGAATAACATTAATATGATAGTAAAGATCCTCCCGGAAGGAATTTTCTTTTATCATCGGCTCTAAGTCCCTGTTCGTCGCAGCCAGTACCCGGACATCAACCTTAACCGTTTTTACCCCGCCGACCCTGGTAATTTCCTGCCCCTGCAGGACACGTAAAAGCTTGACCTGAAATGCCAGCGGGAGTTCGCTTATTTCATCGAGGAAGATTGTACCTTTGTCTGCCAATTCAAAATAACCTGGTTTTCCCGATTGGTTGGCCCCCGGAAAAGCACCGGGTTCATAACCAAAAAATTCGCTTTCAATTAATTCCTGAGGAATTGCGCCGCAGTTAACTTTGATCATTGGGTTTTTTCTTCTTTTCGGGTTAAGGTTGTGCAACAAATCTGCAATTATTTCCTTGCCGGCTCCAGACTCTCCCTGAATGAGAACAGGGCTCTCTACCATAGACACCCGCGTGGCTAGTTCTATGATTCTTTCCATCTTTTTGTTTTTAACAACCAGACTATGTTCTTTGGTATACATTTCTTTTAGATTTTCCAACTCCGACAGGTACTGGGCATTCAACTCCTGGGTTTGCCTAAGTTCCTCTTCAAGTTGCCTCAAATCGGTGATATCCCTGAAATTGACTACTGCCTTGATTACTTCACCCCTATTGTTAAAAACCGGATTACCAATTGCCATTACTTCTTTACCGTTAGTAAATTTTTGCAGAATACTAACTGGCTTACCCGTTTCCAACACTTTCAGCGCCACAGCCGGGTCAAAATAGTCATCTTTTTTCTTCACTTTGTACAGGTTAACACCCAGGACATCTTCAATTTTCAAACCGGTTACCCACTCGAATGCCTTGTTCAAACGCGTTACTACGCCATTCTTGTCTACTATGCTGATACCGTCGTTCGAATCCTGGAAAATTGAATTTAGCTCAATAAATTCATTATTAATTACTTCCAATAAATTCATGTTTTGTACTTTTTCTTTTGCTAATATTTCTTTGGTAATTTTATTAACTCTTACTAACCGGCACAGCCTGTCAACTGCTAAACTGCCAATATTTAACTTCTTAGTTGCTGTACTTAAACCATTTTCCTGAACCATTTCATAATTTATATCACCGATCATGATAATCTCCCCCCTCCCGTTTATTTAGATTATTTTTATTATTCAATATTAACATTTTCCAACCATTAGGCTGGGGACCCTGTAATTTTTTTGAAGATTTGTCTGCTCCGGGTCGTGTTTGATTTAATTTTAATTATTGCAAATTAACTATTGCAAAAAATATGCCTGCGGACTTACTTTTTTAGTTAAAATTATAAATAGCCCTCCTCGCCTAAAATCAGGGCAATCAGAGAGACAACAAAAACAAAAGTATCATCGTAAGTACTCAGGTGTTTTATAATTTTACATAAAAAGGCTAATAACTGTACCTTTTGTAAACAGAATTTATAACTATAGACAGTCAATCTGTACTAAATTCATACAAGAAAATAAAACATTCTTCAACTTTTACTTTGTTCATTGCTCCGCCCCCTTTCCCAGCCTCTTATATTGTGCGGCCTGAACGGTAACATTTATGGCCAGTGAATAATATTTACTCAGATGAACAACGATTTACTATAGTAATTATGCAATAGGTAACATTTTATATCAAGAGGAAATATCTGTTTACCCAAATATCCAAACGGATATCTACGCGAAAGAGTTGCATCGGATATATGCCTGGCTGCGTGTTACTCGTGAACTGTTTAATTGAACAGTAAAATGGCGGATATTCTGTCTTGCCGGACTGTAGAATCAGTTCTGAATATATGATAAATTTTCAATGTTAAGCATCATAATGAGGATACATATTTATTTTTTGCTTATTGTGATCATGATCATGCAGATATACAGGGGGTGAAATTATTGTGGTATAAGCGCGGGAGCTTATTGATGTCCACTTATGAAAATTCTGCAACCGGCATGTTTGTTGCTATTGGGCCGGTCGCTGCTGGAAAATTTGTTACCGGGGAGGTGGCTTGAGATGTTTTTGAGTCATTTTGAATATTTTGCTCCAAAAACGCCTGGTGAAGCGCTGGAATTGGCCGGCCGCCTGGGGAATAAGGCCAAAGTTCTCGCCGGCGGCACCGACCTGTTGATAATGATGAAAGAAAAGTTGATCAAACCGGAATACTTGATCGATATCAATGGGGTAAAAGAGTTTAAAGGTATTTCCTACGAGCCGGGTGAGGGTGTCGTTATCGGAGCGGGCACAAAAATATCAGAAATCGAGTTTTCAGTTATCATCCGGGAAAAATACCATGCCCTTCACCAGGCGGCGGGCGAACTGGGTTCAATCCAGGTAAGATCCATGGCCACTATCGGAGGCAATAGCTGTCATGCCTCACCGGCGGCGGAGACACCCCCGCCTCTGATCGCCTTAGGCGCAAAAGTGCTGATCAGCAGCGTTTCCGGGGACAGGGAACTGCCCCTGGAAGAATTCATTTTGGGCAACCGGGTAATCGCCCTCGCGGAAGGCGAAATGCTGACCAGATTTCTTCTGCCGGAACCGGCTCCGAAGTCAGCCAGTCGCTACGCTTACATCGGACTCAGGGACGCCATGGAAATCGACGCGGTTAATATGGCTGTCAACATAGTGCTGGAGGATGACGGCCGGACGATTAAAGATCTAAGACTGGTGATGGGATCCGTTTCTCCGAGGCCTTTAGTTTCGGTTGAAGTCCCGGCTGTCCTGGTGGGGCGAGAGTTTAACGGCGAATTGGTGGAGAAAGCGGCGAAAGCGGCTTCCGGCGAGGCCAAGCCTATTTCCGACATCCGGGCCTCGGCGGAATACCGGCGCGAAATGGTAGCGGTGCTGGCCCGCAGGTTGCTTCAAGAAGCGTTTGGCGCCGCGTCCGGGAAGGGGGAATAGCTGTGAAACAGTTGATTGAATTAGAAATAAACGGCCGGGTTTATGAAATACCCGTCGACCCGAGAGATTTACTTGTTGACGTAATCAGGAAAAAAGCAGGTCTTACCGGTACCAAGAAAGGTTGCGGGCAGGGAGATTGCGGCGCCTGTACAGTATTAATCAATGGTGAACCGGTGCTCTCCTGCATTACGCTGGCGATTACCTGTCACGGCAAAAAAATTACCACTATTGAAGGGATGGCGGCGGAAGACGGCAAGCTCCACCCGATCCAGCAGTCTTTTGTCGATCATGGCGCCGTGCAGTGCGGTTTTTGTACCCCAGGGATGATCCTTTCGGCAAAGGCGTTGCTGGACAGAAACCCCAGGCCCAGCGAGGATGAAATAAAGCGCGGCATAGCAGGCAACATTTGCCGTTGCACCGGATATAAGAAAATAGTCGAAGCAATTTCCGCCGCGTCTGAAACCATGATTGCAGAGGGGGTGAAGTGATGAATAACAAACATACCCGGGAACCATTCGCTGGAATGCCGTCAACGAAAGAAGAATTTACCCAAGTAGGAAAAAGTGTGCCGCGGGCAGACGCCCCTAAAAAAGTTAAAGGTGAAGCGATTTATACGGACGATATGACCCTGCCGGGCATGGTTTACGGAAAAATCAAGCGTTGTACGGAATACGCCCACGCCGTCATCAAAAAGATCGATTGCAGCAAAGCCCTTGCGCTGCCGGGTGTTCTGGCGGTTCTCACCGGAGATGAAGCTCCCAACAGATGGGGTATCGTTCCCCAGTCAGCCAACGAGACTGCCCTGGCCGTGGGTAAAGTTCGTTTCTATGGTGAAGGCGTGGCCGCCGTTGCCGCCGTTGATGAGGAAACCGCCGAGGCGGCGCTTGATTTGATTGAAGTGGAATATGAGCCCCTGCCGGTGCTGCTGGACCCGTTCGAATCCATGGAACGCGCCGGTGAAGTGCTTATACATGAAGAATCTCCGGGAAATATATTGCACGCGGGTGAACAGGTGTACGGTGACGTGGACAAGGCCTTTGCCGGGTGTGCTTACGTTTTAGAAAGAGAATTCCATACTTCCTACGTTAACCACGCCTTTTTGGAGCCGCATTCCGCCCTGGCCAGTTATGATCCCCAAAGCGGGCAGCTGCATTTATGGGCAAGCAGCCAGGTTCCCCACTACCTGCACCGCCAGATGTCAAACGTGTTGGAAATACCCATGAACAAGATCCGTGTTACCCTGCCCGCGGTAGGCGGTGGTTTCGGCGGCAAGGGTGAAGCAGCCTCATCAGAATTTGTCGCCTGCCTGCTGTCCAGGAAAATCGGCCGGCCGGTCAAAGTGACGTTTGAGCGCAATGAAGTATTCTTCACGCACAAAGGCCGGCACATATGCCACATGAAACTGAAAATCGGACTGGACAAAGACGGTTATATCCAAGCCGTGGATTTTGACAATACTTTGGACGGCGGCGCTTACGCAGGCTGGGGCGTCGTGGTGATGTTCTACACCGCGTCCATGATCCACCTGCCCTACAAGGTGCCTAACGCCCGCGCCCGGGTAAGACGCGTTTTCACCAACAAGCCCACCTGCGGCGCCATGCGCGGTCTCGGCGGGGTTCAGCCCAGGTTCGCCATGGAGTGCCTGCTGGACGAGATGGCCGAAATGATGGGTATAAGCCCGTACGAACTCAAAATGAAAAACGCTATAGAGTCGGGCTATACAGCAATAAACAATATGTACGTGCCGCATAGCGAGTTCAAGAAGTGTCTGCAGACGGCGGTGGAAAAATCGGGCTATCTTGAAAAACACGGCAAGCTGCCCTTCGGCAAAGGCATCGGGCTGGCCGGCGGCTATTATATTTCCGGCACGGCCTATACCCTCTACCAGTCTTACAAGCCACACACTTCAGTGCTGCTCCGGGTAGACACCGAAGGCGGAGTGACCCTGCATTGCGCGGTTGCCGAGATCGGCCAGGGCTGCACCACCGTAATGGCCCAGATGGCTGCCGAGGCGCTGGGAGTCCGTTACGAAGACGTGCACGTGGTGTTGGGAGACACGGAGTTGGGGACTTTCGACTTGGGCAGTTTTGCCAGCCGGGTAACCTACGCAACCGGGGCTGCCATTATTGAAGCGGCCAATGAGATTAACCAAAAGCTTAAAGAAGTGGCTGGCGGTATACTTGGCTGCCGGGCCGATCACTTAACTATAAAAGACCGTAGGATTTATTCCATATATGAGCCTAAAAAAACCATCGAATGGGAAAAAGTTGTGCAAGTATATGTCAATTCCGTTGGGGCGCTGACCAGTGTCGGTCACTTCTCACCGCCGCGGCGCAAAGGGATTGACCTTGTGAGCGGTAATAGAGTCCAGGGTGCTAATATCGGTCACTCCCCGACATTCGGTTTCAGCTGTCAAATACACGAAGTAGATGTGGATGTGGAAACCGGCAGGATCAGGGTGACCAAGGTAACCGAAGCCGGGGACTGCGGTAAGGCAGTCAACCCCATGAGCGTGGAAGGACAGGTGGAAGGTTCCATCATGTTTGCCATGGGTCAGGCCCTTTACGAAGAATTAAAGTTAGACGAAAACGGCAGGTTGTTGAATCCGAGCCTGCATGACTACAAGACGCCGACCGTCATGGAGATGCCGGAAATGGACACCAACATAGTAGACAGCTACGATCCGACAGCTCCTTTCGGGGTTAAGGAAACAGGTGAAGGCGCCGTTCAGCCGACCATCCCGGCGATTGTCAACGCTATTTACGATGCGATCGGGGTGAGGTTTACCGAACTGCCCATTACCCCGGAAAAGGTCCTTAATGCCTTAAAGGAAAAGCAAGCCGCCAAATCATCAGCCGGCTGACATTTTAGGATTGAATAAGCGATCAGGTGTAAAGCTGAAAAAAATGGCCATCACCAGGAGGTACTAACCCGGGCGCGCCTCGCTATTCAGGTAGTCAGAATTCAGTAGTCGTAAATTTAGAATATTCCAAGATGATAAACCATGCTTTCATTCTGACTTCTGACTTTTGACTTCTGACTTCTGACTCCTGAGTAGTTACAAAATATTATTAATTGACTGAAAAATGAACTTCTTCAGAATATTAAAATGGAGGAGGTTAAAAAATGAATATTTCAAGTTTAATCACTGATAATGCCTCTTTTCACCCCCGCTACAAGGCGGTTATTTGCGGGGATGACGGAAGGGAATTCACCTGGTCTGAGCTTGACAAAATGGTTAACAAACTGGGCAATGCCCTGACAGATATGGGAGTGAAAAAAGGGGACAGAGTGGCAGTTTACCTGCCGAACTCCCCGGAGTTTATTTTCACTTACTTCGCTGCGGCAAGGATAGGAGCCATAGTCACACCATTTAATATTCTCTTCAGGACCGGTGAGATATCTTATATTCTTAACAATTCCAGGGCCAAGGTTTTGGTTGGTTCTTCCGCTGAAACCGAACAGTATGTTATCGAGACAAACGTTCAGTTTCCGCACCTGGAAAAAATTATTACGGTCGGAAGCCCGGTGAAAGGCGCTGTTGATTTTTATTCCTTGATATCAGAAGCCTCTGAAAATCTTGAGACGGTTGACTGCGGCCCCGATGAACCAGTGACGCTGATGTACACGTCCGGCACTACCGGACAGCCGAAAGGGGCGCTGCTCAGCCATGTCAACTTCCTGTCCATCGCTGCCGTGAATGCGACAATGGTGCATATCAACGACCAGGACCTGTATTTGACGGCTGCCCCCTACTGCCATATCTTTTTTGTTCAGTCCGTACTCAATCCTTATTACGCCGGCGCGGGCGTCGTGACCATGCAACGCTTCAATGCCGAGAAAACATTGGATTTGATATCCCGTTATCAGGTCACTCACTTTGCCGGCGTCCCGACCATGTATATTTTTATGCTGCAGCAGTACGAGAAAGATAAGTATGACCTAAAATCATGGCGGGTGGCCGTTTCTGCCGCGGCTTCCATGCCTATGGAACACATTAAGGAAATTACAGAAAAATTTAATGTCGAGTTTAGCGAGACTTATGGCGCTACCGAAACCAGTTCCACCGTAACTTATGGCAGGATCGGCCACGGCAAGGCCGGCTCGGTTGGACCGGTTGGCCGCGGTATCCAGGTGAAAGTGGTCGATGAATCAGGCAACGTGCTGCCGGCAGGAGAAGTAGGCGAAATCCTGGTCAAGAGCCCCGGCGTTTTCAAGGGCTACTGGGAGATGCCGGAAGCCACCAAGGAGGCATTTGACGAGGGATGGTACCGCACCGGTGACCTGGGTAAATACGATGAGGACGGGTACGTATATATCGTAGACCGCAAGAAAGACATGATTATCTGCGGCGGTTACAATGTTTATCCTAGAGAAGTGGAAGAAGTGATTTACCAGCATCCCAAGGTAATGGAAGCTTCTGTGTTGGGGGTAAAAGATCCTGTGCGCGGTGAAGTTCCGAAAGCTTTTATTTGCCTAAAAGAAGGCGAAGAGATGATGGACCAGGAACTGATTGATTTTTGCAAGCAGAGAATGGCCCCTTATAAGGTGCCGCGCGACATAGAGTTTTTACCCGAGTTGCCTAAAAGCCCGACCGGTAAGATTTTAAAAAGAAAGCTTAGAGAAAGTGTATAGAATGATTTCATATCAGCTGTCTAAGACCGGCGCGGACATCCATGTCCGCGCTCCCAATTTTGCATCTGGGGGGTTATAATAATGGTAGAAAACAAGCTTGATTATTTTGTTTACTGTCTCCCTTACCTTCACAGGTTATTTGGCGGCCGCTATTCTTTTGGTTTATCAGACAGGGAAAAATTCCTTGTTTGCTTAGATGGTGCTGAAATCCCGATGCCTATTAAAGCGGGAGATCCCGTGAAGGAAGGTACTGTCTCCAGCATGGTAATAAAAGAAGGGCGGGAAATTACCAGACAGGTTGATAAAAACGTTTTTGGCGTGCCTTATATCGCGCGTAGTATTCCGTTAAAAGATGAGCAAGGCATGGTTTATGGAGTTTTAAGTATAGGCGATCCGACGTCTTTAAAAGAGGAGCTAAACGAATTAGCCAACAAAATAAATAATGAAATTGACTCATTAGATAATTCGGCCGCCAATATAGTTGCTGCTTCCCAGGAATTTGCCGTCACTGTGTCTACCCTTGCTCAAAATGCGGAAGGAATCAGAGAGAAAATGACATTAGTGGACTCCATATTAAGGTTAATACGTGAGATATCTGAACAAACTCATCTTTTGGGTTTAAACGCAGCTATTGAAGCGGCCAGAGCCGGTAAATCGGGTCGGGGGTTTAATGTAGTCGCAGAGGAGATAAGAAAATTGGCTACTAAAACTAAGGACTCCTTAAAGCAAATTAATGAAGAAATGAAGAAGGTACTGGAATCAGTCGAGACAATTACAATGAATGCCCAACAAATTGCAGCAACTTCCGAGGAACAGGCGGCTACTACTGAGGAAGTTGGAAATGCCACCCACGGTTTAAAGGAAGAGTCACAAAGACTTATTGATCTGGCACAAAAATTTATTAAAATATAAATCAAATGCCAAGAAGGGTGGTCCGGCATTTCATTATAGGCTACTATTTGCGGGTCTATACCCAAAAAGCTTGCTGACGCCCGGTCGCCCTGCACCTTGTCCAACCGGTAAATCTTCCCTTCGAAAGTATAAATTTCATCACCTATATATACAGCCCTGGACATCATTGATAGTACGTTTTCCTACTCGTCAATGATGGTGGTATAACTGCCTGGCAAGTATTCGGGTGCTTCCTTTGGTTGTTTCTGAAAGAACCCGGCAGTTGATAGGGCGGCAATTGAATTCTTCTTTACTACAGATGCATAACAGAAAGCAGAAAGAATATTACTGTCAATGTTATTACTAATACTCCTGAATTTTTTTCAACATTCCTTCCTCCCTTAAAGCTAAAAATAAACAAGCCGGGATTTCCCGGTTATCTTTTTTCCGCGTGCATCCTGTATGTTAGAACCTTGGTAGTTGCATGTTAATTATAGTATAATAAACCGCTGATTCCACTTCCTGCAAGCAATCCGGTTAAGGTTGTGTCGACTACAAAAAATTTATTATTTATTTATATAATTATTATCAAAAAAATGTAATAATCTTATTCATTATTGTTTTGAACTACTCTAAAAATACAGAGAGGAAATTATTTAAAAAAACGATATTACACTCTACGAAGCTAATTTAACTTTAATCAGTATTCTCATAATTATTTAGATAATATTTGCAATTATTACAAAGATCTGCCTGATCCTGAATCACTATGCAATATGATTCGTCTTCCTTCCAGCAAGGTTTAAATTTGTTTACTGCCTTACTTTTATTTCTGGTTTGGCTATCTATGCAACTTTTAGTTTTCCAGCAGGAGTACATAGCAATAACCTGTTGCACACCCGCGATATTAAGACCTTTTATATTAATTAGGTTATGGATAAACTTTAACCTTTTCAGGTCATTATTCGAATATAATCTCTGCTTATTTTTTCTTGCCGGATTAATTAAATTATTTTTTTCCCATATCCGGAGTGTTTCAGGATGAACTTCAAGTAATTGTGCCACTACGCCAATATTTAACATTGGCTTGTCATCATCCCAGGTGGACATTTAATTACCCCCTCTCTTATAAATATAATTTATAAGTTTATTATATAAATACAAACATATTTTGTAAATATTTAATGATTAATTATTGAAATGATGTGAAAAGAGGTAATATGGCTGTAATGAAAATACTAATATTAGGTTTGTTTTATATAAAATAATTATAAATATTTACTTAATAAATTTGGATGTTATTATTGATTATTTATGCGGATAGGATCTATAATGTTTATGAGCTAATGACCATAACCCAAGGAGGACTGCAAAATTATGGAAACCAACATCTATTATAATGAAAAATTAATGAGCCATTTTATGAATCCAAGTAATGTGGGGAAAATCGACAATGC
>Ga0067045_1029337_pt1 | contig 21618 bp, 13 predicted proteins | sample TerdegcTABiofilm_FD_59184 | JGI IMG/M metagenome (GOLD analysis project Ga0067045, IMG submission 59184) | Combined Assembly of (Gp0054472, Gp0054536) Wastewater bioreactor microbial communities from Singapore -Terephthalate degrading...
GCCATTCGTATCCGCCAGGATTCTTCCATTGGGATGAACGACGCAACTGTGTCCCAGGCCAAAACCCGTGGCGTGCCCGCTTTTACCTTTGTGATCGGACACGACCAACCACCGATTGGTTTTCTGCGCGTCGGCAATGACATAACCTTCATCAAACCAAATGGTGAGCGCGACGAGGAAATCAGCTTGTCCCGCCTGAACGAGCGCCTGGCAATAATCAAGACCCATCTCGATGCAAATGAGCAATCCGACGCGGCCCAGGGGACTCTCGACCACTCCGATGCCCGGTTCAGTACTCCATACTTGATCTTCATTCCCCCCATACGATTTATCCCACAAGTGGGTTTTGCGGTGTTTTCCCACGACACCCTCCGGTCCCACGACGACGCTGGTATTAAAGAGAGTCCCCGAGGAAACTTCGGTCAGGCCGAAGACAACATAGATCCCATATTGCCGGGCCATGGCGATGATATGGCTGGTGCTGGGGCCGGGCACGGTTTCGGCGGTATCCTGTATATACACCATTTCTTCGGCGGACGGTTTGTACGAGGCCGGTCCCCATGCTGGATTATTCTGTAAGCCAATTTCGGGCAAAACCACCAGATGGGCGCCTTGTTCGGAGGCTCGGGCAATGTATTCTTCAAATACCTTTAGATTGGCTTCCTTGTCCTCCTTCACATTCATGCAGACCGACGCAACCGTCAACGCGGTTTGGCCATTGTGATCACCCGGTTCGGGTTCCCGATAAGGAACGAGCACAGTCTGTCCGGTGATTGATTGACCGCCGGCTTCGCCAGAGAACCATAATTCACCGGTTGGTGCTTGTGATGTTCGGATTGAATATTGAAGTACCGTCGACCCCGCGAAGTCCGGTAAATCCCAGGTGATCACGCCGTTGTCCAGAATTCCGCCGTTATTAATGCTGGATATGCCCAATCCGGGTGGAGGTGTTTCCCTGACGAGAATCGGCCCTGGAGGATGAATGATTTGAATTTGGACTTTCCGGAGCTCATTGGGAAAGTAGACGGGACTGGAAATTGAGCGCTGTTGGATTGGCGCCGTATAAGCCGGAAGGATAAGCCTTCCACCGATTTCCTGGCTTTTGACATTGCCGGTGAAGGCGAAGTCTCCCCGGGCAGAAAGGGGAGGGGTGATCGTATACTTTAGTGATTGAAATGCATAGAAATAAGGTAGGTTCCAGGTTATGACTCCGTTTTCCAGTTTCCCGCCATTCAAGATATTTTGGATCTCCCAGCCAGCGGGTGGTATCTCCACCACGGTCACATTGGCTTCGACCCCGGCGATCTCGATCTGCACACGGATGGGATTTCCAGGAATATAGACAGGATCGGAAAAAGCGCGGATGCCTACGTGTTGCGCCGTAGCGAGGGGAATGGAACTTAGAATCCTGAGTGTTAGGATAACAAGTAATAATGACATTTGATGATTCATAATAACACCTACCGGTCCCGCTTCAATCAAAAAAACTCCTTTACATGTTGAGGTACACGGCCTCCAAGGCGGATGATGTCACCCGGGCTGATCAAACCATTGCTACAGTCGTACAGGCTGAACAAATTGAAGACGCAGGATGGCTGGCCGAAGCAGGGACTGGGGTAAATACTATCCATTGTATCGGGGCCGACACCCTCCAGGAGATACGTGTCGGCATTCAGCACAATCCATTTTCCATTGCTGTTCTGAAATGGTTTTCCTATCCCTTCCGCGAATCCCGGCGTATAATCAAATACTTTATCGTATTCCTGTATAGCATCATGCATTCCCTGCTGAGATTTTGATCCAAACGGATCGATCGCGGCGGTGATTGACGATAAATACGCTACGGGGGTGGTGAATAGATGAAAATCGTTTTCAAATCCGGAAATATATCCGGCTGTCCCGCTGCAGATGGGCATATAAGAGCCATTGTCTACCTGATACAGGGAGTTGGCGGTTGCAATCGCTTGCATGTTCGCTTGCGTGGCCGCCACCTTCGCCCGGATTTGCGCGTTCAAGAAATTGGGCACCGCGATGGCGGCTAAAATCCCGATGATGGCGACCACGATGAGCAGCTCAATGAGGGTAAAGGCTTTCCCTTGATTTAATTCTATCATTGCATACCTCCTACTCGGATCCTATGGATCAGTAGAGAGTCCATAATTCGTGGGGGATTCCACTGGTTTGGGTTAGATCGCTGATGTCCCATAAGCGTGCGACTCCGTCCCAGCAACCAGTCAATACCCGCAATCCGTTCGAAGAAAACGACACAGAATGCACCGAATCAAAATGGCCGATGAATGTCCGGATTACTGCTCCAGTCTCCGTATCCCACAATTTTGCTGTTCGGTCAGCGCTCCCTGTTAGAATATGTCTCCCGTCCGGTGAAAACGCCACGGAATTCACAACATTTCTATGTCCGGAGAATGTCCGGATCTCTAAACCCGTTTGAGCGTCCCACAACATTGCTTTCCAATTCTGCCATTCACCGTCCGTTAGGACCTTAGTTCCATCCGGCGAAAACGACGCGTTTAAATGGGCGTAGAATGTCCGGATTCTTTCTCCTGTCTCTTCCTCCCACAAAATGGCTGTATCATCAAAATACCCCGTTAAAATATGTTTTCCATTGGGTGAAAACGCTGTGGAGTATACACCCTGTGAATGGCCGGTGAATGTACGGATCACCACGCCAGTCTCCGTATTCCACAATTTGGTCGTGTAGTCTTGCGAACCACTTAAGATCTTCGTTTGGTCCGGTGAAAACGACACGGAAGTCACTCCTCCTTGATGCCCGCTAAAAGTCCGAATCACACCCCCACTCTCAACATCCCACAACTTTGCCGTATTGTCATTCCAACCACTTCCAGTCAGGACATACTTTCCGTCAGGTGAAAACGTTACAGCGTTTACGCTGGAAGTATGGCCGATGAATGTACGAATTACTGATCCATTTTCTATATCCCAGAGTGTAGCCCAATTGTTTTCCAAATCTCCTGTCAGGATATACCTTCCATCCGGGGAAAACGCCACGGATGTCACTGTCGAATGGCCGCTGAATGACCGAATTACTTTCCCAGTCTCTACATCTAGTATCTTCACCGAATCATTACTAGTTCGTATCAGGACTTCACTTCCATCCGGCGAAAATGCTGCGGAAAACACGCTTATGCCATCAAATTTGAAAGTACGGATCTCTGTTCCATTCTTGGCATCCCACAATTTAGCCGAACTATCCCAAATACCTCCCGTCAGAATCCGAGTTCCATCCGGCGAAAACGCTACAGAAGAAACTTCTATATGGGCTTCAAACGCCTGAATTTCTTCTCCAGTCTCGACCTCCCACATCTTCACCGTACCATCCATACTCCCCGTCAATACGAGCTTCCCATCCGGCGAGAACGCCAAGGAACTTACCCAACCAGCTTGGAATGTCCAGATTTCCGCCCCACTCTCCACATCCCACATTTTCGCACGTTCAAAACTTCCCGTCAGTATCCGTGTTCCGTCCGGTGAAAACGCCACGGAAGTCGCTCCACCTCGATGCCCGCTGAATGTCCGAATCGCAATCCCACTCTCCACATCCCACAAGTTTGCTGTCCCGTCTTCACTCCCTGTCAGGATCAGCTTGCCGTCGGGTGAAAACGCCATGGTGCTTACGTTGTTTGAATGCCCAGTGAATGTCCGAATCTCCAATCCATTATCTGTATTCCACATCTTCACCGATGCATCACTGCAGCCGGTCAGTACCTGCGCCCCATCGGGGGAAAATGTTAACGAATTCACTGAACCGGTTTGACCCGAATAAGTCTGGACCACAACTCCACTTTCGATATCCCACAACCGCGCTTTGCCATCGGCACTGCCGGTTATGAACGTTTTCCCATCGGGTGAATAGGCCAAACACTTTAATGTGCCATAGCCAAACTGCATGATGGGTTCGGTGATGATGTCTTGGCTAAAGACTGGGAGTACAATCGGAATGAATGACCCCAAAAGGATTACTCGTGATATTATTAATGCTCGATTATCCATGGTAATTCTCCATTCATTTATGTAAGATTATAGTCCTCTCATTCTTATTGAAATATCGTCCAATCCTGAACGGAGGAAATAGACTCGTTGATAATCTCCACCTCGCTGAAAATCCCTTTGCACAGAACATTAGGATCCATTACACTGCGGGCATGCACAAAGACGATTACTGGATCATGAAACTCTATAAGAATTGTTTTAAACAATATCCATTCATCACTAGCTGCATGACGATAGTAAGTCCTGCAAAGGTTATCGTCACGTGAAACTTTTAATTCATAATCATAATCATTATAGTCAGTATAAGGGAGATAGCGCAATTCAAATGCAAAATTACTACTATCCATGGTCCGCCATATGGACTCGACAGCTGGTGTGGGTTCCACAGCATAGACTCGTTCATAAAAACATTTACTGCCCTGCGCAACGGAATCAAAAAAGCCCATGGCGGCACCCGCATAACGGTCTGTGGACATAAGTTGAATGGGGTGAACCTTTGCCTGTAGGGTCACGTTCCCGCTCAACTCTTTATAAGCCATATGGAATCCCCAATATACAGATTCAAATTGCAAGGGATTGGCGCCTATAATTTCGTATTCGCCTGTCGCTGGATCATATTGTGCCGCGCCTAGTGGTTTTCCTTTACCTAGAAAATCACAATGATCGGTGAATATGCCAACAGGTTCTGGAACATGAGGGACCAATGTGGTTTGACCTGTAATCATTTGGTCATTTATCGTACCAGTGAACTCATAAGGACCTGCAGCTTCTAATGGAACCGTGAGCCAGTATGTAAGGACCAAAGGACCTGTACCCCTCCCCGATTGGGTCCATTGGATAACCCCATTTTCAAACTTTCCGTTGTTACTGATTTTCCATGCGGTCCAGCCGTCGGGTGGAGTTTCGGTTATGGTGTATTCACCCGCCGGACACTGGATAACAATTTCGATGATTATACTCTGCTCAGGAAGGTACCCTTGAGCGGGAAGTGTTCGCTCCGCCGTTAGTTCCGCCGGTTCCAATCCGGTCATCCCGGTGATGCCCTGTTCATTGACTCGGCCAGAAAAAGAGGCTTCTCCATGTGGAACGGAAAGTGGAGTGATCTTATACTGGAGTGATTCATAACCCATGAAGGAAGGCAAGTTCCAGGAAATAACACCGTGATCGAATGTACCGCGATGACTGATGATTCCAGTGATCGACCATCCGGCTGGGGGGATTTCTATGATAGTCAAAGGACCCGGTTCCCCCGAAATTTTAATGCTAACCGGTATGGTTACTCCCGGTACATACATAGTACTGGGTAAAACTCGTTCTGCGGTAACCTGCGTCGTTGCATAGGCAATGAAGCTTACCGTAACAATCGTTAGTACAATAAAAAGTATAAAGACCGGTTCCTTCATTATAATGCCTCCTTTGTGTTGCCGATAATTTTGTAGTGCCGTTGTAGGATGGGCCGCACCGTAACGACCCATCCTACGCTGCCAATTTATTTACCGAATCAATACGTAAGCGTCCCGGTGATGGTTAGCGTGTAATAGATTCTCATTTCAACGGGATCTAAATATCCCACTGCAGACCACTCCGTGGAGCCGCTGGCGTTTTCAAATCGGCCAGTACCTCCCTCAATAACACCAGTACCCATACCCGTCCACTGTAAATCATCAGCCGTCACCCCTCTTCCTTTGACCATAAGAAAATGCAGTTCATCTCCATTCGCTGCCGTCATGACCAAATTCGACGATTGAATTGACGCTGGAGAAATAGGGTTATTTGGATCATCATTGACCACATCCCAATCGCCCTCCATAACAAAGCGGCCGAGATGAGTCCCTTCCCCGATATCGATAGTCGTCAGTGATTCGAAATCGAAATACCCATCGGAGATAGACTTAAAGGGCCGTTCCACCGCTTTTTTGGCGCTTATGGCCATAGGCAAAGTCAGGGCGCACACCGCCAACACCGTGATGCCTGCCAAAGATGTTTTTCTAAGCCATTTCCCGTTCATCTTCTTTTTCCTTTCTTTCTTGTGAACTGAATCTCACCGTTCCTTTGATTACCTTGGATTCCCTCGGATTCTTGCCATAATTCCGCGTTGCGTTGATGACCACCCCCTTCCTTGAAGAGCCAATTCTCGGGAGATAGGCAAAAAAACTCCACCCGCTGTATCGTTCCCGATACTTTTTTATTGAACTATGCCTTTACAATACAAATGAATTAATTCATCCGCCCCCACGGCCAGCGAATTCCCGAGGATTCCACCGGGCCGTATTCCCACATTTCTTCGAGGACTTCCACTGTGGGATCTTCCCCGTATTGCAAACTCCTCCCCTCACCCCGGCCGGAAGGGATATACACCACGATTTTCTGTTTCTGGGAATCATAAGCCATTTCCGGCGAGGTCGCGCTGCCGGGATTGGGAAGGGTCAATTCCGTCCAGACCGTGCCATCCCATTCCCATTGATCGCCCATCCAGAAATCGTTGGGAATGTAACCTATCCACTTCATACCTCCATAAAGGATGGTGACGCCCCGGGCTTCATCGAAGGCCAAGCCATGCCAATGGCGGCCTTCTGGACCCTGCATCGCGGCTTGTTCCCACCGCACGCCATCAAATTCCCACGTGTCCTCCGGATAATGGGTGACCGAATCCATGCCTCCCCACAGGACAACTTTCTTCCGGCGGGAGTCATAAATCATTTTATGGGCGGCCCGGGGAGGGCCTTCCGCGATTTTGACCCACCGGTTGCCATCCCAGAGGCTGGTATCGTCAAAATAAACATTCATACTGTCTTCCGGTGGTCCATCGATTCCCCCATGCCGGATCACACTTTGCAATTCGGGGACATACACTAGGGATTGGCAGGCCCGCGGCGGTTCATCCACGGCGCGGACAATCCCCCGCCAATCTCCGCCGTCCCAGGTCCAGGTGGAAAACTCATAATCATTTAAATTCAGGTCGATGGCGGTGTTATATCCACCGTCCAGAATCGTCAGTTTCCGGAGTGGATCATAGGTCATCCCCGCGGCGCAGCGCGCCGGACCCGCGGAAGAGGCGATGTACCAGTCTTGGTTTTTCCATTCCCAGGTTTCGGCTGGGATCACTCCCCCCAACACCATCCCGCCATGAAGAACCATTACTTCCCGGTTCGAATCATACACCATACCCGCGCCGGCCCGGTGAATCGGCCGGTTGTTTTCATCGGTGGGGATCAAGGTCCACCCCATCAACTCCGCGTAGGCCAGATGCATCCCAAACGGCAGCACCACCAAGGCGAAACCCAGGAGAACCAGGCTGGAGCGGATTGATAAACGGCTTTCCACAACCCGATTTTTGGTTAAGATCCGCATCAGGCGAATATTGACCAACATTTCATAGTCAATCATTCCCATAAAGGACAGAGAAAAAGTGGGCAGGTTATTCGTCTGCATCACCACCCCTAAAAAACCCTCGCCGCACTCCTTGGGGGACGTTTGGCTTCCCACCAAAGCCGCGTCATCGCAGGCATATTCGCGCAACCGGTCCACGATCGCGTTGACCCACCATACCAGGGGATTGAAAAAGAACAGGGCCTGCAGGATTTGCTGGAAGAACGCCACCCCACAATCGCCGCGGCGGATGTGCGCCAGTTCGTGCAGCAGTATCCAACGGATTTGATTGGGTGTGAAATCCTCTTGCATGTCTTTGGGAACGGCGATCACGGGATGGAAATAGCCATGCGCCATGGGTGATTTCACCCAATCCCCTGTCACCCACCGGACCTTGCGATGGATCCCCGCGCTTTGTTTAAGGCGATCCAAGTCGAGTGGAATCGAGTGCGGATTCAAGGGGATGGTATTAGAAATCATGAAGCGGGTTTTCCATAGTATAAATCCAAGACGGAGCAGGAAAAACGAAGCGATCATGATCCAACCCGCCAGAAGATAACTATACACGTTCAAATTGGCCTCCTCCGCAATGGATGCCGGTGGCCGGTTGGCGCCCGGTGGCGTCCAGGCGGATTTATCCCGCTGCGCGCTTTCCGGATACCACCCGGTGGAGATTCTTTCCTTCGGGGTAACATCCAACGGACGCGGAACGTAACTCAAAAACATGGAGGGCAGGGATACCGGCGAGGGGAGCGTCAGTTTGATGAGCACCAGCACAAACAGGATATATCCGAAATGCACGGACACCCGCCGGCGGATCATCAGCCAAAGCGATCCCACCACGGCAAAAACCGCGGCCGAATCCAGCATGCGGTAGGCCATGTAAGCACACCACGCCTCTGCCCATTGGTTGAGGACTGTGAAGGCATCCATCAGGGATCCTCCCGATTTGTGCGATACGTTATGGACTTCTAATACAGAAAGGGGAGAGTGGGCAGAGGCAGGGACTTGTAAAGGTCAGGCAGGAACGGTTACAAGTTCACTTACACCCGTCAGAAAATCAAAAACCAGCCGGGACAAGCCAAGGACTTGGCCGGTCTAGTCCCCGTAGGCATCCAAGATTTTACGCAATTTCTTGATCCCCGAACCCGATAATTTCCCTTGCCGGACCAACCGCAACATCAACGAATCGGCCACCTCTTCCGGCGTATGCTCCAACAATTCATCCGCCGCTTCGGTGATGCAATCGAGCATCGATTCGACCGGGGTATACAGGTAACTGTTGCCGATCTGCCGGGTCTGCAGATGCCCCTTGGCCACCAGCCGGGCCAGCAAGTTTTTGGTGGTGCCCACGGTCATCCCGTAGCGTTCGCCGGCGATGCTGTACACATCGCGGGCGGCGGCGGATCCCAAGCTCCAGATGATTTTCATCAAGCGCCACTCCGTGGGGCTGATGCTGTTCCGATTGCCGTTCATTGCGTCTCCAGGCGAAACAATATTTTGCTGAACGAAACCATATGGTATCATGAAAAATCTCCGTGTCAAGAGGTTTTTTGAAAATTTTTTAGGGCCTGGTTTGGAAACACTGACCTGAGATCCCGGGAAATCACGTGTGCCCGGGTATATGTCGAATAAAGTCAAGGAGTCAAAAGGAAAAGGGGGCGGAATTATGTTCTGGGCATCGGAAAATACCTGCAATATCCGCGTTTTCGAATAAAGAGAGGCTCCTCCGAGGTCCCGTAAAACGCCTTGACGCGTAAGTGCTGCTTGATCCATTTGAAGAACAATTCCACTTGCCGGCGGAGCGGTACAGCTCGGCGAGGGTGAAGGCGGGCAGGGTGAAGTCCTTGGTCTGAAAAACCAACTGCGTGTCCTTGTCTACGTCATAATATCATAATAGCGGATGCGGCGCTGGGATACGTTGGCCGCCCTGGTCCAGAAGATCGCGCAGAGTGTTTTCTTTTTCAATCCGTTGATCTGGCTGGCCAATTGGATGATCGATCAGCAACGGGAATTCGCGTGCGACGACATCGCCCTGGCGGCCTGCGGGACGCCCCGCCTGGACTGCGGCCAGGGATTTCTATCGCTCGCTTTACGATGCAGCCACCGGTCTCAATACGCCACCAGCGTATTAGGACTGTTTAATTTTAATTCTCTGGTCAGGAGGCGCATGATGAGAATCCTCGATACGCAACGCAAATTGCATGCGGGTTTGTCGGCGGGGGCGATGGTTTTTCTACTGGGAGCGGCGCTGGTGATCTTGCCGCCGGTAAGGGCAGGGGAGAAACAGACCATCCCCGAAAACCGCATGGATATGTCTCCAATCCAGAACGCGGCCGGGAATGCATCCATGGAAACCAGTCCCTCGGCGGCAAATCTTTCCGGCCCCGCGATGAGCCACCGTAGACTACCGGAGAATTATTTCCCCGATAACGCGAGTTTGCCTTCCCCCAATGGTAATTTTGTTGCGGGAACCGATTGGAGAACAGGAAACCTTGTCCTTCGAGATTTAACCCAAAAAACGACCGTGAATCTTACCCACAAGGCTTCCTGGGATGAATCCAGCGAATATGCTTTGTATCCTTCCTTCTCACCGGATGGGAAACAGGTAGCGTACGCTTGGAACAATGCAACGTACTCTTGGATTAATAAAAAGACTGTCAGTTTGCGCGTTGTTAATGTGGATGGTTCGAATCCCCGTATTCTCTATCAAGAGGAAATACTGGATGATATTAAACCCGTCCAATGGTCGCCGGAGGGAAAACAAATTTTGGCGATTATGGCTAGAAAAGAAAAGGAAAAACCGGATGTACAAAACCATATTGCTTTGGTATCGGTTGCGGACGGTTCGATCCAAATCATCAAATCGCTGGGGGTGCACAAATCGAATTGCGGATTTTCTCCCGACGCCCGATACATTGCCTACCATTTACCTGCACAACCGGGGGTTTCCGGGAAAGATATTTATATCCTGTCGCTGGCCGATAAACAAGAAGGGATTTTAGAAGAACATCCGGCCGATGATCAATTCGTAGGCTGGTCCCCCGATGGCCGCTGGATTTTATTCACCAGTGATCGCTCGGGTTCCAAAGACCTCTGGGCGGCACCCGTCGCGGAGGGGAAACGGCAAGGGGATAGCCGGCTGATACTGAATGGAATCGGAGAAATTGAAGCGAAAGGGTTCACGAAAAACGGTTCATTTTATTATGAAGCCTTACGGATTGACACGGACATTTATGTTACCAAACTCGACTTGGCCGCGGCAACAATAATCGATTCACCCCGCCTCCTGTTTCAAAATGTTGAATCGCGGTTGAAATTCACTTGTGCATGGTCCCACGACGGACAATATCTCGCGGCCGGAGCCATGCGGTCGATACCTTTCTCATCGATGCCGCCCAAGCCTGCGGAAATTTTGATCCAATCCATACGGACGGGGGATACCCATACGCTCAACACCAATTTGATCGCTATTGTTTACATTTGTTGGTCCCACGATGATCAATCCATCTACGCGGAGGGTCTGGCTCCTTCAGAGGATGGCTCCTTTCAATTTGGGTTATATCAAATTGATAGAAATACCGGCACGGCTACCCCGGCCTTAAAATCCCAGTCGAATTTCGTTCTAGCGTCATTTGATAGTCCACCCGACGGGAAATTTATATATTACATTTGTGAGGCTGAAAAGCAATATCGTATCGTCCGATACGATTGTGAAGCAAATAAGGAACAAGAAATTTACACGAATCTCGATTTGTATCCCTCAGCATTGGCCCTTTCCAAAGATGGGAAATGGATTGCTTTCAAGCTGGGAAATGTGGGTGCCTCGATGACCCTCAATATTATTCCCGCTTCCGGAGGAGAAATCAAAGAATTATACAAGTACAAAAGTACATTGAACGTATTTATATTGGGGAGCTTCGAATGGTCCCCCGATGGCCAGAGAGTATTTTTCACCGAACCGGCAGGGGAGAAAGGAACAGAATTGTTATGTATCTCGAAAGAGGGCGGACCGGCGCAAAAAGTTGCTGAATCATACGCCAAAGCGGAATTTATTTTCCCCCGGATCAGTCCGGATGGTCAATATATTGCCTATTGCGGAGGTTCACTGGCAATTGATAATTGGGTCTTGGAGAACTTCCTGCCCAAGGAATGATGAGTTAAACCAATCACAACGATGCCACCCCCTCACGGCAGTTCCCCCGGCGGGGTGGTGGTTTCGGAGAGTTTTGCGACTGGCAACTGCGGTGGGATTTGAAGGGCCAGGCGAGGAGGCCTAACCGGGGAACGTGGGGGGCTTGTGCCATTGAAACTGGATTTGGAGGTCCATGTTCAACTTCTGGTGTGTAACTTTTGCCCGTTTTTCAGGCGGCCTGCGCTAACTGAATGACTGGCAAATAGTTCAACTCATTTTCATACGTAACAGGTCACCCATCTGAAGTAAAACACTCATAAACTCACCTCATGTTCTGGCAAAATCCCGCCCCTCCCCCAAATAAATTACACGGTGCATTTCTTCTAGGCTGTATCGAAGTTATTATGGATAGGGAAAAGAACCGTCCCGAAATTTTCGATCACATTCTGTGCGAATTATTTCTCTCCGGCTCCGCGATTGGAGAAGATTTAGTCTGCCTTCTCGTCCATCGGATCCTGGCCGGAGACGAAGAAGCCCTCCGGTTTCTTTTCCTGGAAATCCTCCGGCGGGTTAATCAATCAACGCCCTCGCCCTCCACCCTGTGCGGGATGATTCCCCCCGCACCGTGAAACTTCTCGGCTACAATCCCATCGCGACTCTCGTTTCGCCCCTGCGGGAATACGTCCACACCGGGCACCGACCGCCTTTTCCACTGGTTATCACTTCAGAAGGGTGAACTGTTACGAGTAACTATGCGCCGCTTATACCGTTAGCTCAGGCCGCCTAAAAAACGGAAAAAAGTTACACACAACGGATATTATACACCCTGTAATTCACGAAGACAACTTCTAAGATCCCGGTCAATATCGATCCCAATCAAGCACCTTGGTCCTCGTAAGAATCAAATTCCATATACGAACCGTTCCATCGTCACCCGCGGTTAGAATATATTGGCCATCGGGTGAAAAAGCGGTAGCATTAATGCGGGCTTCATGGCCGTGGATGACCGCTAATTCCTGACCGGATCGCGCATCCCATAAAATGACTGGCTTTCCCATATTACCCTCATCGCTAGACGTCAACAAATACCGTGCGTCGGGTGAGAACGCGACGGAATAAACCGTTCCCTGATGGCCGGTTAATGTCATTGTGTCGAGGCCGGTTTCCACATCCCATATCTTGACTGTCTGATCCTTGCTGCCAGTCGCGATCGAGTGTCCGTTAGGAGAGTACGCAACCGACACTACGGCGTCTGTGTGTTGGGTGAATGTTCTAATTAATGTGCCCGTGGAGGCATTCCACAACCGCGCCGAAAGGCTTTCAGGATTGGTAAATTCCGAGATACAACCAGTCAGAATGAAATTGCCATCCGGCGAAAATACAGCTGGATTCCACCAATTAGGAAACGTGGATTGAATGGTGGCCGGTATGAAAGAGGTTCGCTGGGTTTCCATCTCCCGGAAGGATCGGATCCGCTCGCCTGTCGCGATGTTCCATAAGTAGGCGTATTCGGATATTGTACTGTGTCCACCGGTCAGTAAAAGAGTTCCATCGGGGGAAAATGAGGCGGATATCCCCGTTTGTATCTGGATTGACTGAACCTTTTCCCAAGTTCGGGTATCCCGGATTTGTGTAATTCCCATGCTATCGACAATTCCCAGCAATCGGCCATCCTGCGAAAAACAAACCGAGGCGATTTTTCCTCTGAGGTTTGCCTCGTACAACCTCCAAACCAGGCCCTCGGATATACTCCAGACTTGTACCGAGCGGCCTCCACCTAGACATACATAATCGCCGTCCGGTGAGAAGGCTGCCGACACCACCGGAGGCGTATAGTCGCCAAACGTTCGGATGTGTTCCCCCGATTCCAAGGACCACATGGACACGGAATAAGTCCGATTGACGAAAGTTCGATCAACGCATAGGAAACTTGTCCGGTCAGGCGAGAGAACATAGCAATCTTGGGAATATTTGTTTTGAGTGGATGACGGCTCGCCCCCCCAATCCGGCTGTTTAGATCGCTCGATAGTCCGAATGGAATTCCCTGTCTCCACGTCCCAAGCGGCGATTTTACTCCCGCTGATGGTGACCACCTGCCTTCCATCGGAAAGAAATCCAATTCCGAAAATAGCTTGATCTCTTATGCCATCCTCCAACCCATTTCCATGGGTGAACATATGCGGATTGTCCTTATCGATTCGGCTGATGAGATAGGCATTGCCATCGTCCGCGGACTGGATTAAAATCTGCATTGTATCGGGAGAGAAAATTGCTTTCCCGCCAATGGGATACGACTCCAACAAACAGCCATTGAACAGGTCCCATACCCGCGTATATCCATCGAGTCCTGAGGTGAGGAGATATTGCGAATCCGGTGATATGTCGATTGACTGGATCGGACTTGAATGCCATCCGATTTGATTGACCTGTGTTCCACTCTTCAGACTCCACATCTCGATTATATATTGATGCTCCGATGGATCATAATTGCCGATGCAGGCATAGTATCCGCCGGGTGAAACCGTCAAGGCAGAAATCGATTGCTCAGCCGGGAAGTTCAAGAGCGGCAAGCCACTTGCCACTTCCCACACGATGGATTGATTCGAGCCTACTGCCACTAATCGCGTACCGTCCGGTGTAAAAGCCAGGCTTTGAATATTTTGTACAGTACTGAACAACACCTGGTGCAACTCACCAGTATCCGCGTTCCACAACATCACGCCCAAAGATCCGCCGGCCGCGATGAAATGGCCATCGGGCGAATATGCCGCGGTGTTCAAGATCCCCAAGCCCAGGATGGTTTCGCCCGATGGACCCGCAATAGGCAGCAGGCCATGGGAAAATCCGCTGGAGGGGCTCAAAAGCCACCCAAAATAACAATATAAAGAACCGTGAAGAATGTATCTCCGGAATGACCCATGCATTTCAATACTCCTGCCAGCCTTCAACGCCAGTGATTAGCAGGGGTTGAATGATGGAATCCCCCGCCACCGCTACGGTATTTAGGCCCTCTGACGTGTAAAAATAGATTTTGCCATCTAAGATTTGAGGATCGGTTGCGGAATCGGGCGGGAACAATTGATAACTCACGGATTGCGAAACATCACCCCTCAGCGGAAATCGTAGAGAAAATGGTGGGATTGAATCGACAATGGAATCCGCAGGCAACCAATCGTTAGGGCCGGATTCATACAATGTAGCGCTGAAAGGTTCCAAGCCGTGTTGTGCTTGTACTTCGACGTGGACCGTCACATCCATTGGAATTCCCGGTTGATAGCCGGAAGACGGGAAATACCGTATAGCCTTGATGGGCAATTCAGCCGGATGGGCACGACGTACTTGGATGGTATAGGTTCCCTCCATGCGCGTTGATTCGAACAACACGTCGTAGACCTGCCATCCTTTCAGCACTGCGAACAGGGTGGTTTTGATTGGGTTTTGGATTTCGGTATTCAGGGTCGTATCCAGCCACCGGTGGATATTTATAAAATCTTTCTCTCCATTGAGGCATGCGTGATAGTTGGCGTATCCATGCCTGGAGGAAGGTTGGATCGTGAAAACATAAGTCCCGTTTTCCAGCGGCATGAAACGATACAGTGTTTGAGGTGTGAATGTTGCGGTAAGTGGCGGATCATCCACGACCAATAATCTTTTATTGGCTGATTCGTTCACCCGGTTGACTTGAATTGTATAGGATCCCTTGCTTTTGTGGGAGGAGGCACTGAGGTAGTACAGGCAATTCTTCACCAAAATTACTTCCATATCGGCTTGAAACGTTCCGGATGATAGGACCTCGTTGGGTTCGGAGGCATTGTATAAAGCCAATTCCAAGTTTTGAGGCGCGGGATCACCGGGCCGGGCGCATACGACAACCAATTCCGTTTGTTCCGGCCGTAAAGCGTACCAATGCGTGTCCCCACAATCAAGGATGGTATTGCGGAACGGTGAGCCGTCGAGTGCCAAGGGGATATATGTTGGAGTGTTTGCTGCGTACTTTGCCTGTTTGATATCAATGTGGTAATAGCCCGTCGAATTTTTGTAGCCGAGAACGGTGATATGATACACGCGTCCAACTTCCAGCACCTGCGTGATTTTGGAGTATTTTTCATACCCGCCGTCATCATCCGTGGCGTCAAGGATTAGAACCGTATCCACTTCGGGGTGGTTCCCGACAGGATGAGTTTCGATCGTGTAGATCGCCGTGTCGGATACCTGAAGAACGTATCGATCCGATTGGCCGGGTTCCGATAGGAAACCAATTACTCTAGGGCCATTGACCGATAAGGCCGAATCGTCGTTAAATACCCAAATCGTAATTTGTTTTCGGCATACACGACCCCCGGTGTCGGTCACGATCACTTCCAGGTTATGATCACCGTTGGGCAGACAACCGGTATTCCAAGGTATCGTACCGTGATAGGTGCCTTCCAGGGGAGAGATTTCCTGATCCCCTTCCAGAATGAATGTCGAAGGATCATCCCAGGGTTTCCCGTCAACGTTGATTTGCAGCCGGGCTTGGCCAGTCAAGCCCATTGACACCACTTCGATAAGTGTATCGCCGGCAACGGTCTTTGTCCCGCACGGATTCAATATCCAAAGATATGGGAGACATTCCAGCCTGCGCAATCCCGAGACACAAATGGTATAAATCTGTTCGTCTCCCATATTCACCTGCCCACCAATGCGAATGATGTAAGTTCCGGCAATGGGTGTCTCGATGCAAATCTGTTCCACATTGTCTCGGCGATTTACCCTATCTTGCCTTGCTGGTTCCGCGGGGTGTTCCGGATCGAGCGTCCAAGGATAGTGTTTTCCATCCGGGCCGATGATGGATAGATCCAGATCATTGATCAAGTTTGGAATGTGGTATTGTTGGACTCCTGATGTAGGTAATCCGGGCCAATCAGTCCATACTAAGGTCGCTTTGATTGAACCAAGGCCTGAGGAAGAGCACAAATACTCAACATTCGTCTCGGCAATTGAATCCATGTCCATCCATTGATCGTTATTCCCGTTGGATACGATGAAATCCGCCGCCGCCGAAGCGTCCAGCAGACCCCAGCCAAAGCGGTAATTCGGTCCGCTGCCTGAGCCAGCATGCCGCGCCGTATGGAGCAGAAGGCCTTTCATCAATGGCGCCGCGGGATCCGCACCGTGGTATTGGATTCGAAATAACTGTGTCAGACATGCTACTGCTCCCGTGACAACGGCGCTGGACATCGACGTTCCACCCAGCGATTGGTATGACACATCACTGACATTGTTCACGGTCAGCAACCGCACTCCATCGGCCACCAAGTCTGGCTTGATCCGCCCGTCGTCCGTGGGGCCCCAACTGGAAAAGGAGGTCATGAAGGATTCATCGATTTCCTGAGCTTGAGTGGTCAGAGCATGAATCGCTCCAATAGATATACCATTCTTTGTACCCCCCAGAGGAGTGAGGGTATGATACTCTTCAGACGTGCTCTGGGGCATGGAACGCTGCATGGCCGATCCTGATTTCTCTTTCGGGATGACATACGAAGCACCCGAAGTTGATAATGGCATTTCCCGGTTGTTGCCCGCCGCAGTCACCATAAGATGGTCATGGTCATAAGCGATCCGGTCCCAGGACTGGCTTTTCATAGAATAAACCCCGTATGTGTGTGCTGCGATAGAAGGTAAGTCATCCCCCTGCCATTGAATCTGGCCCGCGCTGGATTCCTTACCTGCGGCGGCTCCATAGGAATGATTGGATACCACGATCCGATGGGCGTTTTCATCGATTTCGGCCAAATCGTGGAGTTGCTGCCAACAGAGCAGTGTTGCCTGAGGAGCCATTCCCTGGGCCATCGCATTGCCTTCCCCGCTCCCGGCAATCGTTCCCGCCACACCGCTGGAATGCCCGCTGCAGTATTCATACCCATCCATCTGAAATGCCCGGCCACGGAGTTGTTCGTGCGTGGTTCGTACTGCGCCGACATCCACAAGACCCACGGTGACGCCTGCGCCATCGAGGTTATAGTCACTTAATCCGCCGGGGTGTATTTCATCGATACGGGAAGTCCATTGCGCATTGCGGTTGAGCGGCTGAGCCGGAGGGTCGATTCCTCCGATCATAAAAACAGAATCTTCCTCCGCCAAATCACGTACATTTCGTGTTGGAACCGATACACAGTCCAGTGATTCTCGAAAGTCAAAGGCGGTTTGGGAGGCAGCGAGTACGATTCCATGAGATGAAAGAATTTCACAGGCGCTGGGAAAAGATGTTCCACGGAAAAAGGAGAGTTGGACATTTAACCTATGGTTTTGAAACGGAAAAAATCGCCCGGATTCCACCTGGTTATTGAGATATTCACGCAAGGAGGCCTCCATCTTGGTCTCCGGGGGGATGAGAACTAAAGCGACCACGTTTTCTTGTTTCTCCAGAAGTTGTAATATTTCTATTGGACCAGTAATAAAGTATGCGTACGCAGGAATATAGTTCAGAAATTGGATTCCACTGCGGCGCATCTCCCTCCGTTCCCGGGGGGAAAGAGCGTGTCTGAACTGGACAAGATAATGCTGGGTGGTTGATTTTGGATCGAAGGAAGGTTGTGATTGGACTTCTTGAATATTCAGTTTGAGGCCGTTGATCCATACCGGCTCGAGCTCTGTCGACACGCTGTTTGTATCGGCAAAAGCGAGAGATAATAAATGAACGATTTGCCAGATGATAAATATTTTACAACCAATCGGATAATGCGTACAAATCCGCATTTTTCTTATGCATGCGCCAGGATTGGATTGATACCGCCATCGCCACATGAGCACCTCCAGATGGAGATCATTCATCCATGTTTTTCAATCATCATGTACCGGTTCTATGATTCCATTTCACAGTTGGAATTTTCACAGATTTCCCCATAGCAAGAATGGAATTCCGCTCCGCCGGACTTCATATTCCCACGTTTCCTGAAAGTTTTTGAGAAAACCGGAAGGATTCTTAGTGCCGGCGCCACGAAACAGGACCATTCTTTTCCGCTGGGAATCGTACGCCATGTCTTGAACGTAGGCCAATCCTGGGCCGGATGAATTGTCGGGTGTCCATCGAAATCCATCCCATTCCCAGGTATCTCCTAAGCAGATCTGAGGAATAAATCCATTTAATCGGCCTCCGCCGCACAGTACCGCCACACCGCGCGATTCGTCGAAGGCGAAACCGGGAGATTCCCGCCCTTCTGGACCTTCCGCCGCGGCCTGGATCCAATTGGTGCCGTCGAATTCCCAAGTATCATTGGGATCGGAACCCCTTTGGTCCGTTCCTCCAAAAAGCAAAACGGCTTTCCGGATGGAATCATAGACCATCTTGTGAAATGCCCGTTTTGGACCAAAGGCGATTTTGCACCAACGCACCCCATCCCATTTCCACGTTTCATTCAGAATGGCATACTGGGCGGGATCTCCTTTAGAACCTCCATGACGAATCACGCACTTGAGCCGAGGATCATAAACCAGGGCAGCGCCGGTCCGGGGGGCGTCATCTTCGTAATGGATCCCTTGCCATTTTTCCCCGTCAAACTCCCATGTGACGGCGGAGTATTCTTGCCGATTGATGCAATCCTCTGTGTCGTTGTAACCGCCATATAAAACCACGACATTGCGCCCAGGATCGAACGCCATGCCACAGCAGTACCGGCCTGGTCCGGAATTAAATATTTTTACCCATATCTGACCATCCCATTCCCAGGTGTCCGATAGAACCGTACCTAACCTATACCCACCATGCAATATGACAATCCCACGGTTGGAATCGTAAACTACTCCTTGGCCGTACCGGGGGCTGGGAGTGCTCCGCAAATCGGTTGGGATCTGTGACCATTGCGCCACTTGCGCGTGGACTTGGGGCAACCCTGCTAGGAACATTGAGAGGGAAAATACAACACACTCACTCCATTTGATCATCGCTTGTTTGCTTTTCATGATTCAAACCGAGTACGGCATGGGCAAGCGGCAGATCCTCCGAAATTCCTCCGCAGACAGGGTTTGGCAATAACGCAGTGGGGGAACATCATTTGGGTCTCCCAGCCCGTGACGTGGGATTGTCAGGCGCCGCATAGGGTGACCAAGTTTAACGTTATTATAATAACAATACTATCGCCACATGTCTCTGTCAAGAGGTTTCAAGAAAATTATTTCTAGGCTCCAAAAAGAAGGAAACTACGGATATTCCCGAGGGCTTTATTCAGATCGTCTACAATTGTATCTACTTGATATGGTAAAGGTTATGGATTTTTTTTTGCGTTCTGAACCAAATGAGGCGATCATTCCATTTTGCTTGAATAACTTGACTTCATCCGGAAAGTGCGGGCATCGGAGATACCGGGTCCAAGGTTGAAACCTTGGGGTGTGCTGTAAAGCCATCCCCAGAAGAAGAGATTTCTTAGGCCTTATTTATCAGATCCCCAAAGTTATTTTACAATTTGAAATGATACAGCCAGGGAATCCGGCTGCCTTCGTTTGATTTTTATGGGAAGCCACGCATCGCCGTTGAAAATATGGATATCGGGCCGGTTAAGCATGACTCTGTGGCGGTTAGGATAGGGAACTGGTCAGTGTATTGAGGTCTATCGAGGTTCGTTCACATTCATTCATGAAGCATAACCGGATCCAAGGTCGTACCGGAGAGAGAGACCATATCCTGATTCTCCCGGGAGGGAATCGGCATCGCCAAGAAAAGGTAGCTCGCTCCTTTTGCCATGGAGTGGAAAACGAACAACCTTCTCTTGGCGTTTCTTGCCTCGAAGCGGGAGCATTACCTGGTCAATAGATAACGGAGCCTTCGCCCTCATAGCAGAAGTTATACGTATTGGGATCATTTCGGTTTATGAGCTTATCGATTCCTTCCATGTAGAATCCTCCAGTGATGTTCTTGAATTTTCCCGTACCACCTGTAAACTCGCAAATTCCTATATATTCGTATTCTTCTATCCCGGGATAAAATCCGGGCGTTGTTATGGTGAATCGGGCGATCCAATCCACCACTTCACCGCTGGCCGTTATTACAGTCCCGCTGCCGATGGCGCTGAGAGGATCATTCGGATCCGGACAAAATTGCCCATCATCACTTGTGAATCGTCCAAAGTGAGTGGCTTCCCCGGTCTGAATCACAAGGAAGGAATCAAAAGAGAAGACACCACGGGCATGGACTTTAAATGGCCGTTCCACCGCCTTCTTCGCGTTCACCGCCGCGGGCAGCAACAGGATGCCTGCCGCGAGCATGATGACTCCCAGGAAACACAATTTTTTAAGTCGCTTCGTATTCATGGTTTTCTTCCTTTCGGTTGGTGTTTGTGTTTACCCAGACTGGACCATAATTCCCTTGGATGACCTTGTTATTACCATTTTTACCTCATTCAAATATCTACACCACCTCCTTTTCAAGCAAAAAATATCTCTCCTGGACTATTCAATCCATGTCGATAGTCCATACTCCCTCAACCGGTTGCCACTGGATATTTATTGATAGATTTGCGCGATTTCCTTAATATATCTCCCAATCCGTTACGGCTGTTGGAGATACGTACGTAAGCACCACAGCGTTGAAGGTTCCCACGTTGTAATTGCCATATCCACATCCGGCTAGGATTCCGATATACACCGGGTCCTCAAAAGGCATTGTATGCTCGACCGCGATGGTCCATGCATTCAACTCGGTGTCAAAATAGTAAGCCCGCAGCAAATCGCTTATGCGCTCGATGCGCATCCGGCCATCGAAAAAAGAGGGCCTGGCGGCTTGGGTTCCTTTTAATAGATTTTCGCCTTTTCCCCAACCATACCAGCATTCGCCAGTGGCTTTGGTTTCCATTCCAAACCAAGATGATCCAAAATTTAAGTTATCGAATATACCTACGGCGGCTATCGAATCAAAACTGTAATTCGGATTATCGTTTTGGGCTTTCACGTGTGCCTGAATCGAACAATCGCCAAACACTTCCCGGTACACGAAATGCGAACTGGAGGGGGCGCTGCGGGTAAGTCCCACTTCGATCTGATATTCATCACTCTGACGTATATATTCCGTTTTGCTATATGCGACATTGCCCAGGTCGATATGGTTTTCAAAA
>Ga0067045_1029341_pt1 | contig 21609 bp, 21 predicted proteins | sample TerdegcTABiofilm_FD_59184 | JGI IMG/M metagenome (GOLD analysis project Ga0067045, IMG submission 59184) | Combined Assembly of (Gp0054472, Gp0054536) Wastewater bioreactor microbial communities from Singapore -Terephthalate degrading...
CGAGCAGGATCAATATTTGACGACTTGCGCTTCTGCTAAGCTCGTATCCATAACGCTTCAAAGAGATGACTGCATGTCCTTCGTTGACGAGTTCGTTGCTGAGATACTGACCCTTCAGATCGCCCTGTATCACTCCCGTGCACGGTTGGAAGCGAGGACTGACAGCGAGGCTTTGCATGACCTCAGAATATCTGTGAGGCGCATCCGGAGCCTACTCCGACCGATGCGTTCGATTAGCGAAGTCATGGCGCTGAATAATGTTGCGGCGGAAGTCGGAAGGCTAACCACGCCGGCGCGCGATCTTGAGGTGTTGATTGAGGAGCTAGAGGAAAGGGGCTTTCCTGACCTTGCGCAGTTCCGCAAAGCGCACTTGGATTATGACTATTCAAAGATTCTAAAAAGCCCGGCCCTCAAGAATCTGTTCACTCAGTTGGATGAGTGGCCTTCAATCTTTCGCTTGGCTGAGATCAACGGCGGTTTGCAGCACGTCCAGTCTCAAATTGAAAAATCACTGACTAAGCAGATCGACCGATTGCATGCGGCGGTAGATGACGCTGAATCTGATCGGCACGAGTTGAGAATCCTGGTCAAGCGAACTCGCTACCTGACAGAGGCTTTTCCCAAGCTGTCACCGCTTTCGGGTAAGGCGGCAAGCTCTCTCAAGGCCCTTCAATCGGCCCTGGGTGCCTGGCACGACCATTATCAGTGGTGTCAAAAAGCATTGGTCGAATCAGATCTACACCAGCTGGAAGAGGTCTGGCGGCGATGCGCCGCGACGGCGCTCGAGAAAGCTGACGCTCAGTTAGCTGACCTGGAGAAATTGCTGCCAAAGTCCTCAGGCAAAAAAAAGCCGCCTAATGTGGCAGCAGAAAAAACAGCAGGCGTTGAATAGACGCAGTATTACGGCTGGAGGGTTACAAAGCGATGACGTTTTTTGATCTGGCAACGAATTCTCTTCAAGACACTTCAGCCATAGGTCTACTTATGCTGATAGGTAAAGGGTGGGCTGCATTTATGCGACCCTCCAGCCTTTTGACGAAGGCTTCGGCTTCGGCATAACTGTGAAACTTAACGCGCCATGCATTCATCCACACGAGCCAGTCTTCGGGCGTCTCTGCCTCTTCGATTTTGATCAGCATCACGAGAATCCTTTCATGAGGTATCGATTCTCAAGCGATACAGAGAATGAGTAACTAGGTTTCATTTGGCGGTTTCTCTCGGTGGTTCAATGCCCTTTCTGACGGACTCGGCATTCAATTCGAGCGTGGTGATACCACCGAGGGCGGTGCTGGAAACGCCGATGGATCCCCTCTGATCTATCCACATTGCTATCGACTCAATGGCGTCGGCAAGCGCGAGTTCGTTTTCGTGGAGGGTTTCAAGTATGTCCGGTAATTGGGGAGGGGCTGACATGTCGACATTTCCTCGGAGTGAACTGGAAGACTAGCAGCGTCAGGTAGGGTGTGCTTAATCATCAACCTATCCCTTGTAGGTGGTGCAGCCGAGAGTAATCGGCCCAAGACGTGTTGGCCACTTCGGACGTGGTACAGTCACTGGGTCTTGTTAGAAAAACGCCATAAATTTGTAGGTAGTGCCATAAAGCGTACTGCCCTTTGGAGACCGTTGTGACCAAGCTTCGTAATTATGATGGTGCCCCTGGGTGCTCTATAGAGGCCGCACTGCACATCATGGGTGGAAAGTGGAAGGGCGTAATCCTTTATCACCTGCTACTGGATGGCACACACCGTTTCAACCAATTGCAGCGACGTCTCACTGGAGTGCCGCCTAGGTTGCTGATCAAGCAGCTTCGGGATATGGAAGAAGACGGTCTCCTAGTGCGAACTGTCTACCCAGTAGTACCGCCCAAGGTCGAATACGCACTTAGTGATGAGGGCCGAAGCCTTGAGCCTTTTATCCTGGGACTATGTGACTGGGGAGATGCGTGGTTGAAGCGTCGGGGCATGACCACTGCCGCTCAGATGAGGGCGGACGAGCAGCCACCTGGCGGAAAGTCCGACATCGCCCCCATGATTAGCTAGAAGCTTAAGGCCAGTTGCTCGGCCTCTTGCAGTACGCTTAAGCGTACTATATGCAAATTTTTGCAGTATTTACGTTTTTATTATCTTCGATAGCCTTGTTCAAAACGCGTAGAGAGCAGAAGCACGTGCCCCGCGCATTCTTGAGCAAACTATTGGAGTATCTGAATTTTGGCCGCAAAACTTTTTGAACCCGTAACCATTGGTGGGTTAACACTTCGCAACCGAATTGCAATGTCTCCAATGTGCATGCACTCGGCAAGCGAAGACGGATGCGTCACTGATTTTCATACCGTGCATTACGGTGCTCGAGCATTGGGCGGCGCAGGGCTCGTTTTTTTGGAAACCACAGCCATCCTTTGCAACGGCGTTATTGGCCCCGGCGATATCGGTATCTGGGACGATGCACAAGTTGAGGGGCTGGCAAGGCTGGTCAAAACCATTCAACGCTTTGACGCCAAGGCAGGCTGTCAGCTGGGCCACGCAGGTCGTCAGTTGGGCGTTCCGGGGCCGTCTATTGCCCCATCGGCTATTCCGTTTACCAAGGATTCGCAAGTACCTCAGGCGCTCGACCTATACGGCATCAAAGGCGTCGTTGAGGCATTCCGCCAAGGCGCACGTCGCGCCCGCGAAGCTGGTTTCGATGTTGTAGAAGTACATACCGCACATGGCTACCTCCTGAACGAGTTTCTCTCTCCGCTGGCTAACCATCGCACCGACGAATATGGCGGCAGTCACGAGAATCGTTATCGTATCGTCCGAGAAGTAATTGACGCTGTTCGCTCCGAATGGAAAGGCCCGTTGTTTGTCCGTATTTCTTCGACCGATTACACCGAAGGCGGCAATACTCCTGAAGATTTCCTGATCTACGGCAAGTGGATGAAAGAGCAGGGAGTTGACCTCATCGACTGTTCATCGGGTGGCATTGCAATGGTCAAAGTGAACGCTTTTCCTGCCTACCAGGTTCCTGCGGCTGAATTGCTGCGTCGTGAACTGGGCATCATGACGGGGGCGGTGGGCCTGATCGAAAGTGGTCGTCAGGCGGAAGAGATCGTCCAGAACGGTAGGGCAGACATAGTGCTGGTTGGCCGAGATATGTTGCGAGATCCCTTCTGGGCTCGCACTGCCGCCGATGAGTTGCGCACAGCTATCCCTGTGCCTCCGCAATACACCCGCTACGGTTCGGTGTGGCAGCGCAGTCAGCCGCCGTTGCCAGCAGCTCCTTTGACCGAAAACTGATGCGCCTAAAAACATAAAGGCTTGTTAAATTTACCCCTGATGCGCCACGCAGCGTCAGGGGTTTTACGATCCGTTTCTGCTCAGGCGAGGCGGTCAATCTTAGTCTGTTCAGTTTTACTGGGTATAGCGCCATCTTCGAGATCGGGCTCCAGGGATATTCAGTGTTTGAGGCTGTCAGCAATTACAGGCGTACGGATTTTGACGTGTGGGTAAGAAAGTCCATCACAGCTCTGATAGGAACCGAGCGTTTCAAATCGTGGTGAACCACTAGCCAGACGTCCCTTGAAAAGGGTGCGCCGTCATATTCGATGCGTTTCAGTCCTGGTTGTGCATCGCCGAGAAATCTTGGTGATCCAGCAATCCCAGCTCCAGAGCATGCAACCACCAATTGACTACTAACATCGCTTAGATCACATCCAATTCGACGCTCGCCAGCAATGTTCAGAAGCCACTGCTGTTGCGGCAGATCCACAAATTGTGCGTCGTAAACGATGAATGCCCACCTGTCTGGACTATCAAAGAATGTGTAGTTGGGACTGGCATGCAAGGCATACGGAATATGGCCAATTTTGCGCACAACATCATTGGGTTCTTCGGGACGGGTCAGGCGTAATGCCACCTAGCTTCGCGTCGGCTCAACGATACCTGTTGAGGCTGTGCAGACATCTAAAGTGTGATTTCTGGATATTTGGCCCGGAATTCAGGCAAGCGATGGGCGAGCAAATGGGCTATCAATATCGTTTCCAGCTCAAATCTTTTGATTGTTTTCGCTGTGTCGTCAGTCTTTCCTCACTTGAGCTGCGTTGTGCCGCAGTTGGTCTAGGTAGTCAGCCCATTGTTGAGCCGCCTCCCGGCGCTGTACCAGCAGTTGCGCGCGCGCATACACAGCTCCCAACGCGCCTGGCATACGGTGGGATAACGACAGTTCGAGCACGATGGGGTCTATACCCAAGTGCTCGTGGGCAATGGTCCGGTAGGTAGCGCGAAAGCCGTGGGCAGTGATGTCGTACTCAGGCCAGATACGCTGGAAGGACTTGAGCATGGAGGTAGGATTAATGGGGCGGCCTGGATAGACCGGCGAGACGAACACCCAGCCTTTGCCGTCTTCATCCACCACGCGGGTTTTATGTAGCTCTCGTAACAGGACCAACGCTTGCTCAGGCAGCGGCACGATGTGTTTGCTCTTGTCCAGGTGCTTGGTCTTGCTCACCACATAACGCCAATCGGCGCCCACCAAGTCGACATCTTCCCAGCGCATCTGCACCAGTTCGCCTGGGCGAACCGGCAACATGACCAGCAGCCGCATTGCTGCGGCTACGCTGCCGTCGTTGCAGTCATCAAGGCGTAGAAGAAACCTGCCTAGGTCGGACGGCCTTTCGATCGCCGGGTTGCTGGTCACGATGTGGCGAATCTTCAACTCCTCAATGTTGCTGAGCGCCACGTTGCGCTCCACCCAGCCGCGACCTTCGGCAAATCCCAGAACGGCACGTATGATGGTGCGCACGCGCCGGGCCATGGCCATGGTCCGCTGGCGGCGCAACTCAGTGATGATCGTAGTGATGTGCTCCAACTTGATCTCGCTGATCGGTTTTTTGCCAATGGCAGGCAAGATGTGGTTGTTCAGCGCTCCGGTAAAGCCCGAGATGGATTTGGTCACCAGTTCGGCAGACTTGAATGCCAACCATTGCTCGGCCACGTAAGCGAAGGTGCGCTCTTCATTGAGCAACTGTGCCTCGATCTTGGCGGTCTTGGCCTTGAGCGGAGCGGTGTGGTTAGCCACGTCGCGGCGTGCGCCGCGGGCAATGTCGCGCGCCTCCTTGAGGCTAATCTCGGGGTAAGCGCCGATGGAGAAGCGGTTTTCCTTCCCATGCAGCCGATACTTCAATCGCCAAACCTTGGAAGGAGATTTGCCGACCTTACTCGACGCCCTCACCTCCAAGTAGAGGCCAGGAACTTCGCCATCGGCGTGTTTGCCAGGTTCGGTCAGTGACCGGATCAAGGCATCGCTGAGTTTTCGTTTGAAAACAACCGCATTATCTGGGCGCATCGGTGGGGGCATCGGTGGGGGCATCCTTTTTAAGGAACCGAAATTTGCCCCCAATTATGCCCCCATGAGTCGTGGAATCCATTGGATTTAGACAGGCGGCTATGGACTTAAATAACCAATAACTTTTTGTTATTAAACGGTTTTATGGAATTTAGTGGAATTCCGTTACAGGCTATCGGGGTCCCCAAAAAACATCTGAATCCGCGACCGCAACCAACGCTCCCCCGGATCATTGTCCTGGGACCCGCGCCAGGCCATGTGCAGTTCGAAGGTGCGGGTTGGCAGGGGTGGGTTTTCGGCGCGCAGGCCGCCGGCGGCGGTCAGGGCTTCGGCGGTGTAGTCCGGAACGGTGGCGAGGATGTCGGTGCCGGCAAGCAGCGTGCCGAGGCCGTTGAACTGTGGCACGGCGAGTACCACGTGGCGTTTGCGACCTTGTTTTTCCAGCTCTTCATCGACGAAGCCGCTCAGGTCGCCGGCAAAGGACACCAGTGCATGGGGGCGGGCGCAGAAGTCGTCCAGGCTCAGCGCCCCGGGGACGGTGTCGGCGCGCAGCAGTTTGGGCTGGCTGCGGCGCAGTACTTTGCGCTTGGCATTGGCCGGCAGGTCGGTGGTGTAGCTGACGCCAATGGAGATTTCCCCCGAGGCCAGCAGGTTTGGCATCAGCAGGTAATTGACCCGGCGTACCACCAGGACAATCCCCGGGGCCTCGGCGCGCAGGCGCTTGAGCAGCATGGGTAACAGGGCAAATTCGACGTCATCCGACAGGCCGATGCGAAATACTGTGGTGCTGGTGGCGGGGTCGAACTCGGCTGCGCGGCTGACGGCCGTCGAGATCGAGTCCAGGGCCGGGGAGAGCAGGGCGAAGATTTCCACCGCGCGGGCGGTCGGTTCCATGCTGCGTCCGGTGCGCACGAACAGGGGGTCGTCGAACAGCCCCCGCAGGCGTGAGAGGGCCGCGCTGATGGCCGGCTGGCCGAGGAACAGCTTCTCGGCGGCACGGGTCACGCTGCGTTCGTGCATCAGGGTTTCAAACACGATCAACAGGTTCAGGTCGACACGACGCAGGTCATTACGATTCATCTGGAGTCCTGGCAGAGTCAGCAAACTTGACGAGAGCGGCCATTTGAGAACAATGACCGGCATGAATCTTACGGGGAAAGGCTGTTACTCTGCACCGAGTAATTCATTTTTCCCACAATGCTGGTTCGGTTTTCTAGATTGGATTGACGGATTGCCGGAGCTGCGGAATCAATGACAGGCATGTCGACTATTAATAGCCACTGATGGTCTTGGCCAGAAAGCCCGGATAAAGTTCATGGCATTAGAGGTTTCTTTGACGAGGTTTGCGATGTCCCGCACGATCCGTTTTCACAAGTTTGGTCCAGCCGAGGTGCTCAAATGCGAAGAGCATGCGGCTGCTCTGCCTGCACCCGGTGAAGTACAGGTGCGTGTCGAGGCGATAGGCGTCAGTTGGTATGATATCCTCTGGCGGCAGAACCTGGCGTCCTCCCATGCACGACTGCCCTCCGGGCTGGGGCATGAGATGGCGGGCGTGGTCACGGCCCTGGGTGAAGGCGTGGACGACCTGGCGATTGGCGACAAGGTCGCCAGCTTCCCGGCTGAAAGCCCCAATGACTACCCGGTGTACGGCGAGCAGATTGTGCTGCCGCGTTCGGCGCTGACCCGTTATCCCGATGTCCTGAGCCCGATCGAGGCTTCGGTGCATTACACGCCCCTGCTGATCGCCTATTTTGCCTACGCCGATCTGGCGCGGGTCAAACCCGGGCAGTTTGCCCTGGTGACTGACGCCAGCCACTGCGCCGGCCCGTCCTTTGTGCAACTGGGCAAGGCCCTGGGTGTGCGGGTGATTGCCGCGACCAAGACCGCCGAGGAACGTGAGTACCTGCTGTCGCTGGGTGCCGAGAAGGTGATTGTCACCGAAGAGCAGGACCTGCTCATGCAGATCAACAAGCTCACCGACAATCGAGGCGTGGACGTGGTGTTCGACGGCCTGGGTGGCCCACAGATGTCGCTGCTGGGCGACGTGCTGGCGCCACGGGGCAGTCTGGTGCTGTATGGCCTGCAAGGCGGCAACCAGACGCCATTCCCGGCCTGCGCGGCGTTCCAGAAGAACATTCAGTTTTTCGTGCACTGCATCGGTAACTTCACCGGCAAGCCGGAACTGGGGATTGTCCAGGACCAGGCTGCGCTGCAACGGGCCCTGCGCGAGATCAATCAATTGACCGCCGACCGTGTGTTGCTGCCGCTCAAGACCCGGGTCTTCCCGTTTGCCGAGTTCGTCGAGGCGCACCGTTACATGGACGAGTGTCCGTGTCGCGAGCGGGTGGCGCTTCTGGTCGAGCCCGCCTGAGGCCAGCACTAAAAACAGCCCGCGAAAGCGGGCTGTTGCGTTATGGAACCTGATAAACCCCGCAAACGTTGCCCTGATAAACAACCCGTTCAGCAACTGAACTGGTTTTTGTCTGTGATCTGTATCTTCTAATCAATATCCAAGCCCTGATAATTGAAAGATCACTTTCATCTCAAGGAATGAGTCATGGCTGAGCCTTTTATTTTAATCAGCGCTATTAACGGTGGCGGGGGGCGGGCACAGTGCTCGTCCATACCCGGTGTTGGTATTTGGCAAGTAACGCAGTCAACTACAAGTTGCCGATTTTTTGCCGGGTTATGGCTTCTTGATTTTGCGTACTCATTGGCTGTGGGAAGTTGTCGGAATTGTCCTAGGCCATGCCGTATGGGGCTGGGAGCCCTTGGTTCAGGCGTGTCAGGGCGAACTTTCCGGCGTGTCAACTCGGCTTGGGCAATAGTGTCAAATGGTTGCTGGAATCAAAATGCTAGCATCTGAGCGCCGATAATTACGCCACGCATTAATCAACCGACAATGATCACCGCCAGTGCGGTTGAGCCATGTTCTTTTGATACCGACTTATTGAATATCAGGTAAATAACGATGAGCGCCATGCATGATTCAGCGATGAACAATGTCTATCACCAAGTATTGACTCGTCTGCTGAGTTACTTCTCCCGGGCAGAGCGCACTGCACTGCAACTTTTAATCCAGCGTTTACTCGTGGCGGCTGGCGGCCCAGAAAGAATGGAGCATTTCAAGGTGCTGTTGGCCCACACCGGCACTCAGGACAGCTGTTATTCGCTGGCGCTGCTGCGTGCCGCGCAGTTGAGCATCGCTACCCGGTCGCCAGCGACCTTCCACCTGCGGGTAGCAACCCTGCGCATGGGCACCACGACACCGGCGATCATGGACAGCATTCACCGCAGCTATGGGGCGCTGTTTGTCTACGATGACCCGCGGGTCGAAGTGCTGATGGTCGACAACCGTGAGGTGTTGCCCTTCAGCCATTTGCCAGCGCTGTCCGACGCCGGCCGGGAGTGGAATCGCTACAGTCTGTTGTTGCTTGGCCATTTGCGAGAGACGGGGAGTCCCTATGAAGCCTGCGATGACGGCTACCTGGCCACCGGCGAATTCTATGGGCAGATGAGCCGCTGGCAGGGCGGCGTGGATGCACTGGTGGGCGGAGCAACGGCGCGCCAGCAGCGACAGTTCCTGGCCGGATTGGCGCGAGCGGCGCAACGCGCCAACTTGCCGACGCTGGCGGAACCGGCACTGAGCATGGATGGGCTACTGAACAGCCTCGAACTACTGGACAACGACTGCTACCACGCGCTGTATGCCGAGCAAAAAACCGTGGCCTGGCGGCCCCAGGCGGATTTTGACGCACGGCGCGGGACCACCTTTATCGATATCCAGGACCTGGTCACGGGCAACGCGCAGGAGCGCTGGCCGCTGCTCAACGAATTTTTCGGTCTGCAGGCGGAGGACGCGGGGCTTGCCCTGCGGGAAAACGACTACGCCAGCGCGCTGCTATCGGCCCATTGCCGTGGTTTACAGGCCAGCTACCTGGAGGGCCAGCCGTATGAGCGCGGATTTGCCCACTACGTGCAGCGTGGGTTGTTGCTGATGCGCAAAAGAGGCGTACCGGAACCCATTTGCCAGCAGGCCTCGGCGCCCTATGACAATCCCCTGGCATTGGCCGAGCGGCGCATCGAGGCCAACGCCGAACTTCAGCAGACCCTGGGCCTGAGCGAAACGCAACTGGTGTGCCTGTTGTTTTCGCCCTTTGTCGGCCAGGGCGCAGGGCTGGAGAAATTTCTGCGGCGCTGCCATCCCGGCATGCTGGTGGCCATGGGCGAGCTGCACAAGGCGTTGCAGGGCGAGGCCGCGCCGGAGCAGGTCATGCATTGGATGATGGATGTCAGCGGTTTGCCGATCAACCTGATGCGAGTGTTGTATCGCCGCCGTCCCGTGCTGGAGGCTGGTGTTCCGGTCTCCAGTGGCGGGGACGTGGTGCAGTCGCTCAATGCTCTGTCAGCGCGACCTTGAAGGAGCCTGGTTTGATTGATCTGAACCACATGGGCCGGGGCAATGGCGGCCAGGCGTGTTTGCCGCGGGCGCGGTCCCTGACCCTTGCCGCGATTGGCTTGCGTCCATGAAAGAGCACAGAGAGAACGACTTCGCCTACCAGGCGGTGTACCGCTACCTGACCTGCCTGATCAATGAAATGGAGGCCGAGACGCCGATCAAACTGCCATCCCTGCGGCAACTGGCCGAGCGCCTGAGTGTGTCGATTTCGACCATCCAGTACGCCTACTCGTTGCTGGAGAAGGAAGGGCGGGTGTACTCGGTGGCCAAGTCCGGTTATTACGCGTTGCCGGTGTCGCTGAACGCGGCGTTCTGCGGCGGCAATGACCTGCTGGAAACCCTTTACGTGAGTGCCAGGCGTCCAGGCATGCTGGTCATGAGCACCGACGAGCCGGCCCTGTTGCAATCGCTGGACAGTCCGTTGCTGCTGCTGGAGCGCGAACTGGTGCGCCAATACCCGCGTCAGCAGCAACCGCACTCCCAACCCTGTGGCGAGCTGGAACTGCGTACCGCGCTGGCGGCGCGCTATACCACATCGCCCACTCGATGCTGGCACGCCGATGATGTCTACATGGGTGCCGATTTACGTGGCGTGCTGGAGATCCTGATCGCGGTGCTGGCGCTCAAGGGCGCCACCGTGCTGGTGGAGTCGCCCTGCGACTGGGTGATTTTGCGCCTGTTGCAGGCGGCCGGGGTCCGGGTGATCGAACTGCCGCTTGGCGACGATGGCTCGCTCGACCCGCAATGGCTGGCGCACCTGCTGGCGACCGAGCCAGTGCGCCTGGTGCTGCTGTCCTCAGGCGTGAGCATGCCCAGGGGCAGCCTGATGCCGGCCGCCAACCGCCAGGACATCGCCCACCTGTTGCAGGCGCACGGCTGCTGGGTGCTGGAGAATGATGTCTACGGCGAACTGGGGCACGGGCCGAACGAGCTGCGCTTTCGCGACCTGCTCGACCCTGAGCGCTTGATTGTGTTTTCGACCTTCGAAAAACTCATGGGGCCCGAGGCGCCATACGGCTACGTGCTGTCGCGCCCACTCAGCGCTGAGTTGCAGCGCACCTTTCTGCTGCGCTCCTTCCGCTTATCGCCGATCCGCCAGAAAGCCATTGCCCGGCTGTACAGCAGTGGGCGCATCGACCAGCACCTGCCGGTATTGCGCCGCCTGCTCACGGAGCGCAAGAGCCGCATGGTGCACCTGCTGCAGGAGCGCCTGGCCGATGCCCTGGACTTTGTCGAGCCGGCGGGTGGCGCGACCCTCTGGGCCCGCTCGCTGCGCCCGGTGGATATGCGTCGGGTGTTCCAGCGCATGCTCAAGCAGAGCGTGGTGATTGCCCCGGGTGAGCTGTTCAGCCTGCACGGCCTGCATTCACAGCACCTGCGCCTCAGCCATGCGTTCAATGGCCATCACGATCTGGACGCGACCATGGCGATGCTCGGCGATGCCCTGAGGCTGGAGCTGATGGAGTGATCGAGGGGTAAATAATCCTGGCCGGACGCGGATAGATATCGTCGCTCTATAGTCAAACTGCCAGTAAACTGCGTCCCTATTCCTGAACCACTCTTTTTCAGAGGTTTTGCATGACACTCAGTCCTTTTGCGGGCAAACCGGCACCAGCAGAGCTCTTGGTCGATATCCCGCGACTGGTAACCGCCTATTACACCGGCCGCCCCGATGCCTCGGTGGCGACCCAGCGCGTTGCGTTCGGTACCTCCGGGCACCGTGGCAGCTCGTTCGAGCTGAGTTTCAACGAATGGCACGTCCTGGCGATCAGCCAGGCGATCTGCCTCTATCGCCAGGCCCAGGGCATCGACGGCCCGTTGTTCGTCGGTATCGACACCCACGCGCTGTCGACGCCGGCCGGTGCCAGCGCCCTGGAAGTGCTGGCGGCCAACGGTGTCACCGTGATGATTGCCGCCGGTGACGAATACACCCCGACCCCGGCCATTTCCCACGCGATCCTGTGCTACAACCGTGGCCGCACCTCGGGCCTGGCCGACGGCATCGTCATCACGCCGTCGCACAACCCGCCGCAAAGCGGTGGCTACAAGTACAACCCCACCAACGGTGGCCCGGCCGATACCCACATCACCAAGTGGATCGAAGCCAAGGCCAACGAACTGCTGGCCAACCAGTTGGCCGGGGTCAAGCGCATCAGCTACGAGCAGGCGCTCAAGGCCAGCACCACCCATCGCCATGACTACCTCAATACCTACGTCGCTGACCTGGTCAATGTGATCGACTTCGACGCGATCCGTGGCGCCAACCTGCGCCTGGGCGTCGATCCACTGGGCGGCGCCGGGGTGCGCTATTGGTCGGCCATCGCCGAGCACTACCGTCTGAACCTTGAAGTGGTGAACACCGAGGTCGACCCGACGTTCCGCTTCATGTCGGTGGACTGGGATGGGCAGATCCGCATGGACCCATCCTCCAGCCACGCCATGCAGGGCCTGATCGGCCTCAAGGAACGTTTCGACGTCGCCTTTGCCTGCGACCCGGACCATGACCGTCACGGTATCGTCACACCCTCCGGTGGTCTGCTGGCGCCGAACAACTACCTGGCAGTCGCCATTGACTACCTGTTCCAGAACCGTCCGTTGTGGCGTGCCGATGCCGCCGTTGGCAAGACCGTGGTCAGCAGCGGCCTGATCGACCGCGTGGCCAAGCGCCTGGGCCGGCGCCTGTACGAAGTACCGGTGGGCTTCAAGTGGTTCGCTGACGGCCTGTTCGACGGCTCCCTGGGTTTTGGTGGGGAGGAGAGCGCGGGCGCTTCGTTCCTGCGCAAGGATGGCGGCGTCTGGAGCACCGACAAGGATGGTCTGATCCCGGCATTGCTGGCCGCGGAAATGACCGCCCGCACCGGCCGCGACCCAAGCCAGGCCTACCGTGCCCTGACCGATGAACTGGGCGAACCCTTCGCCGTGCGCGTCGATGCCAAGGCCAGCCCCGAGCAAAAAGCCCTGCTGGGCAAACTCGCGCCGGAGCAGGTGAAGTCGACCCAACTGGCGGGCGAAGCGATCCAGAGCATCCTCAGCAAGGCACCGGGCAACGACCAGGCCATTGGTGGCCTGAAAGTCATGACCGAAAACGGCTGGTTCGCCGCCCGTCCTTCGGGCACCGAAGACATCTACAAGATCTATGCCGAGAGCTTCATTGGCGACGATCACCTCAAGCAACTGGTGCAAGAAGCCCAGACCCTGGTGGATAGCGCGATCAGCGTCTGATAACCCCCGGCTCTACTTTGTGGGAGCGAGTCGGGCGGCGTTCCGTTTGCTCGCGATAGCGGTGGGTCAGGCACCGTCGATATTGAATGTTCTGGCCCCAGCGCTAGCAGGCCGCAAGCAGGCCGCAAGCGGGCGCCGCAAGCGGGCACCGCAAGCGGGCACCGCAAGCGGGCACTAACTCCCACATGGGAAATTCGTACACCAGGAAAAGCGAGGCCGGCCGGTAGGCCGTCTCGCCCACCCTTACCACTCAACAGGCCGAGCGTTAGCTCGCCTGCAGCTCTTGATCTTGATCCACACGCCCCAACCGCGAACCCGCAAAGGGCCTCAGCGGCGCAGGTACGAGCCGAAATCAATGTCCCCGGCACTGAGGATCGCCTGGACCCGATTGTGCACATTGAGCTTGCGCAGGATGGCCGAGACGTGGGCCTTGACCGTGGTCTCGGCGATTTCCAGGGTGTAGGCAATCTGCTTGTTCGACTCGCCCTTGGTCATCCGTTCGAGCACCAGCAACTGTTTGCGGGTCAACGCCTGGAGCAGTTCCGGCGGGAAGCTGGGGGTGTCGTTCATGCGCCGCTGGCTGCTGCTTTTTTGCGTGCGGATGATATCGGGCGGCAGGTACACGTTGCCGTTGAGAATCTGCTCGATGGCGTCGGTCATCTGCGCCCTGGGCGAGGACTTGGTAATGAAGCCCACCGCGCCATAGGTAATGGCTTGCAGCACAATCTGCTTGTCCTGTTCGGCGGACACGATCACCACCGGGATGGTCGGCGCTTCGTTGCGCAGGTTGATCAGGCCGTTGAGGCCGTGCATGCCGGGCATGTTCAGGTCCAGCAGGATCAGGTCCAGGTCGTCGTGGGTCTGGGTCAGGGCCAGGGCACTGTCCAGGTCGGCGGTTTCCATCACCTCGCTGCCGGGAAAGCCATCGCTGATGACGTTATGAATGGCTTCGCGGAACAGTGGGTGATCGTCGGCAATCAGAATTTTGTACATAGCCTTTCACCTCATTATTTTGATTATGGTGTGGCAACAACACGCAAGGGTGCAACGTCAGGGAAAGGGCTCCGGTTGGGCCAGGGTCACTGGCAGGTTCGCCGCCTGCCAGGCATCCAGGCCGTCGCGGTACCAGTACACCGACTGATAGCCCAGAGCTGCGGCGCGTTTTACCGCGTTCCAGCTCAGCCAGCAATCGGAGCGGCAGTAAAACACCAGCGCACGCTGCCGATCGCCCTCGGTCAGTGTTTGCAGGTTACGCGCAAAATAGGCCTGCCAGGCAGGCGTCAGATCACCGTCCCCGGTATTGGCCAGCCAGTGGCTGCCGGGCAGGTTCTCGTGGGGTTGGTCTTCAATGAAACGCTCATGCAGCCATTGCCGGCGGTAGACGTCGATCAGCAGCGGGCGCGGTGTCTGGCCGAGCAGGGTTTGCAGGCCGGCGGTATCGATGATGCTGGCGCCCGGCGCCTGGTCGGGCGTCGGGCTGCGGTACAGGCTGATGCGGTAACCCTCGGCAGAGAACAGCGGGCCCTCGGCGTGGGCCACGCCCAGCAGCAGGCACAGCGACACGGCGGTGAGCGAAGGGCACAACAGGCGGCGGCAGGCACGCAGCATAGCGGTTCAGTCCTTATCGTTATGAACCTATTACATGCCAGTCGTTGTGCCTTGGGAATGCGACGATAGACAGGAAAACCAGTACCAAAGTAGTAGTTTTGCGCCTTTATGGGGAAATACCGCCTAACCCGCCTTTCGCAACGCCGCATGCTGCGGATTGAACGTCAGCACGGCAAGCAGGCCGAACACCAGCGTCAGCCCAACGCACACCGCCAAGGCCAGGGGGTTGAACCGCTCGTACAGGGCAAACCGCACCAACTCCACCGCGTGGCTGAACGGGTTGACCGCGCACAGCCAGTACAACCACTCACTGGAGTCGCGCATTTTCCACAGCGGATACAGCGCCGATGACAGGAAAAACAGCGGGAAGATCACGAAGTTCATCACCCCGGCGAAGTTCTCCAACTGGCGGATCCCATTGGACAGCAGCAACCCCAGGGCACTGAGCATCAAGGCCACCAGCAACAGCGCCGGCAGGGCGAGCAGCAGGCCCGCCACGGGAGGGCGCACCCCGTACAGCCAGGCAATCGCCAGAAAGGCATACACCTGCAACAGCGAGACCAGCGCGGTCGCCAGCAATTTGCTGCACAGCAAAAAGGTCCGTGGCAGCGGGCTGGTGAGCAGCACGCGCATGCTGCCCATTTCCCGGTCGTAGACCATCGACAGCGAACCCTGCATGCCGTTGAACAGCAGGATCATGCAGGCCAGCCCAGGGATGATGTAGACCTCGTAGGGGATGTAGGTGTCGTAGGGCTCGATGATCGCTATGCCCAGCGCCGCCCGAAAGCCAGCGGCAAATACCAGCAACCACAACAGCGGCCGCACCAGGGCGCTGAGAAAACGCGTGCGCTGCAACACAAACCGCAGCCATTCGCGCAGCACGATGCCGCGCAGGCATTGCCAGTAGGCGTTCATCGGGTGGCTCCCACGGTGGTCAGGCGGTTGAAGGCTGCGCCGAGGTCGCCGCCATGTTCCAGGCTCAGGGCCGCAGCCTGCCCGCTGGCCACCAGGCGGCCCTGATGGAGAATCAGCAGGTCGTCGCTGGGCAACACCTCGTCCAGCAGGTGGGTGGTCCACAGCACGCTCAACTGCTGCTCGCGGCACAGGTTGCGCAGGTGCTGGTTGAGGGCCAGGCGGCTGGCCGGGTCGAGGCCGACGGTGGCTTCGTCAAGCAACAACAGGCGCGGCTCATGCAGCAGGGCCCGGGCAATCTCCACCCGGCGGCGATGGCCCCCGTTGAGTTCGCGCACTCGTTCGCCGCGGCGCTCGCTCAGGCCCTGGCGCGCCAGTTCGGCGTCCACCCGCTGGCCGCTCTGGCGCCGGGACAGACCATGCAGGGCGGCGTGGTAGCGCAGGTTCTGTTCGACGCTGAGGTCCAGGTCCAGGGTGCTTTGCTGAAACACCACGCCCAATTGCTTGAGCGCCGCGCGCGGGTGCTCGCGCATCGAGTGACCGCCAACCCGGATCTCCCCGCGCTGCAGGTCATAAAGTCGGGTGAGCAGGGCGATCAGGGTCGATTTGCCCGCCCCGTTGGGCCCCAGCAACGCGGCAAAACGCCCCGGGGCCAGACTGAAACCGACCTGGTTCAGCGCCTGACGGGCACCGTAGGCAAAGCTCAGGTCGCTGACGTCCAGGGCGTTCATGGCGTGACCACCACGCCCCAGGGATAACGCCCGACTTTTACCGACTTGATGACCTTGAGGCTGTCGACATCGATCACCGAGACATCGCCGCTGACGCCGTTGGTGGCCAGCAACTGCTTTTGATCCGGGGTGAACGCCATCTGCCAGACGCGCCGTCCCACCAGCAGGTAGTCGAGGATTTCAAAGGTCTTGGCGTCGATCACCGCCACATGATTGGCCGGGCCGAGGGCGACAAACCCGTACTTGCCGTCGGCGCTGAGCTTGACCCCCACCGGCTGGACCTTGTCCGGGTGCACGCCCTTGATCTGGAAGTTCAGGGTCTTGAGCACCTTGCGGCTGGCCACCTCGAGAATGGTCACGGTGCCGCCGATTTCCGCCGAAGCCCAGAGCTGTTGGCCATCCGGGGAGAACTCGACAAACCGTGGGCGCTGGTCCACCAGGGTGCTGTCGGCCAGGGTCTGGGTGCTGGTGTCGATCCAATGCAGCATGTTGGTGGTTTCACTGGTGTTCACCGCCCACTTGCCATCGGGGCTGACGGCCATGCCTTCGGGCTCGACGCCGACGCTGATCTGCCCGAGCACCTTGGCGGTCTCGGTGTCGATCACCGTCACCAGCGCATCGTCTTCGTTGGACACGTACAGCCAGCGGTTGTTGGGGTGCAGGGCGAACTGCTCGGGGTCCTTGCCGGAGGGCAGTTCCTTGATGATCTTGCGGGTCGCCACGTCCATCACCTGGACCCGGTCCGAATCACTGGCGCAGATGTACAGCAGCGTGTTGTCGTGGGACAGCAGCAGGCCACGGGGGCGCTGGCCGACGGGCAGGGTGTCGGTGACTTGCAGGGTCTGCAGGTCGATCAGGCTCAGGCTGTTGTCCTTCTCGTTGGAGACCCAGGCAGTGCTGGCCACGGCGTGCCCGGCGGCGAGCAACAGGGCGCATGAGAGCAGGGTGCGGCGCATGGCGGATACCTTCTTGTTGTTGTGGGGTGGGCTATTTCAGGGAAAGCGGCAACTGACTTCGGGCTTGTCGTAACCCAGGCTGTCCATTTCGTTGAAGGGGTGCAGGAAACCCTCCTGGGGGGACGTGCTGACCAATGCCCGGGGCTGCACGATGGGGATGGGCTGGCGCAACTGGCCGTTCCAGGGGCGATAGCTGAGCTTGCGGCCCTTGAAGCCGTCCAGTGGCAGTTGATCGCTCAGTTCCAGTTCGCGGATTGCCATGGGGTCGGCGTTGCGCAGCTTGCTCACCGCACTGGCGATGCTGCGCACGGCCATCCAGGCGGCGAAATCGCGGTCGTTCATCCAGCGCCCGGCCAGGCCCTCGAAGCGCTTTTGCAACTGTGCGGCGCCGAAGGTCTCCACGGTCTTGTGCCAGCCCACCGGGGTCAGGCCCTGGGTGCCCGCGACCGGGCGTGGGTACCAGGTCTGGTAGGGCACGTACTCGCCGAAATCGCCGCGCTCATCGGCCACCAGCACCACGTCATACTCGGCGGTCTGGGTGAACAGGGGCATGTCGGCCTGGGCGCTGCGACGCTGGTCGTTGTCGAAGCTCCAGGCCTTTTCTGCCACCAGTTGCACGCCGAAGCGTTTGGCCGCGCGCCGCAGGGCGGCGGCATAGGCCTGGTCATCGGCGGTCGGGCCGACAATCAGCAAGGCCCGCTGCCATTTGCGTACCACCAGGAACTGCCCCAGGGCATCGGCGAGCATCGCCCGGCTCGGCAGGCTGTGCAGCACGTTGGGCAGGCAATCGGTGCTGCGCAGGCTGTCATCCGGGCTCCCGGCATTGAACAGCAGGCTGTCGGGCAATGCCGCGCTCAGTTGGCGCAGGCTGGCCGCCGGGGCGTTGACCACAAACAGGCGCAGCCCTTGCTCGTGCTGGACCTTGGCGGCGTCCAGCAGGGCTTGTGGGGTGACGACACTGGCGCTTTGCAGGTGATAGCTCTGGTTGAGAAAGCGCCCGGTGCTGTTGCTGTCGGTGATCGCCAGTTCGGCGCCGCGCAGGCCGGCGTCAGTGGGTTCGGCAATCACGTTGGACAACAGCGGGCCTGGGTCGGGGCGATAGCCCAGGTAGCCGATCTGCACCGGCAACGCTGGGTCCGCGGCCTGGCTTTGGGTCGCCACGCCGGCGGCGCAGGCAATCGCCAGCAGGTAGATCAAGGCGTAGGGGGCAAGCTGGCGCATAGGGCACTCCGTTCCAGGTAGCGCCAGCATAGGAAGCCCACGAGCAAGGGGAAATATGCAGAAAGTACCAGTGAGCCAGTACCAAGGTAGTAACTGCGCCAAGGCGGCGTGGTTTTAGCATGGGCAATACCGGCCATTTCAGTGGAGGCGATCGACCATGCGAATTCTCAAGGCGCTGCTCCTGCCGTTGTTGCTGATCCTGAGCATGATCGGCGTCGACCGTCTGCACGGCCCGCAACCGGTCGCCGCGCGGGTTTTGCCTGTTTGGCCGGGGCGCTAGGCGTGTCGGCCCTGTGGCGGATCAACCTGTGGGTCTGCGGCTTTTTTGCCCTGGTGACCCTGGGGTGCATGGGGCTGCTGCTGCACCAGACGCTGGCGGATGTCGAGCGGGAGCTGCAGTCGGCGCAGGCGGTGGTCGAGTACTTGAGCGAAAGCGCCGCCCGCGACCCGGTCAGCCTGCAGCCCCGGCTGACCGAAGGATTGCGTCACGTACGGGTGCGTTGGTTGCAGCCGGGGGAGGCGGCCCAGGTCCCGGTGCAGGCGGGAATGGATGCCTGGCTCGCGCGCCTGCTGTTTGCCGAACGCCTGCACAGCCCCCGGCTCCTTGACCTGAGCGACGGCCGACGGGTGCAGATTGCCCTGGATCCGCGGGACGAACTCGATGAAGTCTGGGACTCGGTGCAGCAGTTGCTCGGCCTGTGCGCCCTGGCGTTGATCGTCAGCCTGTTGAGTATTCGCTGGGCGGTGCGCCGTGGCATGGGCCTGCTCGATGAGCTGCTGCGGGCCATGCAGCAAGTGTGCGCCGGCCAGCTCCAGGTCCGCCTGCGCGGCGTCGGTCTGGCGGAAGCGCGGCAACTGGCCCGGCAGTTCAATCGCATGACCGAGACGCTGGAACAGGCCCACGCCGACAACGCCCGGTTGACCCGCACCCTGTTGGCCGTGCAGGAGCAGGAGCGCACCCATCTGGCCCAGACCCTGCACGACGATCTTGGCCAGTACCTGGCGGGGATACGCGCCCAGGCCTGTCTGCTGCGTCTGGTGGCGAACCAGCCCCAGACCATCGAACGCACGGTGCGCGAGTTGGAGCACAACTGCGAACACCTGCAGCAGGGCTTTCGCGCCCTGGTCCACGGTCTCTATCCGGTCGTCCTGCAGCACCTGCCGTTGAGCGAGGCCGTGGGCTTGCTGGTACAGCAGTGGCAGACCCGGCAGGGCATCGATTGCCGGTTGCGGGTCAGCGCCGATCTGCCGCTGCTGTCCGGACCGCACCAGACCCATCTTTATCGGCTGTTGCAAGAGGCCCTGACCAACATTGCCCGCCACGCGGGCGCCAGCCAGGTGCGGGTGCGCCTGCACCATTGCGGCGGACGATTACGGGTGCTGGTGCGTGATAACGGTCGGGGGGCGCAGCAACCCCAGCAACCGGGTGTCGGCCTGTATTCAATGTTCGAGCGGGCCCGTTGCCTGGGCGGCGAACTGCGCATCATCAGTCATCCTGGCGCCGGTTGGGCGCTGGCCTTGAGCATACCTTTGGAGGCGTCATGAATATTCTGCTGGTCGATGACCATGCGGTGGTCCGCCAGGGCTACGCCAGCCTGTTGCGGGCGTTGTTGCCGGCGATCGAGGTGCGCGAAGCGGCCACCGGCGAGGAGGCGTTGACCCGGGTCCAGGAGGCGCTGCCGAACCTTGTGATCATGGATTTCGGCCTGCCGGGCATCAGTGGCCTGGAAACCACCCGCCGTCTACGCCAGCGCTTGCCGCAACTGCGGGTGCTGTTTTTCAGCATGCACGATGAATTGCCACTGGTGCGCCAGGCCCTGGACGCCGGAGCCTCGGGCTACCTGACTAAAAGCTCGGCGCCTGAGGTGTTGATCGAGGCGGTGCGACGGATTCTCGCCGGTCACGCCTATATCGAGCAGCCCCTGGCCACCCAACTGGCGTGCCATCCGCAGCAGGACGCCAGCGATCCGCGCTTGCAGAGCATGACCCAGCGTGAACTGGAGATCTTTGTGATGCTCGCCAAAGGCACCCCGGCCCGGCTGATTGCCGAGCAGTTGAGCATCAGCAGCAAGACCGTTTCCAATCACCTGACCTTGCTCAAGAGCAAGCTGCAGGTCAGTTCCCATGCCGAACTGGTGCACCTGGGGATTGATATGGGGGTGGTGCGGGTGGCGAGCTGATCTTTTGATCTTGGCTTTGTGGGGGCATATCCGATGCTGCGGTTTTCGCTCAGCCACCATCGAGCCTCGACAACAAGTCAGTCATTTATCCCAGGTCGTTGGACAACCGATACAGCCCTCCATGTTGGCATCCTGGAAATTGCCGTAGTGCTGGCGTGAGCCGCTGAGGTTGGCCTGGGCCAGGTTGCTTTCGCCGAACTTGGCTTCCTGCAGGTTGGCGTCGCTGAGGTTGGCGCCTTGCAGGTCGGCCTTGCTCAGCCAGGTCATTTCCAGGTCGGCGGCGCGCAGGTTGGCATTGTGCAGCTTGGCTCCGGACAGGCGGGCGAATTGCAGGTAGGCGCCACTGAGGTTGGCGTCCTGGAATTGTGCGCCCTGGGCAAACAGGCCCCAGCCCTGGATCGCCAGCAGCGTGGCGCCGGTGAAGTCGGCCAGGCGCAGGTTGCTTTGTTGCAGGCTGGCGCGGGTCAGGTTGGCGCCTTGCAGTTGGGCCTTTTCCAGATTGGCCAGGTCAAGGCGGGCGTGGCGCAGGTCGGCATCGCGCAGGTCGGCGCCGCTGAGGTTCATGTTGCGCAAGTCCTGGTTGCTCAGGTTGGCGCCACGCAGATTGGCGCCGGAGCATTGGCTGTGGTCGGCGATGGTGCAGCCGTTGATGATCAGCGGCGCATTGTCTGCGTCGTCGGCGTGCGCCTGGGCGATGCTCAGCAACAGTAGCAGGGGCAGGTATTTCATGGTGAGTAGGTCCTTGGGTGGTCGTGGGGATTGGTTGCCTGCGCGGGGGCCGCTTGTGGCGTGCTCGCGACGGCCGCCAGCCTGACGCGTTCATCCAGGTAGAACGAACGCGTCATCGTTGCCGTCCCTCGTCGGAGCGCCGCCCGGAGCGGGCTCGCTCCTACTGGGTCAGCGTTTGGCGGTCGAGTTATCCCAGCTCGGGATCTTGAACACCCAGAACGAGCCACCCTGTGCCACCGGCTTGGTCAGTTCGGCCATGTCGCCGCCCC
>Ga0067045_1029342_pt1 | contig 21599 bp, 18 predicted proteins | sample TerdegcTABiofilm_FD_59184 | JGI IMG/M metagenome (GOLD analysis project Ga0067045, IMG submission 59184) | Combined Assembly of (Gp0054472, Gp0054536) Wastewater bioreactor microbial communities from Singapore -Terephthalate degrading...
CTCGGGAAACCCGTTCATCGTCAAGGTGAAGCAGCGGCCGATCTCCATCACGGGCTCGAACGTCTCGGGAGGGACACGCCTCTCCAGCATACCGCGTCGGCCTCCGCCGCCGAACGGAGCCGTAGGGTTTGCGTCTCTTTCATGGAAAGCGTATGGAGCAGGGGGGCGGTTTGAATCACCGCCCGGGGAGAGCGAGGCTCTCGTCAAGGAGGAACGACATGGCTGTTTCGGTTCTGCTCGCGGATGATCATCCCCTCACTCGTTCCGGAATCGCCGCCTTTCTTCGGGAACAGGCTCCGGAACTGGAACTGGTCGGAGAGGCCGAGGACGGTGCCGAGGCGTGGCGCCTTCTCGTCGCCACTCGGCCCCAGATAGCGCTTCTGGACATTCGCATGCCCGGGGAGGACGGCATCGCCCTGGCCCGCAAGCTTCGCGCCGAGGGAGTTCCCACCCGGGTTATCATGCTCACCGCCTACAACGCCCAGGGGTACGTGCTCGCGGCGCTCGCCGCAGGGGCAAAGGGTTTCGTGGTCAAGTCATCGGCGGTGAAGGAGCTGCAGCGGGCCATCGACGTGGTGATGAGCGGCGGCATGTACCTCGACTCCCAGATCTCCCGCGTGGTGGGGGCGGAAGAGGTGCTGGTGGAGCCTCTCACGGAGCGGGAGCGGGAGGTGCTGCTCCTCGCCTCCCGGGGGCTCTCCATGAAAGAGACGGGAGCGGTGCTCCATATTGCGGAGCGCACCGTCCAGGCCCATCTCGGGTCCGCCTACGGCAAGCTCGGGGCGAAGAACAAGACCGAGGCGCTTCTGCTGGCGATCAAGCACGGTATGCTGCTTCTGGACGAGCTGCTGGAGGACGGGGAGCCGTGAGGCGGCACCTGCTCCTGATCCTTTCCTTCTGGGTGGCGCTGCCCATGTTCGTGGTCTTCGCCCTCTCGGGAATCGCCCTCATGCGGCAGAAGCAGGCCGTGGAGTCCCTCGCGGCGACCTACGCGGGGAATCTCGCGGAGAGCATCGCCGCCTCCTGGAAGGACAACCAGGCCGACCTGCAGAACGGCTCCGGAGGACGGGGGCATGCGGTCGGCCCCGGAACGGAATCGCCCCCGAGAGGCGAGCCGCCCCGCCCCCCCGCGATTTCCCCCGGTGGGGAGTCGCTCGTCCCGTCTCCGGAGTCGCATTCCTCCGCGCCCCTGCGCATGCGGGAGATGATGGAGCGGCGGCGGCAGGAGCGCCTTTTCATCGAGGGACCTCCCGTTCCCGGGTGGGTCGCCTTGGCGACGACCGAGGGGCGCTTTCTGCGGGGATCGCCCGGAGCCGCCGAGGCGTTTCCCGCCGTGGCGGAGCACCTCCGGTCGCTGCCGAAGGACCAGGTCGCCCCTTCTGCCCCCACCCGGATCCGAAGTGCATCGAGGGAGCGTTTCACCGTCGCGTTTGCGTCCCCGGAGGACGGGCGGTTCGTCATCGTGGTCGCCGTGTCGGTCCCTCGCATGCTCGGGCCTCTGGGGCACCAGGGAACGCTCTGGGCCGTGCTGGTGCTGGCCATGGCCGCGCTGGGGCTGGTGGCGGTGTGGTTTCAGTGGCGGTGGCTCGTGCTTCCTTTGCGCCGCCAGGCCGGACAGGTGAAGGAACTGCGCTGGGGAGAGGAGCGGCTCGCCCCGCCCCGGGGCTTTCTCGTCGAGGAAATGCACGACCTCGGGGAGGCTCTTTCACTCCTCTCCGGCGCGGCGGTGGAGAAGGAGGAACTGCAGCACCGCTACGTGGGGGACATCCTCGCGGCCCAGGAGGAAGAGCGAAGCCGCATCGCCCGGGATCTCCACGACGGCCCCCTGCAGATCGTCTCCTCCCTGATCCAGCGGGTGCAGCTCGCCCGTCTCGCCGGGAGCGCCCGGAAGGCCGAGGTGCCCTTGGGGAACGATGCGCCCGCCGCGGGTGCCCGGGAAGAGCATCTTGCCCTGGCCGAGGATGCCGCCGGCTTCGCCCTGGCGGAGCTGCGGGGGATTTGCGACGCTCTTTCCCCGCCATGGATCGATCTGGGGTTGCTTCAGGCCATGGAAGAACTGGGGAATCGTCTTGCCCGGAGCTTCGGCGTGACCGTGACCGTGACCGTGACGGGCGAGGGCGTTCCCGACTGTTCGAGGGATCGCGTGCTCGCTCTCTTCCGGATCTTTCAGGAGGGGGCGGCCAATGCGGTGCGCCATGGCGGCGCGACGCACCTGCGGCTGCATCTCTCAAGCGTGGGGGATGGGGTGCGTTTCGAGCTGCGGGACGACGGTTCGGGTGTTCCCGGCGGTCTCGATCCGGAAAAGCTCCGCGCCGCGGGGCATCGTGGGGTGGTGGGCATGATGGAGCGGGTCGCCTTCTTCGGCGGCACTTTTTCCCTTGCCGCCGCTCCCGAGGGCGGAAGCGTGTTGCAGGTCCTTCTTCCCGGAGGAGACGGGGGAAGGACCTAGCGGAAAGGGAACGGGCGAGGCGCTCCGAGGAGCGCCTCTTTGTTTCCGGGACATGTCCCGGGAGTGCAAACGCAAGGCCTCTGCGCCGTATCCTTGCGTGAGTCCAGGGTTTCTTTTCTCTCCGGGGGACATGGAAGCGCGGTCTTCCCTCACCCCGGCAGAATACGGGACAGGTTGTCCTCCCGGAGGAGGGATGCGACGCGGGGGCACCGGTGTCGGACCGGTTCCCGACGGTTGCTCCTGCCTTTGCGGAAGTTCCCGGCGGAACGGGGTAGGGTGTTGCCTTCCGGAAAAATCTTCCCGTCAGGAGAGGGGGATCTTTCCCAGATCGCCCAGAATGGAGACGACCCGGAGATCAGCCCGGCCGCTCAAATCCAGCACGGAGGTGGCGATCTGCATTCCCGCCATGTCGTGCCAGCTTGCCTCCGAAACGAGCACCCGGGGACGCATCAAATCGCGTCCCGCAGAGGCGAGGACGATGCCGACCCGTCCGTCGGAGAGTTCCACCACCGAGCCGGGAGGAAAGAGGCCGATGGCGGCGAGCAGGGTCCGGACGATGTGCGGGTCGAAATGATCCCCCGCGTGGTCCACGAGGAGGTTGAGCGCCTGGCGTTTTGCGGAAGGCTCCTTGTAGACCCGTTTGGAGGTGAGGGCGTCGAAGACGTCCGCCACCGCGCCGACCCTTCCGAGAACAGGGATCTCACTGCCCTGCAGGCGGTCGGGATAGCCGCCCCCCTGCCAGCGTTCGTGGTGGGAACGGATGACGCTCAGGATGAGGGAATCCGTCACGCCGCCCCGTCGGGCCAGTTCCTCTCCCCAGAGGGCGTGGTTCCGCATGACGGAGAACTCCCGGTCGTCCAGTTTGGCGGGCTTGTTCAGGATCTCCAGGGGGACCCTCGCCTTGCCCAGGTCGTGAAGAAGCCCCCCCGTGGTGGCCGCTTCCACCAGGTCCGGCTGGTCGGGAAAAAGCCTGGAGGCGAGAAAACCCGTGAGAAGCGCCACGTTGAGGGAGTGCACGTAGGTGTACTCGTCGGCGTCCCGTACCGCCGCGAGGGAAAAAAGAATCTGCGGCGTCCGGGAGAGTTCCCGGGCGAGAAGGCGCCCCGTGGCGGTGAGGGCCGTGAGATCCTCCTCGGCCCCTCCGGTCTCGTACATGCGTTCAAAGACCTCGCCGATCTGGCGCACGGTCTTCATCGCAAGTTCCGGATCCACTCGGGCTATTGGAATCTCACCCTGGCGGAGCAGGTGCTCCAGTTCCTCCACGGAAACGGAGAGTTCCTCCCGAACGAGGAGCGTGTCCACGCCCTGTCGCAGCAGGTTTTCCGAGACCGCCGCCGCATCCCCGTTCCAGGGATAGACCGATCCTCTCGGAAGAAGGAGGGCCCCGTCCTTTCCCACCACGTCCTCGGCGAGAATTCCCCTGCATTGATGCATGTCCGAGACGGCAACGCGTCGCACCACGTACACCGGGACACACCCCCTCTTTCCGAAGCGCTTCTTCAAGTCATGTCGAGCGAAGAATCTTTTTTTTGAACACCATTGTAAAGATTTTGCGCTTTTTCTGCCAGAGCAGGAATGCTCTTTGAACAGAGGCCTTTTTGCCCAGCTGGAAGCGGTGTCTTTTGCCGGTCCTGTCGTGGTGTTCTCGAAAAGCAACGAAGCGGATTGCCTTGCGTTGTTCCGGCGAGTGCGTCGACGTTTTTTCGTCGTGTGCGTCAGGTGGTGAAAGGGCTGTCATGGCGAGCGGCGGCCGGGTGTGAGTTGTGTGCGCCACGTGGTGCAAAAAGGTTCTCATGGTGTTCGGCGGCCGTCTGGAGCGATGAGCCGCACTTTGCCAGGAGTTCCTTTTTGTGTTCGAGTGACAGATTGCTGTCAGGGGCGGATGCCCCGCGGCATTTCATTTCTCTTGCGGCGCAGGGTATTCGTCGGGCGCGTTCCCGGAATCCGCGGCGAGTGATGCGCCTCTTCGTCTATAATGGAATGAAACAGCGCGGCGAGGAGACATGCCCCCCGAAAGGCGAGGGCACGGTGCATCGAAGCAGTCCTGCGGTGGGGGTGCGGACTCTCTTCCGCGGGAAAGGGAATGTCCCCTCGCCCATTCGACATGAAGGAGGAGTGCGGCATGGCACGGAACACTCGGAGAGAGCAGTCGGGAACGGGCGCGTGCATTTCTGCGGAAAATGCGGCGCGCAGGGCGAAGGCGTCGGGAGGTCGTGCATGGAGGATCGGGATTGCGGCGGTCTTCCTCTTCGTCCTGTTGTGGGGAAGCGGCGCCGACGCGGCCCGGCTCACCATTCTCCACGTGAACGACACGCACGGGCACGCCTGGCCCTTCAATGCCGCGGGCGCGCCCGACGTGGGGGGCTTCGCGCCCATGGCCACGCTGGTGAAGGCCATTCGGGCCGAAGTCGAGGCCGCGGGAGGCCACGTGCTCTTTCTCCACGCCGGGGACATCAACACGGGCGTGCCGGAATCGGACATTCAGTCCGCCATTCCGGATATCGTGGCGCTCAACATGCTCGGCCTGGATGCCGTCACCCTCGGCAATCACGAGTTCGACAATGCCAGAGACACGCTCTACCGGCAGCGGCGTTTCGCCCGCTTTCCCTTTCTCGCCTCGAACATCGTGAGCGGCGACGAACTTCCCTTTGATGCACCTCTGATCAGGGAGTTCGGCGACGTGACCGTTGCGGTGTACGGTCTCACCACCGAATCCACACCCATTGCCACCGATCCGGAGAACACGAAGGGGCTTGTCTTCCGGAACGCTGCCGAGGTCTCCCGGGCGCTCGTGCCTGTTCTGGCGAAGAGCGCGGACGTGGTGGTGGCCCTGACCCACCTGGGATGGCCCGTCGGCGCCGAGGACGAGGGGGTCACCACCTCGAAATCCCTCGCCGAGGCGAAGATTCCCGGCCTCGACGTGATCGTGGACGGGCACTCCCACACCCTTTTCGACGACCTGCAGCGCGTGGGCGGTGCCATCGTCGTGCAGGCGGGAGCCTACGGGGAATATCTCGGGCGTCTGGATCTGGAGGTGGAGCAGGGCCGGATCATCGCCGCGACGTGGAAGGCTCTTCCCATCAACGTGAAAAAGGAGACAGGAAAGGACGCGGCGGGGAAGGCCGTCTACGGATTTGTGGCAGACCCTGTTCCCGCCGATCCGGAGGTCGCCGCGGCGCTGGACTATTTCGCCGAGGTCGGCTCCGAGGGGCTCGACAGAAAAGTGGGCGAGACGAAGATCCTGCTCGACGGCGAGCGCGACCATGTGCGGAGCGGCGAGACGAACCTCTCGCACCTCCTCACCGACGCCATGCGCTGGAAGACCAACGCCAGTGTGGCTTTTCTCAATGGTGGCGGCATCCGCGCCTCCATCCCCGAAGGGGACATCTCCTACCGAAGCGTGCTCACGGTGCTTCCCTTCGGGAACACCCTCTATACGCTCGATCTTTCCGGCGAGGACCTGCAGCGTTTCCTGGACTCCGCCGCGAAGGTCTCCGCGGGCAAAGGCGGCTTTCCCCATTTTTCGGGCCTGACCGCCACCTTCACGGATGGAACGGCCAGGGACGTTCTCGTGGACGGCAAGCCTCTCGACAAGGCGAAGCAGTACCGCTTCGTCACCCTGAGCTTCCTGGCGAACGGCGGGGACGGTTACTCGGTGCTCAGGGAAATCAAGGACGCGGTGGGGCGTGGCTACGACACGGGATACACGGATGCGAACGTTTTCGTGGACTACCTGAGCTACCTGGGCGTCGTGGAGAAGACGGCGGAGGAGCCGCGCATCCGCCGGTGACGGAGCGTTGTGCCGGTTCCGCGAGGACGTTGTTGTTCCGGCCTGTGGAGAAGCGCCTCGATGGCTCCGGTCATCTTCCGTTTCGAGAGGTCATACCCTGACCGGATGAAAAAGAAACGACGTTTCCGTATTTCCCACAATGCGCGAAACGCCACCACTCTCCAGAATAGTCGCATCTCCGAGGGAAGGACGGCATTCGGAGCGTTCCGGGCGCGAAGAGCGATGCGGAGATTCGGGGAGGTGGGAGTTGTGACGTACAAAGCGTGGGGCATTGCCGCAGTGGCAGTCCTCCTGTTTCTGGGGTCGGCTTTCGTCGGGATGGTCGGTCTCGTGCCGGCGGAGGCCGGCGCCGCGGAAAAACTTCTTGTGTGCGGTCCCTGTAGCGGGGCGTTTCTGTCTACGGCGTCCCGGGTCGTGGAGGAACTCGGATGTTCCGATCGGGTGGTCGTGGTGCGGTCGTCCTGTTTGGGACCCTGTTCGCAGGGGGTGGTCATCGCATTTCGCGGTGAGGTGTATTCCAACATGACGGAAGACCTTCTGCGGACGCTGCTGGAGGCGACGTTTTCCGACGATACCGACGCAAAGCCGGCAAACTGAAGGAAACAAGAGTTCCTTTATGTGCAATCCGGTTTGATCAAGAGGCAGATATGCATGCGCCGCACGGCCTCGCTATCGAGGGTCGTGCGGCGTTTTTCGACGCCGGATTTGTAATGTAAAGGAAGCTCTGAAGAAAGACCTTCCGCTTTTCCTTGACTCTCGGGTCGCATTAGCTCTGCGAGGCGCCTTGCGGGGCTGACGCAGCCTTGTTCAGAGGTTCCTAAAGTTTTTCCGCTTTTCAGGGTTTTCGAGCGATGATCGCCATTTCCTGCGACGTCTCCGAAAAGGGAGTGCCCGCCACGTCGGAGAGGAGATGTTTCACCACGAGGCCTCCGGACTCGAGTTCCCGGATCAGCGTCTCCGGGCTGAAATACTGGAGCCAGTTGTAGATCGCCCGGGTGCGCGACGGCTCCACGATGGTGTACTTGTCCAGAACGACCTTTTCGCGCTCATATTTGAAGACGTTCAGAAAGCCGTAATAGTCCTGCCGGGACCAGAATCCGTGCAGCAGGTTCTTTTCGCAGCGGATGGTTTCCTCCCGGAGGGCGAAGGCGTTCAGGGTGTAGGCATCGAGCAGGACGGCGCCTCCGGGGTTCAGGAGTGTCGTGAACTTCCGGACGAGGCCGTGCCGCTGTTCCGGACTGAGTGCGCAGAAATCGCACATGATCAGAAGGATCAGGTCGAAACGGTCCTCCGTCTCCAGATCGAGGTAGTTCTGTTGGATGTACCGGATCTGGAGCCCTTTTTCCACCGCCCTTTCCGCCGCGTAGCGAAGGGAGCGGGAGGAAAAGTCGATTCCCGTGACTCGGGCTCCCCGTTCGGCCAGTGCTGTGGTGTACAACCCTGGACCGCAGCCGAAGTCGGCGACGGAGGTAGTGGTGTTCACGCCGAACGTGGCGGCGATCCATGCCGAGGAGCGTTCGATGAAGACGTGTTTCCGCGAGGCGAGGTCGATCTCGGGGTTCAGGTGGTATTCAAGCATTTTCTCCGAAGTGTGTTCATCGGCCCACAGCTCTGGAGCCGTGTAGACTCCGAAGGGTGCAGGGCGCGTAAAAATTTCCCGCAGTGTGTCGAACATGAGCGGCCTCCTGTCGTGCGCAGAGGAATATCGTTGCATGGTATCGGTCGTCACCGGATGAACGCGTTGGGAAACCAGGTGACGAAGCCGGGGGCGAGTACAATGAGGACGAGCACCGCTGTCATGGCCGCGAGAAGTGGCGCGAGAAAGCGGAAGGAGTCCTCGTAGCGGACTCCCGCAATCTTGCAGGACGCGATGAGATCCACGCCGAGAGGGGGTGTGTTGGCCCCGATGGCGAGGTTCACGCAGACCATGACGCCCAGGTGAACGGGGTCGACGCCGAGCTGGTTGAGGATGGGCAGGAAGATGGGGAGCACGATGATGATAATGGCGATGGTCTCCATGAACATGCCCAACACGAGGAGGAGCAGGTTGAAGAGCAGCAGGACCACCCAGTAGTTGTTCGAGATGGCCAGGATGGCCGTTGCGACTTTCTGGGGAATGTCCTCGGCGGCGAGGATCCATCCGAAGAGGTTCGCCGCGGCGATGATGAAGAGAACGACCGCGCTGGTGCGCGCCACTTCCAGGGAGAGTTCGAGAACTCTCCGGGGTGTCACCTTCCGGTAGACGAACATGGCGAGAAAGAGTGCGTAGAGGGCTGCGACGCCGCCCGCCTCGGTGGCGGTGAAGATGCCCTTGAGAATGCCTCCCAGAATGATCACCGGGGCCAGCAGCGGAAGGGCTGCACCTCGGAGGGCGGCGAGACGCTCGTTCCAGCCGGCCTTCGGAAGGCGGGGATACTTTTCCCGCAGGGCGAAGAGGTAGGCGATGCCCATGAGGGCGCCTCCCGTGACGAGCCCCGGAAGAACACCGCCGAGGAAGAGTTTGCCGATGGAGGTGCCCATGGTCACGCCCAGAATGACCATGACGATGCTGGGGGGGATGATGGTTGCGAGGGCTCCGGAGCATCCCAGAAGCGCCGCGCTGAAGGGAGGGCGGTAGCCCTGTTCTTTCATGGCGGGAAGCAGGATGGAGCCGATGGCGGCCACGTCCGCCACTCCGGAGCCGGAGATGGCTCCGAAGAACATGCAGGACACGACCATGACCATGGCCATACCGCCGGGGATGTGTCCCACCAGGGTGGAGGCGAAGCGCATGATCCGGGGCGTGATGTCCCCTTCGGCCATGAGGCTTCCTGCGAGAAGAAAGAGCGGGATTGCGAGCAGGGTGAACGAATCCACTCCCACCACCATGCGCTGGGCCACCACGAGAAGTGGTACGGTGGACTCGAAGAGCAGGTAGGCCGCGCCGGAGGCGGCGATGGCGAAGGCGATGGGAATTCCAGCAGCGATGCCCAGGGCCATGACGGCGAGAAGGGTCAGCATGATCGCCTCCCGCCTTTCTCCGCGTTCCGCGGAAAGGGGAGAAAGCTCCGTACTCCCAGTCCGAGGAGCATGAGCAGACATCCCGCGGGAAAGGCGAGATAGAGCACGCCCGCAGGGAGTTGCAGCGTCGTGGTGCGCAGGGGCCAGGTGCGCAGTACCACCTCGTACCCCGAGACGAGCCCCACCACGAGAAAAGCCAGCACACCCCAGTTGCCGAGACAGGCGAGAATCCGGGCGACATGTCGCGGCAGGGCGTCCAGAACGAGGGTCACTCCCATGTGCTCGTTCCGGCGCAGGGCGGCACCGGCGCCGAGAAAGGTGATCCACACGAGGAGTGTCTGGGAGACCTCGGCGCCCCAGGGAAGGGGCACGTGGAAGAGGTAGCGCGCCCCCACCTCGATCACCACTTCCGCGAAGACGGCGAGAAGGGCGATGGAGAGAAGCCCCTCCACCGCCCGAAAGAGCCGGTTGACGAACTCAGTCGCCATATTCCCGGACGAGGTCCATCAGCTCCTTGCCGAAGACCCCCTCGTACTCGGCCCACACGGGCTGCACCGCCGCCTTGAAGGCTGCCTTGTCCACCTCGTTCACGAGCATTCCCTTGTCCCTCAGAAGAGTGAGGAACGTCTCCTCCTGAGACAGGATCTGACGTCGTTCCTCGTCGCGCCATTTGACGGCGAGGCGCTCCACCGTGGTCTTGTCCGCGTCGGAGAGCTTGTTCCACACGCTGTTGTTCACGCAGAGGAGCGCCGATCCCCAGATGTGTCCGCTCAAGGAGAGGTATTTCTGCACTTCGTAGAAGGCGCTGGAAGCGATGATCGCCAGGGGATTCTCCTGGGCGTCCACCACGCCCTGCTGGAGTGCCGTGTAGAGTTCGCCGAAGTTGATGGGCATGGGAGAGGAACCCAGGGTCTTGAAGGTATCCAGGCGCATCTTGTCCGGGGTTACCCGGATCTTGAGCCCTTCCATGTCCTTGGGGACGGCGATGGGGCCTCGGCTGTTGGTAATGTGACGGAAGCCGTTCTCCCACCAGGCCAGTCCCTTGATGCCCTTCTTGGCGAGGATGTCCAGGAGCATCGCGCCGATCCTGCCGTCCATGGCCTTGTAGGCCGTCTCGTGATCCTTCCACGCATAGGGCAGGGCTTCGATGCCGAATTTGGGATCCAGGGATTGGAAGGAACCACCGCCGATGAGGCCACCATCCACGGTTTGCAGGGTCAGACCTTCGATGACGTCCTTCTCGTTACCCAACTGTGCGCCGGGATAAATCTTCACCACCACCCGCCCTTCGGTCTCCTTCGCCACGTCCTCGGCGAAGCCTGTGAGGCACACATTCCAGGCGTGGTCCTGATTCAGTACGTGTCCGATCTTGATCTCCACCGCCCCGAAGGCCGCCGAGGCGAAAAGCGTTGCCAGAAGCAGTGCCGTCGCCATGATGCTCATGCGTTTCGTCGTCATGATGGTTTTCGACCTCCCTCGAATCACGTCGCAGGTTTCCTGCGCGTCCGTACCGAAATATCCTCGGCACCGCTTTCGGGGATTTCACGGGTGCGAAGGATCTCTTTCGCCACCGTACTCCCCGGTCTTTTTCGTCGTCGTTCCACTGCGCCGCTTTTCCGTCCCGCTTGGGGTCACCTCCCGAGATGTCGCTTTTCCGTCTACACCGCACGCCCCGATATGGAGGAAGTCCTATCGGAGAGCAGACCAAAAAGAAACACGTGTTTCGTAAAGGCAACGTTGATGAAGCATACTCCCCTTTTCTACCCCGTGCAAGTGTGTTTTCACAGGGCCGACACGGCGGCGGCGATGCGGCGCATTCCCTCCTCTACGTCCTCCAGGGAGCGGCAGTAGGCGATGCGCACGAAATCGGGGGCGCCGAAGACGCTTCCCGGCACGATGGCCACACCGGCCTCTTCAAGAATGTACCGGCAGAACTCTCCATCGGGCATGCCGAAACGCCGTACCGAGGGGAAGGCGTAGAACGCGCCCTGGGGTACGGTGAACTCCATGCCGGGGATGCGTCGAAGCGCCTCGACGACGGCGTCGCGCCGCCGCCGGTATTCGGCGATCATGGTCCGCACGTCCTCTTCCGCGGAACGGAATGCCTCGGCCACACCCGCCTGGGCGAAGCTGCATGCGCAGGTGGAGAGGTTCTGGTGCACCTTCACGGCGTAGGGTTTGACGGCGGCGGGAAGGTGGGCGTAGCCGACGCGCCATCCCGTCATGGAGAACGCCTTGGATGCGGCGTTGATGGTGACGGTGCGCTCCCGCATGCCCGGAAGGCTTGCCATGCTCACGTGTGTGCCGTCGTAGAGGAATTTCTCGTAGCATTCGTCGGCGATGACCAGGAGGTTCCGTTCCGCAGCGAGAGTTGCGAGTGCCTCGAGATCGCTCCGGTGGAGAATCGCCCCGGAAGGATTGTTCGGCGTGTTGAGAAGAAGAATGCGGCTTTTCGGGGAGAGTGCCGCCGCGACGTCCTCCACCTGGAGGCGGAAATCCTTCTCGAGGCGGCAGGGAACGGGAACGAGCACGCCTCCGGCGAGGGAGATCTGATCCGCGTAGGCGGGAAAGAAGGGGGCGGGGACGAGCACCTCCTCGCCTGGTTCGAGGACGGTGAGGAAAGTCATCATCAGGGCCTCGATGGCGCCCGCAGTGACCACGATCTCTCTTGCCGGGTCCGCGTCGAGGCCGTTTTCACGGCGGAGCTTGTCCGCGATAGCGCAGCGCAGTTCCTCCGTTCCCGCCATGTCCGTGTAGTGGACGTCCCGAGCCTCCAACGCGGCTTGGGCGGCTCGAACGGCGCAGTCTGGGGAGGCGAAGTCGGGGCGTCCGATCTCCATGTGGATGATGGAGCGCCCGGCCTTCTCCAGTTCTGTGGCGCGGGCGAGGATCTCCCGGATGCCTCCTTCCAGCGGGATGGTTCGCATGCGGCTTGCAGGGCGAAATGCGTTCACGATGGGGCAACCTCCTCTCGAAGTCTCTGTCCCGGGAGATCTTCCGGTGTGTCCGTGGGAAGAACCTCCCGGATGCGTTTTTCCACGCAGTGGAGATGACGGAGCATGGCGTTTTTTGCTGCGGCGGGATTGCCGGAGCGAAGAGCCGTGACGATCTCCTCGTGTTCTTTCAGGGCCAATGCCACGGGGGCGCCGAGGGTTCTGCTGAGGGCGAGGAGAAGTGAGACCTTGGCGTTGATGCGGGAGACGAACTCGGCGAAGAGAGAATTGCCGGACATCTCCGCGAGATAGGTGTGGAACATGCGGTCGTTCGCGGCGGTGAGCGCTCCGTCCTGGGCGTGGAGGGCCATCTTTTCGTTCCAGATGAGGTGTTCCAGGCGGTTCAGGTGGAGCTCGTTCACGGCGGCGCAGGCGAGCTCCATTACCGTTCCTTCGATGGTGCGGCGTGCCACGAAGGTTTCTTCCAGGTCCTGCAGGGTGAGGACGGGAACCTGGAGCGTTCGGTCCTCCCGGGAGGCCGCAAGTCCCTCCGCGACGAGTCGCGTGAGGGCTCCCCGGACGGGAGTGCGGCTGATCTCGAGCCGAGCCGAGAGCGTCTCTTCCAGAAGGGGAGTTCCCGGTCCGAGGATTCCCTGGAGGATCTGGTTCTTGATGGTGAAATAGGCCCATTCGGTAAGGTTTCTTCGGGGATGCACGATCGATCATCCGTCCTTTCGTGGTGCGTTGGCGGAGGTGCGCCGGGGAAGAGGAAGACTCTTCGGGGCGTCGGGAAGGACGAGGACGCTCCCCGAGGGATGTCGGACCAAAGCGGCGTCGAGTGCCTCCTGAAGTGTAGCATACGGGGTGAGCGATGCTCGCCGTGCCGTCTCCGCCGGGAGCCCCTTGGTCACCACGGAGACACGGGCCTTCTCCAGGACGAGGGCCTGGGCGAAGGCCGCCGCTCCCGCGAGGAGGTTGTTCGTCTCACCTTTCTCCAGGCGCCGGAGGATGTCCTCTGTCGAGAACCCGAGCAGCTCCGCGAATTCCCGATGTTCTCCCGTACCTTCGTCCATGGAGGCGGCGAGGATGATCTCCCCGTCGGGGCGGAGAGGCAGTTCCGCCGCGTAAAGTGCCTTCCCCGCCTGCCAGAGGTCCCGATCCTCCGGATGGGCTCCGGCGACGACGATGTCCGCCTCCGGAACGGCTGTGCCGAAGAGACGCAGGGCTTTCTCCACTCCGAGCCGGTGGGCGTGTACAGGGTCCCCCGCTACGAGATCCGCCACGGCTCCGTCGGCATTGACGAGGACGTTCACGAGAAACTGCAGCCCCGCAAGGCGCGCTGCCTCGTCCATCTCCCGCCTGGCCGCGTTGTCCGGAGCACCGAGGCGGATCGAAGCATCACGGGTGACGCGGAGATGCACGGCCGCGATCGCCTCCAGGGAAGAGACCCCGGGAAGGACGATCTTGCCTCCTCCGGACCAGCCGCAGTAGCGGTGGGGAAGAATGCTTCCCACGGCGAGGACGAGATCCGCCGCCTTGACCAGCGGATTTACCCGAAGAGCGGTTCCCGCCGACGTGACGCCCACGGAGACGAGATGTCCTCCGGGGTTGTGGCTCACCGAAGCGACGGACCGGGCCACACGCTCTCCGACCTTCGCGGTGACCTCCCGGGGTGACAGTGCACGGTGGGAACCCGTGGCGAAAAGGATCGTCACCGCCTCCTCGTAGACACCTCCCTGGGCCAGTTCCCGGAGCAACGGAGGAAGGATGCGGTCCGCAGGCGTGTCCCGGGTGAGATCGTCGCAGAGGATGAGCACGGAGCGTGCTCCCCGGGCGAGTTCCCGAAGGGGTGGTGTTCCCGTGGGATGGAGCAGTGTCTCCCGGAGACATTCCTCGAGATGTGCCAGCGGCGGCGCCGTGCTGGAGGGAAAAACTCCGAGAAGGCGTTCTCCGGGGAGTGTCGCGGCGATTCTTCCTTCGCCGTAGGGTATCCGGAACGTGTGCGGAATGCCGGTATCCTTCACGGGAGCCTCTCCGCTACCGCAGCAACAGTTGCACCAGCCCCATGCTCACGCCGGGGACGTAGGTGAAGAGAAGAAGGCACCCGATCATGGCAAGAATGAAGGGAAAGACGTTCCGGGAGATGCGCTCCATGTTCACTCCGGAGACCGCCGAGGCGACGAAAAGATTCGCGCCGTAGGGAGGTGTGACGAATCCCGTTGCCAGGGCCACGGTCATGACCAGGCCGAAATGCACCGGATCCACCCCCATTCGGGTTACCACGGGGAGGAGGATGGGCGTGAGGATGATCATGGAGGAGATGTTGTCCACGAAACAGCCCACCACGAGCAGAAGTCCGTTGATGAGGAGCAGCACAAGCGCCGGAGAGGTGGCCATGCTCGTGAACCATTCGCCGATGCGCAGGGGGATCTGCTCCATGGCGAGGTAGCTTGCGAAGGACATGGAGAGGCCGATCATGAAGGTGGTGGCGCCGTTCACGAGGGTGGCATCCTTGAACGCGGCGTAGAGATTGGCGAAGTCGAGTTCCTTATAAATGAAACGTCCCACGAGAAGGGCGTAGACCACTGCCACCACGGCTGCCTCGGTGGGGGTGAAGATGCCTCCGTAGATGCCTCCCAGGATGATCACGGGGACCATGAGAGCCCAGACCGACTCCTTGAAGGAAGCCCAGAGGCTCTTGCGAGGTCCTTCCTTGGCGGAGGCGGCGAAACCTTTCTTTCGTGCGATGATGTAGGAGACGCCCATGAGTGCGCAGCCGATGACGATGCCCGGAACGATGCCCGCCATGAAGAGCTCTCCCACCGAGGCTCCGGAGACGACGCCGAAGATGACGAAAGGAATGCTCGGAGGAATGATGACGCCGATGGATCCCGCCGCGGCGGTGAGTGCCGCCGCGAAGGCGTCGTCGTAGCGGCGGGCGTGCATGGCTGGGATCATGAAGGATCCGATGGCGGACACCGTGGCAGGCCCCGATCCGGAGATGGCGGCGAAGAACATGCACGCCACCACGGTCACCATGGCGAGTCCGCCTGTAATGAAGCCAACGAGACCCTCCGCGAGGGCTACCAGACGACGCGAGATACCCCCGTAGCTCATGAGGGATCCCGCGAGCATGAAGAAGGGAATGGCCAACAGGGGAAAGGAATCGAGAGCGGCGAAGGCGTTCTGGGCGATGAGAATGAGAGGAATGTCGCTCGTTGTGGCCAGGGTCAGGGCTGTAGCGAGTCCCAGAGCGATACCGATGGGAATGCTGCAGGTGAGAAAGAACGTGAGGGAACCGAAAAGCACCAGAATGTCCATGTCAGGAAACCTCCTCCTTTGAGGCGAGGGTACGGAAGAGGTCGTGCAGTTCCTCCAGCAGGCGGATCGCCATGAGAATGCACCCCGCCGGGACTGCTGCGTAGGCGTACCCCATGGGAATGCGCATGGCCGGTGAAACCTGTCCCCGGAGGAGGAGGAGGGAGGTCAGCTCCGTTCCCTTGTAGGCGAGAAAAACGCTGAAGCCGAACCACACGAGGAGTACCGCCATCTCTCCGAGGATACGGGAGCGCCCCCGCAGGACGTTCAGGAGCATTTCGATCCGGAGATGGCGCCGTTCCTTGACGGCAAAACTCGCACCGATCCAGATTTGCCAGAGGAAGAGATAGCGGGCGAGTTCCTCGCTCCATGAGAGGGATTGCTGAAACACGTAGCGCATGACAACCTGAAGAAAGACGAGCGCCACCGAAAAGGCGAGGCTGCCCACGAGAAGGTATTCCTCGAAGTGGTTCCATATCTTCCTGACCATGGCATGTCTCCTTTTGCGCGGATTGCGGGAGAAGAACCGGAACGCCCGGTGGGGCGTTCCGGCGACGAGGTGCCCGGGTCGATCTTCGTGGTCGGGGGTGTGATGTGCGCCGACGCCCCTGCGGGTTTACTGGTTAGCCTTCTTGGCCAACTCGATGAGGTCCTCGCCGAGTTTGTCCTTGAATTCGTCGTAGACGGAAAGTGTGGCCTGAATGAAAAGATCCTTCTCTTCGGAGGTCAGCTCGTTGACTTCCATGCCCGTCTTCTTGAGTGCCTCGATCATCTCCTGGTCCTGCTGATCCGAGAGCTTGCGCTGTGCGTCGCGGTACCGTGCCGCGCCTTCGACGAGGACCTGCTTGAGATCGTCCGGAAGCTTCGAGAAGAAGCCGTCGTTGATCAGCACTGCCGTGGCGGCGTAGACGTGCCCTGTAAGTGAGTAGTATTTCTGGACCTCGTAGAACTTGGAGGTGTAGACGAGAGGAATGGGATTTTCCTGGGCGTCCACGGTTCGTTGCTGCAGGGCCGTGTAGAGTTCGCCGAAGCTGATGGGCGTGGGGTTGGCGCCGAGAGCCCGGAAGGTGGCCATGTGCACGGGGTTCTCCATGGTGCGGATTTTGAGCCCCTTGAGGTCCTCCGGCTTGGTGATGGGACCTCGGTTGTTCGATGTGTGGCGGAAGCCGTTCTCCGCGTAGGCGAGGTTGCGGATGCCCAGCGTGAGAAGCTGTTCGTTCAGTTTCTGCCCGAGTTCGCCGTCGAGGGCGTTGTAGGCGGCCTGTTTGTCCTTGAAGAGGAAGGGAAGGTCGAAGACCTGAAACTTGGGCTCGAACCCCGAGAGAACTGCCACGGCTGGGATCGTCATGTGGATCGTTCCGAGCTGGACGCCTTCGATGGCCTGGCGGTCGCCGCCGAGCTGGCCGTTGGGGTAGAGTTCCACCGTGATGCGCCCCTGGGACGCCTCTTCCACATAGGGCTTGAAGACATCTTTGGCTGCGATGTGGGTGGACTGTGTCTCCGGAACCACATACGCGAGCTTGATCTTGTAGGTGTCCGCCGCCATGGCTGTTCCGGCCGCGAGAAGAGCGGCGACAAGCAGGGCCGCCGTCAACCATTTCCGCAACATGTGCATACCTCCTTGCATCACAATGCACAGGCGCTTTTGCTCCGCCCCGGTTCCGGCGAAGTGCGCTCCGCACGGCGGAAAGCCGTGCACGAACCATCCCAGGCGCGCTTTCTCCGTCTCTTCTGCGTCCCGGCTTCGGCATCAGCTCCTTCAATTCTCCTCGATTTAGTGCATACCGTATGCAGGAAATGACCGAGGCTGAATTAGGATTTGAGTAGAGAAAATATAGCATATTCGGAGGAATTTGGGAAATGATACATGGACACAAAAGCGGCTTTCCTGTATAACTTGATTTGGGACTCCTGCTCCGTAACGAAAACTTTCGTCCTGTTTCGTCAGCGTTTCCGTAGCATGCTCTACACGCTCGAACGCGCTTGTTCCAAGAGAAACGCAGTTTGCTCCACGAAAAAAAACCGGGGCGACGATGTCTCGCCCCGAAAGCCGTGAAAATGGACCGAACTCTTTGAGGAGTTCAGATGTATCCAATAAACTTGTGGGCCGGAGGGGCGGGGGAGCGAAGAGGAAAATGGTCCGGTCTCCGGGGGTCGGGAAACGGAACGAAGGGCTGCTCGTGCCGAAGGCGTTGCCGCGCACGTAATCCTTGTGAAGAGAGGAGTCTTTTCATGTCGAAAACCGCCTATGCGCCGGTCACTTCCGAGACGGTGCGATGTCTCCGGAAAATTCTGGGTGAACGCAACGTGACCGTCGAGGAGGAGAAACGCCTTGTCTATTCCCGAGACGAAGTGGCGGCGCATCTCTGGCACCGCCCGCACCTCGCGGAGGCGGTGCTCTTTCCCGAGACCACCGAGCAGGTGAGTGCCCTTCTCTCTTTCGCGAACGAGCGGCGCATTCCCGTGACACCCCGGGGAGCCGGCACGGGGCTCTCCGGCGGCGCCGTTCCCGCCTGCGGCGGCATCATCCTCTCCTTCGAGAAGATGAACCGCATTCTCGAAGTGGACACGGAGAACCTCACCATCACCGTCGAACCCGGTGTGGTGACGGCGGACATCAACCGCGCCGCCGCAAGGGAAGGCCTGCTCTATGCGGGAGATCCCTGCAGCGGCGACGCCTCCTTCATCGGCGGCAACGTGGCGGAGAACGCCGGAGGTAACAAGGTGATCAAGTACGGCCCCACCGGCGCGTCGGTGCTCGCCCTGGAGGCGGTGCTCGCGGACGGTTCCGTCACCTGGTTCGGCGGCAAACGCCGCAAGGACGTGACGGGCTACGACTTCGCGCACCTCCTCGTGGGCTCCGAGGGGACGCTCGCGGTGATCACCAAAATCGTCCTCAAGCTCCTTCCCCTTCCCTCCAGGGTAGTGGACCTTCTCGTTCCTTTTCGGGACGTGGAGACGGCCATGCGTTTCGTTCCTCGCATCATGACCGAGGGAAAGATTCTCCCCTCCTCCATCGAGTTCATGGACCGCCGGTCCATCCTTTTGGTGGAACGCTATCTGAATACCACCATGCCATGTCACGAGGCGGAGGCGCATCTCATCATTCAGCTCGAAGGCGGGGGCACATCAATTCTGGCCGATGACTACGAGCGGGTTGGTGACCTGTGCCTTGCCCACGGGGCTCTCGAAGTCTTCGTAGCGGACAACCGGAACACGCGGGAGAAACTGTGGAAGGCGAGAAAATCCGTTGCCGAGGCTACCTGGGCCTACGCTCCCGTCCAGGTGATCAACGAGGACATCGTGGTTCCCACCAGCGCTGTTGCCCCCCTCATGGGAGGGCTCGCGGCGATCACCCGGGAACGGGACATTTCCCATGTGGCCTACGGGCATGTCGGGGACGGCAACATGCACGTCTCCCTCTACCTCGAAGAGGAAAACGCTTCCTGGGAAGTGCTTCTCGAAAGGGCCAGGGGGGATCTCTACGCACTGGTGCGGGAACTCGGCGGGACACTCACGGGAGAACACGGGGTCGGGTTGAAGCGTCGCGACTATGTTCCCCTCTTTCTCGACGAGGCGCAAATGGCCCTCATCCGTCGGGTCAAGCTCGCCTTCGACCCCAACAATATCCTCAATCCCGGCAAGATCGTCCCCTGGGAGGAGTTTCCGCCGGAGTCGCTTCCGGAAGCACTCATCTGCGGGATGGACGTCTCCTCGCCGGGCGGACGTGCCTGACGTCGCTGCGGAGATGGGTGCGTCATCGCGGGGATACTTGCTTTCTCTTCCACAATGGCACCAAAACGAGAAGGGGAAGCACTATTCCAGCTCACGGAAACCGAGTGGTCCGGCGCGCCTCCGCCTCAACGTGCTGAAACGGTTGCCCCGTTGAGAAAATCGACCGCGTAGCCAAGTTCGACATCTTCGTGTGCGGCATACGCCAGGATGGTCGGGACCGTTTTCGGAATTCGGCGGGTCGGAAGCACTCCGCCGACGCCGTCTCGGCTGTCCAGCCGGATTTGCCCGTCCTGGTCCACGGAGCGCCCGTAGGGGTACGCGATCGTGTAGCCCCCGGGCATGACGATCTCTCCCCCGGCCAGACCGAAGGATCCGTTTGTCCCATGGAAGCCGATGACACATGAAGAAGCCCTCTTCGCAAAGAATGCCGGAGGTCCTTCTCCGGAGCTTTTTGTCCCGGGATTGATCAGTACGGCCACCGGCCCGGAAAAGCACGGCTCTTGCGGTGTGATGTAAAGATCTCCCAGGGAGAGGAAGGTTCCGTCCCGCTTGTCGTACATGACCGGGCTCTCGAAAAATGTTTCCGAGGAGGTGAAAAAACCGCACAGATCCGCCGCGAGCTGGTCAAAACCTCCATAGTTGCCGCGCAGGTCAATGATCACCCCGGAAACGTCGGCTGCGGCGAAAGTGCTGACCGCTTCACGAATTCTCCGGTAGATCTTCTCCGGGTAGGCGGACATGTCGTTCAGGTCCGCAAAGGCCCTCAAACGAAGATAGCCGTACCCTTCCGGCAGTATCCGGAAATCCACTCTGCCCGAAAAATCCGGCCGGACCGCGAAATTCAGCAGTGAGAACGTCTTTCCCCCGTCTTCTTCCGCCGTCAGGCCGATCCGCCGGAATTCCGCCGAACCGGGATTCCTGAAAACGATCTCGATGTGGGTGTTCACGGGTGCCCGGACCAGTAATCTTGCCTGTTCCAGCCGGTAATGCTCGGCGGTGGCAATCGAACTTTCGACATTGGGCGAAACGTCGCTCGTGAGCGCCCTGTAAGGAACTCGCCCTATGTCGATTCTTCCTATGGCTTCAACGGCAGGCACGTCTCCCCACCGTGCGATCTCCGCCCCCGCAAGAATTCCGGAGCGGCTTGCCGGCCCGCCCGGAAGCACTGCCGCAACAACGACACGATGATCATCCGTCTCGGCGAGTGCAAGACCATATCCTCCCCCGATCAGTTCATGGCTTATGGACAAGGGGATCGAAGGATCACCGGCGGTCAGGCTGATGTGCCCGTCCGGGATCGAGAAAAGGTACTCGTGGAGGTAGCTGTAATAGGCTTTTTCGTCATGGAGCGTCTCGGCTTGGCGGATAAGAGGCAGATAGTGCGCGAAGAGAGCGGACCAGTCGATTCGCTTCCAGTCGGTGAAGGCATATTCCCGGGAAAGCTTGTCGTTTGCCGCGGCGAAGGCCTCCGTCCAACCCAGGTCCGTATAATCGGCCCTGTCCGGGGCAGTGAAGTCCGCCTCAGGTTCCTGTGCGCTTTCAGGGTACGCCTTCGTACTCAGCCCGGCAAGAGAGAGAAAAACCACGATTACCGCCACTATGATTTTTCGAAGCGTCACTGTCATCTTCCTCCTCGCTTTGGCTGCACCGGTGTTGTTTTCTCTCCGTCCGTACGGTCTGCCACATGTTCCCCCCTTTCCCTTAGAAAAGTGGCGAACGCACCGGTATCGCCAAGGTGCCTGCCGCATCGCTTTCCTTGTGAGGGATCTCCAGGCTGTCTGTTCCGCTCCCTGGAGCATTATCGACGCCGTTTTCGGGCGGAGGATTCGTCTCCTGACATTTCCGGGATGAACATGTCTCCCGCGGTCATTATCTTCTCTTTCGCCGTCCTGTCCAGGGCCGCATGTACTTACACCATCCACGGGAACCACGGATGACTCCTCACCGAAAAGACGGACGGCATCCGGGCCTTGGGTTTCGTGGAAAAAACGGGTATACTGCTTTGGGCGGCTGTTGAAAAGCAAAACAGTTTTTTGTTGTGCGGTCTGGCGTACACAGCGGCGGGTCCACATCTGGAAGGAGTGACGCTTCATGGAAGACGAAAGTTCAAGTCAACGTCCGCAGTGCCGCTTGAAGAACGAAACAGTGCACTGACGCCGCACGGACGTCCCTTTCACCTGGTCCGGCGGCGCCGGATCGGGAAAGGGGTTCTTTCTCCGCTCGTTTTCTGCCGGTTTTTCCGGCATCCCCCCTTCTTCGATCCTCCCTGACACGACTGCACTCATCCCGTAGAGGAACGGCTGCCGGTCTTCGGCGCAGCGGTTCCTGTCGTATGCGTTTTCCTGAGGGAGAGCGGGAAAGGAGGGACGCCATG
>Ga0067045_1029343_pt1 | contig 21594 bp, 23 predicted proteins | sample TerdegcTABiofilm_FD_59184 | JGI IMG/M metagenome (GOLD analysis project Ga0067045, IMG submission 59184) | Combined Assembly of (Gp0054472, Gp0054536) Wastewater bioreactor microbial communities from Singapore -Terephthalate degrading...
GCGTGATGGCCGTGGATTCGTCCAGCGCGAGGCTGGCTCGCGGCCGGAAGAGCATCCAGGCGACCACCACCAGATCCCCCACCGCGCCGCTGGCGTTCATCACCAGAAACACGGTCACCATCTGCAGCCACCCGGGTGGGACGAGCCACAGCGCCAGGACGCCGAACAGCGAAAGCAATACCAGCGGAGCCAGGCCGACGATGATATATTGCCGCCGCGGCAAATACCAACCCGGCGCCGAGGCGCTGGCGTAAACGATCTTGAATTCAAACCTGGGGCGGCTACGGGTGAACAGCCAGAAGAAAAGCCCGTGGGCGGCCTCATGCAGCGCCACCACCGCCGCCATCACGCCCAGTACCGCGCCCGTTAACCTCCAAAAATCTCCCAAATCGTACACCGCCAGCCGCCAAAACCGGTCTGCGGCTTCAGGCCGCAGGTAGAGCGCAACGCGGCTGAACAGCCAGCCAAAACCAACCAATAGCGCCAGCCCCAGGATGTTCATCGTGACCAGCAGGCGTTTATCTTTGATGAGGTCCAGCCTACCGATCTGAACATAATTTGCCGGGAGAAAGCGTGTGGCGCGATGCGGCCTTTCGTCCATTTCCTTTCCCCCTTAACGGGCCAGCAGCGGATAAAAGAGGATATAGAGCAGCGTGGTCACCAGGCAGGTCGCCAGCATGATCGGCAGCCCGCGCCGGCTCCAAAGCGAAGTCGTAATGGGGGCACGGGTGCGCTCTGAGAGGGAGACCACGACGATATTGGCGGTCGAGCCGATGATTGTGCCGTTGCCGCCGAACCCGGCCCCAAAGGCGAGCGCCCACCAGAGCGCCGCTACCGGCAGGCCTGAACTGCCCAAGTTTTGGATGACCGGGATCAAGGCGATGGTGATTGGGACGTTATCTACCACGGCCGAGAGCCCCGCGACCACCCACAGCACCACCACCCCCAGCAGAACCGGATTGGAAATCCCAATTTGCAGCACAAGATTTGCCACCGCTCTCAACAAGCCGGTCGCTTCTAGCCCGCCCACCATAACGAAGAGGGAGACAAAAAAGACCAGGATGCCCCATTCCAGGCGCTCATAGACCTGGCGAATATCTGGCCGCGCCCACACCAGCGCGGCGGCAGCGCCGCCCAACGCCAGGTGAGCCGGGCTGAGGCCGAGCGCTTCTTCTAAAGTAAACAACAAGATAACAACGCCAAGCACCACCAGCACCCGGCGCAAGGTCACCGGATCTTTGATGGCTTTTTTAGGTTCGAGCCTCAAGACGGCCTCAACGTTAGGCGAAGGGAGGGCCAACTCTTTACGGAACAAGAAGCGCAGCAGCGCCAAAGCGGCGATCCAGGCCACCAGCACCACCGGCAAAGCGTGGGTCAGAAAATCGTTAAAACTCAGGTCTGCAGCCGAGGCAATCAATACATTGGGCGGGTCGCCGATCAGGGTGGCCACGCCGCCGGTATCGGAGAGCAGCGCTTCCGACATCAGCAATGGCGTGGGATTGATACCCAAAATTTCGCAAACCATGATGGTGACCGGGGCAATCAGCACCACAGTGGTGACGTTATCCAGGAACATGGAAAGCAGGGTGGTCACAGCGCCAAAAATCACCAGCAGCCGCACCGGCCTGCCCTTTGAAAAGCGGGCCGCCCAAACAGCCATGAATTCAAAAAAGCCGGTGGGCTCCAGCAGGGTCACCAGCGTCATCATGCCAAACAACAACCCCAGGGTGTTGAAGTCAACGGCGGCTACCGCTCCCTGCTCATCATAAAAGCCTAACAGGATCCCGGCGGTGACCATCGCAACCGCCCCGGCCAGGGCGGCAATGGTGCGGTTAAGTTTCTCCGCAAAGATCAGGTACAAGGTAATGGCAAAGATCAGCGATGCAACGATTTGGGAGATCATCAGCCATAGCCCTCTGTCTTGGGATACCAGTTGGCCAGCAGTGCGGTCCCGATATCCACTCGTGACGCAATCCCGATCAAGACATTTTCGCGATCCACCACCGGCAAATCCGAAATGCGGTGATGGTTCAGCAGCGCAAACGCCCGCAGCAGGCCACAATTGGCCTCCACGCTGACGGCTCGCCCCATCACCTCACCGATCTGGCGGGAGACCACCTCGGGAGAGGGGGTTTTGGTTTCCACGGCGCCAAAGTCATCGATGAAATCGAAATTCTCCATCAGGTGGATAAAATCGGGCATCACCAGCGTTAACAGGTCGCGCAGTTGCAGCAAGCCCACCAGATGATTCTTTTCATCCACAACGGGGAGCGTCCCAATGTGGTGTTGCACAAACATATTGGCAGCTTGCTGGATGGTGGCAGCCTGCTGGATCGAGAACACTTCCCGCTTCATACAATCACGAATGATCATGGCGCGCTTCCTTTCAGCCGCTCATTTCGAACGTCATTGTCTCTTTTAAAGAAGTAAACCACCCACGGTATCGGGGATGATACCACCGCAGGTCTAAAGATCCTTTTCAGGATCCTGGCGTGCTTTCAGGAGGCGCGCCGGTAGGTTGCTGCAAAGTCTCTGGAGACGGCAGGGTGACCGTAGGCGAGGGCAAGATGATATCGGTCGGCCAGGGGGTAAGGGTATTGCCCCCCTCCAGGGGCGCCGGCAGCACAGGGCGGGGGGTGTTTTGCGTTTTCGGCTCGGCGGGTGGTGCGCCCTTCTCCGTCGCCCGCGATGCAAAGGTCTGCGTGAGCGCCGGAATAGCCGGGAGGTTAACATCGCCGGTGGGGGTTGCCCCGGGCGGCAGGATGCGTTTTCCGCTCCACCATAACACACCCCACACAATGCCAGCCAAAATGGCAGCCAAAACCACCGCTCCGATACAGCCCACCAGAACCTTATTAACCTTAGGTTTTTCTGGCTGTGCGGCCGACAGCTCTGGCGCCTGGAGGGCGATGATGGTAATGTTGTCGTGGCCGCCGCGCTCGTTTGCCAGATCTACCAGCGAATTGACGGCGTCGTTCAGCGGTTTGGTGGTAATCGCCTCCAGGATTTCATGGTCTTTGACCAGGTCCGAAAGGCCGTCGCTGCACATCAACAAATGATCCCCCGGCAGCAGGCGGAAGCCCTGGTTGCCTTCGGATTGGGCGGCGGTCTCGTTTTCGTTCAGGCGCAGCCGGAGATCCACCTGGGGCGGGTTGGGTGAACCCAAATAACGCCGGATGACATGGGCGTTGGGGTGACCTTCCACCTGATCCGGCGCCAGGACGCCTGCATCCAGCGCTTCCTGGATCCAGGTATGGTCGGTGCTCAACTTTTGGATACGGCCAGCGCGCAAGAGGTAAAGGCGCGAATCGCCCACCGTGGCTGCATACACCCTGTCATGGATGACCAGCACGGCCACACAGGTAGCGCCCATGCCATTGCGATCAGGCGCGCTTTGCGCCTCCTCATAAATTTGGGCCGAAGCCTCAATAATTGCCTGCTGCAGCAGTCCAACCGGGTTGCGGCCATCGCTGGAAGCCACCCGCTGGCTGATCATGTTGACGGCGATCTCAGCCGCCACCTCGCCGGCGCGGTGTCCGCCGATGCCATCCGAAAGCACCGCCAGCAAGACAGAGGCGCGGTTTTTTTCGCTGATCTGGTAAGCAGAAACCGCAAAGCGGTCTTCATTATTCTTGCCGGTCATCCCCGGGTGGGTCTGGGCTACTGTTACCAGGTGAGATTTTTCGGTGCGTATCATAGGGTTTCTTCCGGGTAGGGCATCACAACAGGTTGAGGGAGTTCGCCAGGGTTGCTCAGTTCGAACCGAAAGGCCATCCAGCCAAAATGGATCAAGTCGCCGTGTTTTAATTGTACACCCAGCGGCGAAACAGGGGTATAGTTCACCCAGGTGCCAGAAATCGAACCAGCGTCGTTCAAAAGGTAGCGTCCATCTGGCGTATGGTGAAGGCGGGCGTGCAGTTTGCTCACCGAAGGATCATCCAGCACAATCACCGCCTGAGAGGCGTCGCTGCCAAAGGTCACCTGATTGCGCGAAAGCTGGATATAGTTTCCCTCGACCGCCAGGGAATCTTCGACCACGCGCGTCAAACGCGCTGGGGCAGGCAGCGGATTTTCGGACCGCCGTGCGGTTTTAACATCCGCCGCGGCGCTGCGCTGAAGGAGCGGCTCCTGCCGGATTGGCACGGGCTGGGTCACCGGATCTCTGGCAGCCCGGCGGCTCCTGGCTGTTGGAAAGACGCGACGGCGGCTGATGCTGAACAACACCGCCGCCAGAATAGCGCCCGCAACCAGGACGGCCGCGGCAATTGCCAGCCGTTCGGGAGAAACCAAACCGCCAAAAAGCCCCCGGCGGGTTGGTTCGACGACCACTTCCACCGGTACTGCGATCGTCTCCTGGATAAAACCAAGTTGGTCTTCAACCTGAACCTTGATCCAATGTTTTCCCGTTTCCGTATAAGCGGCCAGCGGCCAATCCAGGGCGTCGAAAGGGGGCTGCGTCATTTCTGCCACCGCTTCGCCATCCACCAGCAAGCTGGCACGCACGATGTCGCGTCGGTGGCCATCCGGGAACTCCACCAGGAACTGGACGGCAAACGCCTCAGGTTCCAGGCGCTCTTTTTCTTTTTTATCTTCCGGCCGGGTCCAAACGCGCTGCACCTGAGACGGCGGAGAGATTAAGATCGGGTTGGGCGGCAAAACGGTCAGGTTAAACACGCGCTCCTGGCTGGTAAAGCGCATTCCCTCCCGCTGCACCTGCACTGCCAGGCGGTGCGGGCCACTGGCGCGGATTCCGGATGGATAACTTCCCCGGTACACATACCGCAACGGCTGGAGATACGCCTGAATATCTGGAAACTCCTGCAGCCCAGAATAGACAAAAAGGCTGCCGCCAGTGCGTTCCGCCATCTGCCGCAGCGCTTCGCCCGCAATCGTGTTCTCCTGACCCGGATACCCCACCAGCCAGACCTGAATGCGCACCCCAAGCTGAGCGGCCCGGTCCGCCATATTGGGAAGCGCCGCCACCTGGGTGCTGAGCGGCAGCCCGGTCACATACAAGATCGTCCGTTTCATCAAGGGTGAAGGGTTTGGATCCGTCGCCAGGTCGAGCGCCTGCGAAAGGCTCACCATGCTGGGCTGAAGCGTGAGCAGATCGGGCTGGTAAGATTGGATCGCGCTGGCAAACTCCTGCGGATCGTCCAGGCGAATGGCCTGCAAGCCGGTGTTCGAAGCCAGGCTGTAATCGCCAAGACCGCCGGCATCTTGCGTCCGCGCCCAGCTCGCCAACGCCTCTTGAACCCTGCCATAGAGCGAGACGCCGGCAACCTGATTGAGAAAGACGGGCGCGGTGTTGATGGCGGCGATGAATTGCACCCCCGGTTCGAACTTCTCTAACACTTCCAACGGTCTGGGAACGCCATCCTCAATCACCCGGATTTCTTCGGGCTGAAGGTCTTCGATGAAATTGCCGCTTTCATCGTACGTTTCAAAATAAAAGCGTAGCTCAGGGAACGAATCGGTTTCCACCAGCGAAAGCGCAACACCGTTATCCGCCTGCGCGGCAAAAGCGGAAGCGGGCAGCAGGCTTACCCACAAAGACGCCAGGCACAAGGAGAGCGCCAGGCGCGAAGGACGCAATCGCCTGGAGGAGGTCATACCCCACTATTTTAAACCATCCTACCCTGTTTTTAACCAGCGAGTGCCCTACGAACCCGCCGGATGGTGGGGCAAATACGGCGCGCCAGGGTCCTAACGCTCCGGTAAACGCCCCAACCGAAACGCCATCGAGAATTTTGGGCGCATTGTAATACTCTATCAGGACAAATTTCACTATTCAGCGCCATTTATTACTCATTAAAATATTATTTATTCATAAAATAGGTGCGATAGTGAATCTACACTTCTATCACTTTACTTGAGCTTCACAAAGGAACGCTGGTCAGCGTTCACAAGGCTGTTTGCATACGCCAATCCATCCCTGAGAAGAGGTTCTGCCCCGCTCATCCGTTGGCGTATGCCAGCGGATTTTTTATTTCTGGCAAAGGCCAGAAAAAGGAGGCAGGACAAACTTAATCCCACCCATCTTGAAATGATCAACTGTACCCAAAAAGCCATCCTGGATGGCGAGTGTATGCATCTTTAAATTTTTTTTCAGGAGAACGCACTATGCGAGATCGTTTGACCAAATTTTTTGCCTCCCGTTGGGGGATCGTTCTTGTTGGCGCAATCATCGGGATTCTGGGGCCTCTTTTGCAGAAGTTAGGAAACCCACCCAACATGGGAATTTGCGTTGCTTGCTTCGAACGGGATATCGCCGGCGCGCTCGGTCTGCACCGCGCCAACGTGGTTCAATATATCCGTCCGGAGATCATCGGATTTGTGCTGGGATCCACCATCGCCGCCCTGACCTTTCGCGAGTTCAAAGCGCGCGCCGGGTCGGCCCCGATTGTGCGGTTCGTCCTGGGCGCGTTCGCCATGATCGGAGCGCTGGCTTTCTTGGGCTGCCCCTGGCGGGCAAACTTCCGGCTGGCGGGCGGCGATCTGAACGCTATTCCAGGGCTAATCGGCCTGATCATCGGCATCGGGATCGGCGTCTGGTTCCTGCGTTCCGGCTACAGTCTGGGCCGCAGCCAGAAAACCTACCCGGCTGTGGGCTGGATCTTCCCCATCTTGATGATTGGATTACTCCTCCTCCTGGTTTTTCGCCCCGTTTTCGGCGAAGGCGCTCCCATTTTCTTCAGCGAAAAGGGTCCCGGTTCACTCCATGCGCCCGTCCTGGTTTCGCTGGGGATCGGTCTGTTGATCGGCTTTTTGGCGCAGCGCACGCGTTTTTGTACCATGGGAGCGGTTCGGGATGTGATCCTGATGCGTGACGTTCACCTGCTCAGCGGCCTTCTGGCGCTGCTTGCAGCAGCTTTTGCCACCAACCTGGTTCTGGGCCAGTTTAAACTGGGATATGCTGGACAGCCGATCGCGCACAGCAATTTATTGTGGAACGTGCTTGGCATGGTGCTGGCAGGCCTGGCTTACGCCCTGGCTGGAGGCTGCCCTGGCCGCCAGTTATTCCTTTCTGGCGAAGGGGACGGCGATTCAGCGGTGTTTGTGCTGGGAATGATCACCGGCGCGGCCTTTGCCCATAACTTCAGCCTGGCGGCAAAAGCGGATACAGTTGCTGACGGGGTCGTCCAGATGGGAGGGCTCACCCCCTTTGGAATGACGGCGGTCGTTCTAGGGATCGTGGTCTGCCTGACGATTGGGTTCACGATGCGCCAAAAAACTGCATAAGGAGAGAGAAAATGACTGTAATTGTGGATGCTCGTGGGCTTTCTTGTCCACAACCCGTTATCCTGGCCCAGAACGCGATTGCCAGCGGCGACTATCCGATCGAAGTCATGGTGGACACCGTCACCTCGCGCGAAAACGTGCGCCGGATGGCGGAAAAACAGGGTTGCAAGGTTGAAATTATTCAACAGGGTGATGAATTCAAACTGGTCCTTGCAAAATGATCCCAACAGCGACAGGCTTCCCTTCTTCTAAGACGAAAGACGGGGCGCTTTACCTGGACAATGCGGCGACCTCCTGGCCTAAACCGCCAGGGGTCGCCCAGGCGATGGCGCAATTTTTAGCGGAAGTGGGCGCCAACCCAGGCCGGTCGGGGCACCGCCTTTCCATCGAGGCGGCGCGCATTGTATACAGCGCACGCGAAGCTGTCGCGAACCTGTTCGGCGCGCCGGATCCGCTGCGGGTGGTGTTTGGCCTGAACATCACGGACGGTATCAACCTGGCGCTGCACGGCCTGCTCAGGGCTGGCGATCACGTGGTTACGACCGGGATGGAACACAACGCCGTCATGCGCCCCTTGCGCGACCTGGCGCAGCAAGGGGTAGAATTCACGCAGGCAGTATGCGAGGCGGATGGGACGCTAGATCCCCGCCGGATAGAAGAGGCTATTCAGCCCAATACGCGGCTGATCGCGCTCAACCATGCTTCGAATGTTTGCGGCGCAATCCTGCCAATACGCGCTGTCGGACAGATTGCCCGCCGCCGAGAACTTCTCTTCCTGGTGGATACTGCCCAAACAGGGGGAGCGCTCCCCCTTCACATGGAAAACGATTGTATTGATTTGCTGGCCTTCACCGGGCACAAATCCCTGTATGGGCCTATGGGAACAGGCGGTTTAATCCTCAGCGAACGGATCAACCCCGCCGACTTGCACCCCCTCCGGCAGGGCGGGACTGGAAGCCGGTCGGAGCGGGAAGTACAGCCGGACTTTCTGCCAGACCGCTTCGAGAGCGGAACCCCTAATGCAGTCGGCCTGGCCGGGCTGCTGGCCGCGCTGGAATGGCTGCAAGAACAAGGCCTAGAAACCATTCGCGCGCATGAAAAAGTTCTGTGCGCGGATCTCCTGGATGGGTTAATCAACACCCCTGGCGTGATCGTGCTTGGCCCGCAAGACGCTGCCCGGCAAACCGCCACGGTTGCCTTCAACATTCGCGGGATGGAGCCATCCACCGTCGGTTTGAGACTAGATGAAGAATTCAACATCCTTTGCCGGGTCGGGCTGCATTGCGCTCCTTCAGCGCACCGGACACTGGACACATTCCCGGATGGCTGCGTTCGTTTTGGGTTAGGCGCCTTCAACACGGCCGAAGACGTCCAACAGGCCGTGGAGGCTGTCCGCCAACTGGCAAAAGAGGCGCCATGAACGAAGCGTTTGCCGTAATCCTGGTGGATTCAACCAGCTATGCACTGCGAATTGAAAAACTGTTAAAACAGCAAGGGCTGGCTTGTAAACTTATCCCGGTGCCGCGCCATCTCAGTTCGGACTGCGGGGTTTGCGTCCGGATCCAAAAACAAGAGGCAGATGTAATTAGAACGCTTTTACAAGAAGATCAAATCCATTTTCTAACGATTGAGGATGTATGACACCCAGCGAGAATAAAATTCGACTGACGGCTCTGGCGACCTGCTCAGGTTGAGCGTCGAAATACAGCGCGCAAGCGCTGGCGCAGGTTCTGCGCCCATTCCAAAATATCTTTTCGGAGGACCAATACCCAGACCTGCTGGCAGGCCTGAGCGCGCCCGATGACGCTGCCATATGGAAATTAGATGAACAGCGATCCCTGGTCGTCACCGCAGATTTCTTTACCCCAATTGTGGACGACCCTTATGACTATGGTTCCATTGCTGCCGCAAACAGCTTCTCGGACATCTACGCGATGGGTGGTGAACCTTTCCTGGCTTTAAATATTGCTGCTCTGCCGCCGCAACTGCCAGGCGAGATAGCGGCGGAAATTTTGCGCGGCGGTGCAGAGAAAGCCAAAGAAGCAGGCGTTGTGATTGCCGGAGGACATACCGTGCAGGATAAAGAGCCAAAATATGGGCTGGCGGTTTTAGGTTTTGTCGCCACAGAGCGCGTTCTCAAAAAAGGCGGGATGCAACCAGGCGATGTCCTCTTTCTCAGCAAGCCCATCGGAAGCGGGGTGATTACATCTGCCCTTAAAACAGACAGGATTCAAGCAAAAGACATCCTTGAGACCGTCGAATGGATGAAACAACTCAACAAAGGGTCGGCAAAACTTGCTCTTCGTTATGGAGCAGAATCCGCCACGGACATCACCGGTTTCAGCCTGCTGGGGCACGCCTGGGAGATGGCAACCGCCTCCAACGTCGGGCTGAAGTTCTATTACAATGCCATTCCCTTTTATCCCCTGGCAGAAACCCTGGCGGCAGGGTGGTGTTTTCCGGGCGGATGTTTTGATAACGCTGAGTTCTTCGGTCCGCACGTTGAGTTTTCTGCTGGAATCTCTCAGGAAAATCAGATGCTTTTATTCGATCCTCAAACCAGCGGGGGGCTGCTGTTCGCGATCCCGCCAGACAAAGCGGAACTTTGCCAGCAAGAAGCTCGCCAGCAAAATTTTCCGCTGTGGAAAATTGGGGAGGCAACGTCTACCCATTTAATCGAGGTCGTTTAATTGGAGATCCATCTCCCAAAAAAAGATCGCCGGGGAGTATACCTCCATCCGGCAATCCTTTCAGACATTCTGAGTCAGGCGTCTTTTTCTCCGGAATTCTCCAGCTTCTTCAACCGCTCAGACACCGCCTGAAGCTGTGTTTCCAGCCAGTTTTTTTGCTGATCGAGCAGGCTTTTTTCCTCATCTGGCGACAAGGTCCTAAACGGCAGCCTGCCCCAACCGTCACCTCTTCCCAGCCCAAAGCGGCGGCCTCTGCCCGGCCAGGCCATCCCACCCCCGCAGGGCCCTAAACCTCTTCCGAGCGGGCCGGTTCCGAAAGGGCCGGTTTTATCCATTCCAGGCATTTTAACCTCCTTGTTTGAATTACCCATTCCGATTTACCCGGCGGCCGCGTCGGCGATTCCAAAAGCGGCCAACCGTTGCGCCCCATAACCGGCTGCCCCAACCTGAAGGCCGCCAGCGCTCAGGGGTCAAAGACGGATTAGCGCCCTGCCCAACAGCATCACAATTTCCCATTCTGCGGCCGGTGCGAGCCCCTTGCCCTAATGGGCCGGTTCCATCTCTTGCTGGCATCTACTACCTCCTTTCTTTGGTCATTCGTTCCAATAACTGCGAGATTAAACCCTGCGTTTTTTCCAGCTCGCGCTGCCAGTATTGCAGGGCTTCTTCGCCCTGGGCGGTGAGCCGGTACGTCCGCCGGGGCGGCCCCTGGGTCTGGGCAGTATCCCAGTCGGATTGTACCCATTCCAGGCTCTCCATATCCCGCAGCGTCCGATACACAACGCTGGGGTGGATGAAAGTCATCCCCCAGGTTTCCAGGTCTGACAGCAGGGTATAGCCATGACGAGGCTGCTCCTTAAGGAGCACGAGCAGCGCAGGCTCCAGGAGTGAAACCGTTAGCGGGGAACGCCGCTCCGGCGGTGCTCCGAAACCACCCATGACCCAACCCCTGCGATGTCTTGGCATCATTTTTCACCTCCAATCATCATGTTATAGAGAATATAGCACACTATTCTATATATGTCAATAGTTATTTTGCAAATATTCGCTTATTACGAACTAATGTCACTCTGTTGAAACGATTATTATCATTATTTTAGTAAATTACCCTTGATAAAGCCCTTAAATGTACTATAATTTTGGTGTAAATTTTTCATTGAATGAGGGCCGTGATGAGTGTCACCGATCCATCCACCAGCGACAGGTATATCCCTGCTGAAGCATTGGTAGGCAGAAGGCTGCGGGAGTTACGCTCTCGCAGAGGCTTTTCGCTGCGCGCCCTGGCGGACCGCAGCGGCCTGAACGTCAACACCCTGAGCCTGGTAGAAAACGGAAAATCCTCGCCTTCGGTGAGTACGCTCCAGCAACTGGCGCTGGCGCTGGAAGTTCCGATCACCTCCTTTTTTGAATCGGAGCCCGTCGAGAAGAACGTGGTGTTCACGCCCGCAGCACAACGGCCGGAGGCTGTTATTGGAAACACCCAAATGCAGAATCTGGGCCAGGACCTGGCAGGGAATGCGGTTCAACCTTTCGTCCTGAGGTTAAAACCAGGCGCAGGTAGCGGCGACCGCATGATCGTCCACACCGGTTACGAATTTGTTTTTTGTCTGGAGGGGCATATCCACTATCGGATCGAAGAAGAGGACTACCCCCTAAATCCTGGCGACAGCCTGGTATTTGAAGCGCACCTGCCGCACTGCTGGGAAAACAACGGTAGCCAGGAAGCGCAAATTTTACTTGTACTTTACCCCGCCGGCGGGAAGGAAGAACCCGGCGGCCGGCACTTCTCACTGGAATATCTCAAAAAGGAGCTAACGATGAAAATTGCAGTCATTACAGAAGATGGAAAAACCATCAGCCAACACTTTGGCCGCGCCCCTTTCTACATGGTGCTGACCATCGAGGAAGGGAAAATTGTCCACCGCGAGATGCGCAATAAGCTGGGTCACAACCAGTTCAGCGCTGAGCCCCACGCCGAGGAGCATCACGGCGCAGATCACGGTATGGATGCAGCCTCGCACAACAAACACAGCCGCATGGCAGAAGCCATCGCGGATTGCAAGGTGCTGCTGTGCGGCGGGATGGGGATGGGCGCCTATGAGAGCATGCGGCGCCTCAACATCCAGCCGGTGGTAACAACCCTGAGGGATATTGATGAAGCCGCGCAGGCCTTTATTGACGGCAAACTGATTGATCACACCGAACTGCTGCACTAAAACCGGCCTTTAGGGCTTTTAAAAAATAGGGCTGTTGAACCAATCGCCTGAGCCCCGCTCATGGGAGAGCAGCCCTACCTCCTGCAATCCTCTTCAGGAGAGACAAGAATGAAACTGGCATTCGATGATTTACAAAAAACAATCGAGTTGCACCGCCAATTTTTATCGGGGAAGGCGGGCGGGCAAAGGGCAAACCTGAAAGACGCCGACCTGTTTGGCATGAATCTGACGGGCGCAAACCTAAAAAACGCCAATCTGGAGGGCGCAATCCTGAAACGCGCCGTCCTGGTGGAGGCTAACCTGGAGGGGGCAAACCTGGAAAGGGCAAACTTCAAGCGCGCCATCCTGGAATGCGCCAGCCTGAACCAGGCTTGCCTGAAGGCAGCCTGCCTGAAAGGCGTTAACCTGGCACGCGCCGACCTGCGCGGCGCTAACCTGTGCGGCGCCGACCTGGAGGATGCAGACCTAAGCGGTGCCGCCTATGATGACCAGACAACCTGGCCAGAAGGTTTTGACCCGGCCGCAGCAGGCGCAATTTGGGTCGGCGATGACCTGAGAGAGGCGCGCCCGACCGCAAGCGATAGAGAGGAAACATGATCCTGTTCGTAACAGCACAACAACCCTTCCTGGACAGCCCGGTGGACGAGCGTTTTGGACGCTCGCCCTGGCTGGTCAAAATCGAAACCGAAACCTACCATTGGGACGCGCTTCCAAACCCTGGGGCGAGCCAATCCGGCGGCGCCGGGGTGGCGGCAGCCCAGTTTGTCATCGATCAAAAAGCCAGCGCGGCCATCAGCGGCGATTTTGGTCCTCACGCCGCTAGCGCTTTGCGCACCGCGGGCGTCGAGATGCGCCTCTTAAACGGCGAGGTTGCCACGGTGCAGCAAGCCGTCCAGTCTTTCCTGCAGGGCAAGCTGCTGGCCTTTGGCTAAAATCACCTGCGAGCGTGATCCATGCAAATCGCGGTAGCCAGCGGAAAAGGAGGAGTTGGGAAGACCACCATCGCCGCCAGCCTCGCTCTCAGCCTGGCAGGCGAACACGCCGTCTGCTTTCTAGATTGCGATGTCGAAGCGCCCAACGGCCATCTTTACTTGAATCCGGTCTTCGACCGGCAGACACCGGCCGTCATAAAAATCCCGCAAATCCAGGCAGAGCGCTGTTCGTCATGCGGAAAGTGCGTGGAGGTCTGCCAGTTCCATGCGCTGGCCAAAGTGGGTAGGTCGATCCTGGTCTTCGCACAGCTCTGCCATGGCTGCGGAAGCTGTACCTGGAACTGCCCTGAAGGAGCCATCAGCGAAATCCCTAACCCGATCGGCAGCCTGGAAGCAGGCCAGACAAAAGAAGGCATTCATTTTGCGCAAGGAGTTTTGACCATTAGCGAACCAATGCCAACGCCAGTGATCCGCCAGCTAAAGCGCTGGAGCCAGGCCAGTGAGGATGCGGTAACCATCCTAGACGCTCCCCCGGGAGCCTCGTGTTCAGTGGTAGAAACCTTACGCGGCTCAGACTATGCTCTCCTTGTGACAGAGCCGACGCCGTTTGGCCTGCATGACCTGAAACAGGCGCTGGGCATTGCGAGGGAAATGGACATTCCAGCCGGGGTGGTGATCAACCGGGACGGGGTTAGAGACAGCCGGATGGACTGGTTCCTTTCTCAAAACAAGCTTCCGATCATGATGCGGATCCCTTTCAGCAAGACCCTCGCGGCGGGAATTGCAGCCGGAAAGCCTTTGATCGAGATATGGCCAGAATACCAGCCGCGGTTTCGGAATATGTTCCGGCAGATCGCCGAAAGCATCGCGAAAGGGAAACCATGCTGACCGCGACCGGCAAGACAAAACGATTGGTACTGTTGAGCGGCAAGGGCGGTACAGGGAAAACCAGCCTGAGCGCTGCTTTTGCCCACTTGGCTTGCAAACCGCAATATGGGACCAGCGTCGTCCTGGTGGACGCCGATGTGGACGCGGCCAACCTCAGCCTGGCGCTCAAAACCGAGCCCTCTAGCCCCCGCGAATTTTGGGGCGGCGCTCTGGCGGAGATCCAGCCCGGGCAATGCACCGGTTGCGCGGCCTGCGTCGCTGTTTGTCGCTATGACGCGGTCTTGCAAGATGTGGAGCACAGCCCAGCTTTTTGGATCGATCCGGTCGCTTGCGACGGCTGCGCGGCCTGCCGCTACGCCTGTCCACAGGGGGCAATCCGTATGGTCCCGCAACTGGAAGGCCATTGGTTCCAATCGGCAACCCCGTTTGGCGCGCTCTTTCATGCCGAGCTCTTTCCGGGCAAAGAGAATTCAGGGAAACTGGTCACGCTGGTGAAACAACAGGCGCGCCTGTGGGCAGAGGAAGCGCATATTCCCCTGGCAATCATCGACGGCCCTCCCGGCATAGGCTGCACGGTCATATCCGCCTGCGCCGGAGCAGACCTGGGGTTGATTCTGACTGAACCGGGCCTAGCCGGTTTGCACGACCTCAAACGCGTTTTGGGCGTCTTGCACCATTTCCGTATACCGGCAGCGGTGTGCATCAACAAAGCCGATCTCTACCCGCAGGGGAGCAGGGATATCCGGGAATATGCGGCCGAGCAGAGCCTCGCGGTTTTTGGGGAAATCCCCTTTGATGAGCATATCCCTCAGGCAATGCTCCTGGGACTGCCGATCACCAGCGCATTCCCAAAATCGCCCTCCGCCCGGGCTATCCGCCAAATCTGGGAAAAGAGTCTGCAAGAACTTTATTCCCTGAAGGAGATGCTTTCATGAACCCGGAAACCCTGCGAGAAGCCGTGTTAGAAAAACTGAAAGGCGTCATTGACCCCGAAACCGGCGTGGATGTAATCCGAATGCGCCTGGTGCAGGACCTCCGCGTAGATAACAACGGGAAGGTCGCCTACCAATTCCATCCATCTTCGCCGCTCTGTCCCATCGCCGTGCCGCTGGCACTGATGATCCTGCAGGCGGTGCAAGAGACGCCGGGGGTCGCAGGGCAGCAAATCACAGTGACAGACTACATCCAGGCCGATGACCTCAATGCAATCCTGAAGACCATCACCGAACCCTGACGTGCCCATACGCTGGGAAGAAAGGAAAACAATATGTTGGCATTTGGCCCAATTCCCTCCCGCCGCTTAGGATTCAGCCTGGGGATCAACCACATTCCACCCAAGCATTGCACGTATTCCTGCGTATATTGCCAGGTGGGCAGGACAACCTCGCTGGAAATAAAACGTCGGAGTTTTTACCCGGTAAAACAGGTCGTCTGCGAAGTGGAGCAAAAAATTTCCGAAGCCGCCAGGGCAGGCCAGAAGGTGGACTACCTGACGTTCGTGCCAGATGGGGAGCCCGCGCTGGATAGTAACCTGGGCAAGCTAATTGAAGCGTTGAAAGCCTTTCACATTCCCATCGCGGTGATTTCTAACGCTTCCTTAGTTAACGAACCCAGCGTGCAAGCGGACCTGTTGCTGGCCGATTGGGTATCTTTGAAGGTAGATACAGTTGCTGAACATGAATGGCGGCAGATCAACCGCCCGAACAGACACCTGTCCCTGGCCGCCATACTGGACGGGATTCTGCAACTTCGCGATCGATTTTGGGGTGAGCTTGTTACCGAGACCATGCTGGTCGAGGGAATTAACGACAGCGAAACAGCAATCGAAGCGCTATGCATCTTTCTGTTGCGGTTAAAGCCGGATAAGGCTTATCTTTCCATCCCTACCCGGCCGCCTGCAGAAGCCTGGGTAAAAGCGCCGGGCGCGAGCGCGTTGCAAAGAATATTGGCGAAGGCGCCGGAAAAGATCCCATTTATTGATTTGCTGTTCGAGACGGATATCTCGGATTTTGTCTCGACGGGCAATTTCGAAGAGAATATTCTCAGCATCACGGCCGTTCACCCCTTACGGGAAGAAGCATTGCAAAAAATGGCAACGCAAGCCGGCGCAAATTGGTCAACTGTCGAAGCGCTTCTAGCTGCCGGAAAAATCAGGCGCATACCGTATCGAGAAGAAAATTTTTACGTACGCGGCTTTACCGGCACAAAGCCGCTCTGATCACAGCCGAGCGGGTTGAAGTGCAACATGACCCACAGGGTGCTGCGCGACCCACAAAAATTCAGGCTTCAGGAGTAGATGAATGGAACTTCACTTCATCAACGGCTTTCTGGGTTCGGGAAAGACAACTGCGATCGCCGCCGCTGTCAGGATCCTGGCAACCCAGGGAAAAACGGTCGGGATCGTTACAAACGATAAAGGAAAATTCCAAGTGGATACGGCTTTTTTTCAATCCGGTCAGATTCCTACCCGCCAGGTCACCGGCGGGTGCTTCCGATGCAGCTTTGAGGAGTTCGAGGAAAAAATTATCCAATTGCAAGAATCGAACGCTCCGGATGTGATCTTTGCGGAATCGGTGGGGTCGTGTGTTGATCTGGTCAACACAATCTTCACACCGCTTCAAAACAACCAGAACTGTAATGTGGGGAAGACCACTTATTCGGTCTTTGCGGATATCCGCCTGTTCCAGCGCTGGATAAACAACGTTCCCCTACCTTTCAGCGATAAAATCCTCTACCTGTTCGAAAAGCAAATCGAAGAAGGGCCGCTGCTAATTCTCAACAAGGCAGATTTACTGTCGCCCGCGCAGCAAAGGGCCGTCTTCTCGGCGGCTGCTGAACGCTTTCCGAAAAAAAACATCCTGCTGCAAAACTCGCTCGATCCCAGCAGCGGCCTGCCCTGGCTGGCCGCGCTCAAATCTGAAATGACTTTCAACAACCAGGAGACCTTCAAAGTAGATTACCGCATCTACAAGAAAGGAGAGCAGGAAATGGCCTGGCTGGAACAGAACTTTGGCCTGGAGGCAAGCGAACCGCGGGCGCTGCAGGAGGGTATTCTCCACCTAATCCGGGCTCTGCTTGCGGAGGTTCGCAAGCGGGGCGTCCTGGCCGGGCATATCAAGTTCTTCCTTTCTGGTTTACCGCAAGGGTGTAAAATCAGTTTCACCACAGCCGACCTGATGGAACCGGCTGTCCCGGACGAATGGGAAAAACGCCTCCCGCCGATCACAGAGAACAGTGCTTCTCTGATGCTCAATATGCGAGTGGCGATGGAGGCCGCGGACTTCTCCGAACTGACCGAAAAGGCCGCCAGCGAGGCGCAGCGTATGGCGATGGTTCGTATCGAACACAGAGAAGGAAACGCCTACCACCCGGAATTATCCATGTCCAAACCCTGAAAGGAGCGCCAGTAAGAAATGAACCTCTTTGAACCCATTTTACAAACCCTGCCTCAGGCCACCGTCCAAAGCGTACAGATCGGGTTGTTTTGGACCGCCGTCGTCGTAGAGAGCGGCGGGCAGCAGCGTTGCGGTTTGGCTGCTACCCTCTCTAACGGTGAATTTGAGCACGCCCGGCTGCCTGCAGTCGAAGAAGCTGGCAGGCTGGAACAGCGCCCTGCGCTGGAACTGGCTCAGTGGGTCTTTTCCCAAAGCTATACCGAAGCGGGGGTCGGGCTGGCAACGATCAACGCCCTCCTCCCGCCGATGGAAAACGCCATCAACCTGGCAGCCGAAGACTACATCGCCAGCCAGGGCGCAGATAAAGGGGTGGCGTTGATCGGGCATTTCCCATTTGTGCCTAAGCTCAAGAACCAGGTCAAAAAGTTGTGGGTGCTGGAGTTGAACCCAAAAGAGGACGACATTCCCGCCGCACAAGCGCCGGAGGTCATCCCCCAGGCAGATGTCCTGGCGATCACCTCCACGACGCTGATCAACCATACCTTCGACGGCATCTTTGCCCTGCGCAAACCGGGGGCCAAAGTCCTGCTGCTCGGGCCGAGCACGCCGCTTTCTCCGCTGTTGTTTGACCTGGGCATCCATGTTCTTTCGGGCTCGATGGTGGAGGATATTGACGCCGTGCTGACGCTGGTCTGTCAGGGCGCCACCTTTCGCCAGATCCGGCCTCACGGCGTCAGACTGGTAACGGTCGAAGCGCCAAAATAACCAGCGCAGGCGCGAGAGGATTGACACCCGCCGCGAAGAAGATTAGAATTATATTACTCATTAATTGAGTAATTCCTTTAAAAAAGAGTAAAATAGATGAAACCCTACGCTCTCGCCCTACTGATTGGTTCAATTCTGCTCGGCGCCTGTTCCGGCGCGCCGGCATCCTCAGGAACTGCTGTCCCTACGGAAACCGCCATTCCCGCCAAAACCGGGCTTTCCACCCCCACCGCGCCCGTCGCTGAACCACAACAACTCAGCGTGATCGACGCGCTGGGCAGGCAAGTGGATTTTAAGAGCCCGCCGATGCGAATCGTGATCGCCGGAAAGGCGCTGTTCATGATCGCCGATGCGGCCTACATGTTCCCCCAAGCGCCCGGCCGGATTGCGGCGATGGGGGATGCAGGGCAAGGCGCCACCAATTTTATCGCGCTGGTTGATCCCGATTACCAGGCGAAGGCCAGCCTGGAGCAAGACGCCGGTGCAGAACAGATTGCCGCCGTCCAGCCGGACCTGGTGATCCTCAAGAGCTACCTCGCCGAGACGGTGGGAAAACCCATCCAGGCGCTGGGTATCCCCATCGTTTACGTGGATCTTGAAACGCCGGAACAATATGAGCGCGATATTGCCATTCTGGGCAAGGTTTTTCAAGACGAAGCCCGCGCCCGGCAGATCACCCAGTATTATCTGGATAGAATGAATGAGGTAAAAACTGCGACGCAAGGCATCCAGGACAAGCCACGCGTTTTGCTGCTCTACTACACCGACAAGGACGGCGCCGTCGCTTTCAATGTTCCACCGATGGAGTGGATGCAGACTCAAATCGTCCAACTGGCAGGCGGCGAGCCAGTCTGGTCTTCCGCCAACCCTGGCAAAGGATGGACGAAAGTAACGCTGGAACAGATCGCCGCCTGGGAGGCTGACCAGATTTTCATCGTTTCCTACTTTAAAGACCCCGCTGAAGTCGTCGCCGGTTTGAAAAGCGACCCGCAGTGGCAAGCGCTGCGAGCTGTTCAGGGGGGGCGGTTATATGCGTTCCCTGGCGACCTGTACAGTTGGGATCAACCGGATGCCCGGTGGATCTTGGGGTTGAAGTGGATGGCTGCCAAACTTCACCCGGATCGTTTTCCTCAATTCGATATCATTCAAGAAGCGCGGCAGTTCTACCAGACCCTCTACGGTTTGGATGCCCAATTCTTTGAAGAAAAAATCCGCCCAACGTTCAAAGGGGACCTGCCTTGAGTTCGACCGCAACCTCCGTTGCGATTCAAAAGAGTACCACTCGAAGCCGCACCCGCCAATGGGTGTTCGTCTGGATGGGGCTGGGGCTGGCGGCAATATTCTTCGCCTCGTTGCTGCTTGGCCGCTACCCCGCTCTGGGGCTGATCTCTTGGGGGCAGATCACCCAGGACGAGCTGGCCCGGCTGCTGGTGTTCAACCTGCGCCTGCCGCGCCTGCTGGCTGCGCTGTTATTGGGGAGCTCGCTTGCCGCGGCAGGGACGGTTTTTCAAATGTTATTTGGCAACCCGCTGGTAGAACCCGGTTTTCTTGGAGTATCTCAAGGCGCTGCATTTGGGGCCGCTTTGTGCATCGTCCTTTTGGGAGGTTCGGCCATCCTGATCCAGGGCATGGCGGCGGCCTTTGCCTGCGCCGGGTTAGGGTTTTCCTACCTGCTGGCGCGGCGCATTCGCTATGGCGGCTGGGTGTTGCGGCTGGTGCTCTCTGGCATTGCTGTATCGGCGATGTTCTCCGCTGGCCTCGGGATTTTAAAATATATCGCAGATCCTCTGCGCGAGCTGCCTGAAATTACTTTCTGGCTGCTGGGGGGGCTTTCCAGCGTTACCTGGCCACAGCTCTACTCGATCCTGCCAGCAACGCTGACAGGAACGCTGTTGCTCTTGATATTCCGGTGGCGGTTGAACCTGCTATCTCTCCAGGAAGAAACAGCCTTCTCGATGGGCGCGTCGCCGAGGCGTGAGCGCCTGCTGCTGCTTGCCGCTGCGGTTCTGCCCACAGCGGCGGTTATATCCGTGGCGGGCATGGTTGGCTGGGTTGGGTTGATCATCCCACACATCGCCCGCCGCCTTTTTGGCTCGGATACGCGCTTCACCACGCCAGCCTCAATGCTACTGGGCGGCATGTTTGTCATCCTTTGTGACGACCTTGCGCGCACTGTCCTGGCAGGGGAAATACCGCTGGGTATCCTGACTTCGCTGCTGGGTGCAGTCGCCTTCATCGTTCTGATGATCTCTCACGGCGTTAAGGTGGAGCGATGAACGAGCTACTGTCTTTTCGGGACGTTTCGTTCGGGTATAGCCGTAAGACTCCACCCGCGATCACCCGCCTGGATCTTGCGTTCAAACCAGGCAGCATCACCGCCATCCTCGGACCCAACGGCGCCGGAAAAACCACCCTGCTTTACCTGGCGCTAGGGTGGTTAAAACCTTGGGGTGGAGAAGTGAAACTTGCTGGAAAGCCCCTTCAGAACTACAGCCGCCGGATACTAGGCCAGCAGATCGCGCTCATCCCGCAGAGCGAGCATATTCCCTTTGAATATACCGTTTTAGAGTATGTCCTGCTGGGACGCGCCCCCCATCTCCCGCCCTTGGGTTTGCCTTCTCCTCAAGACGAAACCATTGCTTTTGAGGCGCTGGAAAAAGCTGGCATCCCCCACCTTTATAATCATTCCATGTTGGCGATCAGCGGCGGAGAACGGCAACTGGCGCTGGCCGCCCGGGCTCTGGCTCAGGAACCGCGTCTTCTGCTCCTGGACGAACCCACCTCGCACCTGGATTTAAGCAACAAATCGCGGCTGGTGCACATTCTTAAGGACTTACAGAAACAAGGTATCACCATCTTGATGACCACGCACGAACCTGATATTGCCCTGGCGATTAGCGACCAGGCGGCGCTCATGGAAAAAGGCCGTGTTCTCATCTCGGGTTCGACCGATGAAGTCGCGACCTCCGAGAACCTCACAGCAATTTACCGCGTCCCGGTGAAGATCGTAACCCTGGAAGGGAAAAAACAGGCGGTATGGATATAGAACGCTGGATTGTGACCGGCTGGCGCAGCAGCGGAAAAACCGCCTTCTGCCAGGGATTGATCCAGCAGGCGCGACTGGAAAACTGGGACGTGGCCGGAATTTTATCTCCCGCCAGGTTCGAGAACGGCATCAAGGTCGCCATTGACGCCGTTGACCTTCGGACAACCATCCAGAAACCGCTGGCAAACCTCCAACGCCAGGACGAAACAGATCTCGCCTTTGGCGATTGGTTCTTCAACCGCCGCACGCTGGCATGGGGAAACCAGGCGCTGCGAGAAAGCATCCCTTGTGATTTGCTGGTGATTGATGAATTGGGCCCTTTGGAATTCAACCTGCACACCGGTTGGACAGCCGCCTTTGAGGTATTAGAAAGCGCGTCCTTTCGCATCGCACTGGCGGTGATCCGCCCGGAATTGATGA
>Ga0067045_1029345_pt1 | contig 21587 bp, 15 predicted proteins | sample TerdegcTABiofilm_FD_59184 | JGI IMG/M metagenome (GOLD analysis project Ga0067045, IMG submission 59184) | Combined Assembly of (Gp0054472, Gp0054536) Wastewater bioreactor microbial communities from Singapore -Terephthalate degrading...
CCCTTCGGCGGGGTGCTCTCGCAGCAGGGTTTTACGTCGCCCTGGGGCTTTGCCGGCGAGTACCACGATCCCACCACGGGACTCCAATACCTGCGGGCGCGGTGGTATCAGCCGGGCGTGGGAAGATTCACGCAGGGGGATCCCTTCCCCGGCGTGCTGGTGCTCCTGCTCACGCTCAATCCCTATGTCTATGCAGTCAATAATCCTACCCGCTATACCGACCTGGTTGGGAAAGAATCTCCTGGTATGGTTATTATCAAGCCCTATGGGTAGGTATTAGAAGCGATGCCCTTCGTAGTTCATTAGCCACTGCCATTAATAACGCCCCAGCTTGGATGCCAGGTTTGGCTGCAATGTTTACTGCACCGTAAAATAAGTGACTTAACAAAATTCCTGATTCTGCCAGATTTTGTGGTTGGCTCAGATTAGCCTCATCCAGGGCATCCCCCCCTTTTTAGGGCATAAATCGTTAAAAAGCCAAAAACGGGGACTTTTCCCCATTCCGGGGAGCAAACCACAAAAAAATTAGAATCAATAATTTTAAATTGTGCAAAGGATTTGTTAAATCAAATGATTGATACGCGCGAGTTCTATGATTTATTAACCTTCCTCATCGTTCAAATACCTTTTTGGATTGGCGGTGCCGCTGGACATTATTTGAATAACAGAGATAAAGTGATAGTACCCTTTTGGTTAAGGGTTTTGTTTGGCGATTTTAGAAGAAGTGGTGCCTTAGATAAAAGTAGCATGGCGATGCAAATTACTATTTACATTGCCATGGAAATAGCATTACTCTACACTTTATTTTTCCGAGAAAATAGGGCTATGTTATTGGTTTTCTATTTATTAGAATTGTTCATTGGCAATGGAATTGTTTCTTGGATACAACATCGCAGTAGAAACATTCTATAAATTCAATTACTATAAACTCGCGGTGTAATTTAAGTTGTTCTGCTGACTAAAAAAGTGACTGAAGCTGCCACTATGCAGAACCCGTTTTGTCTTTAAAAGGGCTCACTCCGCCAGTGGACCAACGCCGCCGGTGCGATGGTGGGCAGCGCGAGCTACGCTCCCTTCGGCGGGGTGCTCTCGCAGCAAGGTTTCACCTCGCCGTGGGGGTATGCCGGCGAGTATCACGACCCCACATTTCCATTAAGGTCATTGACTTCTCTTCTCCCTGAGGTACAATCGCTCCAGTGAAACATCTGCGATGGGTGGCCGGACTTTTGCTGCTGGTGGGCGTGGCGAATCTGGTGCGGGCAGGGATGGCCGCTTATAGCGCGCCCGTCCTGACAGAGTGGCCGCTCGCCTGGCCCTGGTGGCTGTTGGGTGGACTTTATCTGTTCTGGGGGCTGGGTTTGAGCGGGCTGGCGGTCGCCCTCTGGCGCGGGCAGGCCCGGCGACTGGGATTGCCGGTCGCGGTAGCCTACCAGGCTTCGCTCTGGCTCATCCATCTCTTGGGCGACCGCTCGGCCTATGCCCGCAGCCTGTGGGGGCGCGATTTGCTGCTGTCGGCGCTTTTCCTCGCGGCGGTAGCGTGGGGGACAGGACGGCCAGCCAGAAGACTACGAACCCCAGATCACTGACCATCCCGGCGGTGGCCTGGGGTTTTGCTTGACGTTGCCACTGGAGCGAACTTATCCTTACCCAAAAAGGGAGGCATGATCTATGACTTACCAACCTGAGCGTTGGCAATTGGATGAGCTGCTTCCAGCGCCGGGCACGCCGGCGCTGGAGCAGTGGCTGGCGGAGTTGGAGACAGCCTTGCAGGCTTTTGAAGCCCGCCGTCCGGCACTCGCGCCAGAGATGAGCGAGGCCGATTTCCTGGACATTCTTCACGCTTATGAACGGCTGGCCGATGCCGGGAGCCGGCTCAACGCTTACGCTTACCTCTGGTTCTCCGAGGATACCCACCACCAGGCCGCCCTGGCCTTCCGGGCCAAAATCCAACAGCTGGTGGCGGAACTGGAAAACCGGACGCTCTTTTTCACGCTCTGGTGGAAAGCGTTGGACGAGGCTGCGGCCACCCGGCTGATGGCCAACACGGGCGATCTGCACTACTTCCTGGCGGTGCTGCGCCTCTTCAAACCTCACACGCTCACCGAGGCAGAAGAGCGGGTCATTAACATTAAGAATGTCAACGGTATCCAGTCCGTCCTGACGCTTTACGATATGATCACGACTCGTTTTGTCTACAAGTTGACGATAGCAGGTGAGGTCAAAGAGCTGACCCGTGGCCAGTTGAGTGTCTTCGTGTACAGTCCCGATCCTGAGCTACGCGCGGCGGCCTATCAGGAGCTCTACCGGCTTTATGGCGCTCAGGCCGACGTGCTGGCCGAGATGTACGCGGCCCGCGTCCGCGACTGGACGGAGGAAAACGTCAAACTGCGCACCTTTGCCAGCCCCATCAGCGTCCGCAATCTGGAGAACGACGTCCCCGATGCGGCCGTGGAAACGTTGCTGGAGGTCATCCGCCGCAACGCACCGCTCTTTCAGCGCTACTTCCGGCTCAAGGCCCGCGCCCTCGGCCTGGAGCGGCTGCGGCGTTACGACATCTACGCGCCCTTCTCCGATACCGACAAACAATACTCCTTTGATGAAGCGGTGCAGATGGTGGATGCGGCGTACCGCTCCTTCTCCCCGACGCTGGCCGAGCTGGCCCAACGTGTGCTCAGCCAGCGCCATTTAGATGCGGAGGTACGGCCGGCCAAGATGGATGGCGCCTACTGCTACAGTCCTACCCCGGCGGTGACGCCCTGGGTGCTGGTGAACTACACCCACACGCTCCGGGATGTCTCCACTTTAGCGCACGAGTTGGGGCACGCGGTGCACGCCATGATGGCCCATGAGCATTCACCGCTGACCTTCCATTCATCCCTGCCGATGGCCGAGACCGCCTCCGTTTTTGGCGAGATGTTGCTCAACGACAAGCTCCTGCGCCAGGAGCAAGATCCACAAGTCCGCCGTACCATCCTCGGCGGCATTTTGGATGATACCTACGCGACGGTCACGCGGCAGGCCTACTTCGTCCTGTTTGAAAAAACTGCCCACGAGATGATCCTCAAGGGGGCGACCCCCGATGAGCTCTACACCGCCTACATGGAAAACCTGCACGAGCAGTTCGGCGACGCGGTGGAGCTGAGCGACGAGTTCCGGTATGAGTGGGTCTCCATCCCGCACATCTACCACACCCCGTTCTATTGCTACGCCTACGCTTTCGGCAACCTGCTGGTGCTGGCACTCTATCGGAAATACAAAGAGTTGGGGCGTGCCTTTGAGCCGGATTATCTGCGCATCTTGGCGCACGGCGGCTCGGCCAGCCCGGCCGCGATCATCGGCGAGGCCGGCTTTGACATGACCTCGGCGGAATTCTGGCAGGGCGGCTTTGACCTGCTGGCGGAGATGGTGGACGAGCTGGAGGCCTTGGGTTAAGCCAGTGAGGTCTCTTACCAGGAGGCGCACCAGGGCCGGGAGCGTTCACATCGCCCGGCCTGTTCATGGGCCATTCTCATGGGACGCCCGGCAACGCCACCCCTGTTATTGACTGAGCGACTAAGTGACTGAGCAACTTTCAAGGAGGATAGTATGACCCCTGAACCCGAGAAAAACGTCCAGGCCGAACGCCAGCAATGGGAGGAGACCTGCCTCCGTAAAACACTCGCGCGCTTCCCCGAACGGAAGCAAGATTTTATCACCCCTTCCGGTATCCCGCTGCCGCGCGTAGCAACCCCCGACGATGCACCGGTAGATTACTGTGCCGACCTGGGCTTCCCCGGCGAATATCCCTTCACGCGCGGCGTCCAGCCGACGATGTACCGGGGCCGCTTCTGGACGATGCGCCAGTACGCCGGCTACGCCTCGGCGGAGGAATCCAACGCCCGCTACCGCTACCTGCTCCAGCAGGGGCAGACCGGGCTTTCGGTCGCCTTTGACCTGCCTACCCAGCTGGGCTACGATGCCGACGACGAAATGGCGCTCGGCGAGGTGGGCAAAGTCGGCGTCTCTATCAGCTGTTTAGAGGATATGCGCACCCTCTTCCGCGAGATTCCGCTGGATAAAGTGAGCACCTCCATGACTATCAACGCGCCTGCCGCAATCCTCCTGGCGCTGTACATCGCCGTCGGCCAGGAACAGGGCGTGGAGCCTAAGCAGCTGGAAGGGACCATCCAGAACGACATTCTTAAAGAATACGTTGCGCGCGGCACCTACATCTTCCCGCCGCGCCCCTCCATGCGGCTGATCACCGACACCTTCCGCTACTGCTCCGCCGAAGTCCCCAAGTGGAACCCCATCAGCATCAGCGGCTACCACATCCGCGAGGCGGGCAGCACCGCCGTGCAGGAGGTCGCCTTCACGTTGGCCGACGGCATCGCCTACGTCCAGGCCGCGTTGGAGGCCGGGCTGGATGTGGACGCCTTTGCGCCGCGCCTCTCGTTCTTCTTCAACGCCCACAACAACTTCCTGGAGGAGGTCGCCAAGTTCCGCGCGGCCCGGCGGATGTGGGCGCGGATCATGCGCGAGCGCTTCCATGCGCAGAAGCCCGCCTCCTGGATGCTCCGCTTCCACACGCAGACGGCCGGCTCCACCCTCACCGCGCAGCAGCCGATGAACAACGTCGTCCGCGTCACGTTGCAGGCGCTGGCGGCTGTGCTCGGCGGGACGCAATCGCTCCACACCAACTCCATGGACGAGGCGCTCTGGCTGCCGACCGAGGAGAGCGTCCGCGTGGCGCTGCGCACCCAGCAGATCATCGCCCACGAATCCGGCGTCGCCGATACGATTGACCCGCTGGCCGGCTCCTACGTCATAGAGTACCTGACCGGGGAGATTGAACAGCGGGCCAACGAGTACCTCAAGGCCATTGATGACCTGGGTGGGGCGCTGGCCGCGATTGAGGCCGGCTACATGCAGGCGGAGATCGCCGAGGCGGCCTATCGCGCCCAGCAGGCCGTGGAAAGCGGGGCGCAGATCATCGTGGGCGTCAACGCCTTCCAGGTGGAAGAACAGGGCGTCAAGCTGAGCCGGCTGAAGGTGGACCCGATCATTGAGGAAAACCAGCGCGCCCACTTAGCCGACCTGCGCGCCCGGCGTGATAGCGCGCGCGTCGCCGAACTGCTGGCCCAGGTGGAAGCCGCCGCCCGCCAGCCCAACGCCCCGCTCATGCCGCTCTTCATCGCGGCCGTCCAGGCCGATTGCACCCTGGGGGAGATCTGCGGCGTCCTGCGCCGCGTCTGGGGCCAGTACCAGCCGAAGGTGATGTTGTAGCTCAACCACCCTCTCTTTTGGGTCCAGATGGCTGACTTGCCCTGCCAGGAGACCATGACAACGACCACAGACCACCGCAAAAATGGTGGTCTGTGGTCTGCGGTCAGTGGTCATGAAGAAAACACCCTTCTTGCCAACGAGAGATAGCAACCTGGGTTGATCATCATATACCGGAGGCCTCCGTGTCATTATTCAAAGAGTTCGCCTGGCAAGAAACCGCCGTCCCTACGGAGTTCAAATCCTACCGTGATATCACGCCCGAGGGGCGTGAGGTGTGGGTAGGAGGCGACCCTCGTGGGTGTGAGCAGTTTAATCATTTGCAGGGGGATAATACCTTTGGTTACAAAGGTACCTGTGGTCTGGTCTCCTGCGAGGATATTCTCAACCAGTTTGGGCAACGGGTGACGGAAGACGAGATTGTCGCCTATGCCCGCAAAAACGACCTGTGTGAGCACAGTCGCTGGCTGGAACTGACCGCGCCGGACATGTGTGGGGGTACGACCCCGGAATGGCAGGCCCAGATTTTGCGCGATTACGGAGTCCCGGCACGGGTGGAGTATCATGGCTCGCTGGCGCAACTGGCCGATGACGTGGCGCAAAACCGGGGGGTCATTATTGAAGCGAACGCAGGTGTCCTCTGGGATGAGCCCAACGCTTACGATGACGGTGCAGCCAATCACGCCGTGGTCGTGACCGGCGTGGCGCGCGACGTGAACACTCAGGCCATTGTGGGCTTTTACATCAACGATAGTGCGCCGCCGGCCTCCGGGCGGCTGGTGAGCGTTGAAACTTTGCAAGAGGCCTGGTTACAGGCCCGGGGACCCTATGGGGGCGGCTGTTGTGTCGTGACCGAGACCGGCCGGCCAGCCTGAGCGGACCAGCGGACGAAAGGAAAGAGCATCTATGGAACCGACCGTTTTTCTTCGTTATGCCGAGCTGCGTGGCAGCCAGGGCAGCGCGGCCTTGCGCCAGTTGGGGCTGCCGCTGGAATATGCCCTCTCTTTGCCATTGCCGAGCTTACGCTGGGGCCGTCCGGCCTATGCCGCTTTTGCCAGCCCGGCGCTACGTTTACCCGGCCAGCCTAAAAAGCAGGGGCCGCCGGCTTATTGGTGGGTGGTAGAGGCGGTCAAGGGGCAGGTGCTGCTCTTTGCCGCGTGGGAGACGCTGCCTTACGCTCCCGGTGTGACCTGGGAGCCGGCCATCTTGCCGCCCCTGAACGATAGTTTGAGCGCCGTCAAAGCCCGGCTGGCCACGTTGGAAGCCCTGCTGGATGAACTGGCGCCGGCCTTTTTCGAGGCCACCGCCGCGCCACTCGCCCTCCGCCATCAAGCGCACGAGCTGCTCAGGCAGCAGGTGCCGGCTCCCCTCATGCCCCAATATCAAGCCTTAACGCCAGATTTCTGGGCCTGGCTCACGGCTCCCGCCGTTTGAGGTCCCCATGCCCCCCGCTTTACCCACCCTCCTGCCCGCAGCGCAGGCCGTGGCCCAGCGCCGGGGCTGGACCGGCCTGGCGTCTCAATTGACTGCGCTGGCGGCCCCGCCGGCCGCGTTACAGATCGTGCTGGCCCCGGGGACAACCTGGCCGGTTGAACTGCTCCCTTGTCCGCCGGAGGTGCAGACACCACTCCCGGCCGTGCTGGCCGATCCCCTGCCCGTGGTCTGCGCGGCCCGGGTTGTGCTCGTCTTCCCCTGCGGCCGCCTGCTGACCGCTGAAGAAATCCGCTGGCTGCAACAGGTGATCCTGAACCGCCCGGCTGCCTCTTATGCCATCCTGCTCACCGGGACCGAGGTCATGGAGAGCGAGGCCGATCTGGCAGCCGTGGAACGGATCGCGCGCGGCGCCCTGATCGCCTCCGGCACGTCGCGGCCGGTCCTGGCCCAACATGGGGTTTACCTGTGGGGCGCTGCGGCGGCTCCCTGGCTCCAGGCCCGGCTTGACCGGGATCGGGCCGCGTTTGCAGCCTGGTGGCAGAGTCCGCCGGCTGACCTGGATAGCCTGCTGGTTTACCGTACCGGCTACGGGCTGGAAGCCGCGCTGAGCGCAGCGCGTCACGCTACGCCGCTGGCCACCGGCCCCGACGGCGCTCTGTCCTCATTGCTCAACGAACTGGAAGAGGTCCGTCTCCAGATGTTGGAACGCTGGCAGCCGGCCACCGCCCACAGCGAGCGCCAGCTGGACCTTTTGCTGGCCACGCTGGAGCAATCCCTGCTCCAGGGTTGGGAACCCTACATGCACCGCTGCCCTGACCTGCGCCGCCGTCACCCGCTCTCCTCCGAAGCTTTGGGCCGGCTGGTCTATCACTACCTCACCGGGGCCGTCCAGGAGTGGGAAAGCCAGTTTGCGCAATCGCTGCAAGGGCAAATCCCGGCCATCTTGTTGAACCTCACAGAGGGAATTGAGAACCGTGCCGATTGGGCCCAGGTGAACCGGTGGTTGGAGGCCGGCGCTGCGGCCCCTTACCCCGGCGTCTTCCTGGCGCTGGCTGCCCCGGAGATCAGCCTGGCTGCGCCGCAACCGGGTGAGGTTCTGCCGCCGTTGCCTATGCCGCCGTCCCCCCCGTTGCTGGGCACCGCGGCGCAAATGGCCCTGGGAGGCGGGGCCGCCGCGCTGGCTACCGGCCTGCTGACCGCCAGTATCCCGCTGGCTTTGCTGGCCGGCGGCGCTACCGCCGGTGCTATTGGCTCCGCGCAGCCTTCCGACTCGCCGGCCGCCCGCTGGCAGGCCTACGAACAGTTTGGCCGCCAGCTGATCCAGCAAGCCGTGCAGTCCATGCGCACGGCAGCCCGGCAACAGCTCCACGCCGGCGCTACTGCGTTACAACGCCGGTTAGAAGCGGAGTGGACGACCCTCCTGACCGCGTTACGCCGGGTGCGCCAGACCGCCAGCAGCGCCGCTGCCCAAGATGACGCCGATTTAGAGCAGCTTACCGCCCTCTACGCCTGTCTTGTTGCCCTGAGCACCGGCGATGGGACGCCGGCGACGGAATGAAAACAGGCCGGGAATCATACGCTTGAGCGCAGCGGAGATGGCGCTCAAGCGCCTGACAACAAACTCATCACGTGATTTTTCGCAGGAAATGCCACATCATCCAGGAACGAAAGTGCCAGCAGTGAATGGGGCCGATAGCAACTGCTCACTGCTCACCCACTACTACTATACTATACATACGTAAGGAGCCTTATGACCCGACCTGCCGATGAATTGCGCCAAAATGCCGAACGCCTGAGCCGCGAAGTGGTGCCGCCCCTGGAACAGCTGGCGGCCGCGGCCCACCAGCTCAACCAGACCGAGTTGGCCGCGCGCCTGCAACAGAAACGTGACCAGCTGCTGGTAGACACCTTCAACCTCATGGTCGTGGGCCGCTTCAAGAACGGCAAATCCACGTTTTTGAATGCCCTCTTGGGCCGGCTGCTCCGCCCTGTCCCTGAACTGGGCGACAGTGGCGGTCCCCTGCCCATGGATGATCTGCCCTGTACCGCCACCCTGACGCAGATTAACTATGGGGAGCAGGCACGGGTGCGGGCCTGGGACTTTGCCGGTCACGCGCAACATTGGACTCTGGCCGAATACCTGCAACAGGCCACCGTCCGCGCCGATCCAGAGGAAACCCGCCGTTTCTTTCAAAACATCCGCCAGTTTGAATTAGATTACCCGGCGGAGCTCTGCCAGGCCGGCGTGACGCTCTGGGATTCCCCCGGCACCGATGACGACCCGCGCCGCACCGCCATCACCCGCGAGGCGATCAACCGCTGCGATGCGGCCTTTGTGCTCTTCCGCAGCGACATCCTGGCCGGTGAAAGCGAGCGGGTCTTTGTGAATGCCTCCCTCATTGCCGAAGGGTTGACGCATTACTTCATGATTGTCAATCTGTATATGGGGCGCAAAGTGGATGACCGGTTTAAAGCCTTCGTGTGGAACCGGCTGATCCACGAGATGTTAGGCGGAGAGAAATACAACGGCCAGGATTTTGCCGAGCGCGACATCTATTTTGTGGATTGTCTGGCGGCGCTGGAAGGCGTGCGCACCGGCAACCAGGAGCTGATCCGTAGTTCAGGGCTGGAAACTCTGGAGCAGCGTTTGGTCCAATTCCTGGAAGGCGACCGCCGCAAGATTCACCTGGAGCGCCATTTAGGGCCGGCCGAGCGGTTCGCGCAAGAGCTGGAAAGTGCCACCCAACGCCTCATGGCCGGGATGGCAAAGGAACAACAGGAATTTGAGGCCAACCTCCGGGCCGTCACGCCCCAACTGCAAGAGATTCAGAATCGCCGCCGCCGTTTACCGCGCATCATTGAGCGGTACCGCCACGAGGCCGAATATGAGCTCTTCCGCAGTTTTGATCACTTTGTGGAACAGTTGCCCGCCCTGTTGCTGGACGGCATGGAAAAGCAAACCTTGCCCTCGCTCTCGGCCAGCGGTGGCCTGGAACAGCTGTGGCAGCGGACGCGCCTGCCTCTCATTGAAAAGCGCGTGGGCACGGAGGCCGCTCAGGCCCTCTCTGAGCTTCTGACCACGGCCTTGCAGCAGTGGCAGCAGACCGAGATCAGCCGCAGCCTGGAGCCGGTATTGGAGCGGATGATGCAGGAGATCGGCGAAGAGGTCTCCTCCATTGAGCAACAGGTGGAAGAGATCGGCTTCACGCTCACCGGCTGGCGACCGGAAGTCGCCACGCTGCGGCAGCCCCAGACCAGCACCGTGGAACGGGCGGCCTGGGTCGTCGGGGGCCTGCTGACCAGCAATTGGGACCTGGCGCTGTTAGGCGGCACCTTAGGCTGGAAAGGTGCGGCCCGGGGCTTTGCCGTGGAAGTCGTGGGGTTGACCACCCTGATCCTGGCCGGCGTGGCGGCCCCGGTGGCCGTCCCCATCGCCATCGGCGCAGCCTTTTTGACCAATATCTTGAGCGGCGCGGCTAACGCCGAAAAGAAGGTGCACCAGATCAAAGAAAAAACGGTGCAGATCGCGCTGTACGGTGACCCGCAGCAAAACCGGCCTGGCCTGCGAACGCTACTGGAAAGCGCCAAGCCGCTGCTCAGCCAGGAATTGCAGAAGAAATTTGATGAGCTGAGCCAGGCCATTGCGGCCTCGGTAGAATCCATCATTACGGCCCAGGAACAGGAGATCAACCAAATGGTGGAAGTCAACCGGCGCAGCGCTGCCGAAAAGCAACTCTTGCTGCGCCGGGCCAGTGAGCAGCTGGCTACCATTCAGGCCCAGCGCCAGCAGTTGCAGGATGCTCTGCTCACCATGCGGCAACTCTAACGGCAGGAGGCGCTGATGACGGCTGAACTGCTTTGTAGCGCGTGCGGGGCTTCCTTGCGCCCGGAGGCCCGGTTTTGCCCCCGGTGCGGTCAGGCCATCCCCTATGGATTGCCCCTGGCCACGCACGACGATCCCACCTTTACCACCCACTTTGAGACGCTGGTACGCACACTCCGCTCCCTGGCCGATCAGGTGCGCCCTTTGGATGACGTCGCCCGCCGCTCTCTCACCTTGGCCCTGGAGCAACTGACCCACCGTGACATCACCATCACCTTCGGCGGCGCTTTTAAAGCGGGCAAATCTTCCTTGCTCAACGCGCTGTTAGACCGGGACATCCTGCCGGTCAATGATCTGCCGGAGACCGGCGTCAGCTGCGTGCTGGAATCCGGCCTGCGCGACACGGCCTGCCTGATAGATCGCCAGGGACGCCATCCCCTGGCCTGCACCCCCCAGGCCTTAGAGCAGATCGTGGCCCGCGTCACCGCCAACGGCGAATACAATACCGCCCTGGCGGAGATTCAACGTGTGGAAATCACCCTGTACGATGCCCCCATCCCCCCGCACGTCCATTGGGTTGATACCCCCGGCATCAACGACACCGAACAGATGACTGCCCGCGCCCTGGAAGCTGCCCGCTCCGCCGATGTCTTAGTCTGGGTGCTCTCCTCCAAACAATTCCTGGCCGAGAGCGAGCAGGCTTACCTGGCCCAATTTATCGCCGAACGCGGCCCGGCGGCCGTCCTCTTTGTCCTCAATGTCTTTCTGCCCCACGATGCGCCGGCCGAATGGCAGACCTTTTGCACGGCCAAGCTCCCGGCGCACCAGAACAAGCTCCTGGATCGGGCCGCCACGCTGGGCCTGGACGGCCATTTTCGTCCCTGGCTGGCCGCGATGTCGGCGCGGGCCAGGGAGACCAACGGGCGGCACCTCGGCGAGCGGCAGGTCAAGAGCCTGATCATGGCCTTGAGCTCGGAAGATCACCCGCTGGTCCGTCGCGCACGGCTCTTCCGTATCCTGCCGTTGCTCCAACAGGCGGTCACGGCGCTGGAAACGCAGGCTCAAACCCTGACCGGAGAGGCCAAGCAGTATCAAGCTCAGTTGGAAGCCGCGCAGCGCTACCGGCAATTCGTTGCTGCCGTCCAGGCTACCTTTGCCACGCTGGTCAAGGAGTGCCAGATCTACGCGACCAATCGGGCGCAAAAAATCGCTGCCCAGATCACCAAAGATAGTCTGAGCAGCCTGCCGGCCCGTACCACCGAACTGAACCAGGCGCTCCAGGAGTCCTTAACGGCTGCGCTGGATCGCTTCCTGGCGGCCCAACGCGAGCTGGCGCGCCGTTGGGCGCAGCCTTCCCTGTCGGCGGAAACCGAGCAACAATTCCGCAGCGCCTGGCAGGCGCCCACGGTCAAAATCACTACCGGGACTTATGACCGCAAGGCCGGGACTATCGGCGGCACCGCGACCGGCGCTGCTATTGGCTCGGCGTTGCTGCCGGGGGTAGGAACGGTCATCGGGGCCATCGTAGGAGCTGTAGCCGGCGCCTCCAGCGACGTGGAAGCGGATAACAAAAAACAGGTCACTGATGCTCAGCAAAGCGTGCTCCGGGCCGTTCAAGTTTTGGTAGACGATGTGAAGCAATATCAGGCCGAAGTGATCGCGTTTATCACCGCCCCCGCCGCTGCCGCCGTCCCGGCTGAGCCGGACGCCGCCGTGCAGGCAACACTGGCCGCCACCCGGGCCGATTTAGACCGGGCGCTGACCACCGCGCGTGCCTGTCTTCAGCAGGTGGAAACGCTGGCTTGGCAGGAGATGAGCCTATCCACACCCTCGGCATAGATTACGAAACGACGTTGACCGCCATGGCGTTGCGTGAAGGCGCAGCGCCCGTGCGTCCGGTGGGCGATGGCGTGCGCCTGCTGATTCCCCACCGGGTCGCCGGCGGGGAGGCCTGGGGAAGCCGGGCCGGTTCCCAGGGCTTTTACCACAGCACGGCGGCCAGCCCCGGCCCCTGGCTGAACGGCCCTGGCCCTGCCCTGTTCTGGCGCGGTCTCTACCGGCGCTGGTGGGCTTACCTGGGGCGGCTGGAGCCGCTCCCGGCCAACGGCTACCAGCTGGTCGTCGGACTCCACACCGCTAACCTGGAAGCTACCCGCGCGCAGCTGGCCCCGGTGATCCAGGCCGCCGGCTGGGAAAGCTTCACGGCGATTGCCGCTCCGGGGGCCCTGGTGGCCCGGCGCTGTCTGGAAGCCCCGCTGCCCCCGGCCTCGCGTCTCATGGCTGCCGCCGTGCTTGGTGATACGACTCTCACGGTGCAGCTCTACCGGCTGAATCCCGCCGCGACCGGCCCCCGCCTCCAGGCCGTGACTCCGCCCCTCTGCGCGACCGATTGTGGCGCGGCGGCCTGGAGCGCGCGGGTCGCCGCCCTGGCGGCCGAACGGCTGGGCTACGCTTTGCCCCCGGCTGTAGAACTGGCGGTCTACGATGCTACCTGGGAATGGGGGGCTCAATTGAGCAGTGTCCCTGAAGGCCAGCTGGTGCCCTGGCAGGGACCGCTGGCCGCGGCCATGCTGACCCCCTTGCAGCTCAGTCCGGCCAGCTGTAGCGTGTGGCCGGAAGCGCAGGCCGTCCAGACCCGGCTGGCGGAATTGCTCTCTCAGGCCCTGGCTACCGCGCAGGTCAGCACCGTGGATGAACTGCTGTGGGGGGGGCTGGGGGCCACCTGGCCCTGCGGGATAGAGCCTGTCGCCCGGCAGTTTTGCCGGCAACCGCCCTGGCGCAGTGCCACCCCGCCCCAAGACATCGCCATCGGGGCCGCCCTCTGGCCGGAACTGGTGCCGTTGCCGGAGCACCCCCCTGTGTACCGCCCACCGGCCGAGCTCCCGCCCCCCCGTCCTCCCCGGCCCTCAGCGCCGGCCCTGGAGGAAGTGCCGCCCTGGGAACGCGACCGTGATGCCGATGAGAAATAGCAGGGTTCAGGGTGGTCGTGAGGCCCTTGAACGCCTTTTGGGGGGCAGAGACATTAAAAGCGAAATCTCATTGCCGCAAGTGAGGCTCCCATTATGACAATGCAGCCGGTACCCTCCCGGCCGGTCTCCAGCCGGCTGGCCTGGATAGAAGAACTCCCCCACATCCTGGTCACGGTGCTGGAGCGCCGGTACCTTTCTGATTTTCAACCGCAACACTGGCAGATCACTGCTCAGCCCGAGGATCTGGCCTGGCCGCTGCTCCGGGAGGTGCTGGCTTTAGGACGCCCTCAGCAGCCCCAGGAGTGGATGCAGGCCATGCCCCATGTCCTCAATGCCTGCTATGAGGCCGGCCATGCCCTGCTCATGGCGCTGCACGGCGACGGCGAGCGCCAGCGGCTTTATCTGGGTGGCCGGCGGCTGCCGGGCCGGGGCGCCCACTCCACCGAGGATTACCTCGCCAGCCAGGAAAGTGCGTTCAAAGCGTATTTCAACGGCCTGGAGCTGAGCGCGCCGCGCAGCCTCAACGGCCGGGAATTGCCGGCGCTGGCGGATTGGCTCCAGACGGCCCCCGCGCTGGCTGTGCTGACCGGCATCCCCGCTCCGCGGCCGGGCGCTGAGGCCGGGACCTGGCAAGGTCTGGACCGGCTGGTGAGAGCTCTTGGCAACCGGCGGTACGCGCTCCTGGTCGTCGCCGAGCCGGTGCCGGCCTGGGAAATTGACGCGGCCTTAGATGCCTGCCGCCACCTGACCAGCGAAATCCACAGCTACATTCGCTCCAGCCGCGCTACCTCGGAGGGCACCAGCGAAACCGAAAGCACTACCTATGATACCCGGCCCGGCGATGAACTGCCGGTTTATCTGCAAGCCGTGGGCAGCTTTTTTGAGGTGGTGGGGCGCAACGAGATCGCCGGCGCTTTGCGCGGGCTGGGCGCGCTTCTCAACGCGCAAGAGCTCCGCGACCGGCGGACTGAACCGCAGAGCCGCCAGCAAGCCACCGCCATCACCCGGCAGGAATCCACCACGCTGGAAATTTTGGACGCCAACGCCGAGGCCTGCGAAGCCCTGCTCCAGACCTACAGCAACCGGTTGTTGGCCGGGCGCAGCCAGGGGTGGTGGCGGACCGCCTGCTATGTCGCCGCCGAGGATGAGGGGACGCGGCAGAGCGTGCTCAGCGCCCTGCGCAGCCTGGCCGCCGGCCCCGCCAGTGTGCTGGATCCGCTCCGGCCCCTGGAGCTCCCGGCCCACCAGCTCCGCCCGGCGCTGGTGCGGGGCCAGGTGCTCACACTCAAACCTGCCGCCAGCGCGCACGGCCATCCCCTGGGGGCCATCTTTGATACGCTGGGTACCTGTCTCAATTCCGAAGAACTGGCCGTGCTGATCCATCTGCCCCCCCAAGAGCTGCCCGGCCTGCCCATGCGCGACCACGGCGAATTTGCCCTCTCAGCGCCGGAAACGACCGTACCGGCGGTACATCTGGGGCGCTTGCAAGATGGCCTGGGCCGCGATTTAGGGGAACTCACGCTGACCCCGGCTGAACTCAACCGCCATTGCTTTGTCACCGGCGCTACCGGTTACGGCAAAACCAACACGTGTATGCAGCTTTTGCTGGAGGCCTACACCCGGTTGCAGATTCCCTTCCTGGTGATTGAGCCGGTCAAGGCTGAATACCGGCGCCTGGCCACTGCCCTCCAGGGGCAACTGCGGGTCTACACCGTCGGCGGCGACTCACCGCTGCCGTTCCGGCTCAACCCGTTTGAGCTGCTGCCGGGTATCCCGCTGGGACGCCATATTGATTTGCTGAAAGCCGTCTTTAACGCTTCCTTCCCCATGGCCGCCGGGATGCCCTATGTGCTGGAAGAGGCGCTGCTGGATATTTACCAGGCGCGGGGGTGGAGCCTCTACACATCTCAAAACCTGTTTTTGGGCGAGCGCCCGACCCAGGATGAACGCTACGCTTTGATGCCCTGCCTGGCCGACCTGCACGATCAGATAGAGCGCGTGTTGGAACGCAAGCGCTACGCCCAGGAAGTGCACCAGAACATGGGCGCGGCGCTCCGCTCGCGCTTGCGCAGCCTGATGGTCGGCAACAAGGGGCTGGCCTTGAACACCCGGCGCGGCATCCCTTTAGCCACGCTCTTCACCGCGCCCACCGTGATAGAGTTGAAAAATTTGGGGGACGATGAAGAGAAATCCTTTGTGATGGCCTTGCTCTTCACGTTTCTCTACGAATACGCCGAAACGCGCCAGGCCCGCCTGCCGGCCGGCGAACGGGAAACGTTGCAGCATCTAACGTTGATTGAGGAAGCGCACCGGCTTCTGAAAGCGGCCCCGGACCGCCGTAGCCCGGAAATGGGCGATCCGGCCGCCAAAGCCGTCGCCATGTTCACCGATATGCTGGCCGAGATGCGCGCTTACGGGGAAGGTTTCATCATCGCCGATCAAATCCCCACCAAGTTAACGCCCGAAACGTTGAAAAACACGGGGTTGAAGATCGCCCACCGGCTGATCGCCGCCGATGACCGGCAGGCCATCGGCAGCAGCCTGAACCTGGAGGAAGCCCAAATCCGGCATCTCAATAACCTCAAGCCGGGGCAGGCCGTGATCCACGATGAGCGCATTGGCGCGGCGGTGCTGGTGCAGGTCTATCCGGCCAAGGAAACGCAAGCGCCGCTGACTGCCGACTCCGGTTTCACGGCGTTGAACGATACCGGCCTGGATCCTTCTTACCTCCATCGCCATGCTGGCTGCCGTGGCTGCCCGGCCCCCTGCCAGTTTTACTACCAGTTGGAGAATCTGGTCCGCCGGGGAGCGCAGCTGCCCACCTGGACGCTGCTGTTTGAAGGACTGTTGTTATGGGAACCGCCGGCCCAGGTCTGGGAGACCTGGCGAGCCCTGTGGCAGTCCTGCGCCTGGAGTCATCCTCCTGCCGGGCCAGGTCTGGCCTTTTGTGCTGTGACCCAGGCCACTTATGAGTGGCTCCAGAGCTGGCTGCTCCAACGCCAGCGGGGAGAGACGTTGTTATCGCCGGCGGAGCAGCTGCGCCTGGAAAACGCTGCCAAAACCCTGAGTGCTTTGTGGCCGGCCTGGCTGGCGCGCCTGACCGAACCTGCCCTGGATGAGGCCGGGACTGCTATCTATGAGCAGGCAACCCGGCGCCTCCACGAGCAAATTGCCACCGCGCCGCCCGTGGAATGGCCCGGCTGTGAGGCGTGTCTGGCCCGCTGCCGGCTGTTCCCCTGGGTCGCCCCCGTGCTCCCGGCCGTGGAAAAGGGGCTGGTGGCCCGGCTGCCGGACCTGCCGGACCCGGCCGGTCGTTTGGAACTGGTGCGGCGCTTGACTGATCCCTATTTCCCCTGGCCGGCCTTGAAAGCAACGCCACGGCACCGGGATTGGCTTTACTGCCTGCTCACCCACACGCTTCCCGCCACTTTCCCTGGCCGGGCCACGCTCTTAGCGGCAGTGAAAGAGCTCTGATTGACTTTGGGCTGGCTGGGGTTATACTTTAATCAATCAATTAATTGATTAATACCTCACGGAGGGAACGATGGAGCGCGTGATCAGTGCCACCCAGGCCCGCATTCACTTTGGGGAGCTGCTGCGGCAGGTCGCTGAGACCCGCGAGCCGGTCATTGTGGAACGCGACGGCCAGCCGCAGGTGGCTGTTATTGCCATAGAGGAATATGAACGGTTAAAGGCCCAATCTACCCAGGATAACTGGCAACTCACGCTGGAGAATATTCACCGCCTGGCTGCCGAGATTATGGAACGGCGGGGTGGGGTTCCTTTGCCCCCTGCCGATGAGTTGATCCGCCAGGGACGGGAGGAACGCGATGAGCAGCTCATGGCCGCCATCGGTTTGCGTTGATGCCAGCTTTGTGATGCGGTTGCTCAAGGAGGTAGACGCAACAGGCCCGGCCAGCCAGTGCTGGGAAGCCTGGCGGCGTGCGTCGCGCCTCATTATCGCGCCGGCCCTGATTTACTATGAGCTCAGCAACGCCTTGTTCCAATACGTGAAACACAAGCAGCTGCTCATCCAGGAAGCGCAAGCGGCTTTAACCCTGGCTCAGACGCTTAACATCACACTGTACGGGGATGCCGAGCTCCACCGGCAGGCTCTGCATCTGGCGCAAGCCCTCTCCCTGCCGGCTACCTGCGATGCGCACTATCTGGCCCTGGCGCAACGCTTAGGCGCTGCTTTCTGGACTGCGGATCGCCGTCTGGCCCAGCCGGTGCAGCCTGTTCTGCCGTGGGTGCATCTGCTGGAATAGGCGCGTTCTCTGTCAATAGCGTGAGAGGTTTGTAGTGAGGCGCTTCCGCGCCGTTTTCAGCGCGCTCAAGCGTACCCCTGCAAGCCTGGATTCGCTTTTTTGAGCAGAGACGTGCTCTGTTTGCCGATATATTTCGTGATCTTTAACCCTATCGTGAAGAAACGGTACTCCCCGCCGGTTCTAAAATGACGGTGTGCGCAGTTTCATCATAAGCCAGCAGCTCGCCATAGCGTCCCCAATCCACTAACAAATCCAACTGTCGCTCCGCCTCTGGGGATACCAGCTCCAATGATAGGGCCGCCGCAATGACTTCCTCTTGGAGTTTCCCATCCTGGGCGCGACGGAGCATTTCAATCAGCCACTGGATGAGGGGCAACCGGCGGATGCGGGTGGCGAAAATCTCCTTGCGCGCCAGAATGCTCGCTTCGCTGAAGGTCTCTCCCAGCGGGGTCAGGGTGATATCACCTTTAGCCACTACCGCAAACCCCAGCATTTCTGCGGCATCTATCAGGCGCAGCAACAAATCCGAATCAATGCCCAAATCCTCAGTCAATTGGTAGAGATCGTGCGTCTGATTGGGGGCTTTATTCAGATGCTCCAGCAGGCCGATTAAGTCCCCAATAGAGATGTCAGGGAGCCAGCGGGTCTTTCCCCCTGGTTTCCCAGGCGTACTGCCCAATTCAATGTGCTCCGGTTGGGTCTCGCCGGCTAAAATACCATAAACCTGATCCACGACCTGTAAGAACTGGGGGGATTTGCGCTGACGTGGGTGCGGCAGATCAATCGCTACCTCAGCAACGATATGGCCTGGATTTTTGTCCATCAGCACTAACCGGTCGGCCATGAAGACGGCTTCTTCAATGTTGTGGGAGACCATCAAGATGGCGCGGGTGGGGATCTTCCCCTCCGTCCACAGTTCCAGTAGCTCTCCCCGTAAAGACTCAGCGCTCAATACATCCAGGGCTGAGAAAGGTTCGTCCAGGCAAAGCAGCTCCGGTTCAACTGCCATCGCGCGGGCAAAGCCAACTTTTTGCCGCATACCGCCCGATAACTCGCGCGGGTAGGCCGACTCAAAGCCGTCCAGCCCCACCCGGTCAATCAGATCCAGCACCCGTGGAAGGCGGACATGCGGGGGGATTTGGCGCGCTTTGAGCGCTACCTCTACGTTTTCTTGCACAGTCAGCCAGGGGAAGAGGGCAAAAGTCTGGAAGACGATGGTCGCATGGGGATTGACCCCGCGCAGAGGTTCGCCATGGTATAGAATGCGCCCTTCAGTGGCTTTTTGTAAACCGGTGATGATCCGCAAGAGCGTGCTCTTGCCACAGCCAGAAGGACCCAGCAAACAGACGAATTCTCCATCACGGATGTTGAGATTGATGTCTTGCACCGCATAGAAGCGGCGGTCGCCACTGCGGTAAACCTGTGCCACGTGCTCCAATTGAACCAGGGTTTTGTTTTCCATGTTGTTCTTACTCCGTTGTTCTTATTCCATACGATAGCGTTCTTCTGCCAGGCGATACAATTTGCGCCAGAATAAGCGATTGATCAAGACCACGGCCAGGATCATTGCCAGCGTGCTGGCGAGCAACAAGGGGTAATCTCCATGTGCCGTGGCAGAGGCAATCAGAGACCCCGATCCCGTTACACGCAATGTCTGTCCGCCGAATTCAATGTATTCGGCTACGATGCTGGCGTTCCAGGCTCCGCCGCTGGCGGTAATCGCCCCGGTGACAATGTAGGGGAAAAGCGCCGGCAGGATCAACGTGCGCCAGCGCTCCCACCGGGTCAGACCCAGCAAATCTGTGGTGTAGCGCAAGTCCTGCGGAATAGTCGCCGCCCCGGCAATGACGTTGAAAAGCATGTACCATTGTGAACCTGTCAACATCAGCAACAATGCTGCCAGGTTCAAACCTCCCGGTAAATTCACTAAAAACAAAACGAACACCGGGAACAAGGCGGTGGCCGGAATGGAAGCCACGGTTTGGGCCACAGGTTGGAGCCAGCTGGACAGGCGTGGGTTGAACCCGATGAACACGCCGACCGGAATTGTCCAGGCCAGGGTGATGACCAACGCCAGGACCACCCGTGTGGTGGTGGCTAACAATCCCAACCCGATTTGTCCCCATTGAGCGCCGGGGACGGTGATCAGCATCCCGGCGGCCCGCAAAGCGCCATAAGCGACGGCCCCTATCAGAATGATTTTGAACGCCAGACTCAGATAGCGGCGCTGGTTAGCCCCGGTTTCATCGCCATCCGCTGCCCCATAAGGCCAGTGCTTCTGCATCCAGGCATCCAGACGTTCGCTGAGCGCCGTGAATATGTGTGAAAGTCGCTCCAAAAGGGTGGCCGAACGCAGCAGGTCGTAAAACCAGGAGGTCGCCGGAAAATCCCGCTCTACCATTTCCAGCGTAAAGCGTTCGGACCAGGCCACCAGAGGACGCCAGAGAAACTGATCCAGCAGCAAAATCACGGCAATCAAGGTCCCCAATCCCCAGAAGATGGCTTTGATGTCCCCTAGATTGGCTGCTTCCTGCAAATAGGACCCCAACCCTGCCAGGCGAAAGTCGCGCTCGCCAACCGTAAAGATCTCCGCGGCCATCAGGAAAAACCAGCCGCCCGCCCAGCTCATCATGCTGTTCCAAAGCAAACCGGGGAGGCCAAAGGGCAGCTCCAGGGTCTTCAAGCGCATCCACCAGTTGAGCCGGAAAATATGACCTGCCTCGCGTAGCTCTTTGGGCACGGTGGTCAGCGATTGATACCAGGAGAAGGTGATATTCCATGCCTGGCTGGTAAAGATCAGGACGATAGAGGCCAACTCGGCGGCCAGTCCCTCCGGGACCAGCGCGCTCAGGCCAAGCAACACGACCGGCAGGAACGACAGGATGGGCACGCTTTGCAACACATCCAACAAAGGCATGAGCACTTGCTCGGCGCGGCGGTTGTAGGCGGCTACGTAGCCATAAGATACCGCGAACAGCAACGAGAGCAGGTAGGCGGCGGCCATACGTCCTACCGAGCGCAGCGCGTAGTAAGGCAGCCATTGGGGCGCGAGCGAGATCTCCGGCCCGGCAACGGTCTCAGGGGCGCGCAGGCCCAGATAGACCCCCAGATAGATCAAGGCGATCATCCCTGCCAACACCAGGAGATCGCTCTTTGAAAGAGGGCGGAAAGGCCGTTGAGTATGATAGATCTTTTCAGTCATGGCTTCACCTTTGAAACGGAATGCGGACCATCATAGCGTGGGAAGTTTGGAGTGAGGTGCTTGAGCGCCGTCCAAGCCGTGCTCAAGCGCGCACGACCAACCTTTTCCTGGTTTGTAGTCAGGCGCTTCAGCGCCGTCTAAGCCGCGCTCAAGCGCGGCACTACCAACCCTGGTGATTGCAAACGATGTGTAGCCCGCCGGTGCAGCGCTATGGCGCTTGCACGCTCAACGGCACAGCGGGGCTGCCCGGCCAGACCTCTAACGTCAGCGGCGGATCGTCAAACCAGGTGCGGTAGAGCTCGGTGTAGGTACCATCGGCCTGGAACCACATCAGGGTCAGATTGACCAGGTCGCGGTAGGCCGAATCCCCCTGAGGCATCACCCAACAGATGGGCCGGTCGGTGAAACGGGTATCGGTCAGCGCAAAGCCCGGCTGTTTGTAGAGCGGCTCCAACACCAGGCTACGCTCGGCCAGGAGAGCGGCCACGTCTCCTTGTTGGAGCGCCGCAACCGCCGCGTTCCGGTCGGGAAACGTGACCGGGCTGAGTCCCACGCCGGCGGCTTGCGAAAGGAGCGGCAGCGCCGCCTCCCCTGCCGAGCCGCTCACCCCCCCTACCGCTTTCCCGCCC